>Ga0113563_10000669_pt1 | contig 17302 bp, 16 predicted proteins | sample Mud3Dept3metaG_FD_80117 | JGI IMG/M metagenome (GOLD analysis project Ga0113563, IMG submission 80117) | Freshwater wetland microbial communities from Ohio, USA, analyzing the effect of biotic and abiotic controls - Mud 3 Core 4 Depth 3... | ecosystem: Environmental > Aquatic > Freshwater >...
CTCTCGGAAGAACGCTGAATCACAGGACCGTCCGCGAGCGGGTCCGAAAAGGGAATGCCGAGCTCCACGATGTGGGATCCGGCGCGTTCGAGTTCGATTGCCAGCCCGACCGTGGTTTCGAGGTCGGGGTCGCCGGCTGTTATAAACGGGATGAACGCCTTTTCCTGCCGCTGCGCCAGCCGTTCAAAAGTCTTCGATATCGCTCGATCCATCATCCCCCTCGCATTCCCGGGAACCACGAAATGCACAAAACACGCGAGAGGTTTCGCGCCTTAGGTATTTCGTGGTTCCCGTCTCTTGTGCCAAGGCCGCCGAAAGAGCCGGAATTCCATTCTCCTCTCGCGTGCAGGCCGGGCTCATGCTCCGGGCGTATCGCCGAGGATCTCGGAAACCTGATTCACGTCCTTGTCGCCGCGGCCGGAAAGGTTGACGATGATCAGAGCGCGGGGCTCGAGGCTGGGCGCCATTTCCACGAGTTGCGCCACGGCATGGGCGCTTTCCAGCGCCGGGATGATACCCTCGAGCCGGCTCAGCAGCCGGAATGCCGCCAGCGCCTGATCGTCGGTGACGGAGGTGTATTCGACACGCCGCTGGTCGTGAAGGAACGAGTGTTCCGGGCCTACGGCCGCATAATCCAGGCCGGCGGATACCGAATGGGTTCCGGCAATCTGCCCGTCCTCATGCTGCAGGATGTAGCTCAGCGTGCCCTGCAGCACGCCAATCCTGCCGCCGGAAAATCGGGCCGCATGTTCGCCGAGGGCGCTGCCGCGCCCGCCCGCTTCCACCCCGATCATGCGCACCGCCCGATCGGCGAGGAAGGGGTGAAACAAGCCGATGGCATTGCTGCCGCCGCCGACACAGGCCAGAAGAAGGTCCGGCAGTCGCGATTCCCGGTCCAGCACCTGCCCGCGCGTTTCGCGCCCGATGACGGACTGAAACTCGCGCACCATCCACGGGTAGGGATGGGCGCCGAGGGCGGAGCCGAGCAGGTAGTGGGTGTTGTGCACGTTCGTGACCCAGTCCCGCATCGCCTCGTTGATCGCGTCCTTCAACGTGCGGCTGCCCGCGTCCACGGGAACCACCTTCGCGCCGAGAAGGCGCATGCGGAACACATTGAGCGCCTGGCGGCGCATGTCCTCCGTGCCCATGTAGATCTCGCATTCCATCCCGAACAGGGCGGCAACCGTAGCCGTGGCAACGCCGTGCTGCCCGGCGCCGGTTTCGGCGATGACGCGCCGCTTTCCCATGCGCCTGGCGAGCAGGATCTGCCCGAGCGCGTTGTTGATCTTGTGAGCGCCTGTGTGGTTCATATCCTCGCGTTTGAGGTAAATGCGGCAGCGTCCCAGATGTTGTTCCAGCCGGCAGGCGCGCGTGAGCGGCGTCGGCCGGCCCGAATAGTTCCTGAGCAGCCCGTCCAGCTCCGCCTGAAACGACGGGTCCCGGCGCGCATCGCGGAAGGCATCTTCCAGTTCCAGCAGTGGGCGCATCAGGGTCTCAGGAACAAATCTGCCTCCATAGGGCCCGAAGTGACCCCGCTCGTCGGGCAGGCCGGGAGAATCATTCGCTGTTTGCATTCCACACCTCGTTCATGAACGCGGCAAGCTTTGCGGCGTCCTTCCTCCCCGGACGGCTTTCGACTCCGCTGCATACATCCACTCCGAACGGGCGCACGTCCCGGATCATTTCAGCCACGTTGTAGGGATGCAGCCCGCCTGCGACCAGGATTCTGAACTCCAGCGCCGCAGGGCGGACCAGGAGCCAGTCGAACGCCCTGCCCGTGCCGCCATAGCGCTGCTCATCGCGGACGTCGAAAAGAAACATCTGCGCCGGGAAATCCCGCAGGCTCTGCAAGTCGGGAGCCCGGCCGATCCTGAGAGCCTTAATGACCGGAAAGTCGGCCAGGCGCCGGCAATATTCGGCAGATTCGTCGCCGTGCAGCTGCAGCACCTGCACACCGGCAGCCCGGGCCTGCTGCGCGGCTTCATCCGGGTCGGGCACATTGACAAAGACGCCTACGGTCGTGACCAGAGGTGGAAGTCTGCGGGTGATTTCCCTTGCTGCAGCCGCATCGAGGCAGCGCGGGCTTCCCGGGAAAAAATTGAATCCGAGCGCATCGGCGCCCAGGTCAAGCGCCAGGACCGCGTCGTTGTAGCTTGTAATACCACAGATCTTGACTCTGACCCTCATATGACGGTTCCTGTCAAATCGTCCCGATACCGGCCAGCATTTCCTTCATTGCGGCACCTGGGGAGGCGGCACGCATCAGCGGTTCCCCAACCAGGAAGCCGCGATAGCCGCTTTTTTTCAAGCGGCGGATATCCGCCGCAGTGCGGATGCCGCTTTCCGCGATTGCCACGACTTCGGCGGGAATGCGGGCGGCCAGCCGCTCGCTCACGTCCAGGGAAACGGCGAGTGTCTTGAGATCCCGGTTGTTGACGCCGATCAGCGTAGACCCCGCCGCCAGGGCACAATCGAGCTCCGCCTCGGTGTGGACCTCCACCAGCGGGTCCATTCCCAGATCCTCGGCGCAGCGATGCAACTCCCGCAACGCCGGCGGATCCAGCAGCGCGGCAATCAGCAGGACGGCGTCGGCGCCCGCGTATCGGGACTCCAGGATTTGATAGGAATCCATGATGAAATCTTTGCGCAGCAGAGGGAGGTCGGACTCCCAGCGCAGCTGGGCGACCGTCTCGAGGTTCCCCTGGAAAAAGGCCGGTTCGGTCACAACCGAAATGCCTGCGGCCCCCGCCCCTTGATATTCCGCCGCGATCTTCGATGCATCCAGGCCCGGCCGCAGCAAGCCTGCCGACGGGGAGGCTTTTTTGATCTCTGCGATGATTCCCGGCCGCTTTTGCAGTCTCTTCTTCAAGGAGCGGACCGTCGGGGCACGGTGAATCGCCATGCGGATCGACTCGGCCGGCAGTTTCTGCTTCGCGCTGATCACCTCGGGAAGCCGGGCCTCGACGATCTTCTGCAGGAACGTATCCCGGATGGCCTCTGGGAGCCGGTAATTTTCAGCATCGATGCTCATGCGGTTTCTCCGTTCCATTCTCTGGCTCTCGATCCTGCATGGATCTTCTGTTGCGCTCCACAAGGGACAGGAAATTCCTCAGCAAGAGCATTCCCTCCTTCGTGAGGATGGATTCAGGGTGGAACTGGACTCCCTCCATCGTGAAGTTCCGATGCCGCAAACCCATGATGACTCCATCCGCGGTGCGCGCCGAGATCTCCAGGCACTCCGGAAGGCCTTCCTCGGCAACCATCAGTGAGTGGTAGCGGGTGGCGCAGAAAGGATCCGGGAGGCCCGCAAATATAGTCCTGCCGTCGTGAAACACGTCGCTGGTTTTTCCGTGCGTGATGCACGGCGCCGGGACGACACGGGCGCCGAATGCGGCGCCCAGCGCCTGATGACCCAGGCAGACGCCCAGCACGGCGCCCCGCCCGGCAAAAGCCCGGATCGCCTGCACGATGATTCCCGAATTTTCCGGCCGTCCCGGGCCCGGGGAGACGACAATCGCGGCGGGTGCGAGGGCTTCAATCTCCTCGAGTGTCACGGCATCGTTGCGCACAATCCGCAAGTCCTGACCCAGTTCCCCCAGGTATTGGACCAGGTTGAAGGTGAAGGAATCGTAATTGTCGATGACCAGAATCATTTCCCTTCCACCGCCTAGCGCAGGCCCTGATGCGCGAATTCCACCGCACGCAGAAGGGCCCGTGCCTTGTTCTTCGACTCCTCGAGCTCGCGCTCGGGCCGGGAGTCGGCAACGATGCCGCCCCCGGCCTGGACATACGCCGTGCCGTCTTTGACAACGAGGGCGCGCAAAGCGATGCAGGTGTCCAGATTGCCGGAGAAATCCGCATACCCCACGGCGCCGCCGTAGACTCCCCGGCGGCACGGTTCCAGCTCCTCGATGATCTCCATTGCACGCACCTTCGGCGCCCCGGAGACCGTCCCCGCCGGGAGGCAGGCTTCCAGCGCATGGAAACAATCCATGCCGTCCCGCAGGTCCCCCTCGACACTGCTGACGAGATGCATTACGTGGCTGTATTTCTCGATGCGCATCAGGTCTGTGACCCGCACGGTGCCGAACCTGCAGACGCGGCCGAGATCATTGCGCCCCAGATCCACGAGCATGACGTGCTCGGCCCGCTCCTTTTCATCGGCGAGCAGTTCCCGGGCGAGACGGTCGTCCTCTTCGGCATTGGCGCCTCTGGGGCGCGTGCCCGCGATCGGCCCGTACTCCACGTGCCTCCCCTGGACTTTCACCAGCATCTCGGGGGAAGCGCCGACCAGGCAGAGTTTGTCCATGCGGAGGAATATCATGTAGGGAGACGGATTGATGAATCGGAGGGCGCGGTAGATATCAAAAGGATCGCATGCGATCTTCATGGACCAGCGCTGGGACAGAACCACCTGGAAGATGTCTCCCGCCGTGATGTACGCCTTCGCCTTCCCGACATTGGCGCAGTACTGGCTTTCCGTGACATTGGACACCGGCTCGGGCAGTCCGGCGCTGGCAGGAGGGGAAGGAAGCGAGATCGGCGCGGAAAGACGCTTCTCGATCTGTTCGATGCGCACCACGGCATCGTGATACCGCGCCTCCAGGTTGTTCGAATCGCGAGGATTGAGGATGTTTGCGATGATGTGGATGCGGTGCCGCAGGTGGTCGAAGGCAAGAATCGTGGAAAAATACATGACGCAATAGTCATCGAGCCCGAGATCGTCCACGGCAACGGCAGGAAGCCTCTCGGACTCGCGCACGAGATCATAGCTGAAATAGCCTACTCCCCCGCCCAGAAACGGAGGCAGGTCGGGCATCTGCACGGAGCGGTACCGCCGGGAGATTTCCCGCATTTTTTCATAGGGGCCCGACTGCTCGGCACGGATCTCACCCATCTCTTCCACCACCAGGGAAGTCCCTTTGCCCCGGATGACCAGAAAGGGATCCCATCCGATAAAAGAATACCGGGCCAGGCGCTCCCCGCCTTCCACGCTCTCCAGAAGAAAGACTCGGTTTCGTCCTTGAGCGACCCGCAGGAATGCCGATGCAGGAGTCAGCAGGTCCCCGAGAATGTCCTTATGAACCGGAATGACGCTTCCCTGCCGTGCGAGATCTTTGATTTCCGACAACGCCGGTTGTATCATGCCATCAATTCCCCCTGCAGCTTTCCAGGATACGTCTCGAAGGCGCACCGCATACGATCCAAAAAAAAACCGTGAACGATTCGGGTCGTCCACGGCTTCCTCTCACATCTTTCCCGGCATCAGATCGTTTCAGGAGACTGGCAGTGAACAGACCGGGCGGCCATCCGCCGCCCTGCGCCAGCACCAGATGTTGCCTGCCTGTAACGTCTTATCCATACCAAACCCCGATACGGTATAAGTACCACAGCAACCCGTTTCCAGCAATGCATTTCCCAAAATCGCGGAAACATGCCGTTGCTCCAGCAAAGCTCGTAGGATCCGCCAGTCCTGAAGGGAATGCCCGCCAGCTCCCGAGGTGTGTCAAAACCGCAACAAGCCCGCTCGTGGGTTCATGCACAGCTCCGGCCAGGAAAATAATATACTGTTTAATTACAGGCAGTTGCAGTTATAGGCGCGCCATTCCAAGCATGCGGCATGCAAGTTGCATTATTTGTCGACTTGATCTGAATATCGAGCCAAAGTTGCAGGATTGCATCAGTCTTCTTCATCGACTGGAGAAACCGGCATAATGTTCCGATACCAGCGTACGTTGCACAATGCGATCGAGTTTGATGGGATAGGCCTGCACACAGGATACCCGGTCCATCTGCAATTGACTCCCGCTCCGGAAAACACTGGCATTGTCTTCCGCCGGACGGATCTGAAAAACTTCGAGATCGAGGCAACCCGCGCCCATGTGGCCCGGGTCAGCTATGCCACAACCCTGATGAAAAAAGGCGTGATGATCTCGACGGTCGAGCATCTGCTTTCGACTCTGTACGGATTCGGCATCGACAACCTGTTCCTCGACATCAACTCCATGGAAGTCCCGATCATGGACGGAAGCGGCAAGGGGTTCATGGACGGGATCGAAAACTGCGGCATCAGGAAGCAGAATGCGCTGCGCGAATATCTGCTTATCCAGGAGCCGATCGAAGTGCGCCATGGAGACAAGGTGGCGGGTGTCTACCCGGCGTCATTACCGACGGCCACGTACATCATCGACTTCGAGCACGGAGCGATCGGGCGCCAGCAGATCGATATGGAACTCACGCCGGAATGTTACCGGAACGAGATCGGGACGGCGCGCACGTTCGGGTTTGTGTCCGATGTCGAATATCTGAAGAAGTGCGGACTCATCCGGGGCGGCTCTCTCGAAAACGCCATCGTGCTGGACGACTCCGGCATCGTGAACCGGGAATTGCGCTTCCCGGACGAATTCGTCCGCCACAAGCTGCTGGACCTGCTGGGAGATATTTCCCTGATCGGCCATCCTATCATCGGGCATCTCTACGCCGAGAAGGCCGGCCACGCCATCCATGCGGCACTGGCAGACCGCATTGCACGCGGGATCAGGAAGCAACGTGTCTGCACTCTTCCCGAGTTCGAGTCGGCCCTGGCAGTGCCGAAGGCAGGTTGAGCTTCTCCCGCCCGGAACCGTGACGCGAACACGGTAATAGATTCCAGGTAACTGTCCAGCCGGCCCGGAACAGTTAAGGGTCTGCAAATAAAGCCACGAATTCTCACGGATTCTCACGGAGAATTTCTCCCTTGATGCGAGCCCTACGACGCGGCTTTCGTGATAATTCGTGGAATTCGTGGCAGTTTTCTTCGGGCCGGCTAGACAATTACGATTCCAGGGAGCACGGGAGTTTGTCAGTGAGAACGGGCTTTAGCCCGTGCGCTTAAAAATTCCTTTCCTGCACCCCCGTGCAGATGATAATTCGTATTCAAGCGCGCGGGCTCAAGCCCGCGCTCACATGGCTGAAGCCCGCGTTCCCAGGGTTACTTGGGAGGAATGGGCTTGGAGAAAAAGTCGTCCTGCAGGGCATTATTGTAGGTGATCTTGATGATAAACTGCTGGGAGTGCTGCCGGCCGTTGCGGAAAGTGTCGATACGCAGAGCGGTGTTGACCCCCTGGATTACGTGCCACTGGCTGAACTCCTGCGACTCGCGCGAGCGGATGCCTTTTGCGTCGGTCACCTGGTACTCGATGCTGGCCGGCAGCTTGCTCATCCGGTCAAAATAGACTGTGACCTCGTCATTGTCGGAATCGAGCAGCCGGACCGTTTCCAGCTTCACATCCCTCTCGGACACGCCGAGGTAAAAGAGCTTTACCGCAGGATCCTTATATCGGAAACGGAAGATGCTCTCGATGCTGTGCTTCACGGCTTTCTTGAAATCTTCCATCTCGGCGGGGTTCGCGTCACGCGTATCCTTCTGCCCCTCCAGAATCCAGCCGACGTTTTTCTCGAGGTTGAAGACGAATACGTCGCGTTCCTTTTTCTTGTTTCCGAGTTCGAAGCGGCTCTTGTCCGGAAGCTTGGTATAGTCATTGAACTTGATCAGGCCGGACGAATTCCCCTTCCGATCAAACATGAAATAGTTGCCTTCGGAAACCATGTCAGTGACATTCAGATACGCTTCGCCCCCCAGCACCCGGACGGCATCCTGGAACAGCTTCTGAATCCGCTCTTCATCCTGTCCCCGCACAGGCGTCCAACTCACGAGAAGCAGGCCGAGACCAAGCCAGATTAACCGATTCCTCATAGAAGTCCCCCGCAACCAGACGGCAGCGAATCAGCTGCCGATAAATTTCGCATACACGCGCCGGGCTTCCTCGACGTCCTGTGTGCCGCGCACGATCGCGCGGCCGTCGCGGAACAGTGCAATCTCGAACCTGCCGATCAGGGCCCTGAGCAGGAATTCATTGAAGTTGACGGTGCCCAGGGGCGCAAGTCGGCCTGCGATCGTCGGAAAATCGACGACGCTGGGAGCGTCGCGATGGACCTGGACCGCATCTCGCCCGCACAATGCGACGGTTTTCCCTTCGTGTTTTCCTTCCAGGAACTCGAATATCCTGCGGCCGCAGGCTGGGCAGTCGGAATCCCGCTGGAGTTGTGAGAGGTGGAACCCCCAGACCTGGTTCTCCCACAGATCGAAGCTCATGAGCTTGCCGTTGAGGCGGTCCAACTGGCCGGTCAGGATTTTGATCGCCTCCGCGGCCTCCAGAGCGGCCACCAGATGGACAATCGGCCCGATGACACCGGCCGTGTCGCAGGTGGGCGAGCTTCCGGGTGCGGGCAGCTGTTCCAGCACGCAGCGGAGGCAGGGGGTCCTGTGCGGGACGAAGGCGATGGACATCCCGTACGCGCCGACGCACGCCCCATACACCCATGGCACGTTCCACTTGAGACTGGCGTCGTTGAGCAGGTATCGTGTCTCGAAGTTGTCGGTGCCGTCCAGGATCAGGTCATGCCCGGGAACCATCGCCTCGATCGTCTTTGGATTGACGTCCACCACTTCGGCCGCCAGTTCCACTCCGCTGTTGATGTCGGAGAGGTGGCGGATTGCGGCCGTAGCTTTCGGGAATCCTGCCTGGCAGTCGGCTTCCGTGTACAGTGACTGGCGCTGCAGATTGGACTCGTCGATATAGTCCCGGTCGGCAATGGTAAGCCTGCCGACACCGGCGCGCGCCATGATTTCAGCCATCACGGAGCCCAACCCGCCGCACCCCACCAGAAGTACGCGGCTCTGCGACAGCATTTTCTGGCCTTCCGGACCGATTCCCGGGAACAGGACCTGCCTTGAATATCGCGCCTCCGAAATGGATCCTAACCCTCTATCTGACATCAGGTTCCCTCAAAAGCACCGCCTAATAAGACTACAGGCATTCCGCTGAAAATCAAACTGATTCTCATCAGAAAGCTCTTGCGACGGCTGCGCCGCCCGGTGCCCTCAACAACTCGTGCGCGCCAGGGTTCGGAGACTGTTTTGGTGATTCGCCGCCCTTGGCTGGCACGAATTGCCCGGATTGAGATCTCAGTTGCAGTCTTGCCACGGTATGCAGAGAAGGTCGAGATAAGATCCGGTTATCCGGATCAGCCTTCTCTCTGATATAATCAGCGCGCCAATGATCAGAGTGCGCATCATGCCCAGGCGTAGGAACAAGGCGGTCCCGAAAAAAAAGCGTTCCAGGTGGTGGTTCATCATCAAGCTCACTGCCGTCATGGTGAGCATTCCTGTAATCGTCGTCAGCATTTTTCTGATCCGCTATTACTTCGTTTTCAACCGGATGATTGAAGCGAAGCTCGGCCAGCGCTACGAGACCACGGAAACTGAAATCTATGCCGCCCCCAGAACGGTGTACCCGGACAAACCGATCTCCCCGCAGGAGTTTTTAACCAGGCTGCAGCGGCTCGGTTACGTGGAATACACCTCGCCGGAGGCCGGAAACCTGTCGAACTATCGGGTGGAATCCGGGGACCGCGTGCGCGTCCAAAATGACCTGACACTTCCGGAAGATGCCGGCAGAACAGTGGAAATCAGCTGGTCCCGGGACCGCATCCGCGAAATCGTGGACGCTTCGGGGGGGCGCCCCCTGGAGCGTCTGGCGCTCAAGCCCGAGCTTATCAGCAATGTCATCAACAAAAACCGCGAGAAACGCCGCTTCGTGGCGTATCGCGACATGCCCGGGGTTCTCGTCGACGCTGTTCTCGCTTCAGAAGACCGCCGGTTCTTCAGCCACAAGGGAATCGATCCGGTCCGCATCCTGAAGGCGCTTTGGATTGACTTTCGCGCCCGGGACAATGTGCAGGGCGCCAGCACGCTTACCCAGCAATTCGTGAAAAACTACTTCCTCACGCAGGAACGAACCTGGAGGCGGAAGCTGACCGATGCCTACATGTCGATCCTGCTCGAACAGAGGCTGTCGAAGGAAGAAATCCTCGAGCTGTACGCCAACGAAGTCTACCTGGGCCAGCACGGTTCATTCAGCATCGTGGGATTCGGCGAGGCCGCGGAGGCGTTTTTCGACAAGAACATCAATCACGTAACTCTGCCCGAGGCAGCGACAATTGCTGGCATCATCTCGGCGCCCAACCGCTACACCCCGTTGCGGTATCCGGAGCGGGCACAGGCGCGCCGGGACCTCGTCCTGGACCAGATGGCGGAATTCGAGATGATCTCCCGGCAGGAGTGCGACAAAGCCAAATCCCAGCCCCTGGGAGTAAGGCCCTCCGGGGTCATGAACTACTCCGACGCGCCCTATTTTGTCGACTACGTGCAGGAAATCCTGGAGGAGCATGTGGGTGAGGCCATCCTGGGCCGCTCCAGGTACAAGGTGTATACCACGCTCGACATGGATCTTCAGCAGGCTGCCTTCGAGTCGGTCCGCGATGAAATCGTGAAGCTGGACGAGCACTTTGCGAAGAGCAAGCGCGAGATCCCTCCGGGCACATTGCAGGCAAGCCTGATTGCCGTGGATCCGAGGAACGGGCACGTGCTCGCGATGGTGGGCGGCAGAAACTATGGCACCAGCCAGTTCAACCGCATCACCCAGTCAAAACGCCAGCCGGGCAGCATCTTCAAACCGTTCGTCTACACGGCAGCGATGGAAACCGCTGGCAGCAGTGCGAGTCCGGTCACGGCCGCGACTACGATTCTGGATCAGCCGACGCAGTTTGAATTCGAGACTCTCTCCTACGAACCAAGGAACTTCAAGAACGAATACTTCGGCCAGGTCAGCCTGCGCTTCGCAATCACGAAGTCACTGAACAATGCGACCATAAAGTTCGCTGAAAAGGTCGGATATCCGAAGATTGCGGCCCTGGCACGCCGGCTCGGTCTGAATGAGTCAATTAAACCGTATCCGGCAATGGCCATCGGAGCCTTCGAAGTCACTCCGCTCGAGATGGTGCGCGCATACACGGCATTTGCCAACGGCGGCCTGCTCACCGACCTGGTCCCGATCCGCGCAGTCTTCAACGGCGAGGGGACGACCATCCTGACGCCGGAAGCGAAGTCGGATCGGGTTCTGTCGCCCCAGGTCTCGTTCATGATCACCTCTCTCATGCAGTCCGTAATGAACGAAGGGACCGGAGCGGGAGTGCGGTCGGCCGGATTCAGGATCCCGGCCGCCGGCAAGACAGGCACCTCGAGGGACGGGTGGTTTGCCGGATATACCCCGGATCTGCTGTGCATCGTCTGGGTCGGCTTCGACGACAACCGGGAATTGAACCTGTCGGGAGGTCTGTCTGCCTTGCCGATCTGGGCGGCATTCATGAAGAAGGCGCAGGTACTGCGGCCATTGAGCGGGGAAGAATTTCCGGTCCCCGAAGGCATCACACAAGTCGAGATTGATCCGACCACGGGATTGCTGGCAACCGACCGTTGCCTTACGCGGCAACTCGAGTATTTCATCAAGGGGAGCGAGCCTGTGATTCCGTGCTACGGGAGCTATTACGAACAGACGTATAGCGGAGGCATGCCCCGAAGCATCTATTCCTCTCCCGGCAAGTCCGATCCCGACAAAGAGCCGCCACCGGGAGGCGACAAGTACCCTCCTGCGCAGCCTCCGGTCAAGAAGACCCTCGAGTAGAACTTTGCGGATAGTGGCGCGGACCGGCGGCGGATCGCTTGGTCTTATCGATTATTCAGGGCGGCTGCTTCCCGGTTGCGGGCGATCCGTGCCTGGACGGGATGAAGGACGGCACGGGGAAGGTGCCGGATGAGGCTCACTACCAGGCGGTAGCGCCAGCCGGGCACGACCATCCAGTCACCGCGGTCGAAGGCCTGCAGCGATTTCTCCACCACGTAACCGGCGGTCATCCATAAGCCGCGCATCGGCATTACCCGGTTGCGGTCCATGCCGAGCACGTCGTGAAACTCCGTGCAGGTATAACCCGGGCAAAGCGCCTGCACGCGCACCTGCGAACCCCGGCTCCGCAGCTCCAGGTGCAGGCATTCGGTGAAGGCATTCATCCAGGCCTTGGTCGCGTTATAGCTGGTGTGTCCCGGCACACGCATGAAAGCGGACACCGACGAAACGTTGATCACCCCACCGCAATCGCGTGCGATAAGTCCGCCGAGTGCTGCATGGGTGAGCCGCGCCGTCGCCAGGACGTGCAAACGGTGCATGTTCATCTGTCGGGACAGATCCGCTTCGTGGTAGTCCCCCAGCGCTCCAAATCCGGCGTTGTTGATCAGCAGCTGAAAATTCGCGTCCGACGAGATTCTCCGTGCCACAGTCTCCACATCGTCATCGCGGGTGAGATCGGCAGCCAAAACCTCCGCCACACATCCATCATGGCTGCGCAGTTCCGCGGCCAGGTGTTCGAGCCTGTCGCGCCGGCGCGCTACCAGCACCAGTGCATAACCCCTGGCGGCAAGAGCGCGGGCGAATTCTGCTCCAAGGCCGCTCGATGCTCCGGTAATCAATGCCACTTTTTGTTTCCGGTTGCTGTGTCCTCTATTCAGCACATCCGCACCTCCTGGCGTGCAATTCCGGGTTGCAGGACGGGCGCTAATTCTATAGTCTTTAGTGACATTATAGGGGAGAAAGTATGAGCGAGAGTGAAAAGAAAGCCTGCATGGCGTGTGGCGGGTCCGGCAAATGCTCCAGGTGCGGAGGGGCCGGCAATGTCGTGTCGAACGTGCCGACTCCGATTGCGGTAGTGTCAGGAAACGTCGGCGGCAAATCCAGAGAGTCCAGAATGTGCTCCAAGTGCTATGGCAGCGGCTTTTGCCAGGCATGCAAGGGTACCGGGAAAGCTTCGTAACAAACTCGTCTGCGCAGAGGTGTCTCCGCACGCTCCTGCGGGCCCGCGAGAAATTCAGGCATCGGAGGTGGGTGCTCCGGGAGCAGCGCCGGAGGGGGCGAGCGGGTTGTCCGGCCCCGGCGGCATTACTTCAGGAAAACCAGAGACATTGGGTAGTTCCAGATCTCCCCGTTGTTGGCCTTGATCCCCGCGATAATCGGGAATACGAAAGAAACGACTCCCAGGGTCATCAAGAGCGGAATCCCTACAATCACAAGAACCAGCAAAGCGGAAATCACGGCATAGATGATCAAGGAGAGAATCCAGTTCACCACCATTTTTCCATGGATGTCAATGGCCGGAAGTTCTTCCTTCTTCAGTTGCCAGATGAGGATCGGGGCTACAAGCCCGACAACGGGCAGCGCGAATGCCGCCAGAAAGGAAAAATGGAGGAACATCGCCCACTGCCTCGTCCGCAGTTCAATATCTGGGGCGGCATTCCTGCATGAGTCGCCTCCCTGCCCGGCGCCGGCGGAGGTTTCCTGGCGATCGATCAAGGAAGCCTTGGCGGCGCGGAACTCTTCGACAGAAAGAGCCCCCGACTGGTGCAATCGGTGAAGTCTCTCCAGCTCGTCAGCGATAGCCATCTTTCCCCTCCGAAGATAATGTCACTCACTCGGGAAGCGACGTGCTTCAGGCAGCACCCTTTCCGTTATCACAACGCCGCGCGCGGAGCTCGATCCCCCGCTACTGACTCCAGCCCCGTCAAGGCCGCGCCCACCCGGAACGGCGCGCGGTTGCACAATAACGTCAATAGGTTACGGCACCTGCGGATTCCGCAATTCTCACCGCCGCGACGGGAGGCAACCATCTGCAAAACGGGCGGTATTGTGCCTCGTTCCCTGTCAGGCTTGCCGTTGCCGGACATCAGGTCCTCCTCATATATGCGGCCTGTTTGCCGTATATCCTGAATACAGCCCATCTGCGGAAATATTCATGCCGGCACGGTTGTGGCCTGCAGGCCGGCATAGTTGTGGACGCCGCGTGACGCTTCGTTCCTCTCCGGGAGCGATCCTCCAGCAGGAGTCCGTCTGCTCTAAAGTACGAGCCGGCGCTGTCGATAATGAATACACACCCCCGATCCTGAGACACTTTGGGCAGCCTGGGGTTTGTGGTGCGAGCGGTCACAATGTCTGCTGGTCAAAATCAGGAAGAGGTATTGACGAACGCCTCTCCGCGGGATGAGAGGGAGGCGTTGCGCTGGGCATCACTCCTGTGCGGCATGGAGATCGGCGCCGGTTCCGGGCTGTACTCGGCAGGACGTCAGGTGCTGGCGTGGGCCGCTCTTCACCCCATTTTTGCTTCGGAGACATTCTCCGAAGCGCTGCCCGATTTGCCGGAAGCCTGTTCTACGTTGCGCTTTCGGGAGGAGACCGAAGGATTGGATTGCACGCTGGAAGCCCTGAGGCGCATTTGTAACGATCTCCGCGCTGACAGGGCAGGTTTCATTCAGGCCATGGCGCAAGTCTCCCAGGAATTCCTGCAGGATCCCTCACGGCTGGCGCAATGGAAGGACCGCATGGCCGGCAGGGCCCAACTCGTGGGCTGGCTGCCGGCATTTGAGAGGTCGTTCGCCTACCTTCGCCGGTCATTTGTGACTCCCGTTGCAGCTGTGGAAGAAATCCGCGACGATTTGTTTGCCGCTGCTTCGGAGCCCCATCGGTTTCTAGATTCCGTCGCACGCCAGGATTTCGATGATGCGTTCCTTGCATTCAAGCAAGGCTATGCCGCCTATTATTGCAGCGCTCATGAGGACGCCGTGCACATCATCGGAAACCAGGGGAAAATGGAGTCGCGGCTGGATTTCGTGGCCTTGCGCAACCTCGAAATGCTCTCAGGACTGGAGTTCGCTGACGGGCGTTTCCTGAATCGTGTCCGTGAGATCGGGAAATGGATGCAGAGCCGCCAGTGCGACCTGCCGGTGCTGGAAATCCTGGAAAGACAGCCGAGGTGCTACTGCAATTTCAATCCTGAAGTCAGCGGGCGCCTTGCCGGTTCGGTCGAGCAGATGAACGAGGCGATACGACAGGGCATCGATCATTTCCGATCGATTCTTCGGCGGTGCAAGATGCTCATCATTCAGGAACTGAAGAATCTGGGGACTGACGACCAGCATTCCAGGCAGATTGCAGCCTTATTGGCGCACGGTCAGATGGTCCCGCTCAAACAGCAGTCGGTCGACATCCTCAACGCCATCCTTCAGAAACATGCCGGCGCATTCAGAGCGCAAGCCTCCGGCCTGAAGCAGAAACAACCGCAGTAAACAGGCATGCGCGACGAGATCGAGCCTGTGCGTTTCACGCAGGCCGGACGCTGCGTCAGCGCAGGGTCCGGCAGGGCGCACAGAACCACGACCGCACGGGAACGGCCGGGGGAAAACGGCAACCGCGAAAGTGAATCTGCCTGCCCGGGTCGCAACGCGAAGCGCTGCCCCCCGGGCATGGATTGCGGCATTACTCCCCTGTGGTCTCCGTAGTCTCTGTGGTATAAAAGCGAACGATTCTGTTTGCGGCAGAGGCGCAATAGTTCTCGACCCTTGTCGCTCACTTGTGACGCTGTGTATAACTCCCGTAAAAGGCGGCGATGCAGCCGACTACGTAATCCCTCTGCGCGCCCGTGAGCTCGGCATAGATCGGCAACGCCAGGGTCTGTCTGGCTGCTTCGCTGGATGCGGGAAAGTCTTCCGGAACATGTCCAAGGCAGCGAAAACACTCCTGCTCGTGAAGCGGAACCGGGTAATAGATCTCGGTCCCTATCCCGCACTTTTGCAGGCTGACCCGCAGTTCGTTCCTTTGCGGGCAACGTATCACGTACTGGTGAAATATGTGGCGTCGATCCGGCAGAGCGAGCGGGATCTGAATGCGACCGATGAGGCCGGATGCCCGGAACGCTGCATCATAGCCGCTGGCATTCTGCCGGCGCGCCTCGATCCAAGCGTCAAGATGCCTGAGCTTGACGCGCAGGACGGCAGCCTGGATTTCATCGAGCCTGCTGTTGAAACCGACCATGGAGTGGTAGTACTTCGGCTGCGCGCCATGATTGCGCAGCAACCGGATCTTTTCTCCCAGCTCCTTATTCCGGCTGAGCACAAGCCCGCCATCGCCCGCGCCGCCCAGGTTTTTTGATGGAAAGAAGCTGAAGCATCCCGCGTCGCCGATTGTCCCGGCGAACTGCTCGCGGTACGTGGCTCCCAGCGCCTGGCAGGCATCTTCCACCACGGGCAACTGGTAACGTTGCGCCGCATCCAGGATTGCATCCATGGATGCGCATTGGCCATAAAGGTGAACCGGAACGATCGCCCTGATTCTGCTTCCCGTTGCTGTGTGCACCAAAGCGCGCAGCGCGGAGTTCCAAGAGCAATCCCGGTCCAGAAAACCGGATAGCCGGGCCGGATCCATATTGAATCCGGCGGGTTCAATGTCGACGAAAAGCGGCCGGGCGCCCAGGTTCACGATGGTGCCGGCCGTGGCGAAAAACGTGTATGGAACCGTGACCACCCCATCCCCGGGTCCGACGCCCAGAGCTTTGAGCGAGAGGAGCAGGGCGTCCGTGCCGGAGGCAACCCCCACGGAGGCGGGGACTCCACACATGCGGGCGGTCTCTGCTTCCAGTGCCGCAACGTGGGGCCCGAGGATGAACCGCTGGCTGTCGAAGACTTCGTCCACGGCAGCCCGGACTTCTTCCCGGATGGTTGCATACTGCGCCTTGAGGTCCAATAGCGGAACTTCCATGAACTCACCTGTGAAATGCGAGCGGCTGCGTTTTCCGGATCAGTCAATCATGCCGGTTTCCGGCGCCTTGGTGAATGAAAATGCGCGAGCTGCAGCCTGCGCTCACCGGCCAGGCTTCATGAGGATTTGCCGGAATCGGGGGCCGCTCCACGCGCGCCTGCGGCATGGTTTGCAAAGCGGGTTGCTAGCGCTTGCCTTTGGCCAGCGCTTTGTAATATTCCTCAACCAGCTTCTTGTAGTTGCCGGGCACTTCGTTGTCTTCGGCGTACAAATACTTTTCGTTCTGGGATACCCGCGCCAGTGCCCGGCTGAGGTCGATCTCCACCTGGTGCAGCATATCGATTGCCTTTTTCAGGCTGGCGATCCCTTCCGGATTATCGTACCGGCGGTCATTCCTTAATCCCTCGAGTTCCTGAATGACTTCATTAAGCGCCCTGGCCTCGCTGGAGTTCCGGTCCATCAGGCGCCGCAACTCTTGGGCATCCAGGGCACGTTGCGCCAGCTCGCGTTGCTGCTGCCGCAACTGTTCCTGGCCAGAGCGGCTTCCCCCCAGTGGAGGTCTCGCATCGCCGGACATCTCACCCACGTTTCCAAAAGGAGGCGCGCCCATTGCATCGCGCTGGTTGCGGCCTTCGCCTTGGGATTGCTGCCCGCTCTGACCCTGCCGGCCTTGCTGGCCTTGCTGGCCCTGCTGACCCTGCCGGCCTTGCTGGCCTTGCTGGCCCTGCTGGCCCTGCTGACCCTGCTGACCCTGCTGGCCCTGCTGGCCCTGCTGACCCTGCTGACCC
>Ga0113563_10000670_pt1 | contig 17302 bp, 10 predicted proteins | sample Mud3Dept3metaG_FD_80117 | JGI IMG/M metagenome (GOLD analysis project Ga0113563, IMG submission 80117) | Freshwater wetland microbial communities from Ohio, USA, analyzing the effect of biotic and abiotic controls - Mud 3 Core 4 Depth 3... | ecosystem: Environmental > Aquatic > Freshwater >...
ATCAGCGCTGGATCTGCTTCTCCCTGGGCGAAGCGAACCAACCGTTCGTCGGTCGGCCTCGCCTCCGCGCCAGCCGCGTGACCGACGTCAAAAGAAACCCGCCGGAACAGCCGGCGGTGGTCGTCTTCGTGCCGGGCCAGCAGCTGGCCGTAACGGAGATTCCGAACGGCTCGAAGGTGCTGTATGGCGGCCTCTGCCGGATTGCGACCTTCGCGGCCCGGGGACTTGTCGAAACCGTTAAAACTCGTACCTGCCGACACAAGCAGCGTCACGGCGCTCGCGCCCGTCACCGTAAGCACCTTCCCATCGCAACCCACAGAGCCCTGCTCCGCGATCGCGCGCACGCGCAGATCGAAGGTCATGCCCTCCGCCTGGGGGCCCTCCTCGTAGCGGATGGGTTCCGGCGTGTCGCGGAGGTAGTTGGGATCCACATGTGCGGGGCATCTCCCTCGCAACGTGAGCGTATCCCGGCCGTCCGCTTCGGTCGTGTGCCGGAGCAGGCTGGCCAGTTCTGCCGTGAAGGACACGCGTTCGCCGGAGTCGCAGCGCAGCCGCATGACGATGACCTGGTCGGGATAACTGACGAACGCCTCGCGCGTGCAGGTTGCTTTGCCATCCCGGAATCGCACGGTTGCCACAGCGCGGTCGAGGTCGAGGCTGCGCTTGTAGTCGGTAGGCTCGGTGATTCCGGTGAAATGCAGAAGCAGGTCGCCCAGGGGCTGGTACGACTGGTTGTATGGACCCTGCATCTGCCGGCACAATGCATCGGCTTCCGCATAGCGCCCCGCGAGCACGGCGGCGCGCACCTTGGGCAGCACCTCACGCGCTCCCGGATTGTTCCAGTCCTTCGGGCCGCCCGACCAGAGAGTGTTCTCATTGAGCTGCAATCGCTCCGTCATCACTCCGCCGAACACCATCGCGCCCAGGCGGCCGTTCCCCAGCGGCAGCGCCTCCACCCACTGCTTCGCGGGCTGGCGATACCACAATCCTGTTTCTTCAGCGAAGGCAACCTGGATTGATGCAAGCGAAACCACAATCATCAGGAAGCGCTTTGTCATGGAATCATCCCCACGCTCTGTTTGAAATCGGAAAATAACTGAAGCGCGGACCCGGGGCGGGATTCGATGCGCATGGCAAGGGCCCGGTCGAAGAACTGCTGCCAGCCCGGCGGGGCTTCGGGCAGGTGCTTGCGCAGAGGCGTTACGTGTCCTGCGAGGACTGCGTTGTGCACTTCCAATACACTGGCAGCGGCAAACGGGTGGGCTCCGGCCAGCATCTCGTAGGCGATGACTGATAGCGCCCACAGGTCCCAGCTCTCGGCCGGCTTTTCCCCGCGCAACTGCTCCGGCGACATATACCGCAGGGTGCCCAGAAGCATTCCCGGTCCGGTCCGGCCGGCGCTCTGCGTCGTATCCGATGGGGCGAGGGATTTTACGACGCCGAAGTCGAGGATTTTGGGGAGCTCGACACCTGCCGCTTGCACGAGAAAGATGTTCTCCGGCTTGAGGTCCCGATGCAGCAGTCGCTGCCGGTGAGCCGCATCCACGGCCGTGCAGACACCCGAAAGAACCGCCAGCACGCGCGTCATGGGCAGGCGGCCCTGCCGGGTGAGTTCCTGCCGCAGAGTCGACCCCCGGAGCAACTCCATCACCAGGTAGGCCCGATGATCCCCGGCTACGCCAAAGTCATGGACCGTGTCAACGTTGGGGTGCGTGAAGCTTGCGGCGGCCTTGGCCTCCTGCCTGAATCGCGCGGTTGCGTCCGCGCTCGCATCGAAATTCATAGATGAGGGAAATTTGGAAGTTTAGGACGCTCACCCATTTCCTATGAGCTTTCTGGTTCCCTTGAAGCCTGCAACTCGGAAGAGGTGAGCGTACCTTATTTCAGGACATCCTCTTAAACCAGGCTCAGGTCTGTCAGTGCGAAATCATCTCCGGTGCACAAGAGAGGCTGATCCGCCAGTTTCGCCGTTGCATACGACATGCAGTCACCGAAATTCAGCGAAGCCTTGTGCCTTCCTTTGCCATAGCGCAGCCAGGCCTCCACGGCAACACCGTAGTGCTCATCACCAAACGGCACCGTGGCAATTGCCCCTTCCATCAGAAACCTCGCGATCAGCGCGCAGCCATCGTTCTGAATCCGCGCGGAAATTACAATTGCCGCTTCCGCCAGGGCAGGCACTCCCACCGCAGCTGAGGATGCACCAGCCAGCTTTTCAATCAGCGCGTCGCAGCCGGGTTCCTTGAAGATGATTGCGACGATCGCAGAGCTGTCCAGGATCATACGCCTTCCTTGCCATAGCCGAGAATAGCTTCTTCCCCTTCGCGGCTGAGCCTGCGCCCCAGTTCCTTATCGGGAATCCGCGGCCAGACTTCCTGGGAGAGATACCTGACCAAACGGGGTTTCTGATTGACTCCTGAAATGCGGTAGGCCAGGCGCGCCTTGCGCTCCTGCAGAGCTTTGCGGACAGCTTCGGTCTTGGTCTCGCCGGTTACGGCGGAAACCTCGGCAATAAGCTTTTCAACCTCAGGATTCTTAATATTCAATGGCATAAACACCCTTTGCCATTATATGTAGCTTAGTAGATATTTCCAACTCTGGTGGCAGTCTAATCTCATCCGCCAATGATCGGCCGTTGAGAAAGCTATTGGCTTGTCAATTCTTTGGCTTTCTCCCAATCACGGTCTTTTTCCGAAGCCTTGCTCTTTCAGCCAGATGGCGCATTCGGTCGTCCAGGAGTGCCGCTGATCGGGATTCCACTGCGCACTGCCGAGGCCGATGCCGTGCCCGCCCTTCGGATAGATGTGGAGTGAGAAAGGCACGCCGTTGCGACGCAGTGCTGCTGCAAAATCGAGGGAGTTTTCCAGTGGCACGGTTGCATCTTCAAAGGTGTGAAAGATGAAAGTGGGGGGGGTGTCCCTGGTGACCTGTTTTTCATTTGACAGCGACTCGACCAGCTTCAAATCCGGGTTCTCTCCCAAAAGATTTCGCCTTGAACCGCTGTGTGTGTATTGCCCCATGGTAATCACAGGGTAACAGAGGATGCCGAGACCAGGCCGCGAGCTGAATCGGTCGACCGGATCCGGCGCATCCGGATTTCCCGCGTCGAATTGTGTGATAGCTGTGGACGCCAGATGCCCGCCTGCCGAAGATCCCATTACGCCGATGCGGTTCGGGTCCAGCTTCCATCCGGCTGCATGGGCGCGGACATACCGGATAGCGCGAAGCACGTCCTGCATCATGGCCGGATGCCTGTACCCGGAAGTGCCGAGGCGGTACTTGAGCACGAATCCGGTAATGCCCTGTTCGTTCAGCCATAGGGCATAATGGACTCCTTCGTGCGGGGCGAGCGATGCGTACGCGCCGCCCGGACAAATGATCATCGCCGCGCCCGTCGCCTTTGCGGGCGGTGCGAAAAACGGCGTTAGGGTGGGAATATCCTTAACATCTTTGCCCAAAGCCCCGGGAGCTTCTCCAGGCCAGAGAGGGAACTCAGTACGGGGAAGTTGCCCTGTGGCTTGGGCGACAGTCTGTGCCTGGCCTTGTGAGACAGCAGCAAGCGCCCTTGTTGGAAGTCGGGCAGAGCTATCTTGGCAGATCCCCGGCAGGACTGCTGCTGCATTACCGAGGGCGATGGTACATAGACTGAAGCAAAGATTTCGGACGATCTTCAACATGATCGGATCTCCAAGGTTCTCTCATCTTCTTTCACCGGATGGCGGGACGATCTGCGCGATGTTGCAGGCAGTTTCATACTCACGGGAGAATCCAACGAAGCCGAAACCCGGAGGATCTTATTCGCTTCAGCGAGGGGATTGGCGAAGCGACCAGCGGCACTCCGGGCTCTTTTCTTGGAGTGCCGCTGGTGAGTGAAATCAGATACCTGCACTCAACTCTCTTCCAATCCTGTATGATACTTCCAAGCAACCAGGCAAACTAAGGGGTTTTTGCAACGGCGGCGCAACTTTGGATTGACCCCTTTTGACTTCCAGAAATAACTCCGCTCTTTTTCAGTTCGTTTGTGATGAAAGCAACTGCGCTGACGAACTGACCATGATTCTTGGCTTCATAGCCTGCCTGGATGATCATATCAGATATGGTACTTCCGTTGCTGAGGAGCTCGTTAGGGACTCCAGAGTTACACCCGCCGATGATTACTGTCGGAGCGGCACTCTGATAGAGGACATTCCCGATTATTTCATGCAGAGCCGTGGTTGGATGTGCGCCATCGAAGAAGGCATACTTATCCGGGTCTGTGCACAACGACGATCCAGTAAAGCATGGGTCCGTGACATTCACAAATCCGTACAGCCCGGGGTTGCCAATTACGTTCGATATGACAGAAAACGCGTCGAAATAATGCACGCCAGGCGGCAGATTCGCCTGCAGCGCCTGGTTAAAGCCCAGGGAAAGCTGGGTGAATAATGCGGAAGCCTGGGGTCCAGAGGCCAATAAATCGGGTATCTTGCCGAGATCGGACACATTGGGAACTAAGATCCGTGTCGCCCCCAGAGACTGCAATGTGCCGACGATGGTCGTCAGATTTGCCACCGCCTTCCCGATTGCAACGGAGGCATCCGCAGGATTGGCGACAGTCCAGAAATCGTTCGGCCCTCCCCAAACGATATATAGCGCGTTCGGATCGATGGGGAATTGATTTGCTGATAATGCGCCTTGAAATACCGTTGTAATCCCCGGCAAGGACGCAGCGCCAAATGCATCCACTGTTCCGCCGTCGTTAAAATTGCCCACACCGGTTGTGGCCCCGTGCCATGCGAAGTCCCTCAGGGGAACAAGAAAGCTCTGGGCGAGATATTCCACTGCCACCGGGCCATCAGACGCTCTCCCTTGCCAATAGGGCGGGCCGGGCAAACCTGTATAACCGAAGAAATTGCCGTTGTCAGACAGGCTGTCTCCCAGAACTACTATCTGGCTGATTGATTGGGCATGCGCAGTCGCAAATACCACGCATGTAATCAAAAGCGCACCAAGTACATACCTTAAAGCCTTCATATGGTCCTCCGTGATCCGAGTGCCGGCGTATAACGCGATTTGGGCACGTTGATTCAGTGAATAAACAGCTCACTTGCTGTAAGAATTCGTTTTATAGAATCCTCCTGTGCATGGGGAAAGCGATCAAAAACGTTCCCATTTGGCTCTTTACGCGCACAGCGTGTGATTGTCGTATCTCCTTGTCTCTCTCAAGTTGATAACAGATCGTCATCAACCACCTGCACAGTCGCGAGTGTCTTGCGGTGGATATTCCAAACAGGGCCACCGACATGCGTTTCTCGATGGGCGACGACATTGGGCATGGAGCGCTCCCAGGGCTCGATCGCCACACGAACGGGAACCTTTGCAGCATTTCACCTGATGGATTAATGGGATCCTACGACTGCGATAAGTCAGCTGTCAACAGAATTGCGATGAAAACCCAATCCTGATGCTGCCGTCAACCTGGGCGCACGCCCTCTGGAAAGCGCTTGTTGCATAGGCGTCCCACATCTTCCATCCCAGGCGGCTTCCGGTGCGGTTCGGTCTGGTGGCAGGACGATTGCGGCAATTGGAACTTCGCGTTCACTTCTTTTTGAATGAATCGAACCAAGCCTTTACCTCGGCATCCAGGATCTTCAGGTCCGGCTTTCTTTGAGCGATGGCCAGGGATTCCTCCCACTCGCGATTCAGATCGCCCAGGCGGAGATTCGATCCGACACGGAGGAAAAGGGGAATCTGGTGGAGGTCCGCGTTCATGGTAATGGTCTGGCCGCCCCGAAACTCCCTGTCGGGGTGCCACATATCGCGCCACCGCTTTCCGGAAGGAAGGTAGACCTGCTGTTCACGCTTCCCCTTTTCCCAGATGGGCGAAACCAGTAGATCCGGGCCGTAGAGGTAGGTCTGCCAATTCGTCCAGGCCTCGGAAGCCGCAGGATCAGCCAGGAAGAGCGGCCGGACGATCGGCATGCCGGTCCGGTGCGCCGCCTGCGCCTGCTCGTACCCGTAATCAGCCAGTTGCTGATGCAGCCGGGCATAGAGCCGCCATATCGCAATCAGGGTCGCGTCATATCGCGGCTCGCGGGGAAGACTCCAGAACGCGAGGTTGCGCGTCGGCCCGACTTCCATGATAGGCGTGAAGCAGCTGAACGCCAGCCAACGTGCGCAGACCTCCTGCTCCATTCTCTGGTCGTTGTAGCCACAGGTATCCGATCCCCAATTCGGGTAGCCCATCACAGCTGCACGCTGCACGCCGATGATCGAAGCCCGGAGTCCTTCCTGCGTACCGCCGATGTCTCCGCCCCAGAATACCGCATACGCGGAACTGCCTGTATAAGCTGCCCGCGGCATGAGCACGAAATCCCGGCCGCGATATTTCTCCGCAATTTCAAAGGCGGCCTTGACGTACATGGGGGGATAGGCGTTACGGTTCTCGCGGATCGAACGCCCGTCGAACACCGTGTAAGGACCGCTCTCCGGGATGTTTTCCTCGGCGCGATCCAGCTTGAAGGCGGCCACGCCCAGCTTCAGGAGCTTTGCCATCCCTTCCTGCCAATACGCCTTGGCCGCAGGGTTGGTCATGTCGACCATGGGATAGTTGTTGCGCTGCGGCGGCTGGCCGGCCAGGGTATAACCCTTGGAAAGCGCTTCCTTCTCCATGTTGCCCTGGAAGAAGGGAGCGATCCACAGCAGCATCTGCATCCGCTGTTCGTTGAGCCATACGACCATTTCCCGGAAATTGGGCAGGCGGTTGGGATCGATCTCGAAGTCGTCATAGCCGAGCCGCCCAGGTCCCCAGGGGCGGTCGACCCAATAAACGCCGCACGGGATCCCGTACGCCTTCATCATGAGCACATCTTCCATGACCTGGGAGTTGAAGGGACCGGTGACCGGCGTGCCGTCATAGTACTCGGGCAACTGGGAATGTTCGTCCCGCCAGCGCCACGGAGTGAACATCCACCTGGGAGGCAGGAAGGGAGGACCGGCATCCAGAGCGTGCTCGCAGATGAGCATTGCCGGGTCCCTGTTGGTGTATATCTTCATTTCGAAGGACGGACCCTCGAACTCGATCTTTACCCGCGCCCGATCATCGGCGCAAAAATCAAAATAGCCAGGCCAGTTCCCCTTCATGAAAACCGCGTAGCCGCGCGACGAAAGGTAGAATGGCGCATACACCGAGAGCGTGGGCTTCAGGATCATATCAACTTTCTGGCCGCGCAGGTTCAGAGCTTCCTGTCGGCCCGGTGCCCACGAGGCCGATTGGGGCCCATCCACGACCCGTTCCATCAGGCCCGTGAAGTACTCCTCCTTGCCTGCGTCCACTGCCAACCCCCACTTGAGAATGCCGGCGTCAGGCTGAGCGCTCAGGCGGATGATGAAATTACTTCCCTCCGGTCTTGCGGAAGCTGTAACGGTGCGGCCGTCGGCCATCCTTGCCTGGCTTTGCCATTGCCTGTCGCGGATACTCTGGGATTTCGCGGTGAGTCCGGCCGGCAGGACGACCCGGCCCGCGGCAGTTTCGTAGAAAAGACCATCCAGCAAGAGCGAACGCGCGTCTGCGCTTTGTCCCCGTGCGGCGAGATTATCGGAACGCAGCACCAGCGACGCCTGATTCTCCCTCTGCCCCGAGGACGCCGCGGTAAGCGAGAAACAGGCTGGCGGCAGCATGACGCTCAAGACGATCAGACGGGGAATCCATGCATGTCTCCTCATATTTGTTCTCCCTATGGCAAGGCCAGGAGATGCTCCAAAAGGCAGGTGATGCCGCCAGGCGCAAAACCCGCTCTCACATTGCAACGAGCAATCGTCCGATATTCACTGAAGTCCATGGGAAAGCATCAACTCATTCTACTTCAAATTGACAAGCAAGCCAGACGATTGCGTACTGGCGGCCCGGGTGTCCATGTCAGAAATGCGCCAAAATTGCCGGAAATTGGTTTCCCATGCGCTAATCCTTTGATTTTCGCGCGCCAATCCGCGAAACTGAGTTTTCAATCACCATGATCGGGGTATTGAACCATATGAATCAACGCTATTTGTTATCCGTACCTTCGTGCTTCCTCATCCTTCTCCTCCACACTTCCCTTTTTTCAGCCCAGGAAAGCGCCGGAGGCGGTCTTTTCAAGGTCCAGTTCGGCTCGGGCGGGATCCTGAGCCTGAAGCGCGCGAACGACAGATACGACACCGAGTACATCGCCAGGAACCGGGTGCTGGGCCATGTGAACATCCGCTACAAAATGGGGGAAAACGAATGGCGCCAGTTCTCCACGGCCGACGGCAAGAATAAATTCCGCCAGCTGCCTGGGGATGCCACCGATCCGGCACCGCAGTACAACGTCATCTACAACGAATCCGGCTGGGATGATTATTATGCGGACCTGGAGTTGACGGAGAGATTCCGGGTGCAGGGGGATGCGCTCTACTGGACGATCCATTTTAAGAATCCCACCCATAAACCGTTGGAGATGGGGGATGTCGTCCTGCCTCTTCCGTTCAACATGGAAAAGCGCTGGGACAAGGAGATCAGCACCACCCAGCGCCTCGTCCAGCACGATTTCGTTTCGGGCCACGGGTCGTTCCTGTTCTGGATGCGTCCCAACACCGAGGGCCCGTATCTCGTCATGACTCCCGTGGCCGTTTGTCCGTTGTTCGAGCCCGCCGCTCTGGAGCGGAACTTTGCGCCGGCCAAATTCGAGTACTCCGATGGAGCGGGATTTTACATCCACTCCGCCTTCAGGGGCGAGGAGGACAGGAAGCGCGGCGGCAACTGGCGCCAGCCCCAGACGAGCCACGTCCTCTCCTCCAAGTTCACGCCGAACGACGAACTGACCTACACCTTCAAATTCCGCTGGGCCGAGGATTACGACGGCGTGCGCAACGTGCTCTATGAAGAGGGCCTTTTAGACATCCATGTGGTTCCCGGCATGACCGTCCTCCTTGGGCTCGAAGCAATGGTTTCCCTGCGCTCGCGCAGCAAGATTCACTCGGTGACATCGGAATTCCCCCCGCAGACCCAGATTGACTACCTCGGCGAAAAAGCCAAAGACACCCATGTGTACCGGATCAAATTCACGCGCCTGGGAGAGAACATGCTCACGGTCCATTTCGGCCGGGACCAGTCCATGATCCTCGAGTTCTTCGTCTCGGAGCCGCTCGAAACCCTGATCAAGAAGCGGTCCGCCTTCATCGTCGCTAAACAGCAGCACCGGGATCCGTCCAAGTGGTACAACGGCCTGTTCTCCGACTGGGACGCGCGCAGCAAGGTCCTGCGCGGCCCCGATGATACCGGCGGCATGCGTGACTACATGGTCGCCAGCGACGATCCCGGATTGTGCAAGGCGCCCTATGTCGCCGGCAAGAACGCGGAATTCCCCGATCCCAAGGAAATCGAAGCGGTCGAGTATTACCTGAAGAACTATGTCTGGGGGAAGCTCCAGATGACGGAGCAGGAGAAGTATCCCTACGCCGTCTACGGCATCGACAACTGGAAAATCAACCGCGAGAGCAAGCCGGCGGACCGCAACGGCTGGACCGAGCACCTCTGGCGCGTGTTCGACTACCCGCACGTCGTACACCTGTACTGGAACATGTACCGGATCGCGAAGCACTATCCGGAGCTGGTGCACTACCTGGACAAGGACGGCTACCTGCAGCGCGCGTTCGGCACGGCCATGGCGTACTATACGGTGCCCCTGAAGGTCGGGCAATGGTCCGCCTATCAGGTCGGCAATTACGACGAACTGGTGATCGCCGACGTGGTCGCGGAACTCGACGCCGTAGGGTGGAAAGACAAGGCGGATCAGTTGCGGCGCCAGTGGGAAGGCAAGGTCGAGCACTTCGTCAATGACCGGCCGAACCTGTTCTGGTCCGAAATGGTCTTCGATCCAACCGGGTTCGAATCGCACCATTCCTTTGCCCGCTATGCCGTGGAGGCGGTCAAAAACAAGTCTGCGACGCTCAAGGTCAAAGCGGCCGATGTCGCCTCGTTCATGGCGGAGTCGATCGGAGGCAACATCGCCACGCGCGGCTGGCTGGAAGCCGCCTATCACGAACTGGGTGTCCAGGGAGACATGCGTTACACGGCACAGATGGGAGGATGGGCGATCCTCGACTATGCGCTGCATTACTCCGGCGATCCTTTCCCCTACCTGCGCCTGGGATATGCTTCCTACCTGAGCTCCTGGGCGCTCATGAGCTCGGGGACCGAGGAGACCAACTACGGCTACTGGTATCCCGGGAAGGAAAATGACGGCGCCGCGGGGAGCGCCTTCATCCGAGCCGCGTACGGGTCCAACTGGGCCGGCATCCAGCAGCCGCGCGGCCCTTGGCCCTACAGCGGCGAAATCGAACTCGGCTACGGCGCCGCCTTACGCACGGCGGCCACTATCGTCGCCGATGATCCGCTGTTCGGACTGATCGCGTACGGCGGCCGGATCAAGAAGTCGGGCAACCGCCTCGAGGTCCAGCCCCTGGACGGCGTGCGCCGCCGCTTTCACTGGATCGGCGCAAACACGCGGTTCCACCTCGTGCTCGACCGCGACGGCTTTGCTGCAGACCAGCCGGTTACTGTCTCGGAGGACCTGAGCGAGGTTGCTTTCAACCTGGAAAACCGCGCCCCGAATCAGGCAAAACTGCATACAACGGAGATGCAGCTGTCGGGAATGCCGTCCGGATCCTATGAAATCACGCTGGATGGGAAGCCGCTCCGGCAGATATCCGGCGGGCCGTTGCATCAGCGCATCCCGCTGCCCGTTGCCTCGCCGGCCGTGAAGATCATGATCCGCGCAGTCCCCCAATCGTGATCCTATTTGGCGTGCGGCGACCGGTCGCCGTATTCCCAACGGCTTCCATGCGTGATTTTGCAGTCACATCTGTGTCACCGATCGATGTGTAAAATGAACCCTTACGAAGAGATGCTTCTCCTCCTCCCTTTTTCCCGTCAGCGCTCTTTCCAGAGGAGCACGTCCGCGGGTTGGAGAGGGAGCTTTCCCAGCAATATTTCCGCTCCCCTGGCTGCAGGGATTTCTGCCGGACGCGAGGAGTAGTTGACGCCGACCCAGAAGCCGTTACGCCAGTCCACGTAGACTCCCTCGGGATAACTTTCTGTGGAAATTCCGGCCCTCTGGTAGACGCGCCGGAGCAACTCCCTTTCCAGCCGGGCATCCTTGGTGTGAACGCCGATATAGGTGACGCTCCCCTTGCCGAGGCGGCGCCAGGTCGCAGCGCTCTGGCCGGCGTAAAACTGATTGGAGTATTCCGCCAGGCTTTCCGTCCCGGCCAGGGGCCTCAAGACATCCGCCCAGGCATTCCATGGGTAAAGCGCACCGTCAATGCTGACCTCGCCATTGCCGTCTACCAGCAAAAGGTCGAAAAACGACACTTCGGCCCCGATCAGCGAATAGATCGGCCCGGCCCAGCGCGATTCCCAGAGCTGGCCGTTACGTTTCTTCTGGCCCGTGCGGCAGGTCAACACCAGGTTGCCGCCCTGCTCGGCGTAGCGCGTCCACTTACTCACCAGCTCGGCATCGATGAGCTGATAGGCCGGCGCCACGAGGACCGGATACGAGGAGAACGTGTCCGCTTCGGCCACAAAATCCACCGGCGCGCCCAGAGACTTCGCTCCTTCCAGGTAGCGCCACAGGTGAGCCCAGGTGTCCCAGAGGGGAGTCTGCTTCTGGTGTTCGAGGTTCCAGAGATTTTCGTGATTCCAGAGAATCGCGGTCCGGCGCGACATGTAGGAGGCGGGAGGCCTGGCGGCCGGATCAAATCCGGCCCGCAGGGCTTTGATCTCGCGCGCCACCTGCTGATATTCCAGGCCGCCTCGGGATGGGGTGGTTCCATCGGGCCCGATGATGCCGTAATGATACTGTTCGCTGCCGTACAGCGGCTGGCGGAAACGGTAGGTGCAGGCAAAAGAGCAGCCGCCTGCGAATGCGTGCCAGAGCCACATCCGGACCGCCCCTGGCACGGGTTGCGGGTTGATGGGAGCCCAGTTGACCTGTCCCGGCTGCAGCTCCATGACGCCCGTCGCTCCCTTGATGTTGCGATAGAAGGGGCCGGTGAAGGCGATGCCGGGCGGCCAGCCGAGGCGGAAGCCGTCTTCCCCCAGGTTGCGTTCCCCCCTCACGAGGTAGATGGTAAAAGCGGCGAAATCCAGGTCTGTCGATCGGCGCGGGTCTGCCGCGCCAATATTGGAAATGTAATTCGTAGTGATCCACTGACTGGAGTTGATATCGCGGCGCAGCAATCCAGCCTGCCAATCGAGGAAACGTGCCGTCTGATCCGCGGTGAACCGGTTGAAGTCGAGCACGGCATGCGGGCTTGGGCCGTACAGCAGTGTCGGATTGGGGATCCGGATCTGATCGAAGCCGTCGTACATCAGGCTCCAGAAGGCCGCTCCCCACTCGCGGTTCAGCGCGTCGATCGTCGCATATCGGGCCTGCAGCCAGTCCCGGAATGCCCTTTGGGCCGACGGGCTGTAATCAGGCGGAGCGGACGGTTCATTGTCAAGCTGCCAGCCCCAGACCGCCGGGTGCTTGCCGTAGCGTCGCGCCAACTCCGTGATGATCCGCTCGCAGTAACGCAGATAGGTGGGATCGGCCAGCGCATTGTTGGCGCGCGAGCCGTGTTCCTTACGACGCCCTTCCGCGGTCACCAGGAAAATCTCGGGGTGGCCCTCCGCGAGCCAGGCTGGCGGGCACGGAGTCGGAGTGCAGAGGATTACGCGCAGGTGGTGGCGCACGGCCAGCTCGACTGCTCGATCCAGCCAGGCGAATTCGTATTTCCCTTCCGCGGGCTCCATGAAGGCCCAGGCGAATTCCCCCATGTGCACGAACTCGAACCCCATTTCCTCCATTTTGGCGAAGTCGCGATCCCATTGCTGCTCAGGCCAGTGTTCAGGGTAGTAATAAACGCCGATCTTCATCAAGTCCTGCGCAGGGAAAAAGCGGGCCGCCGGACCAGCGGCCGGAGGAGGCGAGAAATCCGCGGAGAACAACAGGCATAAGGGCGCCAGCAAAAGCGGCAGCAGCAACCGCAGTTTATTCATGCGCGACCTCCTTGAAAAGCGGATGAGGGCGCCGGGCAGCTCAGCGTTCCATCTGGCTGGCAGCCAGCTGAACGGCCATGAGCCCGTGGGTCGAGTTTTTCAGTCGGTTCATTTTCACGTAGAGGGCATACTCGGTTTGAACTCCCATGCCCTGCACGGCGCTCGTGATCACCGGCATGCCTTCCGGGCCCTGCTCGATGAACGCAGGCAGCCCCTTCCAGGCTTTTTCCGCTACCGCCAGGTACGGAGCATCGATGAACTTCAATCCGACGGCTTTCCGGATGGCGTAAATGAACATGGCGCTGCCGGAGGTTTCGATCCAGTTGTCGGGGCGGTCGCCCTTGTCGAGCACCTGAAACCAGAGACCGCTCCTCGGGTCCTGGGTCTCTTTGAGTCCCCGGACGTTTTCCTTCAACAGGGACAGCAGCTTTGGATAGCCGGGGTGGCTTCGAGGGAGCATCTCCAGGAGGTCGACAAGGGCCATGACGTACCAGGCCATGCCCCGACTCCAGAATACGGAGGAGACCCCGGTCTTCGGGTCCGCCCATTTTGCGTTCCTGTCCTGGTCCCAGCCGTGAAAAAGCAGCCCCGTTTTGGGGTTAAGACAGTGCCGGCCGGCGAGGGTCGTCTGGAAGACGGCGGTGTCGTTGCAGAAGGCGGCATCGCCGAACAGCTTTCCGTAGCGCACCAGGAAGGGCTCGGCCATGTAGATGCCGTCGATCCACATCTCGTTCGGGTAGATCGCCTTGTGCCAGAAGCCGCCGTCCGCGTTGCGCGGGATCCTGTCAAAACACTCCCGCACCATCCTGGCGGCTGCCTGATACTTCGCCTCCTTCGTCTGTTCATACAGGAACAGGATCAGCATCGCAGGTTGGATGAAATCCAGATTGTGGGTCTGTTCCTGGTTCCAGCGGATCACCCCTTTGTCATCGACGTAACTGTCGACCCAGGTTCGTATGTAGTCAAGATAGCGAACGTCACGCGTCTTCTGGTAAATCTTGCTCATCCCAAAAAGCACGATGCCCGTGTTGTACTCCCACCCGTTCTGCTTGGGATCGATGGTGTTGGGATCGGGCCATTTGGCCATGATCATGTCCGCGAACCGCACTCCCCAACCCGGCTCGCCGCCTTGTTCTCCCGCGCTGACAGTCACCGACTGAGAAGCGACCGTGATGGCGAATACCAGCACGCATGTGATCGGACTGCGTAATGCCCTTCCATTGTGATGCATCACCGGGATTCCTCCTCACTTCTTGTTGAGAGTTTCCTGCAGCCTCATCATTTCGACGCCGGCCAACAGGGCGCCGATCCCATGGTCATCATTCAGCCGTGCGGGCCTTAGCCCTCCCCGGCAACAAATCCAGTGAGCGCGGGCTTTGGAGGGTGTCCAACGGTTGAATCACAGCGCAATCAGGCCCGGAGGGCCGGCAGTAAGTAGGCCCGGCCGTGAGGCCGGGATGGCGACTGAAAATATACAGGATGTGCCGGCCCTTCGGGCCTCGTTTTTGGCCGTGCCCTGACCCCGCGCTGACGCGCGGGGCTACTCACTTCCGGCGCTTCGCGCCTCAGGTTAACATGGGTCAATCGTTGGTCATATTCCTTGTCGCCCGTACCCGCCGTCTCGGGAAACTTCCCGCGAATGGTGGTCGCCCAGAACAGGACGTACTCCTGTTTCTTATCATCATAGAAAACTTCCGGCGCCCAGCAGTTCAGGGCTTCCGGCTCGTGTGCCATCACCGGAGCAGCCTGCTGATCCGACCAGTGCAGAAGATCTTTGGAAGCGGCGTGACCGATCGTTTTCCCGCTCCAGGAAGTCGTCCATACCAGGTGGAAGGTTCCGTCCGGGCCGCGCATGAGACAGGGATCGCGCATCAGCTTGGATTCCCCGACTGTCGGCTGCAGATAGCTTTTCCCGCCGTTCAATGCCTCCCACCTGTAGCCGTCCCGGCTCCAGGCAAGGTGCAGGCCATCCTCGCCGTTGCCGACAAAGTAGGAAAACAAAAAAGCTCTGTCAGGTGCTTCCAAAACGGGAGCCGGCGGGCTGGCCGGGAGGCTCCAGCCATCGACCGGGTCAGGCCTGCTCGGGTCGAAGCCAGGTACGTCGTCCAACAGGAGCCGTCTGATGCCGATGTTGCTCTTTCTGATGCTTTCGACAACGCACCGGGCCAGTTCGTAGGCTCCATAGGAATTGAAATGCGTGTCGTCCTTGAGCTCCACGGGCTGCTCCGGAAAAGAACGTGCCGGATAGTGGACGAAGGCCCGCTTGGAGGCCTCGGGGCCAAGCGCTTCGAAAAGCACTTTGCTCATCGCGTTCAAGTCGATCAGTGCCACACCCTCATCCGCAGCCGTCTGGCGCATGGCTTCCGGATAGTCTTCGAGCGTATTGGCAATCCTGCCGTCGGCGTCGAAGCGCCGCCGGTGCATGGAGGTTACGAGCACGGGAACGGCACCCCGCCCCCGCGTCTCGCGGATGAACATTCTGAGGAGGTCCTTGTAGTCGGTAGCCGCGGCTGCATAGGCCCCGTTCTTCTTCTGATCGTTGTGCGCAAACTGAATGAACAGGTAGTCCCCGGACAGGATCTGCTCCAGGATCTTTTCCCAACGGCGTTCCGCGATGAAACTCCTGAGCGCCTCGCCGGATTCCGCGTGATTGGCAACGGCCACGCCCGGCTGGAAGAATCGGGGGAGCATCTGGCCCCAGGAGCACCAGGGCTCCCTGACCTGATCTGTTACAGTGGAGTCCCCGGCGAGAAAGAGCGTGACGGCGCTGTCTGTCCGGGTAACCTCGAGCGCGCAAACACAAGGCCGGGCACCACTGAACTCCAGCGTCAGCCGGTCGTCCCAATCGAGTTTGGGATTCTCGTCCGGCTTGAGCCGCACCTGTCCCCCTGACTTCAGCCGGCTGCTGCGGACATTCACGGTGAACGTCCGGGTTGCGAAACTGCCCGGTGCCGTCTCGACTTTCTCCAGCATCAAGCGGCGTGATTCGGCTCTGACGGTGGTGGCGGATGGGCCGTTCCTGTCCCCGAGCGTGACCGTTACATCATAATTTCCTTCTGGAATGTCCACGGTAAAGAAAAAAGGAAGGTCGCTGGTGCAAAAGTCGTCTCGGAGTGCGTCCCCTCCGCCCCGGTCCACTGCAGAAATCCCGGACGGTGCGCTGAAGCCATAGCCCCGCTGCCGGGTATAGGTCGTGCCGGGCAAAACCCGGATGTAACCCGGCGCTGCTTCGCCGGATCCGAAATCAAACCTGTAGGAAGTCGATGCGGCCGCAGGGGCACGTCGCCTTGCAGCGGATCTCGTGGTCGGCGCCACTCCCGTCGTCGCCGATGCGCTGATCAACAGGCAGAGCAGGATCTGCTCGAGTGCCCAGGGAATCATGTTTCCTCAAGCGTGGATTCGAAGAGTCCGTCGTCCCGGACAGGACGCACGGCTCATTCTGTTTCTGTCAGCTCGAAATGGTCATCTCGCATTATACAACCATGCGTTTCATTATGCGATTGATTAATCTTGACAGTCACAACAGACGGCGAGTAAGTTGGCTTTGCCCTGTGATCGAGGATGTTTCATACGGCGGGCCGGGCGGCGCTGCCGTAAACTGCCTTTATTTTCGCCTTCTAAAGATGGGAGCAGAGTCATGGACGTGAGGTATCAGCACGCGCCGGATCCCGCGGGGTTCAGCAGAATGAGCACGAATGAGATCCGCCGGTGTTTTCTCCTGCAGGATCTGTTCGCGCCCGGCCAGGTACATCTGGTTCACTCCGACATCGACCGTGCGGTTGTGGGGGGGGCGGTCCCCGGGGCCGGCCGGCTGCTTCTGGACGCTCCTGCCGGTTTGTCGACGGACAGTTTCGCGCGGCGGCGGGAGACCGGCGTCGTGAATATCGGCGGCCCCGGGCAGGTTGTGGTGGGAGGCGATGCTTTTCGGCTCGAGCACCGTGATGTGCTTTACGTCGGGAGCGGCGGCGCGTCCATCGAATTCGAAGGCTTGCAGGGCTCCGAACCGGCGGTCTTCTACTTCGTCAGCTACCCGGCGCATGCCAACCATCCGGCAAAACTCGTGCGCCGGGCAGACACTGAGACGGCCACGCTGGGCGGACCGGCGGGGGCCAACCGACGCACCATCCGGAAGTACATTCATCCGGGCGCCGTGGAAGCCTCTCAGTTGACTCTCGGTATCACGGACCTGGATGCGGGGAGTGTCTGGAACACCATGCCCGTGCACCGCCATTCCCGGCGATCGGAAATCTACTTCTATTTCGC
>Ga0113563_10000672_pt1 | contig 17292 bp, 16 predicted proteins | sample Mud3Dept3metaG_FD_80117 | JGI IMG/M metagenome (GOLD analysis project Ga0113563, IMG submission 80117) | Freshwater wetland microbial communities from Ohio, USA, analyzing the effect of biotic and abiotic controls - Mud 3 Core 4 Depth 3... | ecosystem: Environmental > Aquatic > Freshwater >...
ATATGGCGCCAGTACCGCAACCCACTTCAAGGATTGAATGGGCGTTTTCTAAACCAGCCTGGTTGAATAGATAACGCCGCAGCGCTGCGGTCCAGCGCGCTTGCTGTATATAGCGCTGGTGCCAATCCAAAACGGATAACGTGTTTGGATTTATTTTTTCCAGATTTTTCCCCAGTCATCTTGTATGATGTTGCCCAATACCTGGTTCACACCTTGTGTAGGCAGAACATCTCCATCCGGCTCAACATATAACCAGTCGCGACCTGCGCCAGGTATTTCTGCCCATTGTTTGGTTTCCACTGCGACCGGATTGAATGCCGAATATGGCACAGGTAAATTCCAGATTAGCTCGAGGTGTTTTGCTGCTACCAGATTGCGGGCTGCTTCGAGTTGTTCCTTTAAGTCCGGGTTATTGGAGCTTAGGGATACTGCTTTCACTCCCATTTCTACCATTCGAGATAGCAATTCATGGAGCTGAACGTAATTTTCTGGGGTAATTGTAAGGTGTACCGCCAGGAATATATCTGCAGCTATGAGATTCTCTAATGCGGTCCATGCCTGTGATTGCTCAGGATCGAAGACTATCATTAAATGGTCAAGTCCTTTTTGCAATATTTGGTTTAGATAGTTTGCATCATTGAATCGTAAACCGTTACTGATCAGCCCAGTAACCTGGTCATTTGCTTCTGCATGGGCGATTAGCTCATCCAAATCCGGGCGGAGGGTAGGTTCGCCGCCGGTGAAGATAATATGTGGAATGCCAACTGAATTCGCTTTGTCTAATATTTGAAACCATTGAGCGGTGGTTAATTCCTGGCGTACACGATCGATAGGGGCGGCATCAGGATTGACGCCATCCGGTAAGCGATAAGTTAATGCGCAATCCAGCCGATAGGGCGCCGAAATTGGTCCGCTATGAGCCTCCTTACGATCAAAATCTAAAAAGGTCTCTGGATCCAAATCGGGAGTATTTACCAGGATTTGAATACGGTCGATTAGATTTTCATAATCCGTCTTGGCCTGTTCCTTTGATACGTGATAACGAGAGGCAAAATTATGAGCGGCTTGATCTGGAAGGATGTTCTTGACGATGTAATAGGCGTGTTCGGTAGCCGTTTGATTCAAGTGAAGGATCGTCGAAGCATTTACGATGAGAATGCCGCTGCCGTCTGGCTCTACTCGCAAATGAAGCCGGTAATTCCGAGTATCTTCTGGTGGAGAAATGTAATGGTACATACCGGGCGGGATATGCTTTACTAGCGAGAACCATGCTTGCATCGATTGGAAGATATTTGCCATATAATCGCCTCTTATTATTTGGTGGCACTTAAATGTTAATTTTCTACGCCATACTCTTTAATGGACAGCCGCCACCGCATTCTGATAATAGAGTACAGTCCCGGCACTTTTTAGCCACATAGCTTCGATTGCGTAATCGGATCGAGAGAGGATGGTTCCAGATGGTCTCCCATGAATTATTTAGCAGGTTGCCCAGGGGTTCATAATAAGACTGGCAGGGTAACACACTGCCATCTGGTTCGATGCACATATTGTAAAGTGCCGCCGTACAGCCCTTTACTCCGAGCTCGAGCTGCATCGGATCAAAATGACAATATTCTGTGGGAGTGTACCAGATCAAACGTTGATTGTGGTTTTCCGTTAAGATGCGCGCGGAAGTAAGCAACGGTTGTAGATCTTCCTCCGCAAGACCGGTGCCGACTGTTTGACCGCGACCGGAGTAGATTAATGCGTTAAGGCCAACCGTTGGTACTCCTAATTCAGCCAAATAGATCAAAGTTTCTACCATCGTCGGACTGTTTTCTACCAACATCGTGGTATTGGTCATGACATACAATGGAGTATCCAATGCGTTTATTAAGCCTGTAGTGGTCTGCCGCCAGGCGCCCTTCGCGCCGACCATGTGGTCATGAATAGTTGGATTGTGGGATTCTAAGGTAATTTGAACGTGGTCAAGACCAGCGTCGATCAGCCTATCTAAGAAGTCCGTGTCGCTTAACCGGCGTCCATTAGTGTTTAAGCCCGTAATCTGGCCATTTGCTTGGGCGTGTGCGATCAATTCCGGCAAATCCGAGCGCAGGGTTGGCTCACCGCCTGTGAAAACGATGTGGGGGATGCCGATCTGCCACAATTGGTCAATTACACGTTTCCATTCGAGTGTGCTCATCTCGGGAAACTGCCGAGGGCGAGCATTATAGCAGTGCGCGCAGTCATTATTACAACGATAGGTTAACGCCAGGTCCATCCGGTAAGGGGCGCTCGGGCGAGCGCTAAATGGAGGGCGTACCTCAATGTTCAGATCATGGATCGGGCAGGCACCATCTGGCCGGACAAGTTCAACCAGTTGGTTTGCGGTTTGCGCGTAGTCATAAGATGCCTGGTTTTTTGAGACTCGAAAACGACGGCGGATGATACGCACTGCGTCATCTGGTGTCGTTTCTTCCAAAGCCAGCCGGGCCATGAATGCTGCTGTTGGATTCAGATGAACAATACGGTTAGCGTTAACGATCAACAGCCCATTTCCGTCTGGATCTATTCGTAGATGGACACGGCTGTGCTCGCCTGGACCCTGGCGGACATAATGATAGAGGCCTGGTTTTGCCGGATCGCTGTGCTTCACAGACCCGGTCCATCTCAACGATCCCTTGATCGTATCCCAATGGTCTTTTATCGTCGTCATCCAGTTCTTTGTCCTAGCTTATAAACCAATAATTTAAGGTCAGTTTAACGTCCGCCTCCAGCGCATGCACATGCACAACCGGCGCAGGCGCATGCACACGCACATGCGCACCCCCCACCACCAACCCGACCGCCTCCGCTGCGTGTAGCCGTCGAAACCGGTGCCGGGTTCGTTTTATTTGTGACTGTGCTGGTGAAGTCACTGATATTGCCGACGACTTTACTGGAGAATCCCTGTACGCCGGTGACAATTGAACCAGCAAAATTTGATCCGGGTAGTGTAGGCATCGTCAAGCCGCCCCCTCCGCTTGTGCTTGTGCCGGTTCGTGGGAGAGAGGCTGGCGCACTGGAGATGGTCCGGCCATACCCAGGATCATAGCGTGGCCACCAGACAGGTACAAATACCGGTCCTGATCCGAAAGCCCTCCGTGTGCGATGATCATAGTCTTTGTCCAGCATCGTCCACTCGAGGTTTTCATCGAATTTTTCGCTTTTTACGTCCGGCGTGCCGGCCGTTTCGACTTGCTCCCAGGCTCGTTTAACGATATCTTGATAATATGCAATGGTTTCCTTCCGGCTAAATCCCTTCATCTTGACGGCCAGGTTGTTTACCAGGTCGATCATCATTTGTTGAAGATCTTTCTTACGAGAACTTTCTGGAGCTTTAAATGCATTTAGAAATCCGGTTTCATAGGGCTGCAAGCCATCTGGAATTGGATCCGTGACTTTAATTTCGAGCGGATCCTGTTTCGTCACGGTTGCAGCGTTCTTTTTAATTACGCCGAAAAGGATCATCGTTAATACTTTATCCAGAGGTTCTTCCAGAAGGAGCGCAGCTTCAACCGCGGTCAACCCGCGCTTGATCCCGTGACCCTCAATGGCAATTTTCGGAGGTAAGTACTGTAATTTGCGTTTTTGCCCATTCACAAAACCAATCCCGATGATAATGGCGAAGAAACCGATACAACAGGTCCACAATCCAATATTTGTCAGCGATCCCCAATCAGTCCCCAGTGATTGAGCGACATCCGGTTTGCGTACGATCCCGGCGGGGAGAACTTTCGAAGGGAATGATGCACCGAATTTGTATTCTCGATTGCCACGTGCAGCCGCATTTGTCCATGTGTAAGTCACCCGTCCATCCTGGTCAAGGGTTGCTTCTGGTTGGGCCGGAAAACCACTTGGGGCAGCGTGCCAACGCGGTTCCTCAGGCGTGACCCCGGTGGGAAGGTGAAAACTGACTGTCCATTTGGTATCGCCGTGCGCTGTTTCGAAGTATGCCGGTGAGAACTCAGTACTGGCGTAATTTGCATCCTGGCTATCCTGAAAGATCAAACCGCTGACAGATCCAATGGTCACCTGCAATGTACCCGTCCCTCCAGGCGGGATTGTTCCTGATCCGAGAGCGATAGCGACGCCGGAACCGGTGCCCTGGTATTCGCCAGATGAAATATAGCTGACTGGCTGGCCGTCAATCGTGGCGGTGATGCTGTTTGTGTCGACATTTGTGTAAGACGGGAAACTTACGTCGACAAAATCAATTGGTGATGCGCCAGGATCATTCTGGAAAACATAGGTATACTCGATCTTGGCTGTGCCGTCTCCGTTCAAAAATACATCTGCCGATGCCTCTGGGATGTTAAATGAATACGATTGGGCAAAGGCGCTGGTGAAGCTCAGAAAGAATATAATTGAAATTAAAAGCAGTATGGGGGTAAGTTTTTTCACTTATGACCTCCAGGCAAGGACTTCTACCACTTCGGTTCTTCGGTTAATTGGTACGTCGTACCGCAATACGGGCAGGTGACTACCGGAGCGCCTTGAACAAGCTTGATATTATCAGTCGTCAATGCGCCGCCGCAGTTTTTACATTGGAATTTATCCAGCTCCACGTTGGCGGGCAAGTCAATCTTCACATTGACAATATCCCCTTGCCCGGCTTTTTTTTGGCGGCTGCCTAACCATACTAAAGCCAACCCGATTAATACCAGGATTACACCAATAAAAAACCAGGTTGGAATGAATGCTTGGTTTAATGATGCCAGTACGAATAAAACCCCGAACAGGATTAAGATTGCAGCAAGGATATAAGCAACAATTTTCATCTCTACTTGTCTCCTTTCGTTTCTAATAGTGTACTCGCGTTCGGGCTGGTTATGCAGATGATTTTATTCCTCATTTTGTCACATCTTAAAACAACAGGTCCACCGATCTTTATATTTTGGTGGACCTGTTATGGTTTGCAAGAAAACCCATATCGTTAAAGTAGTGCCGTGTTATCCGTTTTATCCATTTCTTCAAGTTGGCCGGTAGTGATATAAACGGTACGTTCGCAGATATTGGTAACCCGATCAGCCAACCGCTCTAAGTTATGCGCTACCCACAACAGATGATTAGCCCGGTCTACCATGGATGGATCTGCGATCACAATCGTTACGAGTTCGTGGTAGACCTGGTTATACAAAGTATCGACCGTATCGTCTTCCAACGGGATGGCGCGCGCTTGATCCACATCGCCATTGATGAAGGCGCTGACAGCCCGGTGCAACATGCTGACTGCGATATCCGACATACGTGGGATATCGATCAGCGGTTTGACCGGTGGTTGGTCTCCAATTAATATGACGATTTTCGCAATCCCCTTGGCATAGTCACCCATCCGTTCGAGCTCACCAATGACCTCATAGATCGAAGCCAGTAAGCGCAAGTCGTGCGCCATTATTGGCTGTTGGGTTGCAATGGTAACGATAAGATCATTTTCGAGTTCAAAACGTTTTGAATTAATTTCTTTGTCGTCAGCATAGATCCGTCGAGCTGCCTCTAAGTCGCGCTTTTTCAGGGCATCTACCGCTCGCAGCGTGGCATTTTCAACCATGCTGTCTAGCACAAGGATTTCATCATAAAGATGACGGATCTTACGATCAAGTGTTTCTCGGGTCATTCTCGTTCCCTCGCGGCGAATTTGAATCCTACCTATATTTTACATGCAATATTTAAATATGCTCTACCCATTCCTCGATCTTTGCTACAATTTGGTCCCTGACTTGGCGAAATTTTACCAATTTTTCCGATTCTGTACCTTCGATGGCAGCCGGATCCTCAAAAGACCAGTGCAAACGAACTCCCATGCCGGGAAAAATAGGACAATTCTGTTCAGCCCGATCACAAACTGTTATCGCATATCCAAAATGGACCTTACCTAAGAAAAGATCGATCCCTTTTGAATAATGTTTGCTCATGTCGATTCCAATTTCTTCCATAACTTGAATCGTAAATGGATTGATGATTCCCGGTTCAAGCCCCGCGCTAAAAGCCTCCAATCGATTTCCGGCTTTATAATTTAAAAACGCTTCCGCCATCTGGCTTCTAGCCGAATTGTGCGTGCAGATAAATAGCACCTTAGGTTTATTCATAATGTGAACCTTCCTTTAATAAAATTACGATAATTCTGGAATTGTTCTTATCCAAATCGCCCTGTGACATAATCTTCAGTTTGTTGGTTTTTCGGGTTGGTAAAAATCTGGATTGTCTCCCCATATTCCACGAGCACTCCAGTGCGAGTCTGGGGGTTGTCGATCATCATAAAAGCAGTAAAATCAGAGACACGCGCAGCTTGCTGCATGTTATGCGTGACGATTATGATTGTATAAGCTTCTTTAAGTGTCTGCATCAGCTCCTCGATCTTAAGCGTTGCAACTGGATCCAGAGCCGAAGCAGGTTCATCCATCAAAATAACCTCTGGTTCGACTGCAATCGCGCGGGCGATACATAAGCGCTGTTGCTGACCACCCGATAAAGCCATGCCGGATTGATTCAACTTATCTTTTACTTCGTCCCATAAGGCGGCCTGCCGGAGAGCTCTCTCAATAATTTGATCGAGCTCCAGTTTCTTCCGCACACCATACAATCTAGGACCATAAGCGACGTTATCATAAATACTCTTCGGAAATGGGTTGGGACGTTGAAAAACCATTCCTACTCGGCGGCGGATGTCTACCACGTCGACCCCGGGTGAGTAGATATTTTCGCCGTCAAGGATTATCTGCCCTTCAATATGAACGTTGGCTACCAGATCGTTCATCCGGTTGACAGATCGCAACAGGGTTGATTTACCGCATCCTGATGGTCCGATAATAGCCGTAATCTTATTCGTCGGAACATCCAAGGAAACATTTCCCACTGCCTTGAATTTTCCATAATACAATGTGAAATCACGAAATTCGATCTTCTTCTGACCTGTTATTGAGGGTGCGGATACGGAAGTTTGATCAATCCGGGGCTCATTACCGATAGCGAGGGGCATGATGATAGGTTGTCGAATTACGGGTTTTTCATCTGTCATTTTCACATCCAGATCCATATACTTCTTATTTCCCTTGCATGCGGGCGGTTCGCATCTGCACCCATAATCGAGAAGCTATGTTGAGCGTAAGCACAAAGGCCATTAAAATTAAGGCCACTGCCCAGGCCTGGCTTACTCGCTCCGGATAAGGTTGCTGAGAATATTTATAAAGGGTGAGTGGCATTGAATCGACCGGTTGTGAGATGATATTCTTAAACGTGGCAAAGATTCCCAGGTGGTTTGCAATACTGCTGCGGATAATTTTGCCAACATCGTAGCTTTCATTACCAAGAGCAGTAAATAGCAACGGCGCGGTCTCTCCGGAAGCCCGGGCAATACCAAGAAGGATGCCGGTGATAATTCCATTGAGTGCAGCTGGAAACGTGACGCTGGCAGCCGCTTTCCATTCCGGAGAACCTAAAGCCAGCGACCCTTCCCGCAAAGTATGTGGAACCAGCTTGACCATTTCTTCGGTGCTGCGAATGATGATGGGCAGCATCAGGATTGCCAATGCAACCCCGCCGGCCAATGCCGAATAATGCCCTTGCGGTTTTACGATCAGAGCGTAGCCGAATATGCCAATGATAATAGAAGGCACGCCTGATAAGACGTCTGTCCCAAACCGGACAGCCGTCCCAAGCGGGGTATTGGGTTTATAAGCAACGTAAAAAGCAGCCAATAATCCGGGTGGAATAGCAATTATGCTGGCAAGGACAGTAAGTATAATTGTGCCTTCAATGGCGTTTAGAATCCCACCTCCCGCGATGCCTAAAGGCCGGGGCATTTGGGTAAAAAAAGCCAGGTTAATATATTGCGCGCCTTTATATACAACATAGCCTACAATCCAAAATAGCGGAATAAGCGCCAGGATGGTTAATATACCGGTAAGAGAAAGCATGCCAAAATTGACAATCTTACGGCGTCGGTAATGGGGTTTTGAAAATGCCACTCGCCGAATGGGCTGGGTCATCTTACTTGCAATCTCGCTCATGCACGCGCCTCCTGCGGTGTTTTCCGGGCTACCTGGCGGACCAGAAAACGAGCCGCTAGATTGAGCAAGAGCGTCATCACAAATAGAACGAGACCAATTTCAACCAGCGCTGAGGTGTGCAGTCGATCAACAGCTTCGGCAAATTGATTGGCAATCACGCTCGACATGGTGTAGCCGGGACGGAGCAGGGATGGCGTTCCCTCGATGCTGTTGCCAATTACCATGGTGACCGCCATCGTCTCCCCGAGAGCGCGTCCCAGAGCCAGGATGACTGCGCCGAGGATACCTGACAGACCGTACGGGATAAGCACCTGCCAGATCATCTCCCAACGCGTTGCTCCTAGAGATAGTGAGGCTTCTCGTTGAGAATTTGGAATTGCTCGTAAAACATCGCGGGTGAGCGCCGCAATGGTCGGGACGATCATGATGCTCAGGATCAATCCGGCTGCCAGCCGGCTCGAACCACTGGCTGGGATAGGACCCTTGAAGAATATGCCAATCCCTGGAATTTGGCCCAGGGTATTTCCTAGAAAAACCCCCACAGGATAGACGACTACCGGAAGAAATACGAATATCCCCCATAAGCCATAAACGACGCTTGGAATCGCGGCCAATAATTCGATTAACCATCCCAACGGATTTCGCAACCAATCGGGACTGAGTTCAGCCAGGAAAATCGCGATACCCAATCCAACCGGTAAAGCGATGATTATGGCGACCAAAGAGGTAACGATTGTGCCGTAAATAAACGGCCATGCCACATATTTACTGGTGATTGGGTTCCACGAAGCATTAAGTGTAGGAGTTAAAAATTTCCAGCCAATCGCCAGGCGGCTATCCTGTGAATCAAACCACATCAGCAGCCCAACACCGACCACTAGAATAATTACCAATGTGGACATGGCAATTGTCAGAAAATTCCATGGTCGATCGCCATAATTTAATAACCGGCGCAATCGAAGTATCCAGGTAGGGGCGGAGCGCCGGTTTGCGAGCAGCGAAGATGTTTTGTTCATGAACTAGTAATACATGAGTTGAGGCAGGCAAATGCTTCCAATTTGCCTGCCTCTTAGAAAGATGGAGAACCCTTATTTGTTGGTCATGACAGGATTGCCGTTACAGGTAACCTGTCCTAATTTATCAAGTACCTGTGTCCGAACTGCGTCCGGTAGAACCGAATAACCGAGATCGGCAGCACGCTTCCCAGCAGCGGTGTCGGTCAGAGCCCAGTTCAGGAATTCAAGCAATTTTTGGGCTTTCGTACAATCCTGCATACTTGTAGTATGTAAAATAATGTATGTATACCCAGCAATCGGCCATGATCCAGCGCCTGGGCCATCGACAATCTTGGTCGTAAGTTTTTCATCAAAGCTATTGGCGTAATCGGTGATCGCGGATGCCAGGCTATCTGCATCGGCCATAACGGACTGGCCAGCTTTATTTACCATGTTTGCAAATGGAATTTTATTGGCAATCGCGTAAGATAGCTCTACATAACCGATAGAATTGGGTGTGTTTTGCACCGCCGCGGCAACGCCCTGGTTACCTTTACCGCCAATGCCATTGCCAGCCTTATCAACCGGCCATTCGACGGCTGAGCCAGCGCCCACATTATTTTTCCAATCATCACTGAAGGATGACAAAGCATTGGTGAATATTTCGGTGGTACCGGAACCATCCGAGCGGTGAACAGCAGTGATGTCCTTGTCAGGGAGCGTAATTATCGGGTTGAGAGCGGCGATTGCTGGATCATTCCACTTTTTGATGCTTGCGGTATAAATCCCAGCAAGCGTGGCGCGGTCGAGAGTTAATGTCTGGGTAACACCCTCGATGTTATAGATGGGGACAACAGCACCGGCTAACATTGGGTACATTTGCAGATCATTACCGGATGTATATTCTTCATCCTTCAGCAAAGAGTCAGATCCAGCGAAATCGATCGTTCCATCGATGATACCCTTTTTGCCGCCGCCCGAGCCGATCCCCTGATAGTTTAGGGTCACCGATGGATCGACATATTGGTAAGCATAAATCCATTCGGTGTATACAGGCAACGGGAATGTTGCACCAGCACCATTGATCTGGACTGAGTCGGCGGGCAGTTGTGTACTTTGAGGCTGACCAGGCGATGTGGTAGCCTGGGCGCAAGCTGCCAGCAATATGCTACTGAAAAATAGAACAGTTAGTATGAATGAAAACTTTCGCATTTTGTCCTCGTTAGAGTTGGGTATAGTTAATTAATTCCTAAAGATCATACTCGAATAGTTTTAACGGATTGAAATGGGGAAGTTAAGAATGTGTCAACGGTTTGTTAACAAGTTGTTAAGTAGAACAGCCCTGGGCAGTTTTATTGCGTTGCCCAGGGCTAGACAATGGTCTGCATAGAGATTTATGTTGCTATAGGAATTGTAAAATAGAAAGTGCTGCCCTGCCCTTCGATACTCTCAGCCCAAATTTTGCCGCCGTGCGCCTCAATGATATGGCGTGATATGGCTAATCCAAGGCCAGTACCGCCGCCGGAGCGAGCCCGGTCTGTTTTGTAAAAACGCTCGAAGATGCGTGGTAGATCGTCGGCTGGAATTCCTATTCCGGTATCCTTAACCGAGAAAAGCATCTTATCATCGTTGAGATGGCATCCGATGGAAATTACACCATTCGCCGGTGTGAATTTAATAGCATTATGCAGTAGATTGACCAATACCTGTTCCATTCGGGAAGGATCAGCGAGTACCTTAGGCAGATTGGTCTGGCAGGTTGTTCGAATCTCCAACCCGACTCGTTCGGCTTGTAGCTGCAAGCGTTCAACTGCTCCGTCGATCAAGTCTGTTGACGAGACGGTTTCCATTTTTAAGGGTACTTTGCCAGACTCAATCCGCGATAACTCCAATAATTCGGATACCACCAGACTTAGCGCATCAACCTCTGTTTCTATTTGTTGGAAAAATCGTCGGGCAGCCGGTGGGTCATCTAAGGCAGTTTCTTGCAGTGTTTCGGTAAGCACCTTGAGCGAGGCTAATGGAGTACGGAGTTCATGTGATATGTTGGTGATGAAATCCTGTCGTACGGTTTCCAGGTGCCGTAAACGGGTGAGATTTTGGAGCAGCAGCAGAGTACTTTCTGGCAGCGCCTTCCCCAGGCTGGTGGCAACGGTTTGTAGATAGAGCTTTTGGGCTGGGAGTTCAATCAGTACAGCTTCCAATTCTCCCGTTTGTCTGCATTTCCGCCACAATTCCACGAGTTGGTGCTGGCGCACAGCTTCAATCAATGATACCCCGATGGCTTGTTTTTGATCAATCCCGAACATGTCTTCGGCGGCTTTATTAATTAGCTGGACCTTGCCAGCGGCGTCGACTATCACAACCCCATCGCTCATTTCGTTTAGGACTGAGGACAGCTTGCTGCGTTCCGATATCAGTTCATCAATATGGGATTGTAGCCGGTCTTCCATTGTGTTGAAGGCTTTGGTCAATTGACCGAGTTCATCATTCGTTGAAGGGATGATGTGAGTGCTGAGATCACCATTCGCGATCCGGCCGGAGGCCTCCGTCAAATCGCGTAACGGACGAGTCGTACGACTGGCAATGAACATTGCCAGGAAAATAGCAAATGCGGAGGCTATCAATGTAAAGAAAAGGATTGTACTTTGGACTTGCTGAAGGTTTGATTGGATTTGTTGCAATGGCAGAGCCAGCCTGACAAAACCCACCTGCTGATCCTGGTTCGTTACAGGCACTGCCGCATAAAACATGTCCTGGCCTTCGGTCTTACTATAGCGGACGCTTGAGCCCTGTCCTTGAGACCCAGCCCGTAAGATTTCCGGCCGGCTAGCATGATTATCCATGATCGCACGATCATCATGAGAGTCGCCAAGTACTGTGCCATCTTTAGCGATTAAGGTGACGCGTGCGTTAACGAGCGAGGACAAATGCTTGGCCTGGTCGTCGAGGTTCAAACTGGGTGAACCAGTGCCAAAATCACCGGACAGTTGATCACGAGCAACGATTGCTTCGGTTATAAGCTGATTTTCAAGACTCCCGAGATAAGTCTGTCGGAGCAACCTTGATAGATATAACCCCATCACGGTCATGATCACCAGGATGAGAATGACATATGGGATTGCAATACGCCAACGGATACTGCGAAACATTATCCCTCGAATCGATATCCGCTGCCGCGGACAGTGACAATACGCCTAGGATCTGCCGGATCCAATTCAATTTTCTCGCGCAGCCAGCGGACATGGACATCCACAGTCCGGCTGCCACCGCTAAATTCCCAACCCCAAACACGTTCTAGAATCAAATCCCGCGATAGGACCTGACCACGGTGGCGAGCTAGAAACAGTAGCAAGTCAAATTCTTTTGGCTTTAAGGCAAGCGGATCGTTATCTAACCTCACCTCTCGGCGGATTAGATCCACGCTTAAATTGTCGAATTGTAAAATCTCCTTGACTAGAGTCGTCTCTTGACCTCTTTCTTCACGGATCATCCGAACCCGGCGAAGTTGGGCTTTAACTCGAGCGAGGAATTCACGCATACTGAATGGTTTGGTCAGGTAATCATCGGCGCCTAGTTCAAGTCCGATCACACGATCGATTTCATCATCCCGCGCAGTCAATATCAATACAGGTGTATTCATTTCCTGGCGTAAAATCCTAACAACTTCAAAGCCATCCAACACAGGCAGCATGATGTCCAAAACAATCAGGTCTGGTTGGGTCTCTCGTGCGAGCTTAAGAGCAACCTGTCCATCACCTGCAGACTCTACCTGGTATCCCTGTCTTATCAGGTTATATGCGAGCGCTTCTTGCAGAGTAGTCTCATCTTCGACGATTAGAATTTTTTCACTCATTTATTAAACATATAATACATGCGATTAACCGAACCGTCCTTCGATATAATCTTCAGTCTGCTTATTGGTTGGATTCGTGAAAAGCTCCTTACCCAGTCCAAACTCAATGAGTTCACCTTGCAAGAAAAAAGCGGCAAAATCAGCTGTCCGGGCAGCCTGCTGGACAGAGTGAGGTACAAGTATAATCGTATAGCGCTGTTTAAGTTCCTCGAAAGTCGCCTCAACTTTATTCGTAGAAATCGGATCTAGACCGGAGGTGGGTTCATCTAAAAGTATCACTTCTGGCTCTAAAGCCAGGCTGCGGGCAATGCACAATCGCTGTTGCTGCCCTCCGGAAAGAGCTATGGCGGGTTCATCGAGCCGATTCTTTACCTCCTCCCATAGAGCTGCCTGTTTGAGGCTTCGTTCAACAGCTTCGTCTAACCGACCTCTATTTTGCTCTCCCGCCATCTCCAATCCATATGTCAAGTTGCCTCGGATCGAGAATGGCAGGACAATCGGCCTAGCAAAAACCATTCCCACCTTCCGCCTTAAGGCAATGACGTCAATTTTTGGATCCAAGATATCAATATACTCGCCATTTTCTTCGCGAAGTAGCGCAGTACCGGATACTTGTTGGACATCCGCAAGATCATTCAACCGATTCAACACTCGTAAAAAAGTGGATTTACCGCCGCCTGCCGGGCCGAACAATACGGTGACTGTATGTTCTGGAATTCTTAACGAGACATCTTTTAGTGATTCTGTGCCGTCGGAGTAATTTAACGTCAGGTGCTCAACGATGATTTTATCCATATTGTTTTCGAAATATAAGATTTTACTTTACAACTTTACCACTGCCTGCGTGCACGCGCACGCGAGCGGATAACCGTCGCAAGGATATTCAAGGTCAATACGAAGGCAAGTAAAATCAGCGCGGTACCATACTGGATAGAGATTGGCATTCCTGGTACCTGGGTCGAAATGACGTAAAGATGATAGGGAAGGGCCATGGTCGCATCTAGAGGTGAAGTTGGCAGTCGTGGTAAAAAGAATGCTGCTCCAGTAAACAATATCGGTGCAGTTTCACCAGCAGCTCGTTCCAGGCCGAGGATGACACCGGTTAGTATCCCTGGTACGGCTTGAGGAAGGACAATACGCCGGATTGTCTGCCATTGGGTAGCACCCACTGATACACTGACAACGCGAAATTCCTGAGGGACAGCTCGTAATGCTTCCTCGGATGTACTGATGACGACGGGCAAAGTCATAATGCCTAAAGTAAGCGATGCGGCAAGGACGCTGGTTCCAAAGTGCAAACCAATGACGAATAGACCTAAGCCGAACAAGCCATACACAACCGAAGGGATTCCGGCCAGGCTGATTATTGCTATCCGAATGATCCTGGTTAGCCAATTATCTTTAGAGTATTCAGACAGGAAAATTGCTGCACTGATACCGATTGGGACACAGAAGATCGCAGTACCCAAGGTCAGCAAAACGGTTCCGACGATGGCCGGGAAAATCCCACCAGATCGCATTCCATTACTCGGAAAACCAAAAATGAATTCGAGTGAAATTGCAGGTAGTCCTTGGAATAAGATGTACAAAAGTATTGCCAGGATAAACATGACAGTAATAAACGTAAGCATTGCTAAGAAGCTAAATCCGATTCGTTGGGTCAGATAGCGTCGATTTGAATAGGATGTCATGTCGGTTATTATTGTTTGTCAAACGAATTTAGGAGAGGATCCGTTCAGAGCGTTTCTTTTTTCGAAAAACGATACTTGTCGCTGTGATATTGATTATTAAGGAAATCAAAAATAGGATGATGCCAATAAAAAATAAGACATGATAGTGCACGCTGGCTTTAGCCACTTCACCCATTTCGGCAGCGACCGTTGCTGTCATCGTACGTACAGGTGAAACAAATGCTGAAAGACTGGTTGGCATCACCGGTGCGTTCCCTGTCACCATCAACACAATAATCGTCTCGCCGATTATCCGTCCGATTCCTAGCAAGACAGCCATCAAGACACCTGAGCGCGCCGCTGGCAGGGTGACCTTCCAGATCGTCTGCCATTCTGTTGCTCCGATTGCCAAAGCTCCATCCCGGTATGAGCGAGGTACAGCATCCAGTGCGTCTTCAGCCACAGATACAATGCTTGGAATAGCGATCCCTCCCAGTATGACTGCACCTGTCAGGGCAGATAAACCGGTGGGGATGGCGAAAATGCGGCGAAAAAATGGCGCTAACACCAGGATACCAATGAAACCGAGTACGACGGATGGAATACCTGCCAGGATTTCAATAAAGGGTTTGAGAATCTCACGCGCCCAGCGGGGCGAGATTTCTCCGATATAGATCGCTACACCGATACCCATGGGAACTGCGATGACTGCTGCACCGATTGTAACAACCAAAGATCCACCGAGCAACGGTAGAATGCCGTAAAAAGCTTCAATCGGGTACCAACGTGTGCTCAATAAGGTACCGAACGGTACTTCCCATAAGGTAGCGATGCCTTCATGAACCAGATAGTAAAAAATTAACGCAACAAAGAGAATAGCTGAGTAACCGAAAAGCTTGATTAAACCAGTAATAATTTTCTCAGTGAACGCGGAATTAAGAATGCGATTAAGAGATTTTCTTTTATAAAATTGTTGAACTTCTCGGACTGTCATAACTCAATGAACCTCTAGAGCGGATTTTAACAATTAGCGGGATATTGGGACAAAACCGAGCTCTGAAACAATCTCAGCTCCATCTGGACTCATTATCCAATCAAGATATTCTTTAATCGCACCCTTTGGATCTCCTGCGGTGTACATATATAAATCGCGTGCAATTGGATAAGAGCCAGCATTAACCGATTCAATCGAAGGAAGAATGTATGGTTCTTGGTTCGTTTTAGCTATCGCAATTACCTTTAAATCCGGAGTAATATATCCTAGACCATCATAGCCAATGGCATTCGGATTATCAAGCACCTCAGACACTATCCCCTGAGATGAAGGTAAAAGTAATGTATCCTGAGCAAAGAAAGTCTTGTCATCCTTTTTACCCATTCGCAGAACATTTTCTAGAAAATAAACGTGAGTTCCGGAGTTCGTTTCCCTAGATAAGCGTACTATTGGCCGGTTTTCACCGCCTATTTCACTCCAGTTGTTGATCTTACCGCTGTAGATATCTGAGACTTGTTGCATGGTTAGTTGGCTGACCGGATTCTCCGGGTTGACAATGACAGCGATTGCATCCCTGGCGACGACAAACTCTTTTGGGTCCACGCCATTCTTCTTGGCTTGATCAAGTTCTTCAGTTTTTATTTGACGAGACGCATTAGCAATATCCACCGTGCGGTTGATCAAGGATGCAATGCCGACTCCTGAACCACCGCCCGAAACAGAAATGCTAATATTTGGGTGTAGACTTTGATATTTCTCTGCCCATGCGAGCGCCAGGTTGACGATCGTGTCCGAACCGGTATTGGTTATGTATGCTCCTGATGAAGCAGTCGCCTTAATTGTTTGGTCAGAAACGGAAGGGCTTGGGTTTGAACAACCGCCGACAATGAACACTGCAATGATTATTAGGGGCAGTATTTTTCGAATCATTATTAGGATTATAGTCGCAAAGGTTTACGTGGAATAGGGTCTTATAAGCCCATTGATGATGATTGTGATCAGCGTTTATCGAGTAAAATTTATGCATGCCTCAAAGTGTTCAACAACCAATTTTCCGGATCCAACATTTAGATATGTATTATGGCGCAAGCCAGGCTTTACAGGATATTCGAATGGATATCCTTCCACAGCATGTTACCGCCTTGATTGGCCCTTCAGGATGTGGGAAATCTACATTCTTGCGATGTCTAAATCGGATGAATGATCGTATTCCAGGAACGCGGGTAACTGGCGAAATTTTATTGGAAGATCAAAATATTTATGCCCCGGATTACGATTTGACCCTCCTACGCCAACGGGTCGGGATGGTATTTCAAAAACCAAATCCATTCCCTCAATCGATATATAATAATGTGGCCTTCGGACCACGCGTGCTGGGATTGGTCAAGAACAAAGGCCAGCTTGATGAAATTGTAGAGCTTAGTCTGGTTAAGGCTGCGCTGTGGAGCGAAGTAAAAGATCACCTTGATGAAGCCGCTTTGAGCTTATCTCTCGGACAACAACAGCGTTTATGTATCGCCCGTGTTCTCGCTGTACAGCCTGAAGTGATATTGATGGATGAGCCGTGTTCGGCGCTTGATCCGATTGCAACCGCAAAGGTTGAAGATCTTATTGATGAGTTGAAACAGGATTATACAATTGTGATCGTTACACATAATATGCAACAGGCAGCGCGTGTATCTGATTTTACTGGTTTCTTTTGGTTGGGAGAATTGGTTGAATTTTCGAACACGCCGCAAATGTTCAC
>Ga0113563_10000673_pt1 | contig 17272 bp, 15 predicted proteins | sample Mud3Dept3metaG_FD_80117 | JGI IMG/M metagenome (GOLD analysis project Ga0113563, IMG submission 80117) | Freshwater wetland microbial communities from Ohio, USA, analyzing the effect of biotic and abiotic controls - Mud 3 Core 4 Depth 3... | ecosystem: Environmental > Aquatic > Freshwater >...
GGTACCAATTATAAACTGCTTAAATTCCTTAATCCGTGGCTCAGGAAACCGTACCTGACACCCGGACCAAACAAGGAATACTACATAAAGATCCCTGCCGAAGGCATGCGCTCCCCGGAACGGGTTGAATCAGCCGACTGATCATTTCTCCATGGAGAATCAAGATGAGTGAAGAGATAAAAGTACTTGGAGCCAGGGTCCATAATCTTATGGATATTGATGTTACCATCCCGCGTAACAAACTGGTGGTAATTACCGGGCTCAGCGGCAGCGGTAAATCTTCACTCGCATTTGATACGATATATGCTGAAGGACAGCGGCGTTATATGGAGACCCTTTCTGCCTATGCAAGGCAGTTCCTTGGCGGAATGGAACGGCCCGATGTCGATAAAATAACAGGGCTCAGTCCTGTCATCTCCATCGAACAGAAGAGCACAAACAAAAATCCCCGCTCAACTGTAGGTACGATCACGGAAGTATATGACTTTCTCAGATTATTATATGCAAGGGCAGCTGACGCATATTCCTGGGCTTCCGGGGAGAAGATGGTAAAATATACTGATGATCAGATAATTGATCTGGTAAAGGAACGGTTTGCAGGCCGGAAAGTCTTTTTTCTTGCCCCTGTCGTAAAGGGAAGGAAAGGTCACTACAAGGAGCTTTTTGACCAGCTGAGGAGGAAGGGATTTCTCAATGTCCGTATCAATAATGAAATAAAGGAGCTTGTCCCCGGAATGAAGCTCGATCGCTACAAAACCCACTTTATTGAGCTGGTGGTGGATAAATTCAGGGTAGGGGACATAACCGATAAAAGACTGAGGGAATCGGTGCAGATGTCGCTTGATCAGGGCGACGGTGTCATGATGGTCCTTGATACTGAAAGCAATGAACCCAGGTACTTCAGCCGTCACCTCATGTGTCCTGTTACCGGGATATCCTATAATGAACCGGCGCCTCACACTTTTTCATTCAATTCGCCCCAGGGAGCTTGCCCGCATTGCAACGGACTTGGGGAGATCTCCAGCATCGATGAGAAGAAACTGATCCCCGACAGGGATCTTAGCATCAGAAAAGGGGGTATAGAACCTCTGGGGAAATACAGAAATGTGTGGATATTCTGGCAGATTGAGGCTATTGGTGAAAAAAACGGATTTACTCTTGATACACCCATAAAGGATATTCCGGAGGAAGCCCTGAACAAGGTTCTCTATGGTTCCGATGAAGTACTTAAACTCTCCAATACTCCACTCGGGATGACCTCAAACTACCTGCTTACATTTGAAGGTGTGGTTAATTTCGTGGGCAACCTTGAAGCCATTAATGGTAAAAAGAATGGTACAAGGATCAAAGATCAATATGTACAGTACGATGTATGCCCGGAATGCAACGGAATGAGGCTGAAGAAGGAGGCACTCTGGTTCAGGATTGCGGATAAAAATATCGGGGAGCTCTCTTCATTGGATATCAGGGAACTGTCTGAGTTCCTCGCCCATGTCGAGGAAAGGCTGAGCCGGAAGCAGAGGCAGATAGCTGCTGAGATACTCAAGGAGATCAGAGCAAGACTTGGTTTCCTTCTTGAGGTGGGGCTCGAATACCTTTCCCTGAACAGAGGGGCGCGTACACTTTCCGGAGGTGAGAGTCAGAGGATCAGGCTTGCAACACAGATCGGCTCGCGGCTTGTCAATGTTCTTTATATTCTCGATGAACCTAGCATCGGCCTTCATCAGCGGGATAACCGGCGGCTGATAAGCGCCCTGAAACAGCTCAGGGATTCCGGAAACTCGGTTATAGTTGTAGAACATGACAAGGAGATGATCCTTTCCGCAGATCATATTGTTGATATGGGTCCTGGTGCAGGAATCCACGGAGGTATGGTCGTCGCCCAGGGCAAACCTGAGGAGATTAAGCACTTTGATACCCTGACGTCGGGCTACCTGAATAACAAAAAGAAACTGAACATTCCGGAAGAGAGAAGGACCGGCACCGGGAAATTCCTGATGCTGACCGGAGCTTCAGGACATAACCTTAATAATATAGACATTGTGATACCGCTTGGCATGCTGATATGTGTGACAGGTGTTTCAGGAAGCGGGAAATCCTCTCTCATCAATCAGACACTTCATCCTGCACTTGCTAGACGGTTCCATAATTCCGGCAAAGCTCCTCTGCCCTACAGGGAAATCACAGGTCTGGAACATCTCGACAAAGTAATCGAGGTGAGCCAGTCTCCAATTGGAAAAACACCAAGGTCAAATCCGGCAACCTACACTGGCGTTTTTACCGATATCAGGAAGTTGTTTGAACAGACAACCGAAGCAAAGATCAGGGGATTCAGCGCAGGGAGATTCTCATTCAACGTGAAGGGTGGAAGATGCGAAGGTTGTGAAGGAGCAGGAATGAAAACCATTGAAATGAATTTCCTTCCCGATGTGTACGTTCACTGTACGGAATGCAACGGTAAACGCTATAACCGCGAAACTCTTGAAGTTAAATATAAAGGCCAGTCCATCAGCGATGTTCTTGAAATGACGGTAAATATGGCTGTGGAGTTCTTTGCAAATGTTCCATCAATCCACCATAAGATTAAAACACTTCAGGACGTGGGATTGGGTTATATCAAGCTGGGACAACAGTCGACAACACTCTCCGGCGGTGAGGCTCAGCGGGTGAAGTTGTCCACTGAGCTCTCAAGGCGCGATACCGGAAAAACATTGTATATTCTGGATGAACCGACCACCGGCCTTCATTTTGAAGATGTCAGGGTGCTGCTCAGTGTTCTTAACAAGCTGGTTGACAGGGGGAATACTGTGATCATCATAGAACATAATATGGATGTGATAAAGATGGCAGACTATATTATTGATCTCGGTAAGGAGGGCGGAAAGGAAGGTGGCAATGTTGTATTCTCGGGAACTCCCGAGAGGTTAGCAGAATATGGTGACAGCTATACAGGAAAATTCCTGAAACCGGAACTGAAGGAGTGATAAATTTTTTATATTTGAATTCCTTAAAAAAATAAACGATGGGCAAAAATGATAAACCTGCTGACCTGATTAAGGATGCATTTGAAGAGAAAACATGGCATGAGATCCATACAACAGATTCCTGGAGGGTCTTTAAAATTATATCCGAACTGGTCGAAGGTTTTGAAAAGCTCTCCCGTATCGGACCATGCGTATCAATATTCGGATCAGCAAGAACCCATCATAATGATAAATATTACAGGCTTGCAGAAGATATCGCCTTCAAGCTTACACAAAACGGTTATGGAGTTATTACCGGAGGCGGTCCCGGTATCATGGAAGCAGCCAATAAAGGAGCGAAACGCGGAAACGGGAAATCAGTCGGAATCAATATTGACCTGCCATTTGAGCAGAGACCCAACCTATTTATCGACGCCGATAAGCTCATCACATTCGACCATTTCTTTGTTAGAAAGCTGATGTTCATGAAATATGCCCAGGGATTCATTGTTTTACCGGGAGGCTTTGGCACATTTGATGAACTGTTCGAGGCTATTACACTTATTCAGACCAGGAAGATCGGGAAGTTCCCTATAATTCTTGTAGGCAAAAAATACTGGGCTGGGCTGATGGTGTGGATAAAGGAAGAAATGCTTGCCGAGGAACATAATATTTCCCCTGAGGACCTCAATCTCTTCACAATTGTTGATACTTCTGATGAGGCGGTTGATTATATTGTTAAGTTCTACTCAAGGTATCTGCTGAGCCCGAACTTCTGATAATGGGATTGAGGTGGAATTGATGTGGGAGAAGGAAGCTTATATGTTGTAATTAAATACTTTCCCCTCCTTTGAAAAGGAGGAGAAAGTTTATAGATTCAGGTCTGTTATTTCACCACTAAGAACCTACCTCTTTCTTATTCTATCCAACTCTCTTGCAGTATCTTTTCGCTTGATAGTTTCACGTTTGTCGTATTCCTTTTTACCCCGGGAGATTGCTATTTCAGCTTTAGCAAACCCTCTGTCATTGATAAAAACTTTGATGACAATGATCGTCAATCCGCTTTCTTTAACCTTTCTTTCTATTTTCTTCAGCTCCCGTCTGGTTAACAGAAGCTTTCTTTCTCTGAGCGGATCGTGGTTGTTCAGGTTCCCCCACCAGTATTCAGAAATATGCATGCCCCTGATGAAGAGCTCCCCATTATTGAAAAAACAGTATGAATCTGCAAGAGCTGCCTTCCCGAGCCTGATTGACTTTATTTCTGTTCCCGTCAGCTTGATGCCGGCAATATATTTATCGAGGAACTCATAATCATGAGGCGCCTTTTTATTTTTAATGACTATATCACCTGAGCTTCTTTTCATAGTTGAAATGACCGGGATCGCCAAAATTAATAATTTTATGGTAACTTTCTGTACCTGAATAACCAGCCGGAAGGATGTCAGATAATTATAAACCGCAATATGATCTGTTAGTCATCACAGGTCCAACCGCCTCAGGTAAAACATCCCTTGCAGCTTCGGTTGCATACCACACCGGCGGCGAGGTTATAAGTGCTGATTCACGACAGGTTTATCGTGGAATGGATCTTGGAACCGGAAAGGACCTGAGTGAGTATATTATTAAAGGTAAGAGCATACCCTGCCATCTCATTGATATTGCTGATCCCGGGTATAAATACAATGTCTTTGAATATCAGCGCGATTTTATAAAGGTGTATAATGAGCTGAAAGACAGGAAAGTTTTTCCTGTCATTTGCGGAGGTTCAGGAATGTATATTGACAGCATCATTTCCGGCTACAGGATGTTCGAAGTTCCTCCCGACAGCGGGCTGAGGGTAAGACTTGAGAAGAAATCAATGACTGAACTCACTGAAATATTGTCGACTTATAAGAAGCTGCACAATATAACCGATATCGACACTAAAAAACGTATCATAAGAGCGATCGAAATTGAGCATTTTAACAGGCTGAGCAAGAAAAAGCAAACACAATTTCCTGAATTAAAGTCACTTGTGGTTGGTGTAATGACTGACAGAGAAACAAGGCGCAAAAGTATTACTGAGAGACTTAAGCTGCGCCTGGATGCAGGTATGGTTGATGAAGTTAAGAGACTGCTTGATAATGGGATCAGGAAAGAGACTCTTATTTACTATGGGCTTGAATATAAATTTATTACGCACTACCTGGCTGGTGAAATGAAATATGATGAGATGGTGAATAGTCTTGAGATTGCAATTCACCGTTTCGCAAAAAGGCAAATGACCTGGTTCCGTGGCATGGAACGAAAAGGGATCGTCATCCAATGGATAGACGGATCGTTACCAATGGAGGAGAAGGTTGAGCGGGTGATGAAATTACTGAAGGGGTGAGGTCACTGCAGATACGTCTCCAGCCACCCGAAAAACTCCCGCTGCCATATCATCGCATTCTGTGGTTTCAGAACCCAGTGTCCTTCATCTTCGAAAAAAAGAAGTTTGCTGGGTATACTATGCAACTGGGCAGCCTGAAATGCCTCCATACTTTGTGTATATGGTATTCTGAAGTCGTTTGCTCCGGTAATAATCAGGATAGGTGTATCCCAGTTATCGGCCATCAGGTGGGGTGAAAACTGGTAACTTTCAGGTGTATTCCAGTAAGGCCCTTCAATATCCTTATCCGGATACCACAGCTCTTCAGTTGAACCATACCAGCTGACTAAATTGAAAACTCCGCAATGTGAGATGAATGCCTTGAACCGTCCTCCGTGCATTCCTGCAAGATAAAATACCGAAGACCCGCCGTAGCTGGCACCGACTGCTCCCAATCGTTGCGGATCAACAAACGATTCTTTTGCCATAGCATCCGTTGCATCGAGGTAATCCCGGATGTTTGCCCCTCCGTAATCTCCGGAGATCTGTTCTTTCCAGGCCTGGCCAAAACCTGATGATCCGCGTCTGTTCGGCGCTATAACTATATATCCTTTGGCGGCCATCAGCTGGTAGTTCCAGCGATAGGACCAGCTTTGTCCCAGCGGACCCTGAGGCCCTCCCTTGCAGTAGAGGAGTGCCGGATATTTCCCGGAAGGATCAAAATCGGGAGGATAGATTATCCACATCTGGAGATCCTTGTTATCCTTTGTCTTAATATACCTTTCCTCTGTTTTCCCCATTTTTACAGACTCGTAAATGGCTTTGTTTATAAAGCTTATCTGTTCGATCTCTCCCGTTGCCAGATCAATACTTGCTATCTCAGAGGCCATCGACATCGACATAATGCCGGAAATGAGTACTCCAGATTTAAGGTTGAGAGGTCCGAGATCATGAACACCTTCGGTAACCTTTTCAACTCCTTTCCCGGGAAGAGTCGTTTTAAACACCTGTGCCGTTCCAAGATATGCACAGGTAAAATACAGAGTTGAATTGTCCGCCCAGTTTATATTCTCAACATCAAAATCCCATCCCTGTGTAACCCAGGATCGTGTCCCTTTACTGATGTCATAAACAAACAGCCTGTCGAGATCTGATTCATATCCGTCCCTTTCCATGCTCTGGTATGCTATTTTAGAACCATCGGGTGAAAAGACCGGATTCCTGTCATAGCCATGGTTGCCATCCGTGATATTGATTTCTTTCCCTGAGGCAATCTCATAAAGGAATATATCCGAATTGGTGCTTTTGGCATATTCCCTTCCGGTAAGTCTTTTAGTAGTGTAAGCAATGTATTTGCTGTCAGGGCTCCACGATATCTCAGCCTCGTCAAAATATGGGGCAACCGGAGAATCAAACCTCTGACCTTCCATAATATCCTTTTCACCCGAAATGCTTTTCCCGTTAAAGCCGGCAACGATGATATGACTGTAAGAGTAATCGCTCCAGTAGTTCCAGTGGCGGTACATCAGATCGTTGATGATCCTTACTTTGGCATTGGGTAGATTATATATTTCGTTAGCTGTCTTATCCAGCTTTACTTTCCTCGTAAAGTACATCCTGTTTCCTTCTGGTGATATGCTTAAGCTCTCAAAATCCTTCAGCCCTTCCACCACCTTTTTTTCTGAACCGTCAGCATTCATGGTCATCAGGCTGCCATCCTTTACAAAAGCAATTGATCCGCCATTGTTGAACCATTGTGGCGAACTGCCTCCTTCGGTGGTAAGCTGAACAGGCTCGCCTCCGGAAGAAGGAATTTTAAAAATGTTGGTTCTTCTGGCTTCAGTTTGTACATCATATTCGGTGACAGTGTAAATAACATGCGATCCGTCGGGTGAAAGGGAGATACTGCCAAGACGGCCGAATTTCCAAAGGATTTCGGGAGTCATAACACCGCCGGTTTTCTCTTCCAGTGTAAGCTGATTGCTGAACTGAGGAACAGGTTCCTGTTTGACGGCTGTTTTCTGTTTGCACGAAACAGAACATAGAATAACCGCAAGAAGTATCGGGATCAGATATCTTTTCATTGGTAAGGATTATTTAAGATTATTATTTCTTAAGCGCTTCAGAAACTTTGGCCTTCAGTTCATCGTATAACTCAGGATTATCCTTAAGTATCTGTTTCACGGCATCACGTCCCTGACCGATTTTTGTTTCACCATAGCTGAACCACGATCCGCTTTTCTTGATTATGTTGAATTCGGTTCCCAGGTCAACAATCTCGCCAAGCTGGGATATACCTTCGCCATAAAGAATATCGAAATCGGCTTTTTTGAATGGAGGAGCAAGCTTGTTTTTAACGATTTTGACCCGGGTCCGGTTGCCGATAATCTCTTCGCCCTCCTTCAACTGGCTTGTACGGCGGATGTCGAGCCTTACCGAAGCATAAAATTTCAGGGCATTCCCGCCTGTTGTTGTTTCAGGATTACCGAACATCACCCCGATCTTCTCCCTGAGCTGATTGATGAATACACAGGAAGTATTTGTTTTACTGATATTTGCAGTAAGCTTTCTAAGTGCCTGTGACATGAGTCTTGCCTGCAGCCCCATTTTTGAGTCGCCCATTTCGCCCTCTATCTCAGCTTTGGGAGTAAGGGCTGCTACTGAATCGATAACAACGATATCAAGTGCTCCCGACCTTATAAGATTATCAGTTATTTCCAGTGCCTGCTCTCCGTTATCGGGTTGTGAGATAAGCAGGTTCTCAACATCGACCCCCAGTTTTTCGGCATAATTACGGTCAAAAGTATGCTCTGCATCGATAATTGCTGCGATACCCCCGTTTTTCTGAGCCTCAGCTATCGCATGTATGGCAAGTGTTGTTTTTCCTGATGCTTCAGGTCCGTATATTTCAATGACACGCCCGCGTGGTAATCCGCCTATTCCCAGAGCAGCGTCGAGTCCGATTGATCCTGTAGAAATGATCTGAATATTTTCGATGGCATGATCCCCGAGTTTCATTATAGTTCCCTTGCCGAAATCTTTTTCAATCTTTCCGAGGGTTACTTCGAGCGCTTTAAGTTTTTCCTTGTTGATTTCTTTTTTTTCGTTGCTCATATTAATTTCTTTTAATTATGCCACCGGGCTAATAATTTTGTTTTTATGGGTAAATTTACGAAGTTTGAATCGTATTTTGATGAAGAAGTCAGTATTTTGTTATTAACAAAGATCATTCTTCTGTGGCCTTATAATGACTTTGAATAACTTGGTAATTAGTGACTTGTGAAAAGAAAAATTAAAACCGTACTTACTTCGGGACAGAGATTCGCTTCTGTCTTTATAATGATTATTACCCTGTTTGCAGTGAATGATCTCTTTTCACGGAATGTTCAGTCGAAAGCAACGAGGCAGTCTTCCCTCGAAGCATTCAATAAGGGCGATTATGAATCGGCTTACAGGCAATTCAGTGAGCTTCTGGTAACTTTCCCAAAAGATCCCCTGTACAAATATTATTCGGGAGTATGCCTCGTGAAAATGCAAAAGGATCCTGAAAATGCCGTGACTCTTCTCACCGGGGCCACGAAGGATGGCGCTGTTGTGAGAACAATTCCTCCGGATGCATTGTTCTGGCTTGGCAGGGCACAACAGTTGGCAGGCAGATTTGATGATGCGGTCAGATCTTTTAATGATTTTACTTCGCAATCAGGGAGGAAAGCAGCAAGGGAGCTCGGTGTTCAGGGGTATTTACAGCAATGTGCTGATAAAAAGGGACAACTATCCGGTGCTGAATTATTGATGGATATACCCGGGAAGGAGACAAAATCAGGCGTAAAACAATCAGTAGATGCTCCTGCTCAACAAAAGGGAGGGGATCCCGCAGGTAAACCTTCGGTTAATAAGCCGGTTAAAGGTGACGTCGATAAAATATTATCAGAAGCGCTTGAATATCAGTTTAAGGCTGACTCAGCGGAGAAGGTTGGGGGAGATCAGAAAAATAACCATGCAATTTTATATCAGAAACAGGCCGATCAGAAAATTACCGAGGCTCAGGCAGTATTGAAAAAAGATTCTGTGGTAGCAGTAAAGAGTGTTTCACAGCAGGCAAAGGCAACTGTAAAGACTGCCGGTGATTCAGTAAAACCTGCAGATATCAAAACTACCGATGAGACAAAAAGTGCTGCAATCGTCAAACCTGCTCCGGAAAAGAAAATCACAGTTCAGGCAAGTCAGCCGGAAGGAGTCCTGTCGTTGTTCAGAGTGGATCCAAAACCTGTTTATGCCCCCGGTGAAAAAATACAGATAAATCCGAAACAACCTCCGGGACTCATATACCGGATCCAGGTGGGTGTATTCAGGAATCCTGTGATTCCCTCTCATTTTAAAGGAATAACTCCTGTTTACGGAATCAAAAACCAGGGTGCGACAATTACTACCTATTATGTCGGAATGTTCCGGAGGATTGCAGATGCAAAAAAAGTAGTTTCCGTAGTCAGGCAGAAAGGATTTAAGGATGCATTCATAGTTGCATTTTCCGGAGGTAAGGTTGTATCATCCGAAAGGGCTGCACTGCTCGAAAAAGAATGGAACAACATACCTTTTATTGCAGACACAAAATACATGCCTGAAGCTACGATAGATACAATACCACCTGCCCTTTCATTCAGGGTGGAGATTATAAGGACAGACAGACCTGTAAGCGAGGAGAATTATGAAGGAATGAAAAAACTGTCAGGGACCAGAAGTCTGGATATCGAGACTCTCCCTGACGGGAACATCTCATACCTGATCGGAAGTTTTATTACCTACGAAAGCGCTGAGGAGTATGCCGATCTGCTCAGGAGGAATGGGTACCGGGATTCAAAAGTTGTTGCATGGCTGGGAAAGAAGGAGATTCCAGTTGAGACTGCACGGCAATTATTTGAAAAGATCGAATAAAGATAAGAGTCTGGATACTCTAAGCTACCTCCTCTCCCTGTGAAATAATCCATACAAACCCAGATCGAAAAACCCAAGAAATAAGATACCTGTGATCAGATAGGGGATCAGTGCAGGTATATTGAGGGTTGAGAGTGGCTTAAAGCTTAAATTCAGCTCCGGGAATTTAACGTCCTGTAAAATAGTGATAAAAGGCACAGAATCTCCGGAATCACCGGGGATGCTGGATGCAATAATTATCAGTACAAGGGTAAAAATAACTGAAATTGCAGGTACTATGTATCTGCCGCGAAACTTTGCCTTTACCTCCGGAGGCTGAACTTCAGACCGGAGCTTTGTCATTACACGGTGAGTAAAATCCTCCGGGGCCTTCTCTATCCTGCCGGCATCGATATGCTGCCTTAAAATATCACCCTCATATTTATCAGTCCTGTTCATGATATTTAAGTTTTTTCTTTTCTGCTTTCTTAAGTATTTCAAGCATCTTCTGTCTTGCCCTGAAGAGCTTTACCTTAATATTTTGTCTGCTCATACCGGTACATTCCGATATTTCCTCAGTGCTCATTTCTTCATAATAGAAAAGGCTGATCAAGCCTCTTTCTTCTTCATTTATTTTCTGCAGAGCAAAGTTGATCAATGCATTCCTGTATTCTCTCTCCGATTCCTCCTCGCTGAAGATGGTCCCTGAAAAATCACCGGGATCAGCCGGGAAATCTTCAAGTGACAGCATTGTTCTTTTCCTGTTTCTGACATATGATACTGAAGTGTTATAAACGATCCTGTAGAGCCAGGTCGCAAAACTGCTCTTCATCCTGAATCCCTTAAGTGATCTGTAAGCTTTCAGAAACGCATCCTGCGTTATCTCTTCAGCTTCCTCACGATTGGTACAGATCCTGAATGCAAGGTTGAATGTTCTGTCTTTATATTTATCAAGCAGATAGCTGAATGCTTCACTGTTGCCACCCAGAACCTGCTTAATGCAATTTATATCTCTTTCAGGATCCATTCCGTTCATTTGACGCATAAAGTTATTGATTGGTTACCTGAATAAAAAAATAATTGGTGTTATAAAATTTTTTGTAACCGGAACTGACGAAACTGTGTCTAAAGGTGAAAAAGAGTTCTAACCAAAAATAAATGTTATGGAAGTATTAATTGCCTTTATCGCACTGTTTGCCACAATCTTTGGCATAATGTATGTTTTTTACACAACCAGAAACAAGGAAAGACTTGCGCTGATTGAAAAAGGAGCTGATGCTACTCTTTTTAACATAGGAAAAGAAGGACTGAAATCTTCATGGAACTGGGGCAAGTTTACACTAAAGATAGGGATGCTGGCTATGGGAATATCTGTTGGTATTATTATAGCTGCAATACTTGCCCAGAACAGTGCAATCGATGAGGATGCCCTGTACCCGGCGATGATATTCTTTTTCGGCGGCCTGGCCCTGGTGTTGTTCTACGTTATAGATAAACGGGCCAAATAATATTGAGCATCTTTGCGATTATTTAATGTAGAATCCGATCATGTCCCTGACCGCTTTGCGGCAGACATCACATAGTCCCCCCGGGGTATTGCTTTTCATGGTGCACTCCATTTCAGGCCGGTAAATTCCTTTTGTCATATAGCCTCCGCCTTCGAAAGCTCCTACCTTGTCCTTGTATTTTGAATCAGCAGGTGTCGGAACCGGTGTTCCGCCTTCAATCATATTCTTCCACTTCGATTCAAAATTTACCATGGTTGTGATGTTGGGTTCCCATGGTTCGACGTTAAGGGGATAGAAATCCTCATAGGCAACAGTAGAGGAATAGTATTCGTCAGCCAGACCGGCAAAGCCATGACCCAGTTCATGAATGAAAACATGTGTTGACAGAGGATGTCCGACAGTGGTACAACTGTAGTAGTTATAAACACCTCCACCTCCGTATTTTGTACTGTTGATCAGGATCATTATGTTATCATGCGGTACAACTGCAGCATAATCATTAACTGATTTAATGTCCTGGGTGGTCAGGTAACGGTCAAGATCAAATGTATTGAAGCTTGCATTCATCGCTGTGTTCACATACGTTCTGTCTCCTGGAATATCTGTTCCTGATTCTTCTGAGACAGCTTCGACAGCCCATATATTAAATTTATTTTTGTACTCGTCATAGGGCGGTTCAGACAGAAGCAGGTCGGCCATTTTCTTTACATCATCCCTGAATTTGCCCATTTCCTGAGCTGTATAACCTTCAGCAATGAACGCCAGGTCGACATTAACTGCAGGATCACCTGAATAGTAAATCTTTGTAAATCCGGCAGTTACGGGTTTTTCTTTTCTGATAAAATAGTCAGCAGGATCAATTTCCTTTTCATACAATTTCACAAACGAACCGTCAGGTTCCAGTTTACTGAGCACAAATATGGCTTTATTCCTTGGGAAAGGCATAGTGGCCACTTCATAGAAGGCCCTCTCCATCACTTTCGCTTCCGCTGTAGTCTGCCATTCCTGAAAAAGTGTGCAGAAACCTCGCGAATAGATTAAATTCTTTTCAGCCTCATCAAACAGCTCGTACCTGAAATTACCATATCCGAAAGGATCAGTGAGCCGGGTCCTGGAACCACCGAAGAAAGGTTCTTCCTTCATTCCGACAGGATAAAGAACAGTTTTAATATTGTTGCCGGCAAGCATATAATCAAATCTCAGAACCTTGTCGGTGAAGTATTTATCAAAGGTTCCCTGTGCGACAGATAGAGCAGGAAAACATGCAATAATTAATACCAGGATGGTCCTCATCACTTGTCAGTTAATCTATAAAGGCATAAAGCTAATATTTTCGGTGATTCACGGATTAATAAATTGTCTAAATTTGCCCGGAAATAATATCCAGCCAATTGAGTAGATACTTCTGCATCGGGCAAATGATAATCTTAATATTATAGCAGAAAACAAAACAGACCTAGGAGTGTTAATTAACAAATTTCAAATACCATGGCAGATCTGAATACGCGAATTTCTGATTTCTTATGGAAGAATCTGAGCGAGAAGCACGTTACAGGCAAAAAAGATCCTTTCTGGGAATCACTTCGAAATACCGGGACCGAATTATGGCTCGATACCGGTGATATTGAAGAAGCTGAAGCCAACTGGTCAGCGGAGATGAGCGCCCTGACAACTAATAACACGCTGCTTAACAATGAGATACAGAAAGGCATATATGATGTTTTCATTTCAGAAGCAAAATATATAGTAAGGGATCTTCCCCTTAACGATAAAGTGAAAGAGATAGCGTTCATCCTTAATGCAAGGCACGGCCTCAGACTGGCTTCGAAATTCGGTGGTTTGGTCAGCGTAGAGCTTCATACCGACACTGCTCATGATATAAAAGCAATTGAATATTATGGAAAGAGGTTTCATGAAATATGTCCGGACCAGTTCATTGTCAAGGTTCCCTACACCGCTGAGGGATTAATAGGAGCAAGACATCTCAGGGACGCAGGAGTAAAGATCAATTTTACTCTCGGGTTCAGCGCAAGGCAGAATGTCATTGTCACAAGTGTTGCCCGGCCTGACTATCAGAATGTATTCCTTGGCAGGATAGGCGCTTTTATGATTGACAACAAGCTTGGCGACGGCAGTGGAGCAGGCGAGATGGCTGTAATAGCATCACAGAACTGGGCTACGGGTCTTTCTGAAAAAAATCCGTGGCCTACCAGGCAGATAGCAGCAAGCCTCAGGAATTACAATCAGCTTGAACTTCTCGCCGGAACGGATGTCTTTACCATGCCTCCGAAAGTTGCATCTGCAGGACGGAAAACTCTCACTGGTAAATTTACTTCGCGGATGCATGAGAACTATGAAGTGAGCATGTACAGCTCCGCAAAAGATGCACATATAGAGAAATTCTGGACAGTCAGTGACAAGGTTCTGAATCTTGCCGGAAGACTTTCATCAAAAGTTCCTGAAACCGGCACTGAGCTTATCCGGATAGCACATGAGGAGGATTGTGGGGATATGTTCCCTTCACTTACTAAAGAAGAAAAATCATTTTTATCTTCCGATGGTAAGATACCTGTCTTTTCGAGGTGGGAGAAGAGGATTAAAGAAGGCACTATTGCTCCTGACACTCTGTTGAATCTTGCAGGACTTGCATCATTTACAAATGATCAGAAAATGCTTGATGAAAGGATATTGAGCATCATATCCTGATTCAGGATGAACGCTGCCTCATAATCTCATAAATAAGTATACCTGCTGCCACTGAAACGTTAAGTGATCCGATGCTACCGGTCATGGGAATTCTTACAATCTGATCGGCAATTCCTGTGAGCTCACGGCTGATGCCTTTGTCTTCTGAACCCAGGATAAGCACTGCAGGGCCCGTCAGATCAGTTTTGGAAGCCGGATTGGCTGATTTTTCATCTGCACAGAAAACCTTCAATCCCGAATCCTTAAGATAACCGATTGACCTGACAATGGATCTTTCCCTGCAGACAGGAACGGTATGAAGTGCTCCGGCAGAGGTTTTTACTGCATCGGAGCCGATTCGTGCCGATCCTTTTTCAGGGATCAGAACAGCGTGTGCACCAAGGCAGCCTGCAGAGCGGACTATGGCGCCAAAATTCCTGACATCGGAGACTCCATCCAGGGCAACGATAAGCGGATCCTCTCCTTTTTCAAATATCATCGGAAGCAGGTTGGCAATCTGCTGATATTCAATAACTGAAAGCCATGCAAGAACACCCTGGTGATTTTTTCTTGTGACCAGATCAATCCTTTCGGCAGGCACTATCTGATAAACAATATTATGTTTTTTAACCTCGGTCATAAGCTCATGGTAAATAGCACCATGGAGTCCCTGCTTTACAAGAAGGCGATCTATCTGCCTTCCTGCCCTGATGGCTTCAATGACAGACCGTAAACCAAAAATACATTCTGATTCCTTAAGCATCCGTATTAAAGATCTTCAGGATTATCGAAACGGAAAACAATACCTTTCCTCCAGCTCGCCACTGCCTGATCCCATTGGGTTACAAGGGTTTCGGATCGGCTTATGAAGAAATCATTATCCGAGAAAATATTCTCCTTCTTTTTAAAGGTGAAGAAAAGGTAATCCTCTTTCACCCTGTATCTGGTCCCCCACGAGGATCTCAGGACAGGATTACGGTAACCCCAGCTCTCTCCGTCATTGGTTTTATAAACCTTGTCGGGAGGTCCGTAGACTATATATATCATGCCGCGTTCTGTTCGCCAGCCTTCCTTGTAAGAGGTGAAGTAATAATTTGAATACAGAACACGGGTATAATAGATCCTGATAAGCTCGCGTGCCCTTTCTATGTTCCCTCCGCAGCTGATCCAGAATTCGTCAAGGGCCATTTTTGGCCTTTCTGACGAACGCATATTGAACAGCTCGCTCTCATTGGCAAGGTAAGCGAGGGGTTCGATCATCACCTCCGGAGAGGTCTGCTGAGGATAGGTTTCACCGAAATTCAGAAAAGTGTAACCATCATTAATCTCCCTGGCAGTGCTGCATAAATAAATACCCTCCTTAGGGAACATCATCGGCAACGTGTCAGAGTATGGCAACGGAACAATTGTATCGGGCCCATAGTCGATGGTTTTCTCAGGCAGAAGCATAAACGGCGGATCGGGAATCAATGTAAACTGCTTATAAAAGGAAATATAGAGTGAATCAGGTCTCTCTTTCAGATAAAGCAGGTTTACATACTCGTTGTTTCTGACCACCGGATTAAAGAGCTCATTTTTGGCAAAATGACCCTGAGCAACGAAATTGTACCTGTTTGTATACGTAAGTGTGTTGAAAGGAACGAACGCCTGGACAACTCTTTGCCTTATCCTGTCAAGGATTTTTACCTCTGCCATATAATCCAGTCCGGGATTAACCCTGAGCGGTATCTTGTAAACGTATTCAGGTCTGCCTTCCTCCCTGACAATGTTTAAATTGTAATACGCAGTATCTGCCAGCTGCCTTCCCCTGCTGATCTCAAACAATTTTACCGTGATCAGGAGCTGGGCCATGGGTACACCCTGTGGATTTGCCTCAGAGAAACTCAGGTCAGTTGCAAAAAACTTGACCGCAAGAACTGATTGGTTGTCAGACTGATTGGTGATATTGTAACGCGGATTGACTGAGTTTTTCGTCGGATTGTAGAGGTACGAAAGATCCTTGGAATCAAATGCAGGCTGCATTGTTCCGCAGGAAACCAGCATTGGCAGGATGAGTGTAAATATTAAAATTAACCTGGTGATCCTCAATATGAGATTATTATCCTTGATCATTTCTCTTTAACTTTTTTTACTTCCTTCATTCCATTCAATCCTTATTCTGCAAAGTTCTTTGTTATCATTATTTCTGATAACGGAATGCCTGAAGACCCCTTTATTTTCCTCTTCCTCTGATGTTCTGATCGTTATTTCCTCTCCTAACAACGATTCGGCAAGATAGTTTATTTCTGCCGAAATCGGAAAATGATTCATCACGAAATCAAGGTCATATGAATTATTAACCCATCTGAGGTAGTTGACATTATTGGTGTGCAGGTTGACGTCGAGGTCACTTAACTTAACACTGAATTTGCCTGACTGCCGCCCGTTACCTGAAGCCTCCGTCAGCTTTGATGCCGATCTTACAGACGGTGCTGCCGGCTTTGCTTCCGAATTGTACCTGGAAAGCAATCCGTCGGGCCTTTGTATTTTCTTCGTCTCACGGTCTATTATAAGCCATGACGAAGAGGCTGCAGCAATATCCCTGCCGTCGGCAAACCTGATTTCAAAAAACCTTATTGCGAACACATTTTCAGTTCCGGCCGGCCATGTTTTTATAATTATTGTTTCCCCTCTGAATGGCCAGTTTGAAATTTCAGCATACATCCTTGAAAGAACCCAGAAATGATTTTTTTTCATCAGGTCATCTCTTCCGAAGCCTAGTTTTACTGCATGTTCCGCAGCAATGTCCTGCATAAAATTAAATAATGAGCAGAGATTCAGCTTTCCGTCAGGACCGGTATCGTAAATATGTATAC
>Ga0113563_10000674_pt1 | contig 17263 bp, 16 predicted proteins | sample Mud3Dept3metaG_FD_80117 | JGI IMG/M metagenome (GOLD analysis project Ga0113563, IMG submission 80117) | Freshwater wetland microbial communities from Ohio, USA, analyzing the effect of biotic and abiotic controls - Mud 3 Core 4 Depth 3... | ecosystem: Environmental > Aquatic > Freshwater >...
CAATCATTACTGCCGTATCCGTTGATGGCCAGATTTAATGAGGTAGTCTTGCCGCAGGAATCCGACAACTGGACGGTGGGGTTGGCCGTGCAGTTGTCGGAATTGGAAGAAGGAGCCGTGTAGGTAACGGAGGACCCACTGCTGTCGGAGAGACTTCCGCCCCCGCTTACCTTCGACCAGCTATAAGGGCCTATCCCCCCGCTTGCGCTGAGGGTTTGATTCCCACTGACGGTCATTTGCTTGGAGGTAAATCCGATGACCGGCGGAGGGCAGCTTTCACAGGAGGTGCACTGTGCCCAGGAGGGAGAGGAAGGGAAGGAAAGGAGCAGCGAGCCAAGAAGGATAATCCCCAAAGAAACCTGTTGCCGGATGAGCCTTTTTCTGGCACCCCCCTGGGAAAGCATGGTTTTCCTCCCCGAGATTATTTAGTTTTTTGTTGTTTAAGCCTTCAAGAATGGAAAGAGATATGACCCAGCCTAGAGATTTGGGGAGATCCAGACTTTCTCCGCGATCCATCGCATAAAGACTGGCCTCCCCATCAATCCAGGCCCGATTGTAGGGACACGATGGATCGTGCCCCTACGGTCCCGGCCAGAAAGTCGACCAAGGAACCCCCCAAAGATTTTTAAAGGGGGGCATCCTTGGTCCTTATGAGTATTCGATATATTTATCGTGAGGGAATTTGAATAATTGAAGATAGGGATACTTAGTTATCAAAATGAGGAAAGGTTGTCAAGAAAAAAATGGGGGCAAGAGAAAAAATCGACGCCCCAAGCATAGACACCCGATTTTTTCCCCTTTTCCTGCTTTAACGAAGGCAAAAAGAATGGATTATTTTACCCGGGTCCAGATAGTCGTCTTCCCGATCAGGGAGATGCCGATGAAGCCCCGGACTTTCAAGGTATCAGGATTTTCCAGGGTGAGCTTGCACTTGTAGGTCTTGCCTTCCCGAGGATTGTAGATGAACCCTTCTTCCCAGAGATTTTCTCCGGAAGGGGTAAAGCCCCAAACGATGTTCATACCCAAGATCGGACGTTCTCTTTTGGAAGCATCGGGGTTTTCCCGGTCGATCTTTGGCTTTCCGGCCATTCCCTTTGCGTCGTTGGCGGGAAAGTTGGGCTCTTTCAGCATGATGATTTTCCCGCAGTATCTTCCCTCACAGGGATAAATCTCGACCTGGGCGTCCTTTTCCTCATTCCACCATTTTCCCACGATGGCATCCGGCTTCTGAGCAGCGGCCGCTGAACTGAACAAAATTATGCTCGCCAGCGAAAGGACGGCCAAAAATCTTTTCATAGTGGGACCTCCGACGGTAAATTGGGATACTTAGACCAATTCAACTCAGGCCTTTGCAGGCATCCAAGGCAGCCCAATTGTAGGGCTTGAAAGTGAAAAGGTCAAGGGAATGCAGGGAAAAAGTTCGGAGTAAATTAGCTCGGAGTTCGGAGAAAAAGAGGATATCCTTTCTCCTCTTGCCAAATGCAGGCCCTAAGTCTCCGGGGGGCTTGGCGAAAAAAAATATTGATTTGTTTTTACTCCGAACTCGAAACTCCGAACCCCGATCTGTTATTAGCACTAATCAATTGACAAGACGAAGATAGGAGAATAGACTCAGAAAACAACAGAGGAAAAAAAGGAAAAGAGCTGCGAAAAACCCAAGCAGGAAGGAAAAGACCATGGCAGAGACTCAGGTTTCTTTCAATTCCCTCATGGAAATCACCAAGCGGCCCCCGATCGTATTCGTGGAGGGGCATGGGTCGTGGCTGAAAGACGCCAACGGGAAGGAATACCTGGATTTTGTCCAGGGATGGGCGGTCAACTGTCTGGGGCATTCGCCCAAGGTCATTGTGGAGGCCATATCGAAGCAGGCAGCCAAATTGATCAACTGCAGCCCGGCCTATTACAACAGAACCATGATCCAGTTAGCCGATCTGATTGTGAAACACAGTTGCATGCAGCGCGTCTTTTTCGCCAACAGCGGGGCCGAGGCAAATGAGGGGGCGGTCAAGCTTGCCCGGAAATGGGGGCAGAAGCATAAGAACGGGGCTTATGAGATCATAACCATGGACCATGCCTTCCACGGGCGCACCCTGGCCATGATGTCCGCCTCGGGCAAAGCGGAATGGAAGCAGCTGTACGAGCCCAAAGTGCCTGGATTTCCCAAAGCCAACCTGAATGATCTGGCCAGCGTTCGAGCTGCCGTCAATGAAAAAACGGTGGGGATCCTGCTCGAGCCCATCCAGGGAGAAGCGGGTGTTTTTGTGGCCACCGAGGATTTCATGAAAGGGTTGCGCGACCTCGCCCGGGAAAAAGGGCTCCTCCTGATCCTGGATGAGATCCAGACCGGTATGGGGCGAATGGGAAAGCTGTTCGGCTATGAACATTATGGCGTCGAGCCGGACATCATGACCCTGGCCAAAGGCTTGGGAGGCGGCGTGCCCCTGGCTGCCCTGGTGGCCAAGGAAAACGTCTGTTGTTTTGAAGTGGGCGACCAGGGGGGTACGTTCAACGGCAACTCGCTCATGATGGCCGTGGGCATTACGGTGATTGAAGAATTGACTAAACCGGGTTTTCTCGGAAAGGTAACCGAAGTGGGGGCCCACCTGCAAAAGCGACTGGAAGAACTAGCCAAGAAGCATGGATTCGGGGAAGTACGGGGCAAGGGGCTCCTTTGGGCCATCGACCTGAACAAAGAGATCGGACCCCAGTTGGTGGAAGAGTCCCTGAATCGGGGGCTCCTCATCAATTCCCCCCGAAAGAACACGTTGCGTTTCATGCCAGCCCTGACAGTGAGCCGCGAAGAGATAGACCGGATGATCGATATTTTGAAAGGAGCTCTGCAGACGGTAGGCTAAAAAACCTGAGTTTCTGTGGAAAACTAGGGTTAAAAATAGAAGCCTGGGTTTCAAAACCCGGGCTTTTTGTTTAAAGGGACACGGCCTTGCGCAGATAAACGCGGATTAATATTTTGGGCTTGATAGAATCCTGAAAATCTGCGTTCATCTGCCTCCGAATCACTGCTTTTATTGTCCGGATCAAAAGGGATATTGATTTTCTCCGGGATTATTGGCTATACTATTGAAAAAACAAGGGTTTCAAGCTCAGGCTGAGGCGGGGTCGAAGAAAGCCCTGCCGGAGGCCGTTCTCCTTTGATCCTGCTCAAGATGAGAGAAACCAGCAAAAACAATGACCAGCTGCTCGAAGAACTGAAAGAGCTGCGCCAGCGAATTCAGGAACTGGAGGCAGGCCAGGAGAAACATAAAGAAACTCAGGCCGGGCTGCTGGAGAGCGAGAAGAAGTATCAGCAGCTCTACGATGAAGCCCCGGTGGGATACCATGACCTGGACATTGAGGGAAGATGCACCCGGGTGAATCAAAGGGAACTTCAGATGCTGGGCTATTCGGCGGAGGAAATGCTCGGAAAGCCCATCTGGAACTTCTTTGTGGAAGAAGAAACGACTCGCAAGGTCATCCTGGCCAAGCTAGGGGGGGACGTTTCCTTCCATGATACCTTTGAGCGGACCTATCGGCGGAAGGACGGAACGACCCTGCCGGTCCTGGTGGAAGACCGGATCCTGCGGGACAAGGAAAAACAGATCATCGGGATCCGGTCCACGGTGGAGGATATTAGCGAACGACGGCGAACCGAGGAAGCCCTGCGGAAAAGCGAGGAACAGCTTCGGCAGTGGCAGAGGGTGGAAGCAATCGGAAGGCTAGCCGGAGGAGTCGCCCATGACTTCAACAACCTACTCATGACCATCAAGGGCTGCAGCGAGCTTTTGCTGGGAGCCTTCGACCACCGCGATCCCCGGCGGGAGGAAGTGGAAGAAATCCTGAAAGCCGCTGACCGGGCCACCTCTCTCACCCGGCAACTCCTTGCCTTCGGCCGCAGGCAGGTCCTCCAGCCCCAGGTGCTGGACCTGAATGCCGTGGTCATGAACATGGAGAAGATGCTCCGCCGGCTCATTGGCGAGGACATTCAGCTGATCATCAGTCTGGACCGCGATCTCTGGTCGGTCAAAGTGGACCCGGGCATGATCGAGCAGGTGATTATGAACCTGGCGGTGAATTCCCGGGATGCCATGCCCAGCGGGGGAAAATTGACCATCGAGACAGGCAATGTGGTCCACGATGAAGAATACGCCAGCCATCACGTGTCGGTGAAGCCCGGATACTACGTTATGCTGGCGATCAGCGACACCGGCTGCGGCATGGACAAAGAGACCCAGTCCCATCTTTTCGAGCCTTTCTTCACCACCAAGGAGAAAGGAAAGGGAACGGGGCTCGGCCTCTCCACGGTCTACGGGATTATTAAGCAAAGCGGCGGGAACATATGGACCTACAGCGAGCCGGGGCTGGGAACCACCTTTAAAATCTATCTTTCCCGGGTGGAAAAAGCAGCCAGAGTATACAAACCCAAACTCCGGTCCAAAGAAATGGGGGCTCCCGGGGGGACGGAAACGATTCTCCTGGTGGAGGATGAAGAAGCCGTCCGCTCCATGGTCAGCAAGATTCTCCAAAACAAAGGTTACACGGTCCTGGAAGCATCCCACGGGAACGATGCCATCGAGGTGTGCGATAAATTCGAGGGGTCCATCCACCTCATGGTGACCGACGTGATCATGCCCCAAATGAGCGGCAGAGAACTAGCGGAGCGCTTGGCTCCCATGCGACCGGAGATGCGGGTCCTCTACATGTCCGGCTACCCGGACAATACCATTGTCCAGCACGGGGTCCTGGAGCCGGGAACCGCCTTTCTCCAAAAGCCCTTCACCATCAGCGCCCTGGAGATCAAAGTCCGCGAAATCCTAGATTCAGGCCGGACCGGAGGCCGGCAGAGCCAGAATTTCGAGCAGATCAGCCTATTCCGTAAATAGGCAGAAGAAGCCAAACTTAGAGAGTCTAGCCTTCCATTTCCCTCCCATGCAAAATTAATAAGAAAATCTCCAATTATTTTCTTCTTCCGGTTGAGGTTTTTCCTGGCGAATCCCCCATCATTCCTGCATTTGAATTCGAATGCCCCGTCTATCGAATTCAACCCCTCCGTCTCAATTAAAGTTTTCTCTGAAAATGCCGATGTTTAGAACAAATTAGGAGTATCAAACACCCATTAGGCCATCCACCGTCCTAATTTGAAGAGGAAGGGTCCGAGAAAAATACATTATTCAGAAGGGATAGGTCCGTCAGAGGCAATTCATCAAAAGAGGAAGAGATATGGAAAAGATCCTTACGGCCAAAGAGCTGAGCCAGTACTTGAAGTTGAGCGAATCGACGATTTACAAGCTCGCTGCTACCGGGGAGATTCCCGCCTTCAAGGTGGGTGACTCCTGGAGGTTTGAGCTGGAGGAGATCCAGAAAATGATCCGGGATTCCAAGAAGCGAGGAAAGCAGAAGGACCCGCCGAAAGCTGGCCAAGACGGATAATCCGGCCAGCCTCAGAGATTTGCGGAGGACTCCGCCCTCCTTATTCATTGCCCATGCTCGACTCGAATGACCTCGGGCCCTCGAATGACCCGCGGGGCCTAATCCGATGAATCATCCACCGACGGACATCATTTTGGGAAAAAGGGCCTTTGACCTGCTTCAGTACATCATCGACTCCCGGGGCCTGTGCAAAATCTCCATTCCCGAGACGCCTTCTTGCTGGACTACTCTTCTCTTGGCGATTGAAAGGCAGGGGAAGGCGGACCTGCTGATCATCCAGGGGAAGCCGGATATAGAGAAAGCGTTTTCTTCATCCGGCCAGGGGAAAATCCTCCTGGAATATGCGGATGAAAACGGGGTATTGTGCCATTTCATGCTCGACGTGATCCGAACATCGGGGGAAAAAATCTGGGGGAAATTCCCGCCGGTCATCTACCGGGTCCAACGGCGGATGTTCTTCCGTTTGAAGGCCCAGCCGGGAACCAAAGTGGTCTTCACCCTCAAGCCGCGAAGAGAAGTACTGGGAAGCGTCCGGGACTACAGTCTGGGGGGCGTGGCTTTTGTGACCGAAGAGCCTTTGCCCCTGAAGACTGAAGATCTGGTGGAAGACCTCTTCCTCCAAATTCCCGAAGAAGGGAGTTTTATCGAGGTTCCCATTTACGCAGCCGTAGTCCGGCGGGTGGAGCCGCGGAGCCAGCCGGGAAAATCCCTATATGCCCTGGAATTTCTGGGAATGTCCCGATGGACCCGAAGGCATTTTACCAGCCACATCCTGGGGAAGAAGAGGATGCTTCTGCGGAAATTCAAAATCCCCCGATTTCTCCTGGAAGGCCCGCGAACTCAGCGGAGCTCAATCCCGGTTCTTCCTTCTGCCACGGCACCGGATCGATCCCCGCAGATCTGGAATTCGTGAAAGTGAATCCTTCCTTTGGGTTCCCTTTCGGAGAAAGAGGAAAGCCCCAAAAAGGAAAGGAAAAAGAAGGAACCAAAACAAATATGGCCCTGATAAAGATGACCTGGACCCCGGGAATCAGAGGAACGGAACCCTTTATCCCAAAATATTAAATTCATCAGAAGAGGTGGCTATGCCGAACATCGTGACCGCGAGAGAAGTGGGGAAGTACTTGAAGCTTTCCGAATCCACCATCTATAAGCTGGCTACCAACGGGGAGATTCCCGGCTTCAAGATCGGAGACTCCTGGCGTTTCGACATGGAGGACATCTTTAGATTGATTCAAGACTCCAAAAAGGAAGCATCGGTTCAATGGGGAAATCGAAATGCCTGAGTTGGCAAAGAATGTTCCCCCCGTAAGGAAGATAGGCATGGCAAGGGTGGACCGGGAGGAAGAAGACTCCCCCTTCGCTTGAGAGGATAGGAATACGGGAACGGCATCCTTACCGAGGATTAAGATCCCTCCCCAGGGGAAAAGACCCATCCCTCGAACCCGGAGGCCACGGGGGGCCAAAAGGTGAAGGAGGCCGGGACAGATGGCGCTTTCTCCCCGGCAAAAATTGCCCACTGCCGCCATGAAATTCAAAGATCATTTCCTACCCATAATGTGAATGCGGTAGATCGGCCCCTCGAAATTGTCATTTGCCGAAAGATTTCTTCACATTGTATCCCCTTCACTGCCAGCCGGATCAAAAGGGTACAGAGAAATGCATGGCATTGAATTTGCAAAATTTCGGGAATGAGAGAATCCACAGGAGGAAAGAGCCCATGGATGTGAAAGAGATCGGCAGTGAAATGACCCCTCTGGCTTTCGGGAAAAAGGGGAAAAAAGAAGAATCGGAAGGAACGGATTTCCAAAAAGCTCTGGAGAACGCCCATTCTCATCTCCAAAGGCCTTCTGCGCCCTCGGTGTCCACGGAGGGTGTGGGGGGGACCGAATGGCTTGAAAGGATAACCTTCCCGGTGCTTCCCTCAAATTTTGCGGGGGGAGCCCCTTCCCTACAGCTTCAAGGGACGCAGGCGACGGAAAGAACCCTGGACCTGCTGGAGCAGTACCGCCATGCCCTATCCGATCCTCAGGCTTCTCTTAAAGAGGTGTATCCTCTGGTCCAGGCGCTGCGGGAGGAAGTTCAGGGGATGAATCGATGGACCGAGCAACTTCTCCCCTCCGATCCACTGCGGAAAATCATGTCGGAGACCGAAATACTTTCCAGGGTGGAGATTGAGAAATTTAACCGAGGAGACTACGTCTAAAAAATTACCCCCCTTCGGTCTTCCAAACAGGATGCCGCTTTTTTTCGAGAAACCCCAAAAAGGTTCCGGATTGAATTCTCATTTGGGAAGAGAATTTTTTCTCATCGTACTCCTGGGATTCCTCCTTGGTCTCTTCCTGTGTGGTGAAGTAGCGGCCCACGCCCAATCTGGAAAGGTTTCTTCCGGGACAGAACCGGAGAGAGTTCCGGAGGAAACTGCGGGAGGGGTCGGTGCGCTGGAGGTCCCAAGGGAGGATGGAGGGAAAGACAAGGTATACTTTTCCATCACCACTCCGCAAGAGGAAGAAAAAGCCAGGCAAGAAGAAAAAGAAAAAGAAGAGAGGTCCTGGGATATCCTTAACAATATCATAATCGATAACCACAACAAGCGCCGGCGCTAGGCACATTCCCCATTTTCCCCGCCCTGTCTTTTCAGGACTGTCAATCGTTCAACCCTTGGTTAGATGCCCAAATTGCCCATGCAAAAAATCTGACAGGCCCTTCGGGTAAGTCTTCAAATTAATTTCAATTATTCCAAAAATAATAAATTGACATAAAATTGTACGTATTGTAAAATGGCTTCCAAAATGGAAACAAAGGAAGAAAAAATGGGTAACGAAAAGATCCTGGTCATCGATGACTCTCCGGAAATTCTTACTCTTTTTTCCGAGTACCTGCGGGCCGAAGGCTACGAAGTGGACACCTCGGCCGATGGGGCCGGCGGAATCGAGATGGTGGAGAAGAAGTCTTATGACCTGATCATCTCCGACCTAAAGATGCCCGGAATGGACGGGATGAAGGTCCTGGAGTTTGCCATGGAGCATTCTCCCGACTCCATCTGCATCATCCTGACCGGGTACGGGACGGTTAAAAACGCCGTAGAAGCCATCAAGATGGGGGCCTTCGATTACCTTACCAAACCGGTAAAGATGGATGAAATCCTGGTCACCCTGCGGAGGGCGCTGGAATACCGGAGCCTGAAGATGGAAAACATCAACCTCAAAAATCAGCTGAAGAAAAAATACAAATTCGAAAACATCATCGGCGATCACGAGAAGATGCAGAAGGTCTTCGAAATCATCGAGAAAGTGGCCGATACGGACAGCACCATCCTGATTCTGGGCGAGAGCGGGACGGGAAAAGAGCTCATCGCCAAAGCCATCCATTACAACAGCTACCGGAGGGAGCGGCCCTTTGTGCCGGTCAATTGCGCCGCCATCCCCAGCGAGCTTCTGGAGAGCGAACTCTTCGGACACGAAAAAGGGGCCTTTACAAACGCCATCCGAACCCGCATCGGCCGGTTCGAATTGGCCAACGGGGGAACCGTCTTCTTGGATGAGATCGGCGACATGAATCCCCTGCTGCAGAGCAAACTACTGAGAGTCCTCCAGGAAAAGCAGTTCGAACGGGTCGGCGGCATCAAGACGATCAAAACAGACATCCGCATCATCGCCGCCACCCACCAGGACCTGAAGCAGGCTGTGCAGCAGAAGAAATTCCGGGAAGACCTCTATTACCGGCTCAATGTAATTCCCCTCCGGGTCCCCCCGCTCCGAGAGCGGAAGACCGACATTCCCCTGCTGGCCCACCATTTCCTGGAGCATTTCAACCGGAGCAAGAAGAAAAGAATCCGGGCCATCGAAGACGGGGCCATGGAAGGTTTGATCGGGTACGAATGGCCGGGAAACGTTCGGGAGCTGGAAAACACCATCGAACGGGTGGTCATCCTCATGGACCATGACGTCATAACTGCCCCGGACCTGCCGGAAAAATTCCATTCCCTGCCCCAGCCCGAGCCCCCTCAGGCTCTGGAGATCCCCGAGGAAGGTATCTCCCTGGATACAGCAGTCAACGAATTCGAGAGGAACCTGATCCTCCAGGCCCTGATGAAGACAGGATGGGTGAAGAACAAGGCCGCCCGTCTTTTGAACTTGAACCGGACCACGCTCATCGAAAAAATCAAACGACAGAACCTGCAGCGCCCGGATAATTAAGATCGGATCCGAAGGGAGCCTGATTCATTTGAAGTTATTCTGCAATTCAGGCGGGGCCCGGGAAACTCCGAAAGACACTTTCGTTCAGCAATCCGCAATTTTAAGGACCCTCCTTAAACCTATATACCCAACTAATCTAATCTTCAAGTAACCTCTAAACATGTCAAAAATATGACGATATTTATTTTTTTTGACCTTCCCGAATCCCATCCACCTATCTTAACTATTAATAATTATTAAAAAATTTTTGAAATTTGGAATGGCATAGGTCTTGCTGAAAGGTCTTTTGTACATGGGGGAGCTGGCCCCCATTGGCTCTTGGCGAAAAACCTTCAAAAAGATTCTTCATGAACCGAAGACCCATATTGATCGTCGAAGACGAGCCGGAACTCGGGAAAGTCCTCCTGGAGGGCCTTTCGAAGAATGGATACTCGCCCCACCTGGCGGAAAGCGCCGAAAAGGCCATGAACCTGATCGGCCAGAAGGCTTTCGATTTGATCCTTTCGGACATCCGTCTGCCCGACATGAGCGGCCTTCAGCTCCTGGACCACATTAAAGGCCATTCCCATCCAGCCCCTGTCATCCTGATGACCGGTTTCGGGAGCGTGGAGAACGCGGTGGAAGCCATGAAAATGGGCGCTTTCGATTATCTCCTGAAGCCCTTTTCCATAGAGACGCTGGAGCAGGGCATTGAGAATGCGCTTCGCCAGAACTTTCTGGGCCAAACGGGGGAAGCAGAATCCCCCTCCCCTCCATCCCGAGTTCCCATCATCACCCAAGACCGAAAAATGAAAGAGGTCCTCGCTCTCTGCGCGAAAATCGCTCCCAGCAAGGCCACAGCCCTCATCCAGGGGGAGAGCGGAACGGGAAAGGAGCTGCTGGCCCGTTATATCCATGAACAGAGCCAGAGAAGTCAGGGACCCTTCGTGGCTGTAAATTGTGCTTCCTTGCCCGAGACTCTTTTGGAGAGCGAGCTCTTCGGACACGAAAAAGGGGCCTTCACCGGCGCCCTGGCTCGGAAGATCGGGAAATTCGAGCTGTCCCACCGGGGAACGATTCTCCTGGATGAGATCAGCGAAATGAACACCTTTCTCCAGGCCAAAATCCTAAGGGTCCTCCAGGAAAACGAAGTGGATCGAATCGGGGGCAGCCGTCCCATTCCCATCGACCTTCGGGTCATTGCCACCACCAACCGGGACCTGGAAGCCTGGGTGAAAAAAGGGTCATTCCGAGAGGACCTGTATTACCGGCTCAAGGTGATCGATGTCATCCTGCCCCCCTTGCGGGAGCGTCCGGGGGATGTGGAGCTCTTGACCCATCATTTCTTGAGAAAATTCGCTGATGAATACGGCCGTCCGGCCCATTCTGTTTCTGATACAGCCCTCACCTGGTTGAAGGAGCAGGAATGGCGGGGAAACGTGAGGGAATTGAAGAATGTCATCGAAAGGGCGGTCCTGATCTCTTCCCGGAACAAACTGGAGGTACAAGATTTCTGGGAAGACTCCGGGGAAGGGATGGAGAAGGATGAGGGGCCGGAGGGGGCGGAACCGGCTTCTTTCTGCTTAAGGAATATGGAGCAGCGGATGATCTCCAGAGCCCTGGAGAAAACCCAGGGAAACCGGACCCATGCAGCCAAGATGCTGGGCATCAGCATACGAACTCTGAGGAACAAGCTGAACGAATACAAGAAAGAGCTTCCTGCCGGGCTCTCGTGACGGTTCAACTTTTACCGGCTGAAAACCTCTTGGCACAGGAATTGCTGAACTGAACCGGCTATGAACCACCTATTGATCGGAAAAAAGTTATTCGACAAGACCATGACCCTGGTCCAAAGGTCCATGGACATTCGGGCATCCCGCCACCGGATTCTTTCCAGTAATGTGGCCAACATCGAAACTCCGGAGTATGTTTCCCGGGACTTGCCCTTTCAAAAGGTCTTCGAGCACTGCCTGGAAGATTCTTCCGCCCTCTCCATGCGGAAGACCCACCCGGCCCATCTTCCGGCGGCCGAGGGGCCTCTTTCCCAGGACTTCACCTCTCCCATCGAGACAGACCCCGGGTCGGGAGGGGTGGACATCGATCAGCAGATGTCCCGGCTGGCGGAGAATAATCTCATGTTCCAGGCGGGAGTGCAGGCGTTGATTAAAAAGTTCGAAGCCTTAAAAGTTGGGATCAGCGAATCGAGGTGAGGAATGAATCTCTTCCTGTCCATGCAGATCAGTTCCAGCGGACTCAGCTCCCAGCGGACGGTGCTCCGGGTGATTGCCGAGAACATGGCCAACGTCCAGACCACCCGGACCGAAGAGGGAGGGCCCTACCTGCGCAAGAGGGCCGTTCTTTCGCCCGCCCCCGTCCCCTCTTCATTTCCCGAGCTCCTGTTCTCCCGGATGAGACCGGAGGCCCTGGGAGTCAACGTGACGGAAATCGTCGAAGATCCCTACGGGTTGAAGACCGTCTTCGATCCTTCCCACCCCGATGCGGATGAAACCGGGCTGGTCCTCCTGCCCAACGTTAACCTCATGGAAGAGATGGTCTCTCTCCTGAGCGCCTCCCGGGTGTACGAAGCCAACGTGGCTGCGTTCAATGCGGCCAAGAGCATGGCCCTGCGGGCTCTGGAGATCGGAAGCAAGTAAAACCCTGAGCGAGGATGGATATGGATGACCTGCGAATTGGAGGAATTTCCCCGGGCCCCCTGAAAAAGGCCGGGGAGGAACGCCCCGAGGTTCACGATCCCATTTCGGATTTCAAGAAGATCCTGGGCCGATCCATCGGGGAAGTCAACGGCCTTCTCCAGGAGGCGAACCAGAGCGTCCAGGAGATGGCCGCCGGAAAGATAGACATCCATCAGGCCATGACCGCCCTGGAGCAGGCCAACCTTTCCTTCCGCCTGATGGTCCAGGTGCGGAACAAGATGATCGGCGCATATGAAGAGATCATGCGCATGCAATTCTAACCTCGCTCGGTAGAGGTCCATGGCCAATCCCCTGTTCAATCTCATCTCCCAATGGATCGGTTCTCCCGCTCGGAAGCGGAACCTGTCCATCGCTCTGGTCTTGATCCTTTCCCTCATCGGGTTCGGGTCCCTGATCTACTGGAACAGCAAGCCTGAATACCAGGTGCTCTTCAGCAACCTATCCACGGAAGACGCCGGGGAGATGGTGAACAAGCTGAAGGAAAAGAAAATTCCCTTCCAGCTTTCCTCCAACGGAACCTCCATCCTGGTTGCCCGGGAGCAGGTCTATGATACCCGCCTGACCCTGGCCGCCGAAGGACTGCCCAAGGGCGGAGGGGTGGGTTTCGAGGTTTTTGACCGGTCCAACCTGGGAGCGACGGACTTCGTGCAAAAGCTCAACTACCAGCGGGCCCTCCAGGGAGAGCTCAGCCGCACGATCCGCCAGATCAAGGAAGTAGAGCAGGCCCGGGTCCACATCGTCACCCCCAAGGAATCTCTCTTCCTGGAAGACCAGAAAAAGCCCAGCGCGTCGGTGCTGATCAAGACCCGCTCGGGCATGAAGCTGGACGCCGGGCAGGTGGAGGGGATCGTTCACCTGGTGGCCAGCGCGATCGAAGGGCTGGATACGGGGAGCATCACCGTGGTGGACACTTCGGGCAAGATTCTGTTCAAAAGGAACGAATCGACCCTCCTCGGCCAGATGACCACTCATCAGCTGGAGTATCAGAGAAACATCGAAGAGAACCTGAAGAAAAAAGCCCAGAGCATGCTGGAGGAGGTGCTGGGCTTCAACAAGGCCATTGCCCGGGTGTCGGCGGACATCGATTTTCAGCAGGTGGATATCACCGAAGAGCGCTACGACCCGAATTCGGTGGTGAGGAGCGAGCAGAGGAATTCGGAAAAATCCTCCATGATATCCAACGCCCGGGCCGCGGCCGGGGGAAAACCCGAGACCCAGCCGGCGCCCAAGGTCCTGGAAGAAAAGTCGAAGACAACCCCCGAGGTCAAGGCGCGGCCTGCCGAACCCAATCCCCTCCAGTCCAATCAGTCGGAGCGGCAGAACGAGGTCCGGAATTACGAGATCTCCCGGGTCAATAAGCGGATCAAGTCTCCCGTGGGGAGTGTGAAGAAGATCTCGGCGGCGGTCATCGTCGACGGGACCTACAAGGAAGTGGCCGATGCCAAAGGAAAGAAGGGCCGGGAATACCAGGCCCGATCGCCCGAGGAGATGAAGAGCATCGAGGCCATGGTAAAAAAGGCCATCGGCTATGACGAGGGCCGGGGAGACCAGGTGGAGGTGATCAACATGCCCTTCAACTGGTCCGTGGCCGAAGAGGAAAGCAAAACGGTACCGGCGGAATGGTGGAAAGAATACATCCTCATTTCCTACAAACCCCTGGTCAGCCTGATCCTGGCGGCCCTCTTCATCCTATTCGTGGTTCGGCCGATGCTCCGGAGGAGGGCTTTCTCGCCCCGGGAGGAAGCAGCCTATCTTCCCAACCCTTCTCTCCAGCCTGCCCTTCCGCCGGACACGTCCCCGCAGCCCAAATCGCTGGACCTGAAAACCCAGACCGTGCAGTTAATCCAGGAAAATCCCTCCAGGGCGGTAGGAATCATCAAGGAATGGATCAATGAGGGGAAAGATGCCTAATCAAGCCCCCGCCCAGGAAAAGATATCGGGCCCCCAGAAGGCGGCGGTCCTCCTCTTCAGCCTGGGGGAGGATTTGGCGGCGGAGATCGTCAAGAACCTCGACGAGGACGAGCTTCGAAAGCTGGGGGGGTCCATGTCCCGGGTCTTCTCCCTGGCGCCGGAAGTCTTCCATTCCGTCTTTTCCGAATTCCATCAGCTGGCGGGCTCTTCCCAGAGCCTGGCGTTGAACCCGGGGCAGAGAAGCACGTTCATGAAGAATGTCTTCTCCAAGGCCATCCGGGGAGAGAAAGCCCAGGCGTTGATCGATGAGATTCAAAAAAAGGGAAAAGAGAACCTGTTCCAGAAGGTCCGCAAACTGGACGCCAAAACCCTGGCCAATTTCATCGGCAATGAACACCCCCAAACGATTGCCGTCGTTCTGTCCCACCTGGACCCCGGTCATGCCGCCGGGATTCTGGAAGAGTTACCCGAAAAAATCCAAAATGAAGTCCTTTTCCGCATCGCCCAGCTGGAAAAGGTCCCTCCCGCCATTCTGGAAGAGATCGACCAAATTCTTCAGGAAGAAATTTCCGTCGTCGAGAATGCGGACGGGGGACCGGTAGGGGGAATCCGTTCGGCGGCGGAGATTCTGAACCAAATGAAGTCCTCCGCCGAGACCCAGGTCCTTCAGGCCCTGGAGGAACAGCAGCAGGGTCTGGCCGATGAGCTCCGCCGCTGGATGTTTGTCTTTGAAAACCTCGTCAATGTGGATGACCGCAGCATCATGGCCATTCTGAAAGAGGTGGAAGCCGACACCTTGAAGGTGGCGCTGAAAACGGCATCCGAGGAACTGAAGGAAAAGATATTCAAGAACATGTCCGAACGGGCGGTTACCATGATCAAGGAAGACCTGGAAGTCATGGGCCCGGTTCGGCTCAAGGATGTGGAGGCAGCCCAGCAGGCCATCATCAAGATCGGGAAGAAGCTGGAAGCGGAAGGAAAGGCAATCCTCACCGGGAAGGGGAAGGAGGACGTCTTTGTCTAAGGTCTTCATCCCCCAATTTTCTTCCCCCGGGAAAACTGCGCGGGAATTCAGGGGCGAGGGCCCGGGCCGCGGAGCCGGCTCCAATCAGATTATGCCCGCAGATTGGCCCTGCCTGCAGACCTCCCGAGAGAGCCAGCAATGGTCCCAGGCCATGAAGGAGAAAGAAGAGAGAATCCTGAAACAGGCCCGGGAGAAAGCCCTGGAAATTGAAAAGGAGGCCTACGAAAAAGGGTTTGCGCAAGGTGAAAAAGACGGCGCCGAGCTGGGGCGGAAGAGATGGGAGACGGTCTTCGATTCTTTCGGCAGACTGGCATTGGAATTGGAGCGTATCCATCAGGACCTGTACCGGCGGTATGAACGGGAGATGGTGCTCCTGGTCTTCGCCCTGGCCAAGAAGGTCTTGCACATGGATCTGCCCCTTCGGGAGCAGACCGTCCTAGAAACACTTCGGGCTGCTTTCCAATACGTGGTGGACCCCCGGAACGTCATCATCCACCTGCACCCGAAAGACCACCAGTACCTGATGAGCCATCCCGGCGGCCTGTCCTGGGGCCCGAAGGGCGGAGAGAGCCGCAACATTCAATTCATCGCCGATCCTACCGTCACTCGGGGCGGGTGCTTTCTGGAAACCTCCTTTGGAGAGATCGATGCCACCCTGGAGGCCCAGCTGGATCAAATTCTCTCGCAGGCCGTTCCCCCTTTAGACCTTCCCGGCATCCCTCCGGACCTTTCCAGGCCATGACCCCCGTTCCTGATTCTCCCTGGACTTCCATTCATCGGGTCATCTCAAAGGGTGAAACGATCCGGCGCTATGGACGGGTCAACCAGGTGATCGGCCTGGTGATCGAAGCAACCGGACCCATGGCGGCCATCGGAGACATGTGCCATATTCTCACGGAAGGCAAAGAGGGAGCGATTCCGGCCGAGGTGGTGGGCTTCCGTAATCAGAAGATCCTGCTCATGCCCTTGGGGGAGGTTCGGGGGATCGGGCCGGGCTGCAGGATCGTTCCCCTGGGTTTTCCCGCTCAGGCCCCGGTTGGCCAAGCCCTCCTGGGACGGGTGCTGGACGCCATGGGTAACCCTGCGGACAACGGGGGACCTGTCTCCAAAGAATCGGAGGCCCCTCTTTACGCGCCGCCCTCCAGCCCGTACCTCAGGAAAAGGATCGATCAGCCCATTGATGTGGGAGTGAAGGCCATCAACGCCCTTCTCACCATCGGCAAGGGGCAACGAATGGCCGTCTTCTCCGGCTCCGGGGTTGGAAAGAGCACCCTGCTGGGCATGATGGCCCGGCACACAACCGCGGAAGTCAGCGTGATCGCCCTGATCGGGGAACGGGGGCGGGAAGTTCGGGAATTCATCGAGAAGGACCTGGGAGAAGAGGGCCTCAAGCGCTCGGTGGTGGTGGTGGCGACCTCCGATCAGCACCCGTTACTCCGCATGAGGGGGGCTTATCTGGCCACCGCCCTGGCCGAGTACTTCCGGGACCAAGGGAAGGATGTTCTTTTGATGATGGATTCCGTTACCCGCTTTGCTATGTCCTCCCGGGAGGTGGGTCTGGCCGTGGGAGAGCCGCCAACGGCGAAGGGGTACACACCGAGCGTCTTTTCCCAACTGCCGAAACTGCTGGAGCGGGCGGGGACGACGCCAGGCCGGGGTAGCATCACCGGAATTTACACCGTGCTGGTGGAAGGGGACGACCTGATGGACCCGGTGGCCGATGCCATCCGGTCCATCGCCGACGGGCATATCGTCCTCTCCCGAATTTTGGCCAACCAGGGCCACTACCCACCGATCGATGTGCTGGATAGCATCAGCCGTGTGATGAATGATATCGTAACCGCAGAGCAGACTGCCGCGCGGAGCAAACTGGTTTCGGTCATGGCCACCTACCGGCGGTCGGAGGACTTGATCAACATCGGAGCTTACGTTGCCGGCACGAACCCCCAGATCGATTATGCCATCAAGAAGATGCCCGAAATCAACGCGTTTCTTCGCCAGGGGGTGGCGGA
>Ga0113563_10000675_pt1 | contig 17261 bp, 16 predicted proteins | sample Mud3Dept3metaG_FD_80117 | JGI IMG/M metagenome (GOLD analysis project Ga0113563, IMG submission 80117) | Freshwater wetland microbial communities from Ohio, USA, analyzing the effect of biotic and abiotic controls - Mud 3 Core 4 Depth 3... | ecosystem: Environmental > Aquatic > Freshwater >...
CCGGTCCGTGGAGTTTGCCAAGAAATACAACGTTCCCATTCATGTCCGTTCGTCCTTTAACGACAAGAGCGGCACTTGGGTCGTCAAGGAGGATGAAAAAATGGAAAAAGTGCTGGTCTCCGGGGTTACCCTGAGCAAGAACGAAGCCCGCATCACGATCACCCGCGTGCCCGACAAACCCGGCGTGGCCTCCCAGATCTTTACCCCCATTTCCGATGCCCATATCGTGGTGGATATGATCATCCAGAACACCAGCTCCGATGGGTCCACCGATCTTACCTTTACGATTCCCAAAGGAGAACTTAAGAAAGCCATGAGGCTGGTGAAGAAAACGGCTGAAGAGATCAAGGCCCAGTCGGTCATGGCCGATGAAAATATCGTCAAGGTCTCCATCGTCGGCGCGGGAATGGTCAGCCACGCCGGGGTGGCTTCCAAGATGTTCAATGCCCTGGCCAAAGAGAACATCAACATCCTCATGATCAGCACCTCGGAGATCAAAATCTCTTGCGTGGTGGAAGCCAAGTATGGCGAGTTGGCCGCCCGAGTCCTCCATCAGGCCTTCGGCCTGGAAAAGGGGGATTTGAAGAAGGAAGGGTGAAGAGAGCCGAATCATGAATCGGGAGCAGCAGGGAGTCATCCTCTTTCTCACCCTCTTGCTTTGCGCCCTCTTTTTCTTGACCGGTCCAAGGTCGCTCAAAGAGGGCGAGCCGCTTCTCTCGGTCTTCAAACAAGAGGCTCCCCGCATTCCGTCCGGAGAGAAGGGATTCATCCTGGAAATGGATGGAAGCGTGGAGCGGCGGGGAATCATCCAGGTCGAGCCGGGGATGACGGTGGAAGAGGCCTTGGAAAAAGCGGGCGGAGCCTATAAGGGGATGTCTATGCCCAAGGAGGCTCTCGGGCAAAGGATTGAAAGGAACAGCCGTCTATCCGTCCTGCCGGACGAAGGCGGGAAGGGAAGAGTCCTCGTCGAGGCGCTGGGCCCCGCCAAGCTCAAAGCCCTTTCCATTCCCATTTCCATCAACTCGGCCACGGCCGAAGAATTGGATGCTTTACCGGGTATCGGGCCCAAAATGGCCCAGGCGATCGTGGAATTCCGTGAGAGATACGGGAAATTTTCCTCTCCCGAGGACTTGCTCCAGGTCCCAGGAATCGGGGTGAAGAAGCTGGCCACTCTCAAGCCGCACATTATCGTTCCGTAGCAATCCCCGGTTCAAATCACGAAATCCAGCTCGACCGGTTTGAAGGATAGCCGGGAACCGGTATCCCGAGACGACGGACCGAATGGCCGGGGGCTTGGACTTCTCTATTCCGAGTCGATCACCACATTCGTCAGGGTGCGCAGAACTCCGGGAATGGCCTGGATCTTGGTGACGATGAAATCACCCAGGACGGAAATGGATTCCGCCTCCACAAAAGTGACCACATCATAAGGACCGGTGACGGAGTGAGCGGTTTTCACTCCCGGAATCCTGGTGATCTCCCGGGTAATCCCCCGGGCCTTGCCTTGGGTAGTCTCGATGAAGATGTAAGCGGCGATGGCCATGGCCCCCCTCCTTTGAATGCGGAATTCGGAATGCGGAACGTGGAATGCAAAAGACCGCATTTTCCATGATCGCAAACAGCGCTCCAGCAATAGACCCATTTTACTCCATTTAAAGAAAAAGCTGAAGTACCTCCTTTTGAAGCCCTTGCTAAAATCTTCTGCTCTGGTAGAATGTTTGCACCTTTCCCCGGTAGGAAGAGAAAGAAACGATAGTGATACCGCATTCCCCATTCCGCATTTGAAAGAGGGGCTCTTGAAAGAAGACTTGATCGATAAGACCGCCCGGGCCATTTCCCGATCGAAGAAGGTAGTGGCCTTTACCGGGGCCGGTATTTCCGTGGAGAGTGGAATCCCGGACTTCCGGGGCGCGGGAGGCCTCTGGGAAAAGTTCGACCCCGCGGAATACGCCACCATCGATGCTTTCCACGCCAACCCCAAGAAGGTCTGGGGCATGCTGAAGGAGATGGGAGACCTATTGGAGAGTTCCCGTCCCAATGCGGCTCATCGGGCCCTGGCCCGGTTGGAGGAGGTCGGACACCTTCGCTCGGTCATCACCCAAAACATCGACCACCTGCACCAAGATGCGGGAAACAGGCGGGTCATTGAATACCACGGGAGCCACAAGAATCTGGTCTGCATGAGTTGTGGCCGATTCTATCGGAAGGAAGAGGTAAAACTCGAATCCCTGCCGCCCTTCTGCGGATGTTCCGGGGTTTTGAAGCCAACCGTGGTATTTTTCGGAGAACCCATTCCCTGGGGCGCTCACCTCCAAGCCGTGGAGGAAGCCCGCGATTGTGAAGTCATGCTGGTGATCGGGACCTCGGCCGTCGTATCTCCGGCCTGCGACATTCCGGTCCTGGCCAAGAAGGGCGGCGCGACCCTGGTGGAAGTGAACCTGGAAGAAACCCAATTGACTCAGGATGTTTCGGATTGGATTCTGAAAGGTTCCGCCGGCCGGATCCTGCAGTCGGTCATGGATTCTTTAGCCGGAGTGCGCTAAGGCACCGGAAAAACACGGTGGCTTTTTATCCTCCCGGGGTCTATAATAAATGCATCGTCATAGATCATTGCTCATCCGCCCCCCGTCATCTCTAGCGCCCAGCGCCAAAGGGGCAAGGACCCGCGCATCCGTTGAGCTTACCCCGGGGATTAACCCCTAAACCCCGGTAATGAAATATGACCCGTATGGGAACGTTGGAAATTCGGGAAAGGGGGGAGAGACCATGGTGGAGATGAAAGTGCACGGATTGTTTTTTGACTCGGATACCAACCAATCCGTCGTCATCCTCAAAGAAGAAACCACGGGCCGGACTCTGCCCATCTGGGTGGGATTGTTCGAGGCCAACGCGATCACCATGGGAATCGAACATACCTGGACTCCCCGCCCCATGACCCATGATCTCCTGAAGAACGTCATCGAAGGAATGAACGCCGTTGTGCGCGAAATTGCGGTCAACGACCTTCGATCCAACACGTTCTATGCCCTCATTTCCCTGGAAGTGGGGGGGAAGGTGGTTAAGATCGATTCCCGGCCCAGCGACGCCATCGCCCTGGCCTTGAGAACCAACTCGCCCATCTTCGTGGAAGAGAAAGTGCTCGAATCCGCCGGACACTCCGAAGGAAAAACCAAGAAAGAGGTTTCCGACAAATGGATCGATGACCTCTTCGACAAGCTGAAACCCGAAGATTTCAAGTCGGAAATGTAGGGAAAGACTGTTCCGCACCAGAACCAAAGAAGCCGAACCTTTCAGCCCGTGACACCCATTTCCTCTTCCGGACGCCCGCCCATCCCTTTCGCTCATTCGGCCCGAAGACCCCGATCCATCAAGCTGGCCTTGTTCGACCTGGACGGGACCCTGACCCGGGAAGGAAGCGCCTGGGAGTATCTTCACCGGCGTCTGGGGGTTTGGGAGGGGCGCGCGGAAAAATACCAGCAAGCCTTTCTCCGGGGGGAAATCGATTACTTCCGTTTCTGCGAGCTGGATGCCGCCGTATGGAAGGGAATGAGAGTCTCTGCCCTGGAAGCGATGCTGCGAGAAGTGCCCCTCTATGAAGGGATCGAAGATCTGATCTCCTACCTCAAGGGACAAAACATCAGGCTGGGGATCATCTCCTCCGGTCTTTCCCTGCTCGCAGAGTGGATCAAGGAGAGATACGGTTTTGATTTCTCGGTGGCCAACGAACTCGGGGTGACCGACGGTATCCTCGACGGAACCATCCGGATCCATGTTCACTATGATCAGAAGGGAAAGTGGGTCAAGAAAGCCAAGCGGCTTTTTCGAGCAAACAAAGAAGAGGTCCTGGCCTTCGGGGACAGTTCGGGAGATATCGTTATGTTTCAACAGGCCGGGATGTCCATTGCCTTCAACTCCCGTTCCTCCCTTTTGAATGAGGCAGCCACTCTTTCCATCCACAGCTCCGATTTGAGAGCCCTGATTCCTCCGCTTATCTCTTATCTGAACTCGCGCCAGGAAAATTTTCAGCCGCGGAATGGAGGCTGAAATTACAGGCATTGGAAAAAAACGGGCCTTTTCTCCCCCAAGCATCGGCAGGTGGGCCGGAACAATCCTGAAACTGGGAATTGTGCTGGCCTGGGGGGTGTTGATGGGCATGCTCGTGGAGCGGAATTTCTTCCGGCCCCAGACCCTGAAAGTGAATCCGGCTATGGCCCGGGACGGAATAAGAACAGGGGAAGAATGGTGGGGAGTCTACTGGAAGGGGGAGAAATTCGGATTTGCCGTAACGGAGCAGGACATCCAGGGAGAAAAGATTCGGGTACGGGAACGCCTCTGGCTCAAAATGGCGATTCTGGGAGTGCCCCAGACCATCGAGCAGACTCTGGACTATGTCTTGACCGAACGCTTCACCCTGGATTCCTTCGATTTCAACCTCCGGGCGGGGCTCTACCCCTTCCGGATTTCCGGGGAGTTGCGGGAAAGCGCACAGGAATCCAGAAAAAGGCTCCTCCTTAAAATCCGATCGGGCGGAAAAGAACAGGAACAACAGGTCTTGCTATCTGAAGCCCCCTTCATCCTGGGACAGACGAAAATGTATTTTTTGACCCAAGGGCTGGAAAAAGGAAAAAAGTACCGTATCGCGGTTTTTGATCCGACGACCCTGAGCTCGGCGGAGATGATTGCGGAAGTGGAAGAGCTGGAGTCCCTGATGGTAAAGGGGGAGGAGCGGAAACTTTACCGGGTGCGGCAGGAGTTGCGGGGGCTAGCGGTGAAATCCTGGATCGACCCAAACGGCCAAACCTGGAAGGAAGAGAGTCCCGTGGGGCTCGTCATGGTCCGGGAAAGCCAGAACGAGGCCCGCCATCAGAACTGGAGCCCGGGAAAGATGGCCGACCTTCTATCCCTCACGGCTGTTCCCACCGACCGGGAAATTCCGAATCCCCGGGCTCTCTCGTTTTTGCGGGTAATCCTCCGGTCGACCGCCCTCAGCGGGCTGAAGATCGAAGGAGGCCGTCAAACCCGGTCCGGGAATGAGGTGACCATCAGGAGAGAGAATTTTCCCCCCCCACCCTCGACGGTCGGGGCCCTACCGGACCCTGAAAAAAAGGAAGCCCTGAGCCCGACTCCATTCATCCAGAGCGATCATCCGGAGCTTCGTCGAATGGCTTTGACGATAATCGGGGGGTCTCAAGAACCGGTCGAACAGGTGAAGAGGCTCGCCTCCTGGGTTTACCAGGAGCTTCGCAAGCAGCCGGTGGTAAGTGTCCCGAGCGCGCTGGACGTCCTTCAACAGCGGGTCGGGGATTGCAACGAGCACGCCGTCTTGTTTGTGGCCTTAGCCCGGGCCGCAGGAATCCCGGCCCGGCAGCAGGCGGGGATTATCTACCAGGAGGGGAAGTTCTTCTACCATGCCTGGGCCCAGGTGTATATAGGGGCATGGGTATCCGTGGACCCCATCTTAAACCAGGTTCCCGCCGATGCCGCCCATATCCGCCTGGTGGAGGGAGACCTGGACCGGCAAGCGGACCTGGTCAGGGTGATCGGGCGGCTAAGAGTGGAGATAAAGGAGTTTCATTGATCGAGCTTGAAGGTCTCAACAAAAGATTCGGGTCTTTCTGGGCCGTGCGGGACCTTTCCCTGAAAGTCCGCCCGGGCGAGGTCTTCGGATTTCTGGGACCCAACGGGGCCGGAAAGACCACCACCATCCGGATGATCACCGGACTGATGAAACCGACTTCCGGAAAAATCCTGCTGGACGGCAAAGATGTATTCCGCGAACCCGAAGAGGCCAAAGCCATCCTGGGGTACATCCCCGACCGGCCCTACCTTTACGAGAAACTGACCGGGGGAGAATTTCTCGAATTCATCGCCGGCCTTCACCGCCTGGGGAAGGAGGACGGATGGGAAAAGCGCTCCCAAGAACTTCTGGGATACTTCGACCTTCTTCCCTGGCGCCGGGAACTGATCGAAAGCTACTCCCATGGCATGCGCCAGCGTCTCATCATCACCGCGGCTTTGCTGCATCGCCCCAAGGTCTTGATTGTGGATGAGCCCGTGGTTGGCCTGGACCCCCGGGGAGTCCGCCTGGTGAAAAACCTGTTCCGGGGTTTGGCCAAGGACGGAACGACCCTTTTTCTCTCCACCCATATCCTGGGGATCGCCGAAGACCTGTGCCCGCGAATCGGGATCATTCATGAAGGTCAACTGGTCGCCCTGGGGTGCATGTCGGAACTCCGGGAACAGGCTCAAAGCAGGGATGAGCGCCTGGAGCCCATTTTCATGAAACTGACCCGGGAAGATGACCCACTGGCTCAAAGTCTCGAAGCGCCATAGAAAGGGAGGTCGATGAAAGGCTGGCTGGCACTTCTCTCTCCCAAAATCCGCTCCTTCCGTCACCACATCGGAACGTATTCCACTCGCTCGCGGTTGAGGCTGATCTTCCTGGTTGTCCTGGGCCTCGGTTTTTGGGTATTTACTTTCTTCGTTTTCCAGAAAGTCCTGGCCTATTTCCGTTCCGTGGAGCTCTTTGGGGACCTTCTGAACTATCGGCTTCTCTCCATGATGCTCCTGACCTTCTTCTCCATCCTCCTTTTCAGCAACCTCATCTCCTCCCTTTCCACTTTTTTCCTCTCGGAAGACTTGAATCTCATATTAAGCCGGCCTGTTTCCCTGGATGATCTCTACTACGCCCGGCTCACGGAAACCCTGGTTTACAGCTCCTGGATGGTTCTTCTCTTCGTTTTGCCCGTATTTCTGGCTTACGGCTGGGTTTATGGGACTTCCTGGAAATACTATGCCGTGCTCCTGGGAGCCCTTATGCCCTTCCTTCTCATCCCCTCGACCCTGGGGGTTCTTTTGGCCATGGCCCTGGTCAATGTCTTTCCTGCCCGGAGGACCAAGGACATTCTATTCCTCCTGACCATCTTTCTGGTGATCGGCATCTATTTCCTGCTCCGCTTTCTTCAGCCCGAACGGTTGGTCAACCCCGATTCCTTCGCCAGCCTGGTGGAATATGTTACCGCGCTGAGCGCCCCCTCGTGGCCCTTCTCCCCCAGCTTCTGGTTTGCCGAAGCGATGATCCCCTTCCTGCAACCAGCCCCGGCGCAGGCCGGGTTTTACCTTGCCTGCCTCTGGTCGACGGCGGGTGCCCTGGTGGTGATGGGAAGTTGGGCTTCCCGAGTCCTCTTCGTTCCGGGTTGGACCAAATCCCAGGAAGCCCGTAGGGTCTACCTGGTGCGAATTCCTCTCTTCAACCGGCTGGTGCAAAGGCTGGGCCGGTTCCTTCACCCCCTACCCCGAGCCCTGGTCATAAAAGATTGGAAGATTTTTTTCCGGGATACCTCCCAATGGTCCCAACTCATTCTCCTCATGGCCTTGGTGGTGGTTTATCTTTACAATTTCAGTGTCCTTCCCCTTGACCAGACTCCTATGGCCAGCTTTTTCCTCCAAAACCTGATCTCCTTCCTGAACCTGGGATTGGCCGGTTTCGTCCTTTCCGCCGTAGCCGGCCGATTCATTTTTCCGGCGGTTAGTCAGGAAGGTTTCTCCTTTTGGATCATCCGTTCTTCCCCCGTCTCCCTGCGGACGTTTCTGTGGAGCAAGTTCTGGACCGGCCTGGTCCCGCTTCTCCTATTGGCGGAAGTTCTCATATTCCTCTCCAACTGGCTTTTGAAAGCGACTCCATTCTTGATGGTGCTTTCCGCCTTGACGATTTTCTTCATGACTTTTGGGATCGTGGGCCTGGCTGTGGGATTGGGGGCGCTCTACCCCAGGTTCAGGATCGAAAATGCAGCTCGCATGGCCTGGGGGTTCGGCGGAGCCATCTTCATGATCCTGAGCATGGTCTTTATCGGGGTCTTGGTGGTATTGGAAGCCTGGCCGGTTTACATTCTTTTCATGGCCGGATTCCGACACCATGTCCTTTCGCTGCTCCAATGGATGGCGGTTTGCGGATCCTTTGCAGGGGGCGTCCTCGTGATCGGCACGGCTACCCTGCTTCCCATGAAGCTTGGCTTGAAAAACCTTCAGGAGATGGACTTCTAAAAGGACCGTTGCTGGTTGCTGGTTCCTGGTTCCTTGTTGCTGGTTATAGATAACGAAGAAGGAGCAACCAATGACAAGCAACCAGCAATTAGCGACCAGCAACGAATTATGGTTTTCCTCTGTCTTCACTGCCGGACGCAGAATTTTGCCACCCTGGCCCGCCTGCGGCAGGCCAAGGATATCCCCCTGGCCTGCTGGAAGTGTGGAAAAGAGCTCACCCCTACTCAATCCTCTTCTGAAAAAAGAACAAAAAGAACGGGGAGCGTCAAAAAGAAATGAAGAGATGTCTTGTGTTTTCTTCCGCCTTGATTCGCCGGAGAGTCAAGAGAGACGGGGTTTTTTGCGCTTGCCGGGCGGCTGGAAGTCTGGTATAAGCCATTTATGGAAGAGAGAAGGATGTTATATTTGAAAGTGGGCGACTGGGTCGTTCACCATAAATATCCCCAATGGGGGACGGGAAGGGTGGTGGAGGAACAGAACTCTTCAGTCGTAGGGGGCCTGTCCCTGGTGAAAATCATCTTCTGTGACGGGCAGACCCGAGTTTTCGACAACAACTTCAAAAACGCCACCTGCTGCTACCATCACGGAGTCCGCCGTCGCTGATCCTGCGGCGCCGGGCAATCCAATTCCCGAATTCGTGCCCGATAAATTCGAACCCCTCCGCAAACCAATCCTCGAACCCCCTGGCCGCCGGTCCATCCTGTAGAATCTCTGAACCTTTCGACCCCTGTCCGCTAAGGTTTTATGAGAAGGTCCGTTTCCTTCGCCTTTTTCCGGGCTTCTTCCTCCATGCGGGCGTTAAAAGTTCTTTTGACCAGTTCCAGCAGGAAGGGGGGGGTGGAAAGAACCCCTCCCTCCATTTCGATGCCCAAAGCTGCCGCCAGGCAAAGTTGGGCCTCGCTCTCTTTTCCCGTTTTCCAGAGGAAGTAGGCCATCTCTTCCAGTCTGCGGCGGTAAAGGGATTTACGTCCCGGATCGAAAAGCTCACTTACTGCCTGGCGGTAGATGTCAATGAAGCGGGCTTCTTTCTGGTAGGGGGACAGGACCAGAGTGCTTTCGGAGGCCTCTTTCAGGAGACCCAGGTATTTCTCTCCCTCCTCTCCCTCCAGGAACCAATCCTGGAAATAGGATAACTGGAATAGGGAAGGGGACCGATCCAGAAGGTCCGAGCGGCCTTTCCATTCCTCTTCGTTCAAAAACTGGTAAATCAGGGGCTTGAGGGGCAGCGGGGGCGAGGTCCCCATCATCGCGCGGCCCTCCAAAAAATCTCCGGGAGGGGTTTGCTCCTTTTTTTGATTGATCTCTGCCGCTTCGTTCATCAGTCCCAGGCAGTAATCGGGAGCTGCCTCTACGATTTCCCAGGGGACATTTTTCCGGAACTCCTCCAGGTATTGGTGAAATTTCTTGCGGGAGGCTTCGAAACTCTGGAAGTCGATCATCCCCTGGGTGTCGCTCACCAAGGCATGAAAGACCATGACCCCCTGCGGTAGCTGGGGGCGAATCAGCCAGACGAATCGAGTTCCCGTGGGATCTAGGGAAGTCACGAACCCCTCGGAGGGAACCGTCTGGGGGGGGCGGAAGACAGCCGGGGAGGAGTCTCCGATCTCTTTCACGTCGATCCCCTGGGTTTTTAGGCGAAAGATCGACTTGCGGATGCTCTTGAGTACAGTTTTCAAAGACGTCTTGGAGGCCAGGCGATGAAGGAGTATCCCGGCTTCGGGGGAGGGCCATCGGCCCAGGCTTTCGGCCAGGGCCATGTCCGTTTTCTCCTCCCGGCCCAAGAGTTGCTGAAAAAGGGGATAGACTTCATCCCTCTTGCTCTTGATGAGAGAGATGAAGATATCCGCTTGATCTCCAGGAGAGAGAGGCCGGAGCAGTTCCAGAAACGGATCGGGGTCTTCCTCATAGGAGGAGAAGTTGGTTTCCGCCTCTTTTAATACGATTTCCCGTTCGCGGGTGAGGCTTTGGTCTTTCTCGGAAAATCCATCCTTTTTTTTCATCTTTACCTCGTTTAGGTTAGGGGCTGAAGGTCGATAATTTTCATTTGCAGGGATCGATTTCCCTGATACATGTTGATCTGGGGGGAAAAAGCCAGTTTCATATTTTTCCCGCTAAGGGGGTGGCGCCAGCCCATACCGAACCCGATCGCCTCTCGGACCCGGTTTCCATCTTTTACACGGAGCCGCAAATGACCTTTGCCCACCGGGCGGGAGGAAACAACGTCCAGGTTTTCCAGCCCGAAGACCGGCTCCGGGTTTCCGATCCCGAACGGTGCAAGAAGCTCCAACTCGGGCAGAAAGGACTCGCTGAGTTCTCCCAGAGTAGTCTGGAAATCCAGGTTGAGGCGGGGGGCCAAATCTTCCTCCCGAAGCCGGGCCGCCACCGTTTCCTCGAAGGCCCGGCTGAATTCCGGGATTCGCTCCGCCCGGATCACCAGCCCAGCGGCCTGGGCGTGTCCGCCGAAGGCTTCCATCCAACCCTGGCATGCCTTCAGCCCTTCGAATAGGGGAAAAGCGTCGATGGAACGGCCCGAACCCTTGCCCATGTTTTCTTTCAGGGCAATCAGGATCGTAGGGCAATTATAGGTTTCAGTCAAGCGGGAAGCCACAATCCCGATGACCCCGGGGTGCCACTCCAAGGAAGCCAGCACGATCGATCGTCTGACCCCATCCCGGGCCTGGGATTCGATCATTTCTTTTGCCTCGGACAGGATGTTTTCCTCGATCCTCTGGCGAAGGGAATTGAGCTCGTTCAGGCGGAGGGCGACCTTTCGGGTGACTTCAGGGTCGCTTGAAGTCAGCAAATGGATAACTTCCCGCGCATCGTCCAAGCGGCCCGCCGCGTTGATCCTCGGGGCAAGGCGGAAATTGATTCCCGTCGTGTCCACCGGGCCAGCCTCAAGGCCTGAAACCTCCCTCAGGGAAGTAATTCCCGGGCGGCGGGACTGGGTGAGTTCTCCCAGGCCGAATTTCACCAGAATTCGGTTTGCCCCGACGAGGGGAACGACATCGCTCACCGTTCCCAGGGCCACCAGGTCCAGGTATTCCTTTAAGTTCGGGCCGTTTCCATCGGCAAAAAAACCTTCCCGCCGCAGGAAACTGCGTAACCCGATGACCAGGTTGAAAGCCACCCCCACTCCCGCCAGACCCTTGAAGGGATAGCCGCAATCTTTCTGCTTAGGATTGAGGATGGCCAGGGCCGGCGGAAGAACCGCGGGAATCTCGTGATGGTCGGTGATGATGACCTCCATGCCGTGCTCCATCGCCCATTGAACCTCTTCCCGGCTGCTGACTCCGCAATCCGCGGTGACCAAGAGTCGACTCCCGGAAGCATGAATTTTTTTCAAGGCCTCCAGATTGAGTCCGTACCCTTCCTTTACCCGGTGGGGAAGGACGAAATCGACCTGCGCTCCGGCCCACTTCAAGAAAAGGTAGAGAACGGCGGTGGCCGTAGTTCCGTCAACATCATAATCTCCGAATAGGGTAACCTTCTCGCCTTGGCGGAGAGCTCGGGCGATCCGCAGGACCGCTTTTTTCATGTCTTTCATGGTGTACGGGTCGGGGAGGTCCGAGAGGGTAGGATAGAGAAACTTCTTAGCCTCGTCCACCCCGCATATTCCGCGGTTTCGGAGAATTCGGGCGGTCAAGGGCGAAATTCCCAACTCCTGCAGGAGGAGTTCATCCCCGTTCCCGGAGAACGGGCGATATTGCCACTTCATCTCCAGGTTGGAAGGATTTCCAGGGTTTTTACCGGATGGATTCTTCATGGCCATCAAATTCGATTCTTCAACCAAAATAGCGAAGGAAGATGATTTCTGTCAATCTCATATTTGAACTTCCCCATCTTGCCGATTGTGATTTCTCTTTTGGCTCCAAAGCAAGCTTGTGGCCCAGAAGCAAGGGCATTGCGCGCACAAAGCATCGGCGGGAAAGGAATTCTGCCCGGAGATCTTGCTCGGTTTCTGTAGAATGGGGCGGGCCGCTCGGGCGCCCGGCCGGGCGCCCCTACATCGGAATCCACCAGGTCTGGGGCAAAGAACCACTTGCCCGCCCGGCGCAAGAAGCGAAATGCGCCTCAGGGGTTTTGCGCGCAATGCCCTCGTTTCCGGGCCGGGCATGGCCTGATATGCAATCGCCTTTATGCCTGCATGGCGAAAAGTGAAGGTGAGCATATTTGAATTCTCCTTCGATTTAGAGTTGTCATTTTGGGTTAAAAATGATATTAAGAATGAATCATTAGAATTGGTGGAACGGACGAGATAAATCCAGGGAGGCGTGTAATGAAGAAATTCCTGGTTCCGATTCTGATTTTCAGCTCCCTTCTCTTCCTCATGGGAATGGGAGAATTGGGCGGTTCTGCCCCAGCCAACAAGGTTCCTTCTCCGGAAAAAAATTTTGGGGTGAAGGTTATCGACCGGGAAGGAATCCAGAGTTCCCTATCCCAGTTCAGCCAGGAGGGAAAGGTCTTTCTCACCGGGAAGCGGGGAGGTGCAACCGTAACCGTACCTTTTGAGAAAATATCTCAGATTCAGATTCAGAGCGCTGAAGGGAATGAAATCCAAGTCAAACTGACCCTTCGCAGTCAGGACAGCCTGGATATCAAAGTGGACAAAAGGGCGAAGTTTTACGGAAAAGCGGATTTTGGTACTTTTCAAATCGAGGGAAAAGACCTGAAGACCGTCATCTTCCTACCCTAGTCTCTCAACCCATCTTCCCAATCGAAGGGCCGCTTCCCCGGTGAAAGCAAGGGGATGGAGGAATTCCATTTTTCGGGATTCGTAAAAGGAGAAGGTGCAAATGCCACCCAAAAAGGTTTCTCGCAAAAAGCTGCTGAAAGAGCCGGATGAGTTTATCTCCACCACGGGGAAAGTCATTCAGTACGTCAAAGGCCACCAGCGTCAGGTGATGCGTGCGGCCATCGTGGTTCTCCTGATCATCGTCGCGGGGGCGGGTGCCTTTACCTATCTGCGCTGGCAGGAGGGAAAGGCCCTGGCGGTTCAGCTGGAAGGCCTGAGGATTTACCAGGACGCTTATCAGTCCTCCCTGGAGAACCCGGCCGCGGAAAAGAAGGAGGAATATAAAAAAGCGTTGGACAAATTCAAGGAATCCGTGGCTATCTACGGCTGGGGAAAAATGGCTCAAATGACGCGGATTTTTATCGGGAACTCCCATACCGCCCTAAAAGAATACGACCAGGCTCAAGCCGCTTATTCCCAAAGCCTGGATGGCCCCTTCCGGCCCATGGCGCTTCACGGGCTGGCCTATCTTTTCGAGGCCAAGGGAGATTGTTCCAAGGCCCTGGAATATTATCAGAAGAACATGGAAGATGGCACAAATCCCTACCGCCTTGAAAGCCTGCTGGGATCGGCCCGCTGCTATGAAATCCTGAAACAAGTCCCCAAAGCTCTGGAAGTCTACGAGAAGGCCCTGTCCCAGGCTTCAAAGACCGCCCTGGCCGATTTTATCCGCTGGAAGATCAGCGAGCTGAAAGGGTAGGGACGATGGAAAAAAGAATCCTTCTATCGGGAAATGAGGCCATCGCCCGAGGGGCCTTTGAGAGCGGGGTGAAGGTGGCCGCCGCCTATCCCGGAACACCCAGTACGGAGGTTCTGGAAAGCTTGGGAACCTACCCCGGCCCCCATGTGGAATGGTCTCCGAACGAGAAGGTAGCCCTGGAAACGGCCATGGGAGCCGCTTTCGGCGGAGCCCGGGCCTTGGCGGTCATGAAGCATGTGGGAGTGAACGTGGCCGCAGACCCCCTCTTTACCCTTTCTTACACGGGCCTGCGGGGGGGGCTCGTTTTGATAACCGCCGACGACCCGGAGATGCACAGTTCCCAGAACGAGCAGGACAACCGCCACTACGCCCGGTTCGCCAAGGTTCTCATGCTGGAGCCCAGCGATAGCCAGGAAGCCAAGGATTTTACCAGAATCGCCTTTGACCTCAGCGAAAAATTCGACACCCCGGTGATGCTCCGGACCACCACCCGGGTGTCCCACTCCAAGTCAATCGTCCGCCTGGATGAGCCTGTTGTTCCGCCGGTGAAGCCGGGATTGGTTAAAAACCCGGCCAAACTGGTCATGCTCCCCGCCAATGCCCGGAAGCGCCACCCCGTGGTGGAAAAAAGGATGGAAGACGCGGCCCTTTTCGCCGAGACTTTTTCCGAGAACCGGGTCGAGTGGGGCGATAAAAAGGTTGGGATCATCACCAGCGGCATTTCCTACGAGTATGCCAAGGAGGTGTTGCCCGAAGCCTCCTTCTTGAAGCTGGGGATGGTTTACCCCCTGCCGAAGGAAAGGATCAAGTCGTTTGCCTCCCGGGTGGAGAAGCTTTACGTCGTGGAAGAGCTGGACCCCTTCATCGAAGAACAGGTCCGGGCTCTGGGCCTGGCAGTCGAGGGGAAATCGTCTTTCCCTCTCCTGGGAGAACTGAATCCTCTCCTGGTGGAAAAGGGTTTAAAAAATCTGCCCCTTCAGGAGAGAGAAGAACCTCCCCGAAAATTGCCCGCCCGTCCCCCCATCATGTGCCCGGGATGCCCCCATCGGGGGGTCTTCTCGGTTTTGAACAAAATGAAGCTCTTTGTGACCGGAGACATCGGCTGCTACACTCTCGGATTCCTTCCGCCCCTCAGCGCCATCGACACGTGCGTCTGCATGGGGGCTTCCATCGGCCATGCCATGGGCCTCGACAAGGCCCTGGGAGAGGAGGCACTGGGGAAAGTGGTGGCGGTCATCGGGGACTCCACCTTCCTCCATTCGGGCATCACCGGGCTCCTGAACGTGGTTTACAACCGGGGGGCGGTGACGGTGATCATCCTGGACAACCACACCACCGCCATGACCGGCCGGCAGGACCACCCGGGAACCGGTTGTACCCTGATAGGGGAGGAAACCTTTGAAGTGGACATGGCCAAGCTGGCCAAGTCTCTGGGGGTGAAGCACGTGAAGGTGGTAAATCCCTATGACCTGGCTGCAGTGGAGCGGGTGATCAAAAAAGAGGTCAACCGTCCGGAACCCTCAGTGGTCATCTCCAAGGCTCCCTGTGTTCTTTCCCGCCGGGAAAAGGTAGTCAGTGGAAAGCCTCTTTCGGTCAATTCCGACCTCTGCGCGGGCTGTCGAACCTGCCTCCGCCTGGGATGCCCGGCCGTGGCCTGGGTCAAGGAGGAAGGGATCAACGCCCAGGGGAAGAAAAGAAAGGGAAGGGCGGAGATCGAATCCTTCTTGTGCAATGGCTGCACTCTTTGCGCCCAGGTGTGCAAATTCGGGGCGATACAGGGACACGATGGAAAATAGAATCACCAATATTCTGCTGGTTGGGGTCGGGGGGCAGGGGATCATCCTGGCCTCCGAGATCATGGCCGACATTTTCATGGAAGCCGGGTATGACGTGAAGAAGAGCGAAGTCCACGGAATGGCCCAGAGGGGGGGGAGTGTTTCCACTCACGTTCGGTTCGGCCCCAAGGTGTACTCTCCCCTCATCAAGGAAGGGGAAGCGGACATTTATATGGCCTTCGAAGAGCTGGAGGCGCTTCGCTATCTATCCTATCTCAGTCCTCACCCGGTCATCCTTCTGAACGAACAGCGGCTCAACCCGCCCGGCGTGTCTCTGGGGAACGAAGAATACCCCGCCGATGTCAAGGAAATGCTTTCCCGGCGGGCGGAAACATTCAAGAGCTTCCCCGCCCATGCCCTGGCCATTCAAGCCGGAGACATCCGGGCTGCCAATGTGGTCCTTTTGGGGGCGCTCCATTCGATTCTATCCATTCCGGAAAAAACCTGGACTGATCAAATCCAGAAGCGATTCCCCCCCAAAGCGGGACCCGTAAACCTGGAAGCCTTTCGCTTGGGCAAAATGGCCTAAGAACACAGACTAAAGAAGGCCTGTCCATGGCCCGAAAGATTCTCTTGTTTTCCCTCTTTTGTCTTCTGGCCGGCGGGGCATGGGCGCAGGAAGAGGGCAAAAGGGTCATCGATGAAAAGACCCAGATAGGCTTGGGGGATTATTTCCTTGAGGGCGGGGACTACTACCGGGCCATCACCGAGTACCAGAGGTTCCTTTTTTTCTTTCCGGATAGCCTCCGCGCCGAGGAAGCTCTCTGGAAAATCACCAGTTCTTATTTCCAGGGTAAAAAATGGGACGAGGCCCTTTCGGCCGCCGATGATTTTCTGAGAAAGCATCCTTCTTCCCCCTGGGCGGCGGAGGCGATTCTTCTCAAAGGCCGCTGCTGGATGGAAAAGAGGGAATTTTCCCAGGCGCGCCATCATTTTCTCCGCGCCCGGGAGGTGGCTGCCGGAACCGGGGTTGCCCAGGAGGCCCAATGGCAATCAGCAGTCAGCTACCTCAGGGAAGAACGCTGGAAGGAAGCGGCGGCGGAATTCCGGAAAGTGGAAGCCGGAAGCAGACTCTACCCCCGGGCCGAGTATTGGGCTCAAGGGATGGAAGGGATTGAAGGAGTTCCTCAAAAATCCCCGACTACGGCGGGGATCCTGGCCGTTCTCCCCGGAGCCGGGCACCTCTACTGCGAAAGGTACCGCGATGCGGGGATTGCTTTTGTATTAAACGCCGCATTCATCTGGGGGATGGTGGAGGCTTTTAAACATGAGAACTACGTGGTGGGTGGAATCTTGACCTTTTTTGAACTCGGGTGGTATAGTGGCAACATTTACAGCGCCGTATCCAGCGCTCACAAATACAACCGGAACAAGAAAAAGGAATACCTTGACGGGCTGGAAAGAGAAGATCGGTTTTCCATGGGGATATCCTTCCGGGAAAAGCAGCCTTTTCTATCTTTCCGTTATGCCTTTTAAAAGATGGCTCATTTTTTTTATTTGTTTCGCTTGCCTAAAAGGCGCCCAGGGATACGCGGGTGAGAGCCGGTGGGAAGAACCCTGGCCGAAAGAGCCCGGGGAATCCGCTATGCGGACCGAAGCGCGATCCGGGGAAATTTCTCCCAGCCAGAGAGCGGCCCAAGGGATCATCCGTTTTTTTCAGGAGTATATCAGCCCGGTGGACGGGGACCGTTGCCCTTGTTATCCCACCTGTTCCCAGTACAGCGTGGAGGCGATCCGCAAGCACGGCATTTGGATGGGCTTGGTCATGACCTTCGACCGGCTGATTCACGAGTCTGACGAAATCCGGCAGGCCCCGATGATGAAGGTCTATGGCACCTACCGTTATTATGATCCGGTGGGAAACAACGATTTTTGGTGGGATAAAAAA
>Ga0113563_10000677_pt1 | contig 17250 bp, 16 predicted proteins | sample Mud3Dept3metaG_FD_80117 | JGI IMG/M metagenome (GOLD analysis project Ga0113563, IMG submission 80117) | Freshwater wetland microbial communities from Ohio, USA, analyzing the effect of biotic and abiotic controls - Mud 3 Core 4 Depth 3... | ecosystem: Environmental > Aquatic > Freshwater >...
GGCACAAAAAAAGGGAAGGGCCCGAAGGCCCTTCCCCCTGTTCATTCCCCGACGAGATTCTTACCGCTTGGAGAACTGGAACCGGGCCCGCGCCCCCTTCTGCCCGTACTTCTTTCGCTCCTTGGCTCGCGGATCTCGCGTCAGAAGCCCGGCCTTCTTAAGCGTGGACCGCATCGCCACGTCCAGCTTGAGGAGTGCCCGGGCGATCCCCAGGCGAATGGCTCCCGCCTGGCCGCTGATCCCGCCGCCGTCCACGGTGGCGATGATGTCGTACTTCCCGTCGATCCCCACCACCTTGAGCGGCTGCATCAGAATCATCTTCAAGGTCTGCCGCGGGAAGAAATCGTCCACGGGGCGCTCGTTCACCTCGATCTTGCCCGCGCCCGACTGCAACCAGACCCGCGCGACCGAGGCCTTCCGCCGGCCCGTTCCGTAATAACGCATCGTGGCTTCCATTTGCTCCTGTGTCTCCCTAGTGCGCCACCGCCATGGCAACGGGCTGCTGCGCGGCGTGCGGGTGAGCGGGACCGGCGTACACCTTGAGCTTCGTGAACAGCGCATCTCCCAGCTTGGTCTTCGGAAGCATCCCGCGGACGGCCTTCTCCAGGACGCGCTCGGGCGTATCGCTCAGCATTTTCCCGAGGCTGACAGCCTTGATGCCTCCAGGATACTGTGAGTGGTGGTAGTACGTCTTTTGGCGGATCTTCCTGCCGGTAACGACGACCTTCTCGGCGTTGATCACCACGACGAAGTCACCGACATCTTGATGCGGGACGAACAGCGGCTTCCCCTTCCCGCGGAGGAGGCCGGCGACCTGCACAGCCAAACGCCCCAGGTTTTGACCAGCGGCATCGACGAGGATCCACCGACGATCGATGTCGCCAGCTCTTGGTTGATACGTTTTCATGGTTCGAACAATCCCTTCCGAAGTCCGTCCGTTGTCCTCGGTCCTTCCGAACCGGCGTACAATAGGGAGTCCGCCGTTCTTTGTCAAGGAAAATCGTGGGGCGAGGGGCTTGTATGGCGGATACTTATGGGCTTGGAGGTGCGAAGGACGTGTTTCCCAGAGCATCTTGCGCGGCGAGGAGGCGGGACTCGCTGTCGTAGGTCCGGGTGGTGGTGTGGCCGAGGGGATCGGTGCGGGGCGAGATCAGGATCTTCACGAGAGATAAATTAAGGGAGTAAAATAGGCAGAAGGCGGCCCACGACAAGGGGCATCAGAGCCCGAGGACTCTCCCCCAAGAATTCTCAAAGAAGAGCCGCCTCTCGAACGGCGCATGCGCTTCGCCGGGCCGTAGACACTCGGTGCACACGATCTGATCCGGTCGCGCAGCGACGCTCGCGCGCTCAGAGTACCCAGCCAAGCGCAAGTGCTCGGTGCACGCAGGGCGTCGGCATCGTGAACACACGGCCCCGTCGTCGTGATCGAATGCCTCGGAACAGACATGGCATTTCATGGGAAGAGTCTCCATTTTCTTCACCAGTTACAGTGGTCCGACGCACAGGAGACCATACAGCCATAGGCCGTGCCCACCTGCCATGCACTCAGGATGGACATTCCCCGGTTTGCGACGGTCTGACTTCCGCCCCATGCCCGCCGAGAAGACCGTGTAGGAAGCCGGCTGCCGAAATACTTATCAACTCGCCGCTTCACTTCCCCCGTTGCTACGCGTTCCGCCAGGTTTCCCAGTGGATCCAGCGCGCCGATACATCGCGTGTAACACTCCGCCCACTTCTCCACTGCGATCGAGAGCGGCTCCGCCGGTCCGTCTGTCGGGGGGATCCAGGGCTCCGGGGCATCCAGCGGCCACTCGATCAGCCCCAACGGATCGACGTAGTTGAGGGGACTGCTAACTGCGTACTGGTACAGGTTGGTCTGGGTCCTTCCGACACTATTGACGTAACGGTAAGCGTTGACGCTCGCCCGCAGGCCCAGCGGGTCCTCCCCGACAAACCGCCCCCGCCCCGGATCGTAGTACCGCGCCCGGTAGTAATATAATCCAGTCGAATCGTCCTCCCGACCCGTGAAGCGGAACGGGTTCGGGTTTGGCGTGCCAGCGGTTTCCGTCCGCCCGAACGGCTCATAGGTGTACGTGGTCGCCACCGTGCCGGCGGCGGATGTCAAGGCTACGCTGCTCCCGAGGGCGTCGCCGAGGTAATGGACGGTCCCGGCGGCATCGGTGCGCACCACGGCGTCATCGATACTCAGCGTGCGCAGGTAGCTCGTGTCCCCGCCTGTCCCCGTCTCCTGAATCGCGTCCAGCCCATCGTACCGGAACGCGGTCGTCGTGCCGTTGATCGTCTTCTGGGCCCGCCGGCCCAAGCCATCGTATGCGAAGCTGGCACTGAGGCCGGGGCCGCTGAGCGCGGCTAACCGGTTCCGCGCGTCCCACGTGTACGTGATCGTCCCGGACGGATCCGTCTGCGTCAAGCGGTTTCCGTTGTCGTCGTAGGTCAAGGCCTGTGCGCCGAACGCGAGTTGGCGGTTGCCCGCGTCGTAGGTGCTCGTGCTGACCGCGTCGGGGACGAGCATCCGGGCGAAGCTTCCACCCACACTGCTCCGATTCCCCGCGGCATCGTAGCTGTACTGGAGGTCGCCGACAGTGCTGAGGCCGTTCCGGTAGATCAGCGCCGTCAGGCGCGACGCGAGATCGTACTGGTACTCGGTGCTGACACCGTTCGGCAGCGTGAGCAGGGTGCGCCGGTTCGCCACATCGTATTGGAGGTCCACCGGATTGAGCGGCGCCTGGGTGATCGTCCGCAAGCGCGCGTTGTGGTCGTAGGTGTAGGTCACGGGACTCTGCCCGGCCACCGTCATCGAGGTTCGCCGGCCCGCCGGATCATACGTGTACGTCACGGTCCCCAGGCTCGTTGTCTCCGTGAGGAGCCGATCCAGCGGATCGTACGTGAACACGATCGGCCGATGGGGGTCCGCGGTGTCGTCCACCTGGGTGAGGCGGCTCCCCGCGTCGTAGGTGAACGTAACACTGCTGTCCGGGTAGCTCGCCTGGGTCTTGCGGCTCAGCGCATCATACGTGTAGGTGGTGGTCTGGGTCTTCCGATCAGTCATCGTGCTGAGGTTCCCCGCGAGATCGTAGGCAAAGGACTCCGTGCGGGTCAGCGGGTCCGTCCGGGTGGCCAGCCGATTTAACGTATCGTAGGTATGGCTCGTCGTCTGCCCGAGGGGATCCTGGACGGTGAGGAGGTTCCCATTCGCGTCATACGTGAAGCTGGTGAGGCCCTGGAAAGGATCGGCCAGGGTGCTCAACCGGTTCAGGACGTCATAGGGGTACCAGGTCAGCCGGCCCAGGGGGTCGGTCTGGGTGGCGAGGTCGCCGGCGTCTGCACGAGAGACAAGTTAAATAAGTTAAGGGCGTCCCGCATTATGGCTCACCGCGCAGAAGGAACCACCGATCGGCAAGCGCGACTGGATCATCGCGGTTACCATGGGGAGGGAGGCGGCCGAAAGCAGACAAAAGCGCCACGACGCGCCACTGGCAGCGGTGTTGCGTTCGCCCGAGGAACTCCACGCCGCGGGTTGGACGCACCTGGGGTATGACTGCGTAGATATGGGCTTCATTAGCGGGTTAACGGATTGCGAATTCTTGGCGACGGATCGTCATGCCGTGCTCGCGCGGTTCGGGCCCCACTTGAATCGGTGCGGGCTTTTCGGCGACCCCGCGCACGCGATGGAATTCTGTGAAGTTAGCAACGTCCGCATTCCCTCGCACGCACCCTTCGAGGTCTGTGGCATTTGGGTCCACCCGGAAAACGCCGACCTATCGAGGGTGATCGGGTAAGGAACGGCTCCACCGCAAGACGTGCGACGCGGGAGACGGTCGCTCACGGGACCGCGCATCCTATTACTCCTGACGATGCACCGACATTGGCGGCCTCACCTACCAACACGACACGGCGGATCCCCATCGGCGATCACGTCCACCTACGATCCCTTGGACCGCCTCCTTACGGACGTAATGGACGTCATGGGGGACCCGGCCGTTTCGTCGGTGTCAAGATAGAATCCTCCTCTCGATGCAGAACGCGCTCCGCATCGCGCACCTCCCAGCTGCCGTCGTTCCCTGAGGCCGCTCCTTGGTGATCTCTCACGCCCCAGCGTAGTGGTGCCATCCGGTCGCCGCGCCGCCGTGCCGGACCCACCCGGCCGTGTCCGGGCTGACGAGAGCGGGAGCGGCGCGTCAGTGCCCCCCCGCGGTGTCCGCTGGGGCGGACCCGCCACGAAGGCTGTGGGCGCTCCGGACTCCCCGGTAACGGGGATGCACGCGATTGTTGACAGCGCGGCGCCACTTGGCTAGGCTGACGGGTGAACTCGCGGAGGGACCGACCCATGAGTATTGACGAACTCACGACCGAAGCGCTGAAGCTAAGCCCGGCCTCCCGAGCCCGGCTGGCGCGGGAGCTGTTGGCGAGTCTGGACACACTGTCGGCGGCGGACCTCGAGCAGCTCTGGCTCGACGAGGCCATCCGGCGGGAGGACGAACTCGCCCACGGGACGGCCCGCCTCCACCCGGCGGACGAGGTGATGGCCCGGGCCCGGGCCCGCCTCGGATGACGCTGGCCGTCGCATTTCACGAGGCGGCCGACCTCGAATTGGCCGAAGCGGCCGCTTTCTACGAGCGCGAGTGCCCCGGGCCCGGCGCGGCCTTCCTCGACGAGGTGCAGACGGCCCTCACGGCCCTCGCGCAGTTCCCGGAAGGCTCGCCGCTCCTCCGGGGACGCCTCCGGCGCAAAGTGCTCCTGCGATTCCCCTACGCCCTAATGCGGGACGCCCTTAACTTATTTAACTTGTGGTCGAGATGCCGGCCACCTCGCCGCCGTCACCGCTTCGCTGGGGAACACCACCACGCGCACCTACGACGCCCCGTCTCCCGGCTCCTCACCTCGACCGATCCCCTCGGCCGGTTGATCTGGTACACCTACGATTTCCTCAATCGCCTGAGCACGGTGGCCGATCCCCGCCAGGGGCTCACGCCGTTCACCTATGACGCCAACGGGAACATCCTGACCGTCCAGGATGCCCTCGGGCAGACGACCACTCATGCGCGCGGGGATCGCCGCGGGGTGGGCAGCCTACTGGACCCGGAAGGCGTGCGATTGATGCCCCGGGACAAGGGGCGCATGTAGGGACTCACAGCAGGCGCGGCTCGGCTGGGCTGCAAAGGGCGCATGAAAGGAACCGACGCACGAGTATCGACGAACCCACGATCGCAGCGCCATAACTGAACGCGGCGGCCCGGGCGCGACTGGCGCGGGAACTGCTTGCGAGTCTGGACGCGCTGCCGGCGGCCGATGCGGACCAGCTCTAGCTTGACGAGGCCAGCCGGCGCGAGGCCGACCTCGACACCGGGACCGCCCGCCTCCAGCCCGCCGACGAGGTTCAAACGCCCTGATGACGCGCGCGCTGTTCCCGGAAGGGTCTCCGCTCCTCCGAGGGCATATCAAGGAAAGTCGTCCTCCACTCCCCGTACTTCCTTGCCCCGTTACACATCTCGGCCAACCGATCGGATGCCAGGGTTTGTGTACGCTTATTTTTTGTGAAATATGAGGCAAAGCTGGGACATAAATTCCCATCCACATAGTTATCCTGGCCCGGCCGACCGGTTGGCCCAGCGTTAGAGGCCGGCCGCGTCGCCTCCAAATTCCCCGCCATCGCCGCAAACGCTACGGGGTTTCGCGATTCCGTCTCGGCGTTCATACCCGCGATAGCCAACCTAGCACCAAATTTGCAAGTTTTCCGTGTCGCAGGAATGTGACTTTCTTCACAGGTTCATCCACGTGCGCTCGGTGAGGAACCCCCGTGGGGCCACTCGCAACCCGTCGATTGCCCCGGCGACGTTGCCGAGCGCCCTGCCCCATACGGAGAAATCCATGGAGTCCAGCGTCGCCACTGCCGCGAAAACACAGGTCGAGGGCCGCGGTCTCGCCAAGGGACCCGCAGCCGACAGCCGGCTGAAGACGCTCGCCGCAACGATGAAGCGGCACCAGTACCAACCCGACGCCCTTATCGAAGTCCTGCATACCGCCCAGGAGCTCTACGGGTATCTCGCTCTGGATCTTCTGGTGTACATCGCGCAGGGCCTGAAGCTTCCGCCGAGTCGTGTCTACGGCGTCGCGACGTTCTATCATTTCTTTTCCTTGACGCCCAAGGGCAAGCACACGTGCGTGGTCTGCATGGGCACCGCCTGCTACGTCAAAGGGGCCGCCACGCTAGTGAAGACGGTCGAAGACTACGCCAAGGTCCGCTCCGGCGAGACTCGGGCCGACGGCAGCATGTCCCTCATCCAGGCGCGCTGTATCGGCGCCTGCGGCATCGCCCCTGCCGTCGTCCTGGACGGCACGGTGATCGGCGGCCAGACGCCCGAGAGGATCGTAGGCCACTTGAAAGGATGGCTCGAGAATGGATCTGACCGAGCTGCTTGAAATCGGCGAGAAGGAGCGCCAGGGCCAGACCGGAATCCGTATCCGTGTCTGCGTCGCCGCGGGGTGTCTCTCGGCAAACGCGCAGGCCGTCAAGCAGAGCTTGGAGGCGGCCGTCGGCGAGGCCGGCCTCGCCGAGAGCGTCCAGGTTACCGGCGTCGGTTGTCTGGGCCTGTGCAGCGGGGGGCCGTTGGTAGCCGTAGACCCGGAGAACATTCTCTACGAGAAAGTGACGCCGGCCGACGCTCCCTCCATCGTCGCCGCCCTGACGGGGGGCGGCCGGCCCACAGCCAAGCAGGCGGAGTTCAACCACCCGTTCTTCACCAGACAGGTTCCCATCGTCCTGGAAAACAGCGGGAAGATCGACCCGGAGCGGATCGAGGACTACATCGCCGCCAACGGCTACCAGCCGCTCTATCACGCGCTCCGGGAGATGAAGCCGACCGAGGTGATCGACACCGTCATCAAGAGCGGCCTGCGCGGGCGTGGAGGGGCAGGCTACCCCACCGGCCTCAAGTGGGCCTTGGTCGCCAAGGTCAAGAGCGAGCGGAAGTTCATCGTCTGCAACGCGGACGAGGGCGACCCGGGCGCCTTCATGGACCGCAGCGTCCTGGAGAGCGACCCGCATCGCGTGCTGGAAGGTATGGCGATTGCGGCGTACGCCGTGGGGGCCGACCAGGGCTTCATTTACGTGCGCGGCGAGTATCCGTTGGCCATCAGCCGGCTGCAGACCGCCATCCGCCAGGCCAGAAAACTGGACCTGCTGGGAAGCCAGATCTTCGAATCGCCCTTCCATTTCCGCATCGATCTGCGAATCGGCGCCGGAGCCTTCGTCTGCGGCGAAGAAACGGCCCTGATGGGCTCCATCGAAGGGAAGCGCGGCACGCCGCGGCCGCGGCCGCCGTACCCGGCGGAACACGGGCTGTGGGGCTTCCCGACACTCATCAACAACGTGGAGACCTTCGCCAACATCCCGGCCATCATCCGGAACGGGGCGGAGTGGTTCGCCAAGATCGGCACGGAGAAGAGCAAGGGCACCAAGGTGTTCGCTCTGGCCGGCAAGATCAGAAACACCGGCCTCATCGAGGTGCCCATGGGCACGCCGCTCAGGACGATCATCGAGGAGATGGGCGGCGGAGTCCCCGACGGCGGCGCCGTGAAGGCGGTCCAGACCGGCGGTCCGTCCGGCGGCTGCATCCCCGCCGAAGCGCTGGACACCCCGGTGGATTACGAGTCGTTGGCCAGTCTGGGCTCCATCATGGGCTCCGGCGGCATGATCGTGATGGACCAGCACAATAACATGGTCGATGTGGCCCAATTCTTCATGGAGTTCTGCATGGACGAGTCCTGCGGCAAGTGCGTCCCTTGCCGAGCCGGGACGGCCCAGATCCACCATTTGTTGAGCAAGGTCCGGGAGGGACGCGCGGCGGCGCAGGATCTGGATACGCTGGATCGGCTGTGCACCATGGTCAAACAGACCAGCCTGTGCGGCCTCGGGCAGTCTGCACCGAACCCGGTGCTGAGTACGTTGCGCTACTTCCGGCCCGAGTACGAAGCATTCCTGGCGAAGCCCGAGCCGCCTTCCGAGGCGGCGTAAGGCGGGCGGGGACTCGCGTTCCCGGCTCGATCCCCTTGGTCACTCGCACGCGAGGTCGGCGATCATGCCCGTAAAAACACTCACCATCGATGGACAGCTCGTCAGCGCCAGCGCGGACCAGACGGTCCTCGACGCCGCCCATGAGGCCGGGATCTTCATTCCCGCCCTCTGCCGTTTGGAGGGGGTTTCGATGGTCGGCGCCTGCCGGATCTGCCTGGTCGAGATCGCCGGCAGCAACCGGCTGGTTCCGTCCTGCGTGACCAAAGTGGCCGAAGGTATGGAGATCCGGACGAACACCGACCGGATCCGAGATTACCGGCGGATGATCCTGGAACTGCTCTTCGCCGAGCGCAACCACGTCTGCGCCGTCTGCGTGGCCAACGGTCATTGCGAACTCCAGGACCTGGCCGTCGCGGTGGGAATGGACCACGTTCGGTTCGACTACGTCTTCCCTTCGCACCAGGTGGACGTCACCCACGAGCGGTACGGGATCGACCACAACCGCTGCGTCCTGTGCGCTCGCTGCGTCCGGGTCTGCGACGAGGTCGAGGGCGCCCACACCTGGGACATTGCGGGCCGCGGCGCCCAGGCCCACGTCATCACCGACTTGAACCAGCCCTGGGGGCAGGCCAAGAGCTGCACCGCCTGCGGCAAGTGCGTGCAAGCCTGTCCGACCGGCGCCATCTTCCGTCGGGGGGTCACCGTGGGCGAGATGGAGCGCGAGCGCTGGCGGTTGGAGTTCATCGTCACGGCGCGGGAGAAACAGCAATGGATCCGATAAGGCTGGCCACCGTCTGGCTGGGTGGCTGCTCGGGCTGCCACATGTCGTTCCTGGATCTCGACGAGTGGCTCATCACGCTGGCGGGTCAGGTCCAGCTGGTGTACAGCCCGATCGCGGACGTCAAGGAATACCCCGAGGGCGTGGACGTCGCGCTCGTCGAAGGCGCGGTCGCCAACGACGAGCACCTGCACCTCATCCGGCGCATTCGCCGGCGCACGACGCACCTGGTCTCCTTCGGCGACTGCGCCGTCACCGGCAACGTCACAGCCATGCGGAACCCGCTCGGCACGGCGGAGCCCGTCCTCGCCCGCGCCTACCTGGAGGGCGCGGACATCGCGGCGCAGGTCCCGGCCGATCCGGGGATCGTGCCGGTGCTCCTCGACCGGGTGCAACCGCTGCACGAGGTGGTCAGGGTGGATACGTTTCTCCCGGGCTGCCCACCCCCGGCGGACCGAATCCGGGCGGTCCTGGAGCAGGTCCTGGCGGGCAAGCAGCCCGTACTGGTGGGTCGGGATCTCAAGGCAGGCTAGGCGGCGCGCCATCCAAAGCGGTCATCGCCGCCGACGACTTGAAACGGAGACGAATCTTCCCATGGCTCAACGGATTGTCATCGACCCCGTCACGCGCATCGAAGGACACGCCAAGATCACGATCTATCTCGACGACGCCGGGCAGGTGACCGACGCCAAATTCCACGTCACCGAGTTCCGAGGCTTCGAGCGCTTCTGCGAGGGTCGGCCGCTGTACGAGATGCCGGGAATCACGGCGCGCGTCTGTGGCATCTGTCCGGTCAGCCACCTCTTGGCTTCCGCCAAGGCGGCGGACCAGATCCTGGCAGTCAGCATCCCACCCGCCGCGGAGAAGCTGCGCCGGCTGATGAACCTGGGGCAGATCGTCCAGTCGCACGCGCTCAGCTTCTTCCACCTGAGTTCCCCCGATTTCATCCTGGGCTTCGACAGCGACCCGGCCGCCCGGAACATCTTCGGCCTGGTTGCCGCCGAGCCCGATTTGGCCCGCGCCGGCATCCGCCTGCGGCAGTTCGGGCAAGAGATCATCGCCCACCTCGGCGGGCAGAAGATCCACCCGTCCTGGGCGGTGCCCGGCGGCGTCCGCTCCTCCCTGTCCAAGGCATCGCACGCCCAGATCCGTGGCCGCATCCCCGAGGCGCGCGCCACCATCCTGGACACCCTGAGCCGTTTCAAGCGTATGCTGCCGTCGTTCGAGAAGGAGGCGCACATCTTCGGCAACTTCTCGAGCCTCTTCATGGGACTGGTCGGCCCGGACGGCGCGTGGGAGCACTACGACGGACACCTCCGCTTCGTGGACAGCGCCGGTAACGCCATCGCCGATCGCCTGGAGGCCCGTCGCTACCGCGAGTTCATCGGCGAGGCGGTGGAGTCTCACTCCTACCTGAAGTCGCCGTTCTATCGGCCGCTCGGCTACCCCGACGGGATGTACCGGGTCGGTCCGCTGGCGCGATTGAACGTCTGCTCGCACATCGGTACACCGCTGGCCGACCAGGAATTGCGCGAGTTCCGCGACCGCGCCAACGGCACGGCCACCTCGTCGTTCCGCTACCATCACGCGCGCCTGGTCGAGATCTTGGCGGCCGTCGAAAAGATCGAGCGTCTGCTGGACGACCCCGATCTCGCGTCCGAGCGCCTGCGCGCCGACGCCGGGATCAACCAGCTGGAAGGCGTGGGGGTGAGCGAGGCGCCGCGCGGCACGCTGTTCCACCATTACCAAGTGGACGAATACGGCCTGATCCGCAAAGTGAACTTGATCATCGCCACGGGACAGAATAATCTCGCCATGAACCGGACCGTGGCTCAGATCGCGCGGCACTACATCCGCGGCCCAGAGATCCCCGAGGGAATGTTGAACCGGGTCGAGGCCGGAATCCGGGCCTACGACCCCTGCTTGAGCTGTTCGACGCACGCCGCCGGCGCCATGCCGCTCCAGGTGAGCCTGGTGGCCGCCGACGGCACCATCCTGGACGAGGTCTGGCGCTCCTGACCAGAACCCCGGGGCGGAGTGGAACATGCACGCGGGCGCGATGCTGGTCATCGGGTACGGCAACGACCTGCGGGGCGACGACGCCGCCGGTCCGCGCGCCGCGGACCAGGTCGGCGCGTGGTCGCTGCCCGGGGTCGAGGTCCGCACCCTCCACCAGCTCACCCCGGAGTTGGCCGACCCCCTGGCCGCCGCCGACCGCGCCATCTTCCTGGATGCCCATCCCGCCCCGATTGGCGCCGGCGTGCGCGTCCAGCGGCTCCATCCCGCCGCCCCGACCGCACGCCTCGCGCACACCTGCGATCCGCAGGGCCTCCTCGCTCTTGCCCAGGCCGCCTTCGGCCGCTGGCCAGAGGCGTGGTGGATCACGATTCCCGCGGCCGACTTCGCCTTCGGAGCGCCGCTCTCCGCGCTCGCGCAGCGCGGCATCGCGGACGCCCTCGCGACCGTTCGGCTCTTGCTGGCGCCCTCGTCTCACAGGCACAGGAGGATCATGGGATGCCCCACACGCTGACCACCTGCACGTTCTGTGGTGTGGGCTGTGGGATCTACCTGGAGAGCGCTGGAAACGCCCTGACCGGCGCGTATCCCAGCATGACCCATCCCACCAACCGGGGACGCATCTGCGTGCGGGGTTGGCACGTGAACGAGGTCGCCAGCGCCCCCGATCGCCTTCTGCATCCTCTCGTCCGGAAGGACGGCACCCTGCAGGAAGTCTCCTGGGACGAGGCTCTCGGCTACGTGGGCGATCGGCTGCGGCAGATCCAGGGGAGATCCGGCCCCAATGCCATCGGGTTCGTCAACTCGCCGCGCGGCTCCAACGAAGAGAGCTACCTCCTGCAGAAATTCGCCCGGGCCTTCATCGGCACCAACAACGTGGACCACGGCCTGGGCGCGTATCGCCACAACAGCATCGACGTCCTCCTGGCCATGCTTGGGGTTCCCGCCAGCACCAACTCCGTCGGCGAACTCGATGAGAGCGAGGCGATCATCGTAAACGGCGTGGACCTGGGGCTGCAGCTCCCCACCATCGGGGGCCGGGTCATGCGGGCCAAGCTGAACGGGCACAAGCTGATCGTCATCGACCCGCGCCGCCACCGCCTCGCCGAGCACGCCGACCACTTCCTCCAGGTGCGCCCCGGCAGCGACGCCGCCCTGTACGGGGCCATGGCCAAGGTGATCGTGGACCGCGGGCTCCTGGACGCGCGCTTCCTCAAGGCGCACTGCCGGAACGTCGAAGCCTTCCTGGAGGCCGTCCACGCCTACGACGTGCTCTGGGCCGCCGACGCCTGCGGCATCCCGTCCGAGCTGATCGAGGAGGCCGCCCTCGCCTACGGCCGCGCGCGCAGCGCCGCCATCCTCTTCTCCACGGGCGTCGAGGCGAGCGGCGTCGAGGCGGTCCAGGCGTTGATCAACCTGGCCCTGCTCACCGGAAACATCGGGAAGGCTGGGGCAGGCGTCTTCGCCCTCACGGAGCACAACAACCTCCAGGGCGTGTGCGACATGGGGATGCTGCCCAACCGCTTCCCCGGCTACGTGCCGGTGACGGACGATGCGGGGCGCCGCCGCTTCGAGGTCTTGTGGGGCGCGCCGCTTTCCGCGAAACCCGGCCAGGGCGCGGAGGAGGTTCTCACTCGCACGGGCAAGGGCGCCGTGCGGGCCCTGTGGCTCTGCCGCCACGACCCGGTCATGGCCGCGTCGGCGGACGCCGCCGCCGTCCTCCGCCAGCTCGACCTGGTCATCGTCCAGCACCCCTTCCTCACCGAGACGGCCAAGCACGCCCACGTCGTCCTGCCCGTGGCGGCCTTCGGCGAGGAGCAGGTCACCTTCACGAACACGGAGCGCCGCATCCAGCTGGTCGGCAAGGCGGTGGACCCGCCCCCGGGCCTCACCCCCGCCTGGCGCCAGATCGTGGATCTCGCCAATCGGCTCGGCGCCGGGTGGGATTACACTTCCAGCGCCGAGGTCATGCGCGAGATCGGCCGGGCGGTCCCCGCCTACGGCGCCGCCGGCTACGACAACCTGGCCCGGGACTACGGCCGGCAGTGGCCGTGCACCACCGACAAGCCGCTCGGCACGCGGTTCGTGTACGAAGAGGGTATCGTCGGGCAGCCCTTCGGCCTGGCCCCCATCCCACGGCCCAGCCGCCCGCCCTGCGCGTCCCTGGATTACCCGTTCACGCTCAGCTTCGGCCACTCCCTCTACTACTGGCACCAGAACGTCCTGGTCCAGCACAGCGAGACCCTCAAGCGGGAATACCAGATCCTCCTCCTCGACTACCCCGACGGCTTCGTGGACATCAACACGGAGGACGCCCGGCGGCTCGAGATCCGGGACGGCGCCAAGGTGCGCCTCGTCGGCGTGACCGGCGCGGCCGTGACGACGGCTCGCGTCACGCCCGAGGTCAAGTCGGGCATGATCTTCGTTCCCTTTTTCCTCCGCGAGGTCCGCGAGCAGCTCTGGGGCGAGGCGGGCGCCGCCGCGCGGAGCAGCCGCATGCCGGTCTGCGTCCGGCTGGAAAGGGTCTGACCATGCGGGCACGAATCGCCGACAAGGGCAGCCTCCTCACGTTGGTGGACCTCCTGCGCGAGGAGTACGAGGTCATCGCCCCCTTCTACGGCCGCGGCCGGGACACCTGCTTCGACACCGTGACCGACGCGAACCGGCATCTCGTCCAGGTTCACATCCCGAATCCCTACTACCCGCCCAAGCGGTACGTCCTGCCCCACATCCAGCGGCTGCTCCGGATCCACCTGAACGACCACCCGCGCATCGAGCCCAGCGAGGACACCCCGCGGCGCGCCATCTTCGGCATCCGTTCCTGCGACACCGCTGGCATCGACCACCTGGACCGGTTCTACCTCGGCCGCGACTTCAAGGACGCCTACTACGAACGCCATCGACAGAACCTGTTCCTGGTGAACGTGGTGTGCACCGACCCGGACCTCGACATCGACGACGACTGCTTCTGTATGTGCGCGGACACTGGCCCGGCCGCCCGGGACCATTTCGACCTCCAGCTCATGGACCTCGGGGGCGAATTCCTCGTCGTCGCCGGCACCGAGAAGGGCGAGGCCTTCTTCGCCCACCCCATGTTCCGCAAGGGTACGCCCGCCCACCTCGCCCGGCGCCGGCAGATCCTGGCCGACGTGCGCAAGCGCTTCAAGATCGCCACGAGCTGGTACGCGTCGACCGTCCGCTACGTCACCGGGGAGCTGATCAGCGAGGGAACCTGGGAGCAGATCGGGAACCGCTGCCTGGAGTGCGGCGGCTGCAGCTACATGTGCCCGACCTGCACCTGCTTCACCGTCACCGAGCGCCAGGTAGGCCCCGCCGACTACGAGCGCTTGCGGATATGGGACGCTTGCGCCCTCGGGGGCTTCACCCGGATGGCGGGCGGCTTCAACCCTCGGAAGGCCGCCCACGATCGGCGGAACCGGCGGTTCTTCCGGAAGCTGGCCCACTATTTCATCCAGCGCGAGCTGTCGGTGGCCTGCGTCGGCTGCGGCCGTTGCGTCGAGGTCTGCCACGGAGACATCGGCATGCCCAACGTTGTGGAGACCCTGCGCCGTGCCACGGCGGAGAGCGAGCGCCATGAGCCAGTCGCCCACTGAGAACGTCTACCTCCCCAAGGTCACGGTCCTGGACCGGGTGGTCGAGGAGATCGCCGACGTCCGGACGTTCTACTGGCACTTCGAGGACCCGGCGGAGCAGGCGGCGTTCCGAAAATTCCTGCCGGGCCAGTTCGCGCAGGTGTCGGTCTTCGGCGCCGGCGAGTTCCCCGCGTCGCTCCCCCCCAGTCCGACCGAGGAAGAGCTCTTCTTCACCGTCCGGCGCGTCGGCAGCGTGACCGCCGCCCTGCACCAGCTCCGGCCCGGCGACAGGTTCGGCGTTCGCGGTCCGTACGGAAACGGCTTCCCCATGAAGCAGTACTTCGGCCAGAATCTGCTGTTCGTGGCCGGAGGCATCGGTCTCATTCCCCTCCGGTCCTGCCTCAACTACGCCCTGGACAACCGGCACCGCTACGGCAAGATCCAGCTCTTCTACGGGGCGCGAGGCCTCAAGGACCTCATGTACCTGGGAGCGCTCCGGGAGTGGGAGATGAGCCGCGGGTTCGAGTGCTACCTCACGGTGGACCGGGCCGACGACCAGTGGACCGGCCACGTGGGCGTGGTCGGCAGCCTGTTCCGCAAGCCGGGGGTCACGGTCCCCGTCGAGAACACGACCGCCTTCGTGTGCGGGCCTCCCATCATGTTCCGCTTCGTGATCCGCGACCTCAAAGAGATGGGGTTCGAGGACCGCAATATCATGTCAACCCTCGAGCGATACATGAAGTGTGGTGTTGGAAAGTGCGGCCACTGCTGCATCGGGCTGGCATACGTCTGCGTCGACGGCCCGGTGTTTACGTACGAGCAGATCAAGCGGCTGGGAGAGGTCATCTGATGCCCACGCTGCGGGACGAGCTGCGGCAGCGACTCACTGGGCGTGTCTGCCTGGTGGGGATCGGCAATCCGGATCGAGGCGACGACGCCCTTGGACTGCGCCTGGCGGAGACGGTGCGCGACCTCGGTTATCCCGACGTGATCCTGGCCGAGCGGACGCCCGAGCGGTGGACGGAACGCCTGGCTCGGGGTGCATTTCAGACAGTCGTGTTCCTGGATGCCGTGGGCATGAGTGCCGCCCCTGGCGACGTCATTTTCCTGGAAGGCACCGAGATCGTCGCACGGTATCCGCAAGTCTCCACACACAAGTTGTCGCTCGGGACGATCGCTCGGCTGATCGAGGCGACAGGGCCGACACGCGTCTTCCTTCTCGGCGTCCAGCCGCAATCCGTGGACCACGGCGCCGAGTTGTCGGCGCCGGTGCGGACGACGCTGGAGATCTTGCGCGACCTCTTGGTCGAGATGCTGGCCATCGGAACCACACCCCTCGCCGTCTGTGGGGAGCGCGTATGACCGCCGCAACCGTCGTGATGGCCGCCGTCATCCTGCTGCTGGGCGGCGCCGTGCTGGTGTTTCCGGTGTGTCGGAACCGCGTACTGGCCGGCCGCGTGGCCTTCGGGATCACGGGGCTGGGCAGCCTCTTGGCCATCGGCGCCGCCGTGAGCGTCTTGATCTCCGGGCCGGGCAAGGCCCTCACGGTCTGGGCCCTGCCGCAGTACGCCTCGTCCCTCCGGATCTCTGTGGACGGCCTGAGCGCCGTGTTCCTGATCCTGATCGCGGTGGTATCCGCCCTGTCCGCCCTCTACTCCATCCAGTACATGGAGCACTACCCCGACTATGCGCTGTACCGATATTATCCCTACTTTCTGCTCTTCGTCGCCGGCATGTACGGCATCGTGGTCGTCACGGACATGATGGCCGGCTTCTTCCTGCTCTGGCAGCTCATGACCCTCTCCTCGTACGCGCTGGTCCGTTTCGAATACCGGCAGCGAGAGAACGTGCGGGCGGCGCTTCGCTACCTCATCGCGATGGAGGTCGCCTGCGGTTTCATCCTGCTCGGGGCGGGGGTTCTGGCCCATGGGCCGGTGGTGCTGCCGGACGAGACGCTGATGCGCTACGACTTCGACGCCATCAGCCACGGCCTGCCGGAGCTGCTCCGGACGGGGGGCGGCGTCGCGGCCGCCGGCCTGTTCTGCTTCTTGATCGGATTCGGAATCAAGGCGGGGATGTGGCCCTTCGGTCAGCTGTGGCTGCCCGCCGCACACCCCGCGGCTCCCTCGCCCGTGAGCGCGCTCCTGTCCGGCGTCATGATCAAGACCGGTATCTACGGCCTGATGCGGTCCTTCCTCTGGCTGGTCCCGGCGGACGCGCTGGACGCCTACCCCAGTGAGATCTGGGGTCTCGTCCTGGCGGGCTTCGGGACGGCAACCCTTTTCATCGGCACTACCCAGGCGCTGGGTCAGGATCAGTCCAAACGCCTCCTCGCCTTCAGCAGCATCGGCCAGGTCGGCTACATCCTCCTACCCCTGGGCGCCTGCCTCGCGCTCGTCAAGGCGGGGGCGACGGATGAGGGCATTCTCCTCTTGGCCACGATCGGCTTTACCGCCTCCCTGTTCCATACCCTGAACCACGGCCTCTTCAAGAGCCTCCTCTTCCTGAATGCGGGCTCGCTCCTGTACGCGACGGACACGCAGGATCTGAATCAGATGGGTGGACTCGTCAGATACATGCCGGCCACGGCCGTGACGACGCTCGTGGGCGCGTTCTCCATCGCGGGTGTTCCGCTGTTCAACGGCTTCGTCAGCAAGTGGAGCATCTTTCTCACGACGATCCTGGGAAGCCGGTACGCGCCCTATCTCGCCGTCTGCGCGGTGGTGGCGATGTTGACGAGCGTCCTGACACTGGCGCTGTTCCTCAAGTTCTTCGGGACGAGCTTCCTGTCCCGGGTCAGTCATCGGGTGGCCGAACGGGCCGGCGCC
>Ga0113563_10000678_pt1 | contig 17240 bp, 13 predicted proteins | sample Mud3Dept3metaG_FD_80117 | JGI IMG/M metagenome (GOLD analysis project Ga0113563, IMG submission 80117) | Freshwater wetland microbial communities from Ohio, USA, analyzing the effect of biotic and abiotic controls - Mud 3 Core 4 Depth 3... | ecosystem: Environmental > Aquatic > Freshwater >...
GCCCACGTAAAAGAGAATTCCCAGGACGATAAGCAGCACGATAGAAAGCGCCAAAACAATCTTGATCCCCGGATCATACTTGATGCCGTCCTCGAAGATGACCAGGTCCATCGTCCTCATCATTTTATCATGACAGCGGAGTCATTTTTTCTTGGCAGTGAAGGTCCCGTTGGGCTGATGAGAGATGAGCTCGGCGACCAGGCCCGCGGCGTCCTGCTTGAACTCGACACTGTATCCCGGCACGCCCTTGAGATTGAACTCCGTCCCCCTGTAAGGGACGAGCTCGAAATCCTGTTGGCCTGGGATGGTCATGATCAGGCCTTTGCCTTCCCGCAGGGCGACCGTGATCTCGACCCCGGAGAGGATATAGGTACCGACGAACTTCTCCAGGAATCCCTTCTCCGCCATCCCCTTGTCGGCGGCCCGGGTGAACACGATGTCCTTGACCGAAGGGTCCAGCGCCAGCGGGATGGAGAGGCTGACAATGTCGCCCTTAAGGTCCGGGCTGAACGCAGCCTTAAATTTCATTTCGCTGCCGAGGAGCATAGACTTCAATTCGAAGACATCGTAATGGTAGTGGGACAAGGGACCTTCCAGCACGGGGGTCTTCAGCTTCAGGCCGTCGCCGTCCGTGATGACGGAAACCGTGCCGTAGCCGGGATTCTCATAATCGCCGGCATAATCCGCAAGCGGATGAGACGGCCGGGTGTCGGGCTTCCGGTCTTTGTCCTTCTCGGCCTCGGTCTTCTTGGCTTCCGCTTTCATCTTGGCCAGGAGCTCTTTCATCCTGTCGTTCCAGGCCGTCTGGTCCAAGCCAAGCAGACGCTCATAAGCGTTGAGGGCCACGGAGTAGGGGCCGAGATTGGCGTTCAAGTTGGAGAGAACGACCAGGCCGATATTTTCCCGTGGGAAAAAGCCGACCAGGGCCGTAAAGCCGTCGACATTCCCTCCATGCTGGATGAAAAGATGACCCCGATAATGATCAATCAACCAGCCCAGGCCGCAGCTTTCGAAGCCGAATTCGCTGCTCCTTTGCGCGAACGGGAGGATGGCGCCCTGCATGGCCATCTGCGGGGTATGGAGTTGGCTGATTGCGGCCTCGGAGATAATCTGCTTTTCTCCGAATTTCCCCTTGCCGAGTTGGAGCATCACCCACTGGGCCATGTCCAGGACGTTGGAATTGATCGAGCCGGCCGGCCCGATGGCGGCGATGTCGCGGAACGGCACCCGCTCGACCTTGCCCTTGATCTCCATATAGGGATAGGAAAAGTCCGCGGTCTTCTGCGTCAGGGCGACGGAGAAGTTCGTCTCCTTCATTCCGAGGGGATCGAGGATTTTCCTCTGCGTGAACTCCTCCCAGCTCGAGCCGTCGACTTTGCCCACAAGGTATCCCGCCGTCATGATCATCAGGTTGTTGTACTGCATTGTGGTGCGGAGATCTTTATTCATTTCGAGGTAGCGGAGGCGGTCATAAAGCTCCCGGCGGTTGAACTGGCCCCCCATCCACATCAGCTCGTGGCGGGCCAGGCCGGTGCGGTGGCTGAGCATGTCGCGGAGCGTGATGCGAGCGGACGCATATTCGTCCTGGAGCTTGAAATCAGGCAGATACGTCCTCACGGGCTCGTCCCAGCCGACCTTGCCTTCGTCGACCAGGATCCCCACATCGGCGGCCGTGAAGGCTTTGCTGCTGGAGCCGATGGGGAAGATCGTATGCGGGGTGACCTTGAGCCCTTGTTCGACGTCGCGAAAGCCGAAGCCCTCGGCGAAGATCACTTGGCCGTCCTTGACGATCGCAACGGCCATCCCCGGGACCTTCCATGCGGCCATCGTCTGGACGACAAATTCGCTGAATCCCTTGAGGCCGGCCGGCTTGGTGGCCTTCGTCGCCGCAAACGCGGGCGAAAGACCGAGCGCAAGAATAAGGAAAACCACGAAGAAACCATGGGGACGTTTGTTCATGCAAAAACCTCCTAAATATTTTATTATATACGAAATCCCCCGGTCCAGGTTTACAGGAGGCCCCGCCTGGGCCGGCCTTCCAGGAATATCTCACGGCCGCCGGGACCCGGCTGAATATCTTTCTTGGTCCTCTCCAGCCCTGGAGAGGAGAAGTCCGGCGGATTAAGATGGCGTGTGGCTAAAGGAGTGAATAACGCCTAAAATGAATGGATCAAAGTCAATTTGGAGGAAGCTCATGAAAGCGATTGTGGCCACAAAATACGGACCGCCGGATGTCCTTCAGCTCAAAGACGTGGAAAAACCCACTCCCAAAGACGATGAGGTCCTGATAAAAATTCAGGCGGCGTCCTTGAATGCTTATGACTGGCACCTCCTGACGGCCGATATATTCCTCGTCCGTCTCATGGGGGGAGGGTTCCTCAAACCCAAGAACAAAATACCCGGAGCCGACATAGCGGGCCGGGTCGAAGCGGTTGGCAGAAACGTCACGCAGTTCGAGCCGGGTGACGATATCTTCGGGGATATTGGCCACGGCGGCTTTGCCGAGTATGCATGTGCCGGCGAAGACCGATTGGCGATTAAACCGGCCTACCTCTCGTTCGAGGAAGCGGCTGCCGTGCCTATGGCGGCGCTCACCGCCCTGCAGGGTCTTCGGGACAAAGGGCGGATTCAACCCGGACAGAAGGTTTTGATTAACGGAGCGTCCGGCGGCGTGGGAACGTTTGCGGTGCAGATTGCCAAATCATTCGGGGCTGAAGTCACGGCCGTATGCAGCACCGGTAAAATGGACATGGCGCGGACGATTGGCGCGGACCGGGTCATTGATTACACTAAAGAGGATTTCACCAAAAACGGGACGCATTATAACCTGATTTTTGCGGCCAACGGATATCATCCTATTCTGGATTACCGTCGGGCGCTGAGTGCCAAGGGAATTTATGTCATGGCCGGAGGCACTAAGGCACAGATTTTCCAGGCCATGCTCCTGGGACCGTGGATTTCTCTGGCCGGGAGTAAGAAGACCCGTGGCGTATCTGCTAACGTGAATCAAAAGGACCTGGTTTATATCAAAGGGCTTCTTGAAGCCGGCAAGATCAAACCTGTTATAGATAGACGTTACCTTTTAAGTGAGGTTCCCGAAGCTCTCCGCTATCTGGGTGATGGACACGCCCGGGGCAAAGTGGCTATATCCATAGAATCGTAGGCTATCACGAAAACAGAACGTACAGCCGCCTTATTTTCCGAATTGAAACCCGAGAGTGAACATGGGGGATTCCAGGCCGCTGTTGGCTTTGTCGACCAACGGCAGGCTGAGTCCGAACTGAAATCGCACAGTCTGGGAGAGGTTCAAAACCACCTCCACTCCCGGTTCCAAAATGTAGAATATTCCAGCGCTCGGGCTGTTGCCGGCCCCGGCGAGTGCTGTCGCCCTAAAATGGAGCTTTTCGTTCGGCTTGAAAACATAAGCAAAGGACACACCGCCATAGCCGGGCAATCCGGGATCATTGTTGACCTTCCCGTAGCCTCCCGCGCCGACGGAGAGGACGCTATTGAAGGTCACGCCGAAATTTCCACCCATGAGCAGGCCGTACTTTCCATAGATGCTGGTCGACCTGGACATGAGGTCCGCAAAAAAGGTGGTTTTGGATTTTTCCGGAAGCACTGCCTGTCTCCGGACCCTCAGTTCCCTGTCGCCTCGAGGGGTTGTGTACTCCCTGTCCAACTCTGTGAAGTGGTCCGGCGTGAGCTCGAAGTCAAGGCCTGATTTGAGCTCGATCCTGGACTCGAAAACAGCGTCCCTGGGTATATTGATCACCCGGTAGGAACCCTCCTCCAACCCCAGTTCGATCTTTCGGCCCGCGGTCTTGGTCAGCTCCACGACCAGCCGGTCATTCTTATCATGGATGAATAGCCGGCCGAAGAGGGCCTCGCCCAGCCTCAGAACTGCGGATGCCTTGCGAATATCGCTCATCACCACATCTCCGGTGCCGGTCATCTGGATGTGGTTGTGGGGGTGTTGAGGTCCGCTCACCGTCTTGGTCGTCTCGGCCAGCGTCTCGTTGAAGGCGAACTGGTAGGCTTCGTTCAGAGTCACCCGGCCGTCCTGGCTCATATCCGCGCCGCCCCGCATTCCGGAGATGAGATAGTGCGTAAAGAAGGACCCCTTGATGAGATCGGACTCTTGAGACGCTTCGCTGGATGAGCTGGAAGTCAGCGCGGCATACCCCCGCATATCGTAGGCGGAGTCCAGCAGGAAAGGCAGCCGCTTCCGGCCGCCCTTGATGCGCGTGAACGCTCCGGAAGCACACGAGTCCAGAATAGCGATGCGGACGTCGGAGGCCGCGTTTTCGATGGTTTCCCTGAGGTCTTTATAAGAGATCTTTTCCTCTCCGAGCAGGATGTGCTGATCATCCGAATGGCCGGAGTAATAAAATATGAATTCCACACGGCTGTATTTTTCCCGGGATTTGTGGATAGCCGCCTGGAGTTTTCCCATTTCCGTAAAGAATGTCCGCACGTCGGGGTCTTTGAGGTAAAGAGTGTCCTCGCTGTCTACTCCGCCCAGCTCATTGAAAACTCGAAGGATGGCCTCGGCGTCGTTCACGGCGTATCGAAGTGGGGCCCTTTCCTTGCCGCCGCTGTTGGCTCCGACCGATACGAGGAAACGTTTGATGACAGCCTGTTCCGGTGATTGCGCCGGAAAACCGGCCGCTGCATTCAAGACGGCCGCTGCGAAACTCATGACAATCAAGAATGTCTTTTTCATGGCTATTCTCCTTTTTTGATCAGCACCGAGTACTGGCCATAGGTCTTGGGTAGGTCGAGAGCGGCGAGGCGTGCTCTTTCGGGCTTTTCGGCGAGTCGCTCCGCCTGTCTCAGGATAGCGGCGACATCAATTTCTGATGGGGCCGTGATAAAGAAGAAACGTTCGAACTCCGGCGCATCATCCAGCTCATAGGAAGTTTTTAGGGGCACCTGTTTGTTGGGCTGAAGCACCGCCGGGCTCAAATCATCGTCAGGATAGTGGAGAGTGACCGCGCCGCTTCCATCTATGGAAAAAATCACGCCGCAGGGATCGCCGGCTGACACATAGGCGACCTGAAGGAGATCTCCCCTATGAGCGCTATCGCCGTTCCGCATGAGGTGAACCTCGTCATTCGCCTTTCGGTAAATGAGGAGCTGAGATTTCGTCAGGTCAACGGATTCCGGTCCCTTGATTCGGGTATCCTCGGAGACAGGGGCTTTGAAGACAACGATAAAGAGGAAAACGAGTGCCGAGACCAGGACGGGGGATGCATAAAGGAGTCTTCTGACGGCCTTTGATCGCGGCCGAGTTTCTTCGCGGACCTGGAGGCCCTGGAATTTTCTTTGTATGCCCGGGATCACCGTTTCAGGCGGGTAGGCCTGCAAGATGTCTTGGCCGGATTTCTGCAGCGCGGCCAGCTGTCCGCTCAATTCCGCATCCTGCCCGAGAATCCGTCCGATTTCTTCCATCCTTTTCCGCGGAAGCTCGCCCAGGAGATACCTCTCCAATTCCCATGCCTTGACGCTCTCAGTTTTCATAGCGCAGCTCCTTCGAATTCCGGATCCGGACATGCAACTCTCTCAGGCGTTTGCGGACCCCGGACTGGGAAAGGCCGACTTCCCTGGCCACTTCCTTCAAGGTCATTCCATCAACGAAGTGCAGGACGGCGATCTCACGGGTGGAGAGCTTCTCTCTCTTGAAAATTCGATCGAGGGTGTCTCGGATGACGAACCTCTCTTCGCGTTCATCGCTGACGGCGATTTGAGACAAGAGATCCTCCTGTTCGAGAGAGAGGTGTTTCCTCTGATCTCTGATCATGTTGAGACAGACGTTCGTAGAAATGCGGAAGAGAAGGCTCGAGGGGAAGAGGTTTCTCAGTCGGGCTTTCCGGGCCAGCACTCTGGTAAAAACCTCCTGCATCGCATCCAGAGCCCGGTCCTCGTCTCCGAGCAGCAGACGGCAGCGGCGGAGCACCATGGGACCATAACGAGTGTAATACTCTTCGATGTCGATGTCCGAGTTCGTGGGTTCCGGCATTTGTGTTTCGCTTTCGACCTTCTCATCCGTTAAACACACGGCGAGGTCAGAAGTGTCACCTCAACTTTTCCCCTCCAACCATCGGGGGAAGCATAGAGCACGGCTCGAAGGGATGTCAAGGAAGGTGGCGGGCAAGATTCAATGAGGCCGCGCCATAAAGCCTGTAGGCCGCTTTCCTTGACATCCCGGGGGTGCCGCGTTATCGTCACAGGCAAGTTCGTTATTGGAGGAATGCATGCATCCGAACAGCCGGCTTAGAGATCGATTCCCTTTCCTGATCGTTCTCCTGCTTCTGGCGGCCCTATGGACACCCGCGGTCCCGGCCCAAGAGAAGGCCGCGGCTCCATCCCCTGCCGTCAAGATCGATCTCGGCGTTCGCGTCCCGATGCGCGACGGCGTCACCCTGTCGGCCAACGTCTTCCGGCCCGATAAACCCGGAAAGTTCCCGGTGATCATCCTCCGCACGCCGTACGGGAAGAACTCGGCCTCCCAGTTTGGGTTTGGGCGCTTCTTCGCGGAGAAGGATTACGTTTACATCGTCGAGGACTCCCGGGGCCGCCACGACTCGGACGGCACCTTCCACGCCATGCACGACGAGGCCGACGACGGTTACGATACGATCGAATGGGCGGCCGTCCAACCCTGGTCCGACGGCAACGTGGGCACCTTGGGCGGCTCTTACGGCGGGCAGAACCAGTGGATGGCGGCGGTCAGCCGACCCCCGCATCTGAAGGTGATGGCGGCCCTGGCCAGCCCCCCAGGCCCCTTCTATAACCTCCCCTTTCAATACGGGGCGTTGACCCTCCTCGTGCTCGACTGGGCCATCGGGACCGCGGATCGTGTCGGCCAGAGGTCCAGCGAATTTGGCCTCGACCGGGCCATTCGCCAGCTCCCCCTCGTCACGCTCGACGAGTTCGCCACGGGGCGACGCATCCCCTACTGGAAAAGCTTCTTTGCGCACCCGACCTACGATGATTACTGGAAGATGGTCGATTACGAGCGGCATTACGACAAAATAGATGTCCCGGTCCTGCACATCTCGGGATGGTACGACGACGACCAGCCGGGAACGTTCAGGAATTTCACCGCCATGCGGCGGCTCGGGCGCAAGGGACAGAAGCTGCTGGTCGGGCCCTGGCCCCACGCCATCAACTCCGTCACCAAGATGGGCATTCTCGACTTCGGCCCTTCTTCCCAGATCGACCTGCAGGGAACCCTGCTCCGCTGGTTCGACCGCTGGCTGAAAGGTGTGACCAATGGCGTGGACGAGGAGCCGCCGGTCCGCGTGTTCGTCATGGGCGCCAACACCTGGCGCGACGAGCCCGACTGGCCACTCCCGGCGACGCAAGGGACAAAATATTATTTCCACTCCGGGGGCAAGGCCAATTCGCTCTCCGGAGACGGAGTGCTCTCACCCGCTCCGGCGAAGAAAGAGCCGGCCGACGAATATGTCTACGATCCGGCCGACGCCACTCCCTTCATCATGCCCGCCTCCAGCTCGCAGGTCGGCGGACCGGATGATTATCGCCCGGTCGGAGAACGGAAGGACGTCCTTGTTTATACGACTCCGCCGCTCGAGCAGGATATGGAGATTACCGGCCCCCTCTCGGTCAAGCTGTTCGCGTCCTCCTCGGCGCCGGATACGGACTGGAACGCCATGCTCATGGATGTCTATCCGGACGGACACGCGCTGCGGCTCAACGACGGTGTTATCCGGGCGAGCTTCCGGGAATCGTTCGAGAGTCCGTCCCCGATCGAGCCGGGGAAGGTTACCGAATACACCATCGACTGCTGGGCGACGTCGATGCTCATCCGGAAGGGCCATCGCCTCCGCGTCCACATCGCCTCGGCGGCGTTCCCCAAGTTCGACCGCAACCTCAACACGGGCCATCCGTTCGGGATGGACAGCGAGATGCAGACAGCCCGGCAAACCGTCTTCCACGACGCCAAGCACCCCTCGCACATCATCCTGCCGGTCATACCGCCGAAAACAAAGGGGATGCCGCATCCTTGAAGCGAGGTGGATGCCCTGGATATGGGTGAGGGAAGCGGGTAAATCGCCGAACGACTTGCGGGCGATGAGCTTCCGAACTGTAGCTTTGCCAGCAAGGATCATTCTCAGAAAGCCATTAACCTTTTTAAACAGCGGACGTTCTTATTGGTGAGGAAGTATTTAATGCGGCGGAAGGAGGGATAGGTGTCGAGAATCAGACGCGTATTCATTCGACGGCCTCTTTTCATAGCGTTCATCTTTTGCGCCCCCTTCCTAATCAAATTCGTCCCCGCGACTCCCCAAGCCGCCGCGGTATCTGTTATCCCCCAGCAGGAATCCATTGCCGCCCAGGTTGTCGCCCAGGTCCAAAGCCGAATGCCCGAATGGCTCAAGCAAAAGGATACGCCGGGAGCGGCCATCGCCGTCGTCGACGATAAATCTGTCCTCTGGAGTGAAGTCTACGGCCACACCAGCCGGGCCAAGGATAAAGCGGTGACGCCACGCACATTGTTCAGCATCCAGTCGATGTCCAAAAGCTTCGCGGCCCTTGGCGTCCTGATGGCCATCCAGGACGGACTCCTCGACCTCGACGCTCCGATCACGGATTATCTTCCCGATTTCAACGTCCGGAGCCGATATGAGGATCGCCCCGAGCGGAAGATGACGCTGCGGCATCTCCTCTCCCACCGGGCTGGTTTTTCGCACGAGGCGCCGGTCGGCAGCAATTACGACAGCCGGCCCACGACCTTCAACGAGCACATCCTGAGCATATCCGACACCTGGCTCCGCTATCCGGTCGGCTACCGGTACAGCTACTCGAATATGGGAATCGATCTTGCCGGTTATATCCTGGAAAAGAAATCCGGCCAGCCATTCGCTGCCTATATCCGGGACAAGATCCTCATCCCGCTCGGCATGAACGACAGCACGCTCGATATCGCGACTATCCTCAAGGCGGAGAACCGCGCCGTCGGGCATCTGGCCCCCGCTGTAATCGTCGCCGGAGGGATTCCCGTTGAAGTCCCCATGCTCCCGGCGGGTGGAGTCTACACCAATGCCACCGACATGGCCCACTATCTCATGTTTCACATCAACCAAGGCCGCGTCGACGGACGGCCGCTCCTGCGCGACGACCTCATGAAGGCCATGCACACGGTCGCCTTCCCCGAACCGCACCAGACGTTCGGATACGGGTTGGGCATCGGTGTCGATCATTTCGGCCCCGAGGCTTACTATTCCCACGGCGGAGGCGGCTACGGCTTCGGGAGCTACATGATCATGTTCCCCGGGCTGAAGCTGGGCCTGATCTATATGACGAATTCGGAAGCAGGCAGTCAGGGGATAGGCTGGATGTCGGACATCGTGAGCGAGTTGATCGCAAAATCGGCCGGCCCGCCGGATCCCGAGCTCGAAAAGCCGACCGTCGATACGCGCAGCCCGCTTCCTCCCGGCGACGTCCGGATCCAACGAGTCGCGGGCCAATACAGTGATGGCGTTAGCATCGGGCTGCGGGACGGAGTTTTCGGCTTCGCCCGGGGAAAGGAGTTTTACCCGCTCTCCTTCTACGGGGAGCGCGGCGAGGTCGTCGGCGTGTTCGGGCAATACTCCGAGCTTCGGGTCAAACCGCCGCTCGCCGGGCTCCCCGGAACCCTCGTCCACCTCAACAGACTATCGGGGACGGTCTCTTATTACGCCTTTCACAAGCCGGAAAAATCGGCCGACCTCCCGGGCCCGGACAAGCCGGAATGGAAGCCGTATCTCGGGACTTTCCGGATGCTGACCTGGGGCCGGGCCCCCGGTTATGCGGCGATAATCGGGGTCGACAACGGATATCTGACCTATAACGGCATGCGCTGCCTGGAATATCTGCCGGGGCTTTTCTTCCGCTTTGACGGAGAGCCTCTCGACCTTCGGGGCACGATCGCGACCTTTGCCAATATCCCCCTGATCCGGACAAAGAGATAATCGGATAGAAGCGGTTTTGTCGACTTCATCCGCGCGCCCAAGCTGTAAGGATGACTGGCTTATTTCCGTAGCCATGGCCCGTTTCTTGAGGCCATTCTCCCGCTATGGCGGGAGTCTATCGTCCCCGGCATCCCGAGCGGACCGATCGAGGTCGCCCGGGAGAAGATCGAGAAGTGGCGAATGAATTGCAATGAGTTCCGGCCACACAGTTCGCTCGGAGACTTGACGCCACGACAGGCCTTTGATAAATACAAGAACAGGATAGCGGGAAGAACCCAATACTTAAACCTTATCGAAATAAAAATAAGAGAATGGCAACAATAACAATGTTATTTCAGAGCGCACAGGGGGAACTTTTATGAAAGCCGCTGTCTTTACCGAATACGGACCACCGGAAGTTCTTCAGCTCAAAGAGGTGACGAAGCCCAGTCCAAAGGACAATGAGATTCTCATCAGGATTTATGCAACACCGGTAAATTTCGCAGATACTTTGATACGTAATTTCAGGGCAATCTCCCCTCGAAAATTCCATATGCCTTTCCTTTTCTGGCTCATCGGGAAAGTCAATTTTGGTTTCAGAAAACCAAAGATAACAATACTGGGAAGTGAGTTTGCCGGGGAGGTTGAAGCCGTCGGCAAAGATGTCACACGATTCAGGAAAGGTGACCGGGTTTTTGGATATTGCGGTCCACGCATGGGTGCCAATGCCGAGTATTTAAGTATGCGTGAAAACGGGGTGGTGGCAATCAAACCGGCCACTATGACCTATGAGGAAGCCGCTGCGGTCCCTTACGGGGCAATCATGGCCTTGAATATACTCAGAAATATCAATCTCCAGCCAGGACAAAAAGTACTTGTTAGTGGAGCTTCCGGAGGAATCGGTCCTGCGGTGGTGCAGATCGCTACATTCCACTTCGGGGCCAAAGTGACCGGAGTATGTGGCGCGTCAAGAATGGAATATGTAAAATCTCTGGGAGCGGACAAGGTCATTGATTACACCAGGGAGGATTTTACCAAAAGCGGTGAAACCTATGATTTTATTATTGATATCTTGGGTAAGAGTCCATTTTCACGTTGCCGACATTCGCTCACGCCAAACGGGCGCTGTCTTTACGTGAGTTTTAAGATGAAACAAGTTTTCCAAATGCTATGGACATCAATGATCGGCGGAAAGAAGGCCGTCTGTGTGCTGGTCAATGAAAAAACCGAGGATTTAATCTTCATTAAAGAGCTGATTGAGGCGGGAAAGGTCAGGTCGGTCATTGATAAAAGCTATCCATTGGAGCAGGCCGCCGATGCCCACAGATATGCTGAAAGTGGATCAAAGAAAGGGTATGTAGTCATAGCCATCAGGTCATAGGGTATGTCGAGACAGGACACAAGGGCTCCCGCACCTGCATTTCCTGGTGACCGAGGGTGGAGTGGACCAGGCGGGCCTCTTCCACAAGGTCTCCAGGTTCAATGATTCACGGCTGGCGGAAATCTTTACCCGCGAGCTCCTGTCGCTGACAAACTCCCGCCACCGCAGATCGCCTACCAAGAACACTTGATGGGGCCACGGCCAGTTGCGAGTTCGATGGCAATACGAATATAATAGGCGGTCATTGTGGACCTCATCGATTCAACCATGGACCTGATCTTAAAACATCCTTTGAGAGGAGCATTTCTAAGATGAACAGAATGAGCCGAACGATCCTTGTGGTTCTCGGGGCCGGCATGCTGCTGGCGGGTTTCGCCTTGGCCCAGCAGGATGTCAAAGGAAGCAGCGACCATCCCCTGTTGAGCCGGATGCCGAACTTCTATATTACCAAGTACGAAGTCAAGGAATTCGACCAGCTGAATTTCAAAGACGAGAAAGGCAAACCCACCGCGGTCGAAGGCAAGAAATATCATATCGTCTATATGGTAAAAGAGGGCTCACAAGTGCCCAGCATTTTACAGATTTTGAGAAATTTTCAGAATGCCATCGAGAAGATCGGCGGAAAGAAGATATACGAGGACTCGATCAACATCTATCTCAAGCTCGAAAAAGACGACCTGATCACCTGGGTTCATGTTTTGGGCTTTGGCGGCGGGAAGGCCTATGACCTGGATATCCTCGAAGAAGGACGGATGAAACAGGATGTCGTTGCCGACGCGGCGTCCATGGCCAGGGATATCGCATCCAGCGGAAAGGTCGCGCTCTACGGCATTTATTTTGATACCGCCAAAACGGATATCAAACCCGAATCGGAACCGGCAATCAAGGAGATTGCGAACCTCCTGCAGCAAAACCCGGCTCTGAAGTTGTTTGTTGTCGGGCATACCGATAATGTCGGTACTCTCGATGCGAATATGGATCTTTCCAAACGCCGAGCGGAATCCGTGATCTCTTATCTTGCGGCCAACTACAAAGCGGATGCCGGCCGGCTAAAAGGATACGGCGTCGGTCCGCTCGCGCCGGTTGCTTCCAACAAGACCGACGAAGGCAAGGCCAAAAACAGGCGGGTTGAGCTGGTTGAGCAGTAACATCTTCGACCCTGTCGTCGGGGGCCGGGGCCCCGGCCTTGCCCCCCAAGGCCGAGCGGGCCTGTCCCGAGGCCGTCCTCCGGCTGAAAAACGCCACCCAGGAGATTTCCAAAGGCCGATTCGACTATGCGCCCGATATCCGGAATCAGGATGAATTGGGAGAGCTCGCGCGGTCCTTCTCCGAGATGGGCAAACGGCTGAAGCGCCTGGAAGAAATGTACCTGGATACCAGTCCCTTGACCCGTCTTCCCGGCTGAATAGCCATCGAAACCATGCTGCAAAAACGGATCGATTCCGGCACGCTGTTCGCCTTTTGCCTTGCTGACCTGGATAATTTCAAAGCCTACAACGACAATTATGGATACGCCCGAGGAAACCAAGTCATCAAACATTCCGCCCTGATTATCGAGGAGGCGGTCAAGAAGCACGAGACGGAGGATTCCTTCTGGGGGAGCTCTGCCGTTCGGCCCTCCGGTCCTTGACCCGTTATTTTGAGGTGACAACCGGCAACGAGCTGATGCCCGGAAATAATACAGCCCTCCCCCGCTCGGCGGATGAATTCTTCCGTCTTCAAGCCGTGCCCTTGAGTTTGACTCAAATCTCGCGGCTGATATAAGCTTCCTGCGTGGCATCGCCGTTATCTCATCGTATCGGTTGGGCGTTTTTTGTATTCCATCTCCGGGTTGGGACCCGCCTGGCCTTGCGGCTGCTCATTCCCGTGCTCTCTGCCCTCTTTTTCTTTTTTTATGTCCTCAGGCCAGAATTCTTCTACTCTCTCATCGATGCCTGCTTCAGGCTCGGATTTCCCGTTCCGGGGATCGTCTCCACCCTGATTGGAATCGGGACGGCGGCCATGGCCGCACCTCGAATCCGCCCGGGTTTTGACGGATGGCTGCGCCACCTCCCGGGAAAATCTTCGCTTCAAAGAAGGCTCATGGCGGCGGCCGTGGGCATAGCCCAAGTCCCCATCCTCTTCGTCCTAGCCGCCTTGGTCCTGGCCGCCTCCCGGCAGACGGAGTTTCCGGCCGCCGCGTATATCTGCGGCCTTCCATTCTTGGGCCTGGCTTCAGCGTACTCCGTCCTGCCGTCGAGAAAACACAAGGCGACTAAAATGCTCGCTGCGGCGTCCTGTGTTCTTGTCACTTCCGCAAACTGGGTCGGTCTGCCGGCCGGATTCCTTCTGACTGTGGCGGCAGATGTGGTCTCAGGGCCTGTTTATTCCTCGAGAAAGAGGCATCGTCTCAGGAGGCATCTCCCGGCTTCATTGTTTCTCCTGGGCATTTCCTGGCGGGCGCTCACACTTCGGCTGATTCTTGCCTACTTGAAGCCGCTCCTCATTCTCGGATTGACCTCAATTTTTCTAAAGAACAATGTGATGGATCAGGCTCTTGCCCGCGCTGCTGTCCGGTTCGGCGGCGGACTGAGTCTCGCCATGGCCTGCGGGTATCTCGCCGCAAAGCTGGCCTTAAGACGGCCCCCCTGGCCGTGGGCACGTTCTCTCCCCTGGTCGGCCGCGCGGAGAGCTTGCCAGGACGCCGAGTTCCTCTTTCTAGCGATGGTCCCCGCCTTAATTCCGATTGGCCTTCTGAGTCCTCAAGCTCTGGGGCCTCTGTGCGCCGCTCTGCCGGCCCTGACTCTCCACGCCGCGGCCTCCATGCGATCAAGATACTCCAGCAGAGGGGGTGTCGCCCGGAAAATCCTGATCGAGAGCAGCCTGGGAGTGATTCTGATCAGTCTGATTCCCTGGAGCGCTGGGCTTTTGCTCGCAGCGACACCCATCTTTTTCGGCCTGGCCGCTCGAGCCGAGCGACTCCAAAAAGTCAGCCGCTGGGATGAGCTCCGTCACCTGGCGGCTGGAGATCCCCTCGCCTGGAGTTCCTGATGATCGAGTTTCGCGCCGTTTCGTTCGGATACGATGATCAAGAGACCATTTTAGAATCGGTAGATTCTAGGATCCTTCCGGGTCTGACCCTGCTTGTCGGACCAAACGGCTGCGGAAAAAGCACCCTGTTGAAATTGGCGGCCGGGGTCGAAATCCCGGACAAGGGACGGATCACCGTGGACGGCTTTGATCTCTGGAAAGACGAAGTCGCCGCCAGGATAAAGCTGGCCTACCTGCCCGAACAGGCGGACCTGACTCCGTATGCCTCTATTAAAGACATCGTACGCCTCGTCTGTCGGCTTCGAGGTGAACCGGCAGAGAGCGGGATGAAGGCTTTGCGTTTCTTCGGTCTTCAGGAGGTGTCCCCCAGGACAGTTCGAGAGCTTTCGCTGGGTCAGCGCCGCCGGGCCGTCTTTGCCGCCGTTATGATTGGACAACCGGCTCATCTCCTTCTTGATGAGCCTCTTGAAGGGATGGACCGGAAAATCAGCGGCGAGATCCTCGCCTGGGTACGTCGCCGGATCGAGTCAGGAGCCTCAGTGGTTGTCGTTTCGCACATTCTCGAGCCCTTTCTGGACCTCGCCTCGCAGGCGATCACTGTCAAGCAGGGCCGAGTCCTGACTTACGATGCTCTCCCCGAATCTCCGGACGAAAAACTGGCCACCCTCGACCTCATCGCCAAAGGCTAGACTGCATCAACGATTTCTATCGAGCAAAAGTTACCACGCATCCCACCTTCTTTTCATCCGAACCCTTCACATCTCCCGCCGTTTCCGTTCCGCTCCACCGGGAGCCAACGCCGGTTGACGCTTTCCGGCCCGCCTTCCGCTACTTCGTGCCCAACTTGACATCCGACGACACCGCGATTTATCATTCCCGACGATAGGATGAGGGAAAACTTTGTGCGGTAACGCTCGTTCAGCCAGCGCAGCAGAAAAAGAAATTCTTATTCGCGGAAGAGCTTATTTGTCTAAGGGCGAGTCACTTTTTTGGGCCAATCGTGGTGGCGCCGGAGGGCTTCGGGTCCGGTCCGCCGATGGCCGGCACCCTCCTCGGTGATGAGTTCGATCCCGGCGCCGATTCCTTCGAGTTTCTTGACCGGCTCCTGGGTGACGGCAAACGGGCAGTTCCGGTCCTCCCGGCCATGAAAAATGAACACCGGCATGCCCTTGAACTTCTGGAGATTGCGCTCCTCCAGGAACCGGTAAGATTGTCGCCCAAACGCGCCTTTCGCCCCCGGATCAGGAAACACGGCGTTTCCAGAGGGCAAAGAAAGATGGCTCATTGTAATCGAGGGTGGGAAAAATCAGCGCGAGCTTCAAGGAGGCCAATATGTTATCCAAAAAAATATTCCCCATGATCCCGTTGGTCCTGCTGGCGGCCCCCCTCCTAGGGATCTCTCAGGCCGGTCCCCTGGAAAGGGTCGTGACCGTTGAAAAAGGAGCGCAGGACCCCGCGGTCTCGCCGGACGGAACCCAGATCGCGGCTTCGATTCTCGGAAAGATCTGGCTTCTGCCGGCCATCGGCGGAGAGGCCCGGCAGGTGACTGTCGGTATCGGCTGGGACACCCACCCGGCCTGGTCGCCGGACGGGCAGTTCTTGGCCTACGCGCATCACGTGCCCGGCGGGGCCAACCTTATCGTCCTCAATCTGGAGACGGGAGGCTCGGCCGCGCTCTACAGGACAGATAACTCCATCGGGCATATCGCCTACCCACCGCAGGGGAAAGCCCTTTATTTTCTCCTCGACAGGGACCAGCTCGATTCGCATCTCTGGAGTGTGCCATTGAACGGCGGAGAGGCCAAGCAGCTCAGCTTCACGGAAAACCACCATGAATGGTCGTTCGCCTTCTCGCCGGACGGGAAAACGGTCCTCCTCGACCACGGACGCTACGGGGGCTCGGATGTCTATACGATGGACCTGGCGTCGGGCGACGCGCTCCGGCAAACCCAAACGCCCGGCCATGAGTTCAGCGTGAACTGGACGGCGGACGGGAAGAGCTTTGTCTACATCGGCTCGGAAGACGGCCGGGATTCCGTCTTTGTCAAACCCGCGGCCGGCGGGGAGGCTAAAGTCGTCTTCTCGAGCCCCTATGACCAGAAGCAGATATCTGTTTTTCCCAACGGCAAGTCCGCTGTGCTTTGCGCCTCGCGGCTCCTGAGCCGGCTGGATCTGGGCACGGGGAAAACGACTCCCATCCCGTTCAAGGCGAGGTTCAGGCTCCCGCCGCTCGCCGAGCCCAGCCTTCTCATCACCAATGCCAGGCTGTTCGACGGAACGGGAAGTCCGGTCGTGGAGAAAGCCGCGATCGAGGTTCGCAACGGAAGGATCGCCGCCGTCCGAAGGGGAGAAACCGCCGTCCAGCCGGCTCCGGGCGTCCGGGTGCTCGACGCGGCCGGCAAGATGGTCCTGCCCGGGATGATGGATAACCATTATCATTACTGGTTTCCCTTTGACGGCCCGAGCCTCCTGATGAACGGCATCACGGCCATCCGGGACCCGGGAAGCGCCGTCTCTTGGAGCCTGAACTTCAAGGATGCCGTGGCCCTGGGCATTCTGGACGGCCCGGACATCTTCACCACGGGGCCGCTCCTCGACGGCAACCCCGGCTACCACCCGCTGGTCGATGTCGAGATCACCAAGCCCGAAGCCGCTGCCGAGCTTGTCCAAGCCCTCAAAAAGCAGGGCGTCGACGCCGTTAAAGTCTATTTCATGCTCAACCCCGAGGTCCTCAAGGCCCTGGTCGTCGAAGCGAAGAAGCTCGGCCTCAAGAGCACCGGGCACATCGGCGTCCGGACCGGTTGGGGAGAAGCCCTGGACGCCGGGATCGACGGCTTCTGCCATCTCCGGGTCTGGCACGACTTCCTTCC
>Ga0113563_10000679_pt1 | contig 17236 bp, 13 predicted proteins | sample Mud3Dept3metaG_FD_80117 | JGI IMG/M metagenome (GOLD analysis project Ga0113563, IMG submission 80117) | Freshwater wetland microbial communities from Ohio, USA, analyzing the effect of biotic and abiotic controls - Mud 3 Core 4 Depth 3... | ecosystem: Environmental > Aquatic > Freshwater >...
CCGAAAAATCGCGGTATGGGTCGAAACTCGCCAGGATGCGCGCGTCGTCCTCGTTCAACTCCTCGAGCACCATGCGCGCGATCAGTTCGCCAAGGCCGGGCCCAAGCATGAACCCCTGGCCGCACATGCCGATGGCATTGATAAAACCCGGCAGCTCCCGGGCGCTGCCCACGATCGGAAAACCGTCCGGCGTGTTCGGGTACTGGCCGCGCCAGGCCCGCCGCACCTTCAGATGGGCCAGGCGCGGATAGAGCTTCACCATCCGCTTCGCGACCATCGGGAAGAATTCGGAGGTGGAATCGTCATCGGTGCCGTAGACGGCCGGATCCGGTGTGATGCAGAAAACCACCTGCCCTTCGGTGTTCTGGTAGAAATAGTAGTTTTTGGAATCGCGGGACGGCCGCATGTCGACCACCATCGGGCCGAAGAACCGCCGCACCGGTTCGCTTATGGCCGCCTCGTGGCAGTCCGGCCTGATTGCATATCGCTGGCCCGCAAGCGCGGCGATTTCCGCCCCCTGATTACCGGCGGCATTTACCACTTTGCGGCAACTGTACGAATTCTTGTCACTGACCACTTCAAAGCTGCTGCCGTTCCTGCTGCGGATTGCGGTAACCCTTTCGTTGAAGCGGTAGGCGGCGCCGTCTTCCAGGCTGCGGAAGTAAAACGCATTGAGCGCCAGCAGCGGAGAGGCGCTGCCATCGCCCGGAGAATACGTTGAGCCGCGCAGGCCGTCCATGTTGATGCCCGGCACGAGTTCGTTGTAGTCGTCAGGCGAGACCCAGCGGATGTCGAGCCCGTAAGAATGCTGAACCTCCATCAGGCTCTTCAACTTCTTTTCGTCTTCTTCCGAGTAGGCCGGATAGCTGTAGCCGTTGCGCAGCCAGCCGATGTCCCTGCCGCACTGCTCTTTGCAGTTCGCGAAGATTTCGATGCTGCGCAGGCAGGTCCTGATCTTGCCGAAATCCGAATGCGTGGCGCGGATCCCCCCGATCGCCTTTTTGTTGTTTTTCTGCCCCGGGGAAGGACACGGCTCGATGACGAGAGTCGACAATTTCCTGCCGGCGAGCGCCATCGCGGCGGGCACACCCACGGAGCCTGCCCCGATCACGATTACGTCGCAGGTCTCAGCCATTGAGCTCTCCATCGTCCAACCCGGCGAGCACGCCGAGCGGCACCTCGACAAATACCGGCCGCCTGGTATTCGCCGTCACACGGTCCTGCGGAATCCCTTCCTGCCGGAAAACCGCCCGAATGAGGGCTTCGCACGACTTGCTCCCGCACGCCCCCATGCCGGCGCGCGTAATGGCTTTGATCTGGTTGATATCCATGATCCCCTGCCTGACCAGGGCGCGGACCTCCCCGATCGTGACGCGCTCGCAAAGGCAGAGCTTTGCCCCGTCACCCTCCACGCCGGGAACGACAGCCACGGGCAACGGTCTGACCACTTCCTGGTCCTGGATACGAAACGAGACCACTTTCCTGGCCAGAGCTTTCGGGACGCGGATCCGGATGAGTTGGGTCCTGGTTTTCCTGTTGTTCAGTACTGCAACGACCTCCCGATCGCCGAGCGGGGCCCCATTGATGTCGACCGTCTCCACCTTGTCCCCCTTCCTGACGGCGAAGTTGGAGACTTCATAGGGAATGGTGATTTCCGGGAACTCGGCGTCCTTTCGGTAATCCACCAGCGTGATGGCCAGCCCCGGACAGATCGCGACGCATTTCAGGCAGCCCGTGCAGCCCCCCGCCCCGCCGGCATATACCGGCAGCCCCATCAGCGGATCCCCTTCCATCCGGATCGATTCCGTCGGGCACACGGTGACGCACGGATTGCAGGGAATTTCCTGGATGCAATGGAGCACAGGCATGACGCCGAATTCGTCCGCAGACGCCCAGGGTTCATGGATCGCACCGGGGTGCGACTTGAGCACATCTGCCTTGGCATGCCAGCTGTCCGGGACTTCCGCCCCCTCGGCGCCCAACTCCCGTGCGATCGTCAGCCCGGCGATTCTCCCGTTAAACATCGCAGAGGATGCCTCCGCGATTTCAAGCGCATCGCCCGCGGCGAACACCGGAATCCCGGCAGTGCGGGCCTCGTGAGTGAACTCGTCGATCGGATTCAGGCCGACGGCGATCAGGATGGTGTCGCAGGCGAAGGTCTTTTCCGTTCCGGGGACGGGCCGGAAATCCCGATCCACCTCCGCAATTGTGACGGATTCCACGCACTCGCTTCCATTGGCCGAAAGGATGGTGTGCGAAGTGTAGATCGGTACGCCCAGCCTCTTCAGCTTGTCGGCGTGCACCTTGTAGCCGCCGCATTGCGGCATGACCTCGGCCAGAGCCACAACCCCTATGCCGGCCTGAAGAGCGTGATACCCGGCGATCAATCCAACGTTGCCGCCACCCAGAATGAACAGCTTTTCGGAAGGGCGGACAAGATCGCGATTGGCCAGCGTCTGAAACGCTCCGGCCCCGTATATTCCGACCAGGCTGTTGCCGGGAAAACTCAGGAATTTTTCACGGGCGCCGGCCGCGTTTAGGATGACCCTGGGCGTGACCAGCTTGTAGGCGCCGTTTTTGAGGATGCCCGCTTTCTTGTCTTTGAAGACGAAGACCGCCGTGCTGTTCAGCCATACCGTGATGTTGGGGTCGGAAGCGACCGTTTCGGCAAGAATCTGGCCGATGCGGTTGCCGCGCGTCCCTGCGTGCGAGTCTTCCACGGAGCCGAAAAACTTGTGCGTCTGGAGCACCAGTTTTCCGCCCAATTCCGCCTTGTCGTCGACGACCAGGGTCCTGATCCCCTTCTTGCCCAGCTCGATGGCGGCCGAAGCGCCCGCCGGGCCGCCGCCGATCACCAGGACATCCGTGCGGACCTCCTCGATGTCGGACAGGCTCGGCGCGTCAACGGCCGACGGGAGTTCGGGGAGGCCGTCGACGCTCTCGATCACCATGTTTTCGTGCACGGCGGTCATGCAGGACTTGACGGGAACTCCGTTGGCCACGACGGTGCACTTGGAACACTGGCCGTTGGCGCAGAAAATGCCCTGCGCCGTCCCATCGTGATGGTGGCGCCCGAAAACCTTGACCCCACCGGCAATCAGCGCCGAGGAGATCACCTCGCCCGGCTTGGCCGTCATGGGCATCCGGTTCCAGTAGAAGCGAACGTCGGGCCGGTCCGCCACCAGCAGGACGGGGTGTTCGACGATACGATGACTCTCCATGTCCACTCCTCGCGCCGACGCAATCATCTTTCGGATGATCGGCCACTCAATTACCACAGAACGGAAAACCGGTCAAACCATAAGGTGCTGCGGAAGCTGAACATGACTTCTCACCGGATCCCCAGGCTGACGGAACCAGCGAGAGTCCCGGCACCGACTGTCGTGGAATATTGTTGAACTTACAGATCCGAAAACCGTTACTATGAGCATCTGCAGGCGGACGCTTTGCGCGCGTGCTGCGAGGTTATCGGCAGGCGCCACAATGCCGCCTCATGCGGATTGTCCATGAGGCGAAAGAAATGAAGGAGCGGAAAATGACCCGTTACACGAGATTCCTGTCGGCTGCGATTTTCCTTGTGCTGCTCGCGGGGTTTTTGCCGGCACAAGGAGTGGACCTCAGCGGGACCTGGGTCGGCGAAACGACAGTTCCCAATTCGCAGGAAAAGGATTTTGTGACTCTGATCCTGAAAAAGGAGGCCTCCTCCTATTCCGGGACAGTGTCGGATTCACTCGGCATGGCCATTCAGTCAATGCTCCAGAGAGTGAAATTTGAAAACAATACCCTCACCTTCGAATTCACTATTTACACCGGAGCGCAGGAGACCAGGATATATTCGACTCTGAAGGTCAACGGGGAAAAAATGACGGGATCCTGGACATCCGAGGCAGGCGACACGGGCCCTCTGGAACTGCAGCGCAAGAAGTAGTCCCATACGGGGAAACTTGCCCCTGTGCATCCGTATTCCGAGACTGATCGACGTATTCCCGGTTCATGTGAGGAGGATCTGGTGAAGAGAATTCTGGAAGTATGCGTGGAATCTGCGGCAGGCGCCGTGGCGGCGCAACAGGGAGGCGCGGACCGGGTGGAATTGTGCGCCAACCTGCTCGAAGGAGGCACCACCCCCAGCGCCGGCTCCATCCGCCTGGCGCGGCGCAGTCTTCACATCGGCCTGCAGGTGATGATACGGCCCCGCGGCGGCGACTTCTGTTACTCCGCGATGGAGTTCGAGATCATGAAGCTCGACATCGAAGCGGCCGGCGCAGCAGGTGCCGACGGAGTCGTGTTCGGCCTCCTGAACGAAGACGGATCCGTCGACGAAAAACGCACCCGCGAGCTTCACGGACTGGCCAGGCCGATGAGCGTGACCTTCCATCGCGCCTTCGACATGTCGCGCGATCCGTTCGAATCGCTGGATTCCCTGATCAGCATCGGCATCGACCGCATCCTGACATCCGGGCAGGACGCCAGCGCACTCGAAGGCCTGGACCTGATCGCCGGACTCGTGCGCAAGGCAGGTGACCGCATCATAATCATGCCCGGCGGAGGGATCACCGAGCGGAATTTCGGCAGGATTCTCCTCGAGTCAGGCGCAAAGGAGGTGCACGTCGCCGCCCTGGCGATGGTAGAGGGCCCTATGAAATATCGCAATCCACTCTGTTTCATGGGTGGCGAGCTCAGGCCGCCGGAGTTCGATCTGCTGGCTACGGACGCAGGGCGGGTGCGGGCCTTCGTCCGCGACCTTCAGGCCGCCGCAATTGCCTTGTAATGGGATATGCGGCAGAACTCTGGCCGACCACTTTCCCCGGAAGCCCGACGACGTGAATGGACTCTCGAATCACGTGATCGACCGCACGAAACAAAGGTAGCGCCAGTCAAGGCGGGGAGGTGAAAGGAACTCCCGCCCAGGCCTGCCTGAGCGGATGGACAGGATCGGGAGAAGCGCATGCCGGTCTCCCACGGCATTCCCGGACGGAATCCAAACGGGAATCCGCAAAGCCCCGCAGGATCTTCAGGCCCGGTGCCACGGCACTGGAGGCGATTAGTCCGATCACGCTCCCGATCGGAGGAAATCACGGAGTCGCGGGCTCTGCGGCCGGTCGCCGGCTGATGCGGGACCGCAGGACCGGCTCCACCGCAAGATACAGGGCCGGCAGGAGGATCAGCGAGTCCCGGAGGATCGTAAGGGGGCCAATCCTGTCATCGAAACTGAAACAGCCGCAGTTCGCATCGATGCCGCGGATGTAGGTGACTGCCAGGACTACTGTAAACGTCAGGAGTAGACCGCAGGCAGCCCACGCAACATAGCGGATTCGCCAGCCGATCAGCAGGAGAAGCCCGAGGGCGATTTCAATCCAGGGAAAATAATTGCTCATGGGCAGAATGAGGGAGTCCGGGAAAAGTTTGTAGCCGTAAAGGATGGCAGCAAACTGCAGAGGAGCTGCCATTTTGATGTAGCCGGTATACAGGAAAATACCCGCCAGCGCCAGCCGGGACACCCAGTGGAGGATTCTGAAGATCATGATTCTCACTTGATGATGGTATCGAAGAATTCTCTCAACACGGGATAGTGGATGATCCCCGTAACATTTTGCTCGTCGCCAATGGCGTTTACAAAAAAGGTGGGTGTTAACCCCACTGCTTTTTCCTTACCCATGGAGTTTTGGCTGTCGATCCCGGCGTCGATGGAGGAATCGAGCCGGAGCTTCTGCAACCGGAAATATCCGCCAGCGCCCGTGCGGGGTGAGAAAGCGAGGGCAGACATCGAAGCGCCGAACACGTCGGGAATTGTACTCATTTTGCAGCTCCGTCCAAAGATTCGCCCATATTTATAGCAACTCGAAGTCAGGTCTGCAATTTCCAGTTTTCTGAAGGCGATGCAAAGCAGACCGGGATCGCCCGAGATTATGGAATGAAACATTCGAAAGAAGTATGCGATTATCGGGAAAGAACCGAGGCATTCTCCCGATCGGAGGCCAGACGGATGAAAAACCGGTTCATGCGAATTGCGATTGAGGAAGCGCTACGTGGGGTGAATGCAGGTCATGGCGGACCGTTCGGCGCGGTCGTCGTCCGGCGCGGAACCGTCGAGGGCAGGGCCCACAATGAGGTGCTCAGGACCGGAGATCCGACTGCACATGCGGAGGTGCTGGCGATTCGAAAAGCAGCAGCGCGGCTCCGGAGCCATAACCTGTCATCCTGCACGCTATACACCACCTGTGAGCCCTGCCCAATGTGCCTCGGCGCTGCTTTGTGGGCCCGGATTCCAAGAATCGTCTTCGGATGTACCGGCGGGGATGCCGCGAGGCTCGGATTCTCTGACCGTGAGATCCGGGAGCTTCTCGGGTCGCATCGGGGCCGCCTCCGTTCCCGCGAAGGAGAGAGAATCCGCTCGTCGCCGGCGGAACCGCCGGCGGGTAAAACGCGCATCAAGCGGACCGGACCTGCAATGGTCAATATGGGGCGCAAAGAGTGCCTTGCCGTATTTTCTCATTGGGAGCAACACCCGAGGCACCGGCTTTACTAGCCAACAGCCCGGCTCATTCCGCCGCCAGCGCAACCACGGGGTCAATCCTGGTTGCGTGACGAGCAGGCAGAAGACTGGCAACAATCCCTGCCATGGCGAGGGCTGCCACCACCAGGACGATGACCAGGGGATCCCGCGGCTCCACGTGATATAAGATCGCCTGGGTTGGAGAGGCGGCTACGAGTGCCAGGCCGATTCCCAGTACCAGTCCTGCGCATATTTCTATCATGTTCTTGCGCATGACGAGGCGGATCAGCTGCCCGCCGCTTGCGCCCAAGGCGGCCCGGATGCCGATTTCGCGGGTGCGCAAGGTCACCGAGAACGACATGACTCCGTACAAGCCTGCCATGGCCAGAAGCAGCGCACACACGCCGAAAGCCATGAACAGGGTCCCGAAGATATTGTAAAACCATGTCTGGCGGGCGATCACTTCATGCATCGACAGCGTATCGAAGATCGCCAGGTCAGGGTTGAGACTCGCGACGGCTGCGCGTACTTCGGGCGTGATCTCCATCGGCTCGCCCCGCGTCCGCAGCGCGATGCTGACAAAGTTCGTGATATCGCTCTGCGCGATCGGGATGTAATAGCCGACTGCGCTGTCCTGATTGTTGCCGATTCCCTGCATGAGCATGTCCGGGACGACGCCGACGATTGTAAGCCACTGAGATTTGGGGTCGTTTCGGCCTTTGCGGATGCGGCGGCCGATGGCGTCGATGCCCGGGAAAAAGGTGCGCGCGAAAGTCGCATTCACAACCGCCACCTGGGCGCTGTCGGCTCGATCCGAAACAGCGAACTCCCTGCCCTGCAACACCCTGGTCTGGAACGTCCTGAAGTACCCCGGCGTGACTACGCCCTCGCGCGCGATGGGGTAATCGCCATCGCGCGAGTAGGACTGCCCCTCCACCTGGAAAACCACGGTTCCGTTCCCCGCGGCGGGCAATCCGTCGGAGAGGGTGGCTGCCTCGACTCCGGGGAGCGATTCCAGCTTCGGCTGCAGCGTTTCATAAAAGCGTATGCGGCTCGGGAAGTCGGGATATTGCAGAACCGGAAGATTGATCCGTGCAGTAAAGATTTTGTCGGTTGCAAACGGCATGTCGACCGTCCGCAATTGCACGATGCTCTTGATCATCAGGCCGGCGAGCACGAGAAGGCCGCAGGAAACCGCAACTTCGGCAACTACCAATGCGGAGCTGAATTTTCCCATGCGCAGGCTGGTCGAGCCCCGGCTTTCGTCTTTCAGTGTATTGGCGATGTTGGTGCGCGTGGCCTGGAGTCCCGGAGCCAGGCCGGCCAGCAGGCTGGCGGCGAAAGTGGCGCCGATGATAAACATCAGCACGCGGTAATCCAGCTCGAAAGTGACCCAGAAGGGCGGCGGATCGACCGCGATCGCAGACAAAAACCACTTCATCGCCAGATCGCTCAAGGCCAGGCCGAGAATTCCCCCGCCTGCGGCCAGCACCAGGACTTCGACGAGAAGCTGCATCATGACGCGGAAACGGCTGGCGCCCATCGCCCCCCGCACCGCCACCTCGCGGGTGCGCAAGGATACCCGCGCAATCAGCAGATTTGCGACATTCACGCAGGCGATGAGCAGAACCCCGCACGAAGCCGCCAGCATGACATAGAGGAGGGAGTAAACCTGAGCACCGAGCATGCTTCTGGTCCAGGGCTTGACCGTGGCACTGATGCCCTGGTTGCTCTCCGGGAACTGTTGTTCCAGTTGTGCAGCAAACCCTGAGATTTGGGCATTCGCCTGTGTAACGGAAATCCCCCGTTTGAGCCTCGCGACGGTATTGAGGAACGGCCCCTGTCCGCGTTTTGTTGCCAGGGGATCGACGACCAGCGGAATCCAGAGCTGCTGCCGCATCGGAAAAGCGAATTTCTCGGGCATGACGCCGATAATGGTCCGGCTCACACCGTTGGCCCGGACGGTCCTGCCAAGCACATCCGGCGCACTATCGAAACGGTCGCGCCAGATGTCATAGCCGATGATGATTACGGGATCCGCACCCGGGAGATCTTCCTCCTTCCGGAAAGTCCGGCCCTGCAGCGGCTTCACCCGCAGAATCTCGAACACGCCGGAGGTCATGCTCGCTGCCTGAAAACGTTCCGTCTGACGTCCTGTCAGGGACAGGTTGACCGGCTCGAACCGGTAGGCCCCGAATGTCTCAAATACCGTCTGCCTTTCCCGCCAGACCGCATAGTCGTGAACACTTGGCGCCATGCGCTGGATGTTCCGGGTCGAGTTCGCACAAGAGACATCCGCGATGCGGTCCGCTTCCTCGAAGGGCAGCCCTTTGAACATCGCTCCGTTCACAATACTGAATACTGCGGTGGTAATTCCGATACCCAAGCCAAAGGTGACCATTGCAATGATGGAAAGGGTCGGGTGTTTCACAAGCATGCGGAAACCGAAGCGAATGTCCTGCAGAACGCCCTCCAGCCACATGGTTCCTCCCCGGCTCTCACGTTTTGATTGACACGTCTCTTCCACGCAATTTGCCATCCACTCAGGCTTGTCCCTGATTACGAAAAACAGCCGTCAAAGGTTCGCAGTGAATGCAAGTCGGGACTCCATGCGGGTTTTCAATTGTGAGTATTGTGAAATATCAATACGACTCGCCAAACATCGTGACAGGAATTGGGGAAAGGCACTGCACCGGCCTGTGGAGGAGCGCGGGCGTCCATGCCGCTTCCGACCATGAATGTCATCCCAACGGGAGAAGAGCCGTTGGGAGGCGGCCGAAGGAGATGCTAAACCTGGATTATTCATGAATCATGGGGCTGATGTTTTTGGACGCGGAGGGATGCCGCTGAACGCAGTAATGCAGTCATTTGGCGGCGTGGGGGAGCTTTTGCCGCCTTCGGAGCGGCAAAAGCTCCTCCCGGTGTTCTTCCGCGTCCCATTTCACAGCTTTCATTCGTCTCCGTGCGCGATTCATGAATAGTCCCGGTGAAAAGCCGGGCTTTGCGGGCGAGATGCCCGCGCTCCAGGACAGTCCCTCTTGCATTGTGCGGTGTAATCCACAATCATCAAACATAGTGCGAGAGTTCTCATCCTGAAGAACCTATAATGTGAATCGTATCGGGAAGTCAGTCGCGCTTCCCCTGCGCGGAGGGGGGATCGCACAAACGGCCGGGGCGAACGGATGCAAAGCCGGAGATGGAGAGCAGGAGTTGCCTTCTGGTTATTGATGATGTCGGCCTTCGCCATCGACCTGGAGGCGCAATACTTCGGGCGCAACAAGGTTCAATACCGGACTTTTCAGTTCAAGGTACTGAAGACCGCGCATTTCGACATTTATTACTACGATGAAGCAGCCGGGGTCAGCGCCATCGTGGGTCGCATGGCAGAACGCTGGTACAGTCGATTATCCGGAATCCTGAATCACGATCTGCAGTTCCGTCAACCCCTCATTCTGTATGCGAGCCACCCGCATTTTGAACAGACGAACGCGATTCCGGACGAGATCGGCGAGGGAACCGGCGGAGTGACAGAAGCCCTCAAGCGGAGGGTTGTGCTTCCCCTGGCGGGACCTTTGGGGGAGACCGATCACGTACTCGGCCATGAGATCGTACATGCCTTCCAGTTCGACATCACGGCGCAGGGGCCGTCGGAGGCCGGATACGAGATTCCGGGCGCCCTGCGCCTTCCGCTGTGGTTCATCGAAGGCATGGCAGAATACCTCACGCTGGGCCCCATTGACGCGCACACGGCGATGTGGATGCGCGACGCCGCGATCCGTGAAAGCCTGCCCTCGATCCGCCGCCTCGACAATCCGAGGTACTTTCCCTATCGCTACGGGCACGCGTTCTGGGCCTATGTGGCCGGCGAGTGGGGCGACGCGGCAACAGGGCGGATGCTGATGGCTGCCGGCCGGTCGGGAGATCCCGAGGATGCAATCCAGGCGGTGCTCGGAATCACCTCTGACGACTTGTCGGGCAAATGGCGTGAAGCGGTCACGGCTGCATATCTCCCGATCGTAAAATCGAGAGGGACTCCGCAGGAGATCGCGCGGCCCATCCTCACGGGGCGCCAGGGTGAGAGACCGCTGAACATCGCGCCGTCGATCAGTCCCGACGGCACCCAGCTTGTATTCCTTTCGGCCAAAGACCTGTTTTCCGTCGAAGTCTACCTTGCAGACGTCGGCACAGGCAAAATCCGGCGAAAGCTCACCGAAACCGCAACAGATCCGCACCTGGAGAGCATCCAGCTGGTCAACTCTGCCGGCGACTGGAGTCCGGACGGCAAGAAGTTCGTTCTTGCCGCCATCAGCAAGGGAAAAGCAGTGCTGAGGATCCTCGACATGGCAGACGGGGGAGTGATCGAGCAGATCAGGATCACCGAAGCGGACGAGATCCTCAATCCGACCTGGTCGCCCGACGGGCGGGAGATCGCGTTCTCTGCGATGCACGGTGGAGTGCTGGATCTGTTCGTCCTGGATCTACAACGGCGCGCGGTGCGCAGTCTGACCAATGATGTCTATGCCGATGTGCATCCCGCATGGGCTCCCGACGGCAGAGTGATCGCATTTGCAACAGACCGTTTCACGAGCAGTGTCGACGACTTGCTTTTCGGCGAGTACCGGCTCGCTCTCTACGATGCCGCCTCGGGACGGATCGATGCCGTCGCGGCAACGGACCATGGAAACCAGATCAATCCTCAGTGGAACGATGACGGGACAAACCTCTATTTCATATCAGATCAGCAAGGAGTCCCGGATCTCTATCGCCTGGAACTTCCCGGAAACCGTGTCTTCCAGGTTTCCAGGCTTCGTACCGGTGTGAGCGGGCTTACCCGGTTGAGCCCGGCAATATCGACGGCGGGCGGCGCCGGCACCATCGCATTCTGCACGTTTCAAAACGATGGCTACGAACTGTATTTATTGAATCCCACACAACGGCCGGAGGTGGAATCCATGGTCACTTCGCCTCTTCCGGTCTATCCTGCGGTCCTGCCGCCGCAAGCGCGCAAATCGGCGACGGTTTCGCAATATTTGAAAAGGTCCCCGCCCGGCCTGACCAGAGGCGAATCATTCACAAGAGAAAAATATAAAGCGCGTTTCTCTCTCGACGCGGTCTCGCAGCCCACCATCACAGGCGGCATAAGCAGTTATGGAACCTATATCGGCGGCGGTTCCACTCTCTATTGGAGTGACATGCTGGGAGATCACAACCTGGCGACCGGATTCCAGATCAACACGGACGGCAGCAACATTGTCAATAACCTGTCGGCGCTGGCGGGATATGAGAACCGGAAACGCCGCTGGAACTGGGGTGTGGTGGGGGGGCAGGTTCCGTTGCTGTCAGCCGGGCTCAGCCAGCGCCTCGATCAGATCGAAGGGGAGCCGGCCTATGTAGAGGAGTTGACCCGCTATTGGCAGATCAACCGCGAGGTTTCCGGCACCCTGTCCTACCCGCTCAACCGGTCCCAGAGGATTGTGTTTTCAGGAGGCTATCAGAGCGTCGCGTTCGCCGCCGAACGGCAGACCCGGGCGGTGTCCCTGGCCACAGGGACGATTTTGACCGACCAGGTGGAAGACCTTCCTACTGCCCCCTCCATCAACCTTTCCAAACTCGGCGCCGCGCTGGTGTACGATCAGGCGATTCTTGGAGGTACAGGGCCTATCCTTGGCCAGCGCTACCGGTTCGACGCATCCCATGCGGGAGGGGATCTATCGTTTACTACGGCTCTCGCAGATTATCGCCGCTACGTCATGCCCTTCCGGCCTATCACTTTGGCCGGGCGAGTCCTTCACCTCGGGCGTTACGGCCCGGGAGCGGAGGACCCGCGCCTGTCCCAGCTCTTTCTCGGCTATTCGTCGCTGGTGCGCGGCTATACTTCGGGATCCTATGCCTTCGGTGAGTGCCTGCCTCTCTACCCATACCCTGGTACCTGCCAAGGTTCTGAACAACTCTTCGGGAGCAAGATCGCCGTGGTAAATGCGGAGCTCAGAATTCCTCTCCTGGGCGCCCTCGGGATCGTCCGGTCCGCCGGATTTCTTCCGGTGGATGCAGCGTTTTTCTATGACGGCGGTGTCGCGTGGAACCACGGCGAGAAACCGGCGATTTTGGGAGGCAGCAGGCGTGGCATCAGCAGCCACGGCGTCTCCATTCGCCTGAATTTTCTGGGCATTCTTGTCGGCCAGTTCAGCATAGTCCACCCCAACGACCGACCGGACCGGGGGTGGCACATGGAATTCAGTTTCAACCCGGGATTCTAGAATGGCGGGAGTGTTCCTTCACATTGCTCCCGAGGTGCAAAACGACCGATCACCGGGATTCTGAAGCAGCCCTGTGACCCTGATCACGCTGCTGGAAGGCGAAACAGGGTAATATTCTGCTTTGCGAAATTTGTGGAAAGCGGTTCCCAATCGCCTCACGCGAATCACAAAGGAGACTATCGATGAAAACGGAAATCCGGATTCTTAAGATTGTCTGCATCCTGGCTGTTCTGATCGCAATGACGGGGCTCGCCCAGGCCCAATGGTTAAACAATAACGAGGTCGCGTTCACAGGCGCCGTCACTTCGGTCATCGCTAACGGAGAGGGCGTTGGCACGCTCTTCGTCCGCCTGGACACCCTCGAGCAGCGGGTCCTCGTAAACTCGAAAACCCGGTTATCGGAGGGGACTGACGAGATCTCGATGGATCGGCTCGCGGAATTGGTGAAGGAGGGCGAACTGTTCGTGGAGGTTGTCGGCAAGTTCTCCTCAAGCGGCGTCCTTGCCACTCTGGTTCGTGTCGTGGGCAGCCTCGATGAAGATACGTTCCGGGTTCGAGGGACCATCGGGCAAATTGCCGTCTCCGGGGATAACCTGCTTCTCACTCTGCTGGGAATGAAGATCCTGGCGACCCCCGGCACGGCAATCCTGATCGACGGCCTGCCAGGTCTGTCATCGGATCTGCGCAACGGCATCAAGGTGGAGGCAGAGGGAAACATAGATGCCGCGAGTGGCACGTGGACCGCGGAAACCATCAGAATCCTCACGGAAAACAAGCGCAGAGGCTCCCTGGTGTTCGAGGGCGAAGTTAAAGCTTTCGACAGTAACACGGGCCGGCTGGATGTGGCTGTCACGGGCGTTCCCGGCAATGTCACGACTGTTTACATTACTCCGGCTACACGAGTTGTAGGAGAACTCAATACCGGCGCGATTGTGCAGGTCTCAGGAACCCTCAATCCGGACCTGTCGGTTAAAGCCAAAGAGATCATGGTACTATCGGCTCTGGAAATCAAACCGGACGACTGCAAGCTCAAGGTCGGAACGGCGGCGCAATTCACCGTCAAGCTTCGCGAAATAGCCGCAGCCGACGTGACCGTCACCCTGGTGGTGGACGATGAAGCTGTGATTGCGCTTTCCACGCCTACCGTCACCATTCCCAAAGACAGTCAGACCGCCAACTTCAACGTACAGGCCATGGCGGTGGGCACGGCCATCATCAAGGCGACGGATGGCACGAATACCGCCATCGCCGAAGTGAAAGTCGGCGGCCTCTCGGATGACGAAACCGATCCTCCGGATTTAGAGGTCCGGATCGCCTTCGCTCCCGACCACATCAAGCTGGGATTAAACGAGAGCCGCGAGGTCGTGCTGCTGATCAAGCCGCCTCAGAAGGCGCCTGTCGAGGTCATCTTCGAAATCACCAGCGATCCGCCCGATGTGTTCGCTGTCGGCGGGCAGCGCACGCTCAGCAACGGAGCGGCCAGCCTGAAGGTTCTGCTCAAGGCAGGCGCGCTGGCCGGTTCAGGCACAGTCACGGCTGCTCTCCCGGAAGATCTGGGCGGCGGCACCGCCGAACTCATCGTCGAGGTTGGAAAGGGAACCGGGAAGAAGTGATCTCATAAGGGGATGCAAACGCCCGCTCATTAAGGAAGAGAGCCCGGCGTCAGGAAGAGCTTTCACGGCCGGGGGAAAGCAACCTTCACGGCAACCACGAAAGGCGCAAAAAGCACGAAACCCGTTTCGTGCTTTTCGTGTTTTTGCGGCTTTTTTTGTCCCTGCCTTTTCCACGGGCTTTGGACACCCTGGGGTAAATCCGTATAATCCCTCCTGAACTCACTTGAATAAAGGGACTCCCATGGCGGTAACAGGAGGTGAGAAGGAGAATACTGGAGTGGATGATGCTCAGTTGATGGTCGCCGTGCAGCAGGGAGACACAGCGGCGTTTCGCATTCTGGTCGACCGGTACAAGAAGAGGGCCTATTACACGGCCCTCAAGCTGGTGGGGGATTCCGATGATGCTTCGGACTTGTCGCAGGAAGCGTTCATCCGCGTCTACAACGCGAGGCGCCGCTACGACAGGACCCGGCCTTTTTACGCCTGGTTTTTCGCGATCCTCAGGAACCTCGCGAAGAATCATCTCAAGAAGCGGTCGGTGAGATCCGAATATGCCGCGCAGGTCAAAGACTGCGGCGAGCAGCCTCTGGAAGCAGACAAAGCCCCGGACTGCCTGGTCGAGGCGGACGAAACCCGGAAGGCAGTCTGGGCCGCGGTCGAGAAGCTGTCCTACGACCATCGCGAGATCATCATCCTGCGCCACTTTGAAGACATGCCGTATGAAGAGATAGCCAGGTTGCTGGAAATTCCGATCGGGAGTGTCATGTCACGACTGTATTATGCGCGCCGCCGGCTCCGGGACCTTCTGGGGGAAGCCTATGAACGATGAGGAAATTCAGACACTTATGATGAAAATCGTCGACGGGGTGGCTTCTCCCGGGGAAGAACAGGCGCTTCGCCAGGCGATACAAGGGGACGAGAAATGGGAGACTGAGCTGCGTGCGTTCCGCCGCATCAAGGAGGTGACTGACGGCATGCGGTTCAAGGAGCTTCCCGACAGTTACTGGTCCGGTTACTGGACAAATCTCTACCGTCGCCTGGAGCGCGGGCTTGGCTGGATGCTGCTTTCCACCGGCGCCGTGGTCCTGCTTGCGTTCGCGGGAACCATCGGATTGTCGAGATTCTATTCCGATCCTGCAATTCATATTGTGGTAAAGATAGGTGTCTCACTCGCCGGACTGGGATGCATCATCATGATGGTATCCGTCCTGCGCGAGCGGCTGTTTGCCAGAAAACACGAGCGGTATGAGAAAGAGGTCGAGAGATGATACTGACAACTTCCGATGAGATTCCCGGCAAGCGCATAATCAAGACCCTCGGCCTGGTGCGCGGCAACACAATCCGCGCCCGGCACCTCGGGCGGAATTTCGTCGCCTCCCTGCGCGGCATCGTAGGCGGAGAAATAACGGAATTCACCAAAATGATCGCGGAAGCCCGCGAGCAGGCTCTGGACCGCATGGTGGCAGAGGCTGAAAGAGCGGGCGCCAATGCGATAGTGGCGGTCCGGTTCGGCACTTCGGAGGTGATGAAAGCAGCAGCAGAAATCCTCGCCTACGGCACCGCAGTGGTCATCGAATAGACAGGAACCACTCCCCCCGGCGGGTAATTGTTTAGCCAGCCCGAAAAAAACTGCCACGAATTCCACGAATTATCACGAAAGCCGCATCGTATGGCTCGCATCAGGGGAGATAGATCTTCGTGAAATTCGTGGCTTTATTTGCGTACCCTTGACTGTTCCGAGCCGGATAAGCAGTTACTTCGGCCGAATCCTCCGTTATCCCCCAAGGCCGCTAATCACCCTCGACTGTGCTTCTTTGCCGCGCAAATGTAATGAATAAGTAGGATCCGGAGGCGGTACTAGAGGATGACACAGGATATATCGGAATGATCTCCTCAAACAGGAGAAATCCGGGATTATCCGCTCAGAAAGGATCTTCGATGAACTCCTCGGCAGTCGACAACGGGCACGGCAGAAACTGCGTCATGTCGGGCTATATGGCATACAACGGGGCGCACCTGAGGAGGCCCCATTCAGGCGCGATTTCCGATGAGGAACTCGTGAGGAGAAGCCTGCTGGGGGAGGACGAGGCCTTCGCCCAACTCTATGAACGATACAAACAGCCCATCACGGCAACCATGACCCGCATCATGCGGGATCGTACCGAGGCACAGGATGCGACACAGGAGGTCTTCCTCAAAATGTACCGGGCGTTGCCAGCCTGGGATTCGAGCCGGGCAAAGTTTTCCACATGGGTCTACCGCCTGGCGGCGAATCATGCAATCGACTGCTGGCGCCTGCGCCGCCGGCGTGCCGAGGTTTTTCTCATGGAGCCGGAGAAGATGGCGGATGCGCCCTCGCATGCCGGAGTTTTTCGGGGAATGGGGGATCACTCGCTCGAGAAGAGGGTGGAACAGAATGAAAAACTTGCCGAAATACGCCGCTGCCTGAATGACCTGCCCCGTTCCCAAAGGCGCGTTTTCATCCTCCGTCTGTTTCTCGGACTGAGGCTGCGGGAGATCGCAGAAAGGGAGGGATACAGCCTGGCTGCGGTGAAAGGTTCGCTGTATCGCGCCATTCGCATGGTGCAGCAAAGGCTCCGGATGCCCGCCGGTTTCTGCCGGGAAACCTTCAAGCTCGCAGCGGAAAATGTGACCCTGCGATAACCATATCCACCCTGAAATCATGCCGGGAGCGCACGCGTCCGGCATCCAACAGCTGGAGAATTGACTGGTAGGAGCGCGGGCTGCATGATGACTTCAGAAGCCTTCAGACCGCATCCGGCGAACGCATTGTCTTCGCAGCAATCTCCCGGTTGCAGGAGTGCTCTCAATACTGCGAACTGAATCGTCCTGAAACTCGTTATACAGGTTTA
>Ga0113563_10000680_pt1 | contig 17236 bp, 14 predicted proteins | sample Mud3Dept3metaG_FD_80117 | JGI IMG/M metagenome (GOLD analysis project Ga0113563, IMG submission 80117) | Freshwater wetland microbial communities from Ohio, USA, analyzing the effect of biotic and abiotic controls - Mud 3 Core 4 Depth 3... | ecosystem: Environmental > Aquatic > Freshwater >...
TCCGCTTCGCCGTCCTCGAACTCGGTCGATGGCGTGGTCTCGATGCTGACGCCGATGATCTTGAACGCCGGGGCCGCGAGCTCGTCTGCCGGACCGCGCAGTTCGACCTCGCTCTCCGGGTCGTCACGTTCCATGCGGGTCGCAATGACCGTGCCCGTACCCGCGGGGTCCGGATAACCGCTCAATTCCACCCAGTCGCCGACGCGAACGTCGGACAGATCGAAGAATTGCTCGTCGGTCTCCTGGTCTTCCTTGCGCGTATCGGCATTCACGACGAACCTCACGCCGAGGACCCGTAGCGTTCCACCCGTGGCATCCACAGCGTCGACAGACGCCGCGACCATGACCGGCGACGCGCGTCGCAAGACGACCTTTGCCGCGACCAGCACGCCGTTCGCGTCGAGCGTGCCCTCGACCGCCACTTTCACGTCGAGCTCGAGGTCGGCAGCCGTGCCGCCGACGAAGCTCGTCGAGCCGGTCGTCGTGACTTTCTGCCCGGCGACGTCGAAATCGGTCGCCGAGACGAAACGTGTCACGAGGCCCTCGAGTTCGCCCTCGTCGCCGCTCCTGCCGTCGAGGCCGCCGTCTTCCTTCTGCACCTTGACGGCTTTCAGGGCGCCGTCCTCGAGCATCGTCGTGCCCTTGACCTCCACGATGTCGCCGGCCGCCGGGCCTGAGGCCGGGAAGCCCTCCAACGTCGCAGTCCTGTAGTCGACGACCTGGGTACCGATCGTGAAGCGCTGCGCCACCGCATCCAGAGCACTCACTGGACCGGTCAGTTCGACTTCCGCGTCACCTGCATCCGCTGTCTCGATGCGGGTCGCGCGCGCTTCGCCGCTGGCGCTGGCGAAGCCGTGCACCTCGATGCGATCGCCGACCGCGATGCCCGCGAGCGAACCGCCCGGAATCGAGTCGTCCAACATCGTCTCGTTGTCCACCCGGATCAGCTGGCCAGCGACCGTCAGCGTGCCCGCTGCGAGGTCCACCGCCTGCACGACGCCTTGAGCAAGGCGTTCCTGGTCGATCGCTTTCGCGTGGGCGTTGCCCTGCGCATCCACTTCGGCCTCGAGGTGAACCACCTCGCCGACCTCGAGTTGCCCAACCGTCCCTGCGCGCCCCTCGAGGGTCACCGTGGCCGAATCGGACTCGTAATGCACCCCGTTGACGATCACGCTGCCGAAGCCGCTGATCGCCCCGGTCACATACGTCGTCTTGGTCGCGCCAGTGACGGGCGAGGGATCGCCTGTCGAGCCTCCACCACCACCTCCGCAGGCGGCGACGAGCACCGCGACAGCGGCCGGCAGGGTCCACTTCATGTTCATGACATTCATTTCACACACCTCGATAGCTCGGTACTGATCGGATCAGGCGCATCGTCGTGCGCCCGCCATACCCCGGAACCCCGGTCAGTCCTCGAGCTCGGCCCGTTCGGCCAGCACGGTATTGCCGACCAGCGTGCCCCTCACCTGCACTGCCTGGCCCGAGGCAGCAGCGAAGAAGGCGTCAGCCGTGATCGTCACACCGCTTTTGTCCCTGAATTCCGTGCTGGCATCCGTCGTCACGGCGATGCCGGCCACGGTGAAATTCGGCTGCACGAGCCCGGCCGCAGGACCCTGCAGCTCGATGCGGTCCTGCGAGTCCTCGCGCTCGAGCAGCGTGGCCAGCAGGCCGCTGCCGTCGTCGTAGGCACGGACCTCCACGAAGTCCCCGACGCTGAGATTGGCCAGGCTGAAACGCTGCACCTGCGCCGAGCTCTGGTCCTCGAAGCGCGTGAGCGAGTTGGTGCGCACGGTGACCCCGAGCACGACGAGGCTGTTCCCGGCGACGTTCACCGAATCGACGCGGGCGTTGAACTCGACATTGCTCTCGCGGCGGAAGGCGACCTTGGTCGCGACGATTCGCCCCGAGGTGTCAAAGCCACCCTCGACTTCGACGCGCACGTCGAGTGCGAGGTTTGCCGAGGTACCACCGTCATAAGCCGTGGACGCGGTCGTCATGACGCGCTGCCCGGCGACGTCGAAGTCAGTGGCGGAGGCGAACCGCGTGACGAGCCCTTCGAAGTCAGCCTTGTCGTCACTGGTACCCGGCACGCCCCCGCTTTCCTTTTCGACACGTGAGGCGACGAGCACGCCGTCCCCATTCAGGGTGCCCACGGATTCGACGACGTCGCCGCTGGCGGGTTGCCCGCTCGCGAAGCCGCTCAGCTGCGCGGCGGAGTAATCCACCTGCAGCGTACCGAGCAGGTAGCGCTTCGCACTGGTATCGAGTGATGCGACCGTGCCCTTCACCTCCACGGAGGCCGCAGCCGACTTCCGCTCGATGCGCGTCGCGTTGATCACGCCGTTGGACGCGACGTTTCCGCTGACTTCGACGCGGTCGCCGACGAGAAGCCCGTCGAGGCCGCGCGGGACGATGCGGTCGTCGAACGACGTGTCGGCACCGACCTGGACAGTCTGCCCGAGCACGACCATGCGGCTGGCAGCGAGGTCGATGCTCTGCACCGGACCTTCCAGCTGGTCGTCATAGGCGATCCTGGTTGCCGTGCCCTTCGTGCCACTGCCATCGAGGGTGCCCACGACCTGCACGATCTGCCCGACGCGCAGGTCGGATTCCGTGCCCGGCTGGCCGTCGACCGTCACGCTGGCGCCGCTCGTCGCGTACTCGACGCCATTGACGAAGATGCTGCCGAATCCCGTGATCGGTCCGACGGCGTAGATGCCACCGCGATCGATGCCAGCCGTGGCGCCGCCGCCCCCGCTCCCGCCCGCGCAACCGGCGGCGAGCGACGCGATCAGCATGGCGGCGAGCCCTGCGCGGCGAAATCCCTGCTTCATGACCGGTCTCCAGGCATCGAATCGTTGATGGCATAGACACCGACTCCGAGACGGAGCCGGTGCGCGTCACCCGCTGCATGGACGGGGACTTCGTGTGCGGTGAGCCAGTCGTCGACGCGCTCCAGGAAACCCTGGCCCTCGCGCTCGAGAAAGGCGCGGAATGCAGGCAGGGTGCGCGGATCGATGCGGCGGTTCTGCGCCCGCCCCTCGAATCGCGTGGGCTCCCCGGCGCTTCGCGAGAGGTTGTGCTCGATCGTGGTCGCGAGATCGGCGAGCACGCTGCCGGCCCGCTCGACGGCCTGCCCATCCATCTGGCGCGGCATGTAGTAGCGGCGCAGCGCCCGGTACGAACCGTCGTCGAGCCGCTCTATGCAACCCGACTTGACCATTTCCTTCACGAGCGCGGTCGCAGGAATGTCGCCGGCGTAGCGCCGCAGGAGGTCGGCGAAAGACGGGCCCTCGCCCGCTGCTGGCAATATCCGCGGCCTTCCGTCCGGCTCGAGGAACTGCGCGTCGAGGTGCCAACCGGTCAGCACGCGGCTCGCATGATTCAACGCTTCCTCGGCGACGTGCGGCGGCGGCGCGCTGACTTCATCCTGAATGCGCCGGACGTCACGGCGCGACAGGCCGGTGAGCAACGCAACTCGCGAGACATTGGTCGGGCGGCCCCGAATGCCGAATTCCTCCGAGGCCGTCACCACAAACACGCTTCTCGACAGGTCGGCGAACTCCTTCCAGGTCACCCCGGACCGCAGCAGCCAGCGCGCAACGGGACGAAGCCAGCGCCGGCACGCGGTCAGGACGGGTCTCTCGGATCGGCGGTCCATATATGAGACTCTTTGTCTCATATATAGCAAATTAATGCAACTGAATCGGTGTCACCGCCCCAGGTGATCCTGGACAGGGCCGTGACCGTGGACCGGCCCCGCGGGGGCGGGGGGCACGTTCGCCCCAGGGCGGCTCACATGGGCCCCGTCAGTGGCCCTGTACGTCGATGCGCCCGTAGGCGCCGCCCGACTCGTCGTTGGGTCCGGCCGTGAAGAGCAACACGTTGCTCGGCTGCGCCTGTACGCCGTTGCCGAATGCCAGGCCCCACAACCCGTCGATCTGCAGTGGCTTGCCAGCGTGGTCACGCAAAGTGCCGCGGAACTCGCCCGACATCGGATCGAATGCGTTGATCGCGCCGTCGCCGAAGTTGCCGATCAGCAGCGAGCCACCGTAACGGCCGAAGCTCGCCGGTGCGAGCGCGACGCCCCACGGCGCATCCAGGTGCCCGCGGGTCGCCACTCGGGCGATCAACGCGCCCTCCGGGTCATAGACATCGACGATGCCGAGGCCGCGCCCGGCGATTTCGTCTTCCGCGTCCGCGTCCTGCCGGGCATAGGTGACATAGATGTCGCCCTGCACGTTCTGGATGCCGAACGGCGCGTAACCGGCCGGCAGGTGCCGGTCGACGAAGGCGCCCGGCATGTCCAGGCGTGCGAACGTGCTGTCGAACACGTCGACCCGGCCGTTGTGGAAATCAGCCGCGTACAGCAGGTGGCCCGCCCCGCTGCCGCCGATCGCCAGACCCTTGTAGATGGCCCCCGCATCCGAGCGATCCGCGACGACGATCGCGTGCGTCCCATCGACGGTGGGCGCCCAGGCGGTGATCGTGCCGTTTTCAGCATCGAAGATGAATCGCGCCGGACCGGACTTGCCGCCGCTCGAGACCACGAAGTCGTTGCCTCCGCTGAAGACGATGCCCGTCGGGTTGCCGTGATCGTCGCCATTGACGGGCGGGATGGTCACCACGAGCGCGAGCGCATGGCCGGCGCCGTCATAGAGCGTGGAGGTGCCGGTGCCGTTGTTGGCGACCCAGGCCGGGCCGGTCGGGTTCAGGGCGATGCCCCAGGCATTCACGAGGTTGGCATCGAGGTGATCCGCCGGAACGCTGCCGTCGGAGACGAGCACGTGTGGCTCGTAGACTTGCGGAGGGTCGCCATGTGCGGGGCCGGCAAGCAGCAGGGCGGTCGCGCCCGGCATGACGAACGCGCCCATCCAGGTTCGAAGGTCAGACATGGTCGTGTCCTTTCGTTGTGTGAACGTGGGTGAGTACCATTGCGACTTCGTTCCGTTCATCAGCCGCTTCGATTGACCCGGCCGACATGAAATTCACGACGCTCGAGACGGAATTCGACGTGACGCTCGTGCCACCGGCGCCCGCGGCGGCCTCCGTCATCCTCCTGCACGGGCTCGGTGCCGATGGCTGGGACTTCGCGCCGATCGTCGGCGAGCTGGGCCTGCCGGAGACGCTGCCGGTCCGGTTCGTGTTCCCGCATGCGCCGGTGCGGCCCGTGACCGTGAACAACGGCTTCGAGATGCGCGCCTGGTACGACATCAAGTCGCTTACGGCCGAGGGTCGGGCCGACGTCGCGGGCCTCGCCGAGTCGTCGCGGCGGCTGGCACACTACGTTCGCGAGGTCGAGGCGCTCGGGATCCCGTCATCGCGCATCGTGCTGGCGGGCTTCTCACAGGGCGGCGCCGTCGCGCTGCATGCGGGACTTCGCTTTCCGCGGCGGCTGGCCGGGATCCTGGGGCTCTCCACGTACCTGCCCGCCGCCGGGACGCTCGCCGCCGAGCGGTCCGACGCCAACTTGGACGTGCCGATCCTGATGTGCCACGGCCTCGCAGATCCGGTCGTGCCGGTCTCGATGGGCAGCGCGTCGCGTGACTGGTTACGCGCGCAGCGGTACGCCGTCGAGTGGCGGGAATATGCGATGCAGCACGAGGTCTGCGCCGAAGAACTCATTGAGGTCGGACGCTGGCTGCGGGCGCGGCTGGGTGGGGATGGCTCCCGCACGCGTCTCCCCACGGCGCCTGCGGGTGATCCATCGTGACCTCGATCACCCGCGGGCGGCATTCAGGTTAACCTGCGGTCATGGAACGCACCGAACGCTTCTACCGCATCCAGCAACTGCTCAAGGCCCGCCGCTTCGTCACCACGCAGGAATTCCTCGACGCCCTCGAGGTCTCGCGCGCCACCTTCAAGCGCGATCTCGAATACCTGCGGGACCGGTTTCGTGCCCCCATCGTCTATGACACGGAGCACGAGGCCTATCGCTTCGACGACAAGGTCGAGGACAGCGCGGTCTGGCAGCTTCCGGGCCTCTGGTTCACTTCGGATGAGCTGGTCGCGCTGCTCACGATGGACCGCCTGCTCGCCGACCTCGAGCCCGGCGTGCTCTCGGAGCTGATCGGCCCGTTCCGCAAGCGCCTGAAAGAGCTGCTCGAATCCGGCGACCACAGCGCGACGGGCATCGCGAACCGCATCCGCGTGCTGTCCATGGGAGCCCGCGCAATCGAGCCTGCGCAATTTCGCGTGCTCGCGACGGCGCTGCTCTCGCGCCGGCGCCTCAGGATCCGCCACAACCGTCGCCAGGACAGCGACGTCCTCGAGCGCGAGGTCTCCCCGCAGCGGCTCGTCCACTACCGCGACAACTGGTACCTCGACGCTTTCTGCCACAAGCGGCAGGCATTGCGCACCTTCGCCGTGGACGCGATCGAGCGCACCACGCTGCTCGACAAGGGTGCGAAGGACGTGAGCGACGAGAGTCTCGAGCGCCACTTCGCGAGCGGCTATGGCATCTTCGCTGGCAGCGACACCGAGGAAGCGGTGCTGCTTTTCAGCCCCACCCGCGCACGCTGGGTGAGTCGCGAAACCTGGCACCCGAAGCAGGACGGCAAGCTGCAGCTCGACGGCAGCTACCTGCTCAAATTCCCCTACTCGCGCGAGCCCGAACTCGTCATGGACATCCTGAAGTACGGTGCCGACGTCGAAGTCCTGGCGCCCGACTCACTGCGCACCGCCGTCGTCGCACGACTCACCGACGCCGCGAAGCTGTACGAACGATAGTCGGCCGCCCAGGCACTGCTAGTCTGGCCAGCGGTACTGCCAGGCAAGGCCGAGCGTGTCGAAATCCGTCCCGGTGCGTGACGACACGCCGCTGCTGAAATACAGCTTGAGCGAATTGTTCCGGTTCACGGCGAACGAAAGGTTCGTGCCCCACCGCGTGTTCTGCTGCAGGTCGTCGTTGGTTGCGCCATCCACCGAGCTGCGACTGCCCTCGTAGAAGGTCGCGTCCAGCGATCCCCACAGCCGGGGATTGAAGTTGTAGATCACATGGCCCCGTACGGCGTACAGCGGGTCCTGATGTTTCGTGTGGCTGACCAGGAACTCGTCGTTATCGGTGAAGAAGGTCACGCCGAACGCTCCCTCGAGCGTCCAGTTGCCGAACGCCCTGGAGACGCCGAGTTCGGGCTTGAACGACCAGCGGTTGGTGCCGACGTTGATCAGTCGCTCGGGGTCGTAGTGACCCAATGGTGCGGTAACGAGCATGGTCAGGCCAACGATGCGGTCCTGACGATAGGCGCTGAACTGCTTGACCGAGAGTGCCGGTGCGCCGAGCAGGTTGAAGGTCAGGCGCAGGGTGGGATCGCCGAACCCGGCGCGCGTGACGTTTCTGGACAGCCCCTCGACGAGTCCGTTGCCCGAGATCGAGGCGTAGGGCACGATCAGGCCGATCGTCGCGGACTGGCCCCGGACCGCGAGCGTGTGCACATAGCTGACGGCGGCCGTGTCGACCTTGGCGCTGAGGTCCTTGATGGGCACCGAGGGGTCGAGCAGGACGTCACCCTCCTGATGGGCGTAGGCGGCGAGGAGGAAGTCGAGGCCGATCGGCACGTTCGAGTAGGAGCGCGGGTCCATCTGCTGCGCATGAACCGGGCGCAACCAGAGGCTGCAGGCCAGTAGCGCAATCGCCAGACGCAGCTCAGGCATTCCGCCCTCTTGTTATTCCCTGACCGACGCCCGCCATCCTACCAGCCTGTGCCCGACCCTCGTTGCACCGGTGCGGGTAACTTTCGAGACTGCTTGTGGCTCGCTGAACGGATCCGACGGATCCGACGGATCCGACCTCTGACACCTGCCGGGCCCGACTTAGTGCGCAACGTCTCAATTTTGGGGCGGGTCATTTCTCCTTATGTCACCAGCGCGCGTACTCTCGGCCCCGTCCGTACATTGATGGGCGGCAATGAACCCCTCGACCGGTCCTTCCAGCTCGGGCGCCGAGCCACAGCCGCGAAAGTCGACGCGCAGATCCCTGCGCGAGGCCTTCGAGTCGCTGTCCCTTGCAACGCAGTTCCGGCTCACCGCGATGGCCGCGGTGACGGTCGCCCTGCTGGCGGTGCAATTGGTCACCGCGCTCTGGGACACACGGTTGGCGCGCGACGAGGCCCTGGAAATCGCCCAAAGCAGGACAGCGTCGATGGCCGCCCGGTTGGCGAGCACCGGCGGCGGCGCGCTCGATAATCTCGAAGGCGATCCTTTCTTCCTGGCAGCCACATTCAGCCTGCAGGGCGGCGAGGTGCTGCAGCGATACGTCCGCATGGACAAGGCGGCGAGCCCTGGGTTCGACACGTCCGCCCCGACGGGCTGGCGGCATGGGATCAAGAGCTACCTGGCACTGGAGCCGATCCACGTCGAGAGCCCCGTCCAGCTGGGTCCGGGCATGTCGGGAACGGTGAGCGTCATGGTCGACCAGCACTGGATCTGGAACCGCGCGTTGCACCGGCTCACGCAGACGCCCGTCGCGCTCCTGCTCGGTTGCCTGTTCGCGCTGCTGGCCGCCAATTCACTCAAGCGACGGGTGGTCGAGCCACTGGCGCAACTCGCGCAGACGACGCAGGTGAAGCAATGGCCGGAAAGCGGCGAGCGTCGGAAGGCGGGCCGCCGCCGCAACGAGTTGACGCAACTCGCGACCAATTTCGATGCCCTGGCCGACCGGCTGGCCGAATACGAACGCTCCATGCGCACCGAGCGAAATGCGTCACGCCAGCAGATCATCGAGCGCACGCGGGACATGGAAATGCGATTGCGCCGCGCGGAAGCGCTGACTCGGTCCAAGGACGAGTTCCTGGCGAACATGAGCCACGAGATCCGTACGCCGATGAACGGCGTCCTCGGCATGGCGGAACTGCTCGCCGGCACCGAGCTCGACACGCGTCAGCGCCGCTTCGTGGACTCGATGCGCGCGGCGGCCGAGACGATGATGCAGATCATCAACGACATCCTCGACGACTCGAAGATCGAGGCCGGCAAGATGGACCTGTCGCGCGACCCGTTCGACGTCCGCGACCTTGCGGAACAAGCGGGCCAGCTCTATGCCGGGCAGGCCGAACGCAAGAAGCTGGAGATGATCTGCCGCATCGAGCCCACCGTGCCGAGCAAGGTCGTCGGCGACGCGCTCCGGCTGCGCCAGGTGCTCGGCAATCTCCTGTCGAACGCGGTCAAGTACACCGACGCCGGCGAAGTCGAGATTCGCATCGGGCTCGACTACACGCGCGATGACCAGTGCCGTCTCTACTTCAGCGTCCGGGACACCGGTCCGGGCATTCCGGAAGGCGACCACACCGGCGTGTTCGAGGCCTTTACCCAGCTGGGCAATGGCGCGCGCGTCGGCGGCACCGGCCTGGGACTCTCGATCGCCAACCGCCTCGTCCGCCTGATGGGCGGCGAGAAGATCGACCTGCAGAGCGAGCTGGGCCGCGGCAGCACCTTCTCGTTCGTGCTGCCGTTCGAGATCAAGGAAGCCGCGCCGGTCCCTGATCGCGCGAGCGACGAGTTCAGCGGCCTGCGCGTGCTGGTGGTCGACGACAACGCCACGAGCTACATGCTGCTGGAGGAAACGCTCGCGAACTGGTCGGCCGAGGTCACGGTGCTGAACCGCGCGCGTCTCGTCTGCGACCGGATGCGCGACGTCGCCGCACGCGGCAAGCCGTTCGACGTCGTCGTGCTCGACCACAACCTGCCCGATGCGTCCACCGAGGAACTGTTGCGCACGATCCGGCTCGATCCGGCGACCGCGGGCACGTACGTCGTGCTGCTGAGCGCGCTCGACTTCAATGCGTCGCGCGAGGGAACGAAGCTGATTGCGCCGGACGTCTGCATCGCCAAGCCGGTGCGGGCACAGCTGCTGCGCAATGCCCTGCAGGCATCACGGCTGCCGCGCGACGCCGAGCCCGCCCCGGCCGCTCCGGACCAACCCCTCGAACGCAGGGCGACGACGGAGCGCGGCGATCTGCCGGCGCTCGGCCTGCACGTACTCGTGGTGGACGACAATGCCATCAACCGCGAGGTGGCCGTCGCGATGCTCGAGGATCTCGGCTGCAACGTCGCCCTGGCCGAGGACGGTGGCTCCGCCGTCGCGAGCGCTCAGCAGGAGCGCTTCGACGCCATCCTGATGGACTGCCAGATGCCGGGCATGGATGGGTACGCCGCCACGGAAGCCATTCGCCGCGACGAGCGCGAGCGCGGCCTGTCGCCGACCCCGATCATTGCCCTCACCGCGAATGTCCTGGCCCGCGACCGGGAACGGAGCATGGCCGCCGGCATGAATTCGTTCCTCTCGAAGCCGTTCAAGTCTTCGGAACTGGCGGAGGTGCTCTGGCCGATCATCGAGGGGCGCGGTGCACCGGTCGTGGCGCCGATCGCGGTGGAGGCTCCTCCGTTGCCGGAAGCGGCCGTTCAGACCGTGCTCGAGTTACCAGCGGTCAACGCTGCACCGGCGTTGCGGCTGCCCGTGCTCGATGCCGAGCAGGTGCAGGCGATCCGCTCCCTCGGCAAGCCCCTGGTCTTCGAGCGCTTGTCCGAGATGCTGTTCGCGTCCGCCGCGGACGCCTTTGCACGGCTCGATTCCGCGCTGGCCGAAGGCAATCTCGAGGAGGTCGCCGCCGCCGCGCATGCGTTCAAATCACCCGTCAGCAATCTTGGCGGACGACGACTCGCGGACCTGCTCGAGCGATGCGAGACGGCCGCCCTGGAAGGATCCGACCTGGCGGTCGTGCGACGCGCCGCCATGGGGTTGAAGCCGCACTACGCGGCCCTGGTCGCGGCGCTCGAAGGCGAGACCAGGCGCAGCACCGGGACCGGCTGAGGCACAAGGACCTATGAACCAAGACACCAATACGACCATCCTGATCGCCGACGACGACCCGTCGCACCTGATGCTGGCGGAAGCCGCGCTGGCCGGTGCGGGCTTCCTCGTGCAAACCGCCGAGGACGGCCAGGCGGCGGTGGAACGCTTCGCGGAGATCGAGCCGGACTGCGTCATCCTCGACGTGATGATGCCCAGGCTCTCGGGCATCGATGCCTGCCGCCTGATCCGACAGCAGGCCGGCAGCCGCCTCCTGCCGATCCTGATGCTGACGGGCCGCAACGACCTCGCCGCCATCACCGACGCCTATGCGGCCGGTGCCACGGACTTCGCCCAGAAGGGCATGAATCCGCGCCTGCTCGTCGAGCGCGTGCGATTCCTGCTGCGCGACCGCGACCTGCAGGAGGAACTCCGGTCGAGCCGGTCCAAGCTGCTGCTCGCGCAGAGCATCGCGCGCGTCGGGCACTGGGAACTTGGTGTCGACGGCCGGACCCTGCACGTGTCGCCCATGCTCGGAGAACTGCTCGGTCTCGACACCGCGCGCTTGAACCGCTACGAGGAATTCGTCGCGCTGCTCGATCCCGCGGAGCAGGACCTCGCCCGCACGGCGTTCGTCACCTGCGCGACCGGCAACGGCCGCTTCGGCTTCGACCACCGGATCCGCACGGCCGACGGCACCGTGATCTGCGTGCACCAGGAAGCGGACCTCGTGCAGGGCTCGGGCGGGCCGGGCGATCGGACGGTCATCGTGACGCTGCAGGACCTGACCCGACTGCACCGCGCCGAGGAGACCGTGCGCCTGCTCTCCTACTTCGACACGGCCACGGGGCTGCCGAACCGCCGTCACCTGTCCGAGCAGGTCGCGCTGGCATTCAAGGAAAACGCCGGCGCGGCCGCGTCGGGCGTCGTGGCGTTCCGCGTGCACCATTTCGATCGAATCGTGCAGGCGCAGGGCGGCGATTTCGCCAACAAGCTGATCGCGCAGATCGCGCGGCGCATCGAAGGCGAACTCGAGCGCATCGGCCAGAGCGGCTCGGTCCTGTGGCGCTCGGACCTGCCGTCGGTGTGTCGCACGGCGGACGGCGAGCTGGCCATGCTGTTGCGCAGCCGGTTGTCCGCGGAACACGTTGCGACCGTGACGCACGCGGTCCTCGAGCTGGTCTCCACGCAGGCCGCGCATCCGGACGTCGATTACGTGCCCGCCATCAGCGCCGGCGTCGCCCTTGCCGAAGGCGCGGCCGCCGACGCCGAGCAGTTGTTGAGCAACGCTCACACCGCGGCCGAGCTGGCGACGGACCCGCGGAGCTGCAGTTTCTTCTCGCCGCTGCCGCAGGCGCAGCTGCGTCGGCGCCTGTCGATCGAGTCCTCGTTGCGCGGCGCGGTCGAGCGCCGCGAGCTGCAACTGCTGTACCAGCCCCGCGTGGCGATCGACACCTTCAGCCTCACGGGCGTCGAGTGCCTGGTGCGCTGGGACCACCCGCGGTTCGGGACGATCCGCCCCGAGGAGTTCGTCGCGATCGCGCAGGAATCGGGGGTCATCGACGACATCGGACTCTGGATGCTCGAGCAATCGTGCCGGCAGCTCGCCACGTGGCACGAGCGCTATGGACAGCAGTTCTTCGCGTCGATCAGCGTGTCGGGACGTCAGCTGCGCGATCCCGACTTCGTCACACTGGTCGAGACCTTGATCGAACGCCACCACCTGCCGGCGAGCGCGCTGCAGATCGAGGTCTCCGAGGCGAGCATCATCGATGCCCCGGACGCGGCCCGTGCCGTGCTTGCGGAATTGCGCGGTCGAGGCGTGCGCATCGGGATCGACGACTTCGGGACCGGACACTCCTCGCTGGGCCAGATTCGCCGCGTGCCCTTCAACTCCATGAAGCTCGACCCGGCGCTGATCGCCGACCTCTACACGGAGCCGTGGGCGCAGGGCGTCACGGCCGCGGTCCTCGCGATGGCGCGAGCGATGCAGATCCGTTCGGTCGCCGATGGAATCGACGACTCCGCGACGCTCGAGATGTTGCGCGCGCTGGGATGCGACGAGATCCAGGGCCGGCACGTCGCGCTCCCGATGAAGGCGACGCAGTTCGAGCACTGGCTGGAAACCGGCGGTGTGGCCCATCTCGCCAAGCCCCCCACGGCCGGGACCAGCGGCGAATACGACGTGCCCGATGTGTCGGGCGTGTCGGACAGCGCGATCGACGACGTCGTGAAGTGGGTCAACGGCTAGACCGCTGGACGAACGCACCTCATCCAGTGACAATGGGCCCGCGCGCTCGACCTTGCTTGCGCGACCGCTCCGCCGCATCGAAACCCATCACCTGTTGCGGGTTTAGTCCAACGTTGCGGCGGGGCGAATCCTTCCCACGGGTCACGAACGATGGATCACGCAGTTGTCGCCCGGGCCCTTCACGTCCTCGGCGTCGTGCTCTGGATCGGCGGCGTGGGCTTCGTCACGACGGTGCTGCTTCCCGCCGTGCGGCGCATGAAGACGCCCGCGGAGCGCGTTTCGTTCTTTGAAGCGCTCGAAGGACGGTTCGCCTGGCAGGCTCGCGGGACCACGGTGCTGGTCGGGGTGACGGGCCTCTATCTCGTACGACTCTGGGACCTGTGGGATCGATTCCGCAGCCTGTCCTTCTGGTGGATGCACGCCATGGTGCTGGTTTGGGTGCTGTTCAGCGTGATGCTCTTCATCGCGGAACCGCTCTTCCTGCACCGCCGATTCCTCGAGGCCGCGCGCCGGCATCCGGAAGCGACGTTCCGGCGGATTGAGCGCGTGCACTGGCTGTTGCTCGCAATCAGCCTGCTGACGGTGGTGGGTGCCGTCGCCGGAAGCCACGGTTGGGTGTTCCAATGACCGAATCCGCCCGCCAGGCGCTCGTTGGCCTGCGCGACTTCACCACGCTGCAGTGGTACGTGGTGCCGCTCCTGGCCCTGCTCTTCTACGTGTACGTGGTCGAGATCCGCGACGCGCGCAGGACCGGCAACTGGGATCCGGTCATCGCGGGCGTCACGCTCTTCGGTGCGGACTTCGTGAACGAGTCGATCAACGGCTGGATCTTCTCGATCTCCGGCTACAGCGCGCTCTGGCTGGCCCCCGGCCCGACGGCTTTGCGCACCCTGGTCGGATGGAACGTCGAGATCATGTTCATGTTCGCCATCGCCGGCATCCTCTATTACAAGTCGATCGATGAAGACCCGCGGGCGACCATCCTCGGCCTGCCCAATCGCTGGTTCTGGGCGCTCTTCTACTCGGCGGTCTCGGTGCTGGTCGAGATCGGCCTCAACAAGGGCGGGCTGCTGGTCTGGGACTATCGCTGGTGGAACCGCGGCGTCGTGGAGTTGCTGCCCATCTTCGTGTTCGGCTACCTGTGGTTCTACCTGGCGGCCAAGTACGCCATCGAGCGGAAAACGCTCAAGGCCAAGGTCCTCGTGCCGGTGACGCTGTTCGCCGTGGCCGTGACACTCAACGTCGTCGGGCTGGGCCTGCTCGGGTGGACCTACTGATCGGCTCGACCGGCAGTGGCCGCTCTCGATCATCGTCCCGGTCGCTCAAGCCGCCCGCATCCCTTCCAGTCGCCGGGCGATGATCTCCTCCGCCTGCGCCATGATCCCGTCGATCAATTCCCGGCAGGTCGGAATGTCGTGGATGAGACCCGCGACCATGCCGCAGGACCAGGCACCGGCCTCCATGTCTCCTTCGAGCATGATACGGGGGTACACCCCCGCCACCTGCTGCATGATGTCCTGAATCGTAAGCGCATCGCCTTTTTCCTTCTCGATGCGCAGGATGTCGTCGACCGCGGCGTTACGCAGCACTCTCTCGGTGTTGCGGAGTGACCGCATCACGAGCCGGGTGTCGAGCTCCGACGCCCTGACGATCGCCTGTTTGACGTTCTCGTGCACCGGGGCTTCCCGGGTGGCAATGAAGCGCGTGCCCATGTTCATGCCGTCCGCACCGAGTGCCAATGCCGCCACGAGACTGCGCCCGTCCGACATTCCGCCCGAAGCAACGAACGGGATCTTCAGCGCCTCCGCCGCGAGCGGCAGCAGGATGAAATTCGGCACGTCGTCCTCGCCGGGATGCCCGCCGCATTCGAAGCCGTCGACGCTGACCGCGTCACAGCCGATTTCCTGGGCCTTGAGCGAGTGGCGCACGGAGGTGCACTTGTGGATCACCTTGATGCCCGCGGCCTTGAGCTGGGGCAGGTACTTCACGGGATTCCGGCCAGCCGTTTCAACGGCCTTGATGCCACCCGCGATGATGGCGTCGATGTATTCGGGATAAGGCGGCTCGTTGAACATCGGCAGGAAGGTGAGATTCACGCCGAACGGCTTGTCGGTCATGTCCCGGCACCGCGCGATTTCCTTGGCGAGCAGTTCCGGCGTCTTCTGCGTCAGGCCGGTGATGATGCCGAGCCCGCCTGCGTTCGAGACCGCAGCGGCCAGTTCCGCAAAGCCGACGTAATGCATGCCTCCCTGGATGATCGGATGCCGGATGCCGAGAAGTTCCGTGATACGTGTCTTCATGGATTCAATCGTCCTTACGTTCGCTCTGCGCGGCTTAAGTGGGTCGCTCGTTGCGCACCGGTGTTCCAGGGCCGATCAAGCCTTTCGGGTTCGGTCCGAATCGATTCGCCCCGGGCAGGCTGTCCATGACGGTGAATACGAGGAGCACGATGCCGCCGATGAGTGGAATGAGACCGATCAGGACCCACCAGCCGCTGCGATTGGTGTCGTGCAGCCTCCGCACCGTTACGGCAATGCTCGGCACAAGGACCGCGAGGCAGTAGAGCCCGCTCAGCAGCCCGAGCCCGACTGTCTCGTCGAAGGTACCGGTGATGCCGTCGACGATCGCCAGCAGGATCATCGCGAGCAGGTTGAACAGGGCAAAGAACCAGTATTCCTTGCGGCGCGACCGGCCCTCGAAGGTCGCGTACTGTTTGAGCGCCACCATGTACCAGTTCATGACCAGCTCTCCGACCCGGGGCGGTTGCCCAGCAACTCCCTGGCCATCGGTGGAATCAGGGCCTGCAGCCCCTTGATGGGCCGGACCATGACCTTGAAGCGCGTGATGCGGCCAGTTCCATCCCAGTGAATGATGTCGACACCGTTCACCTGCAGTCCGTCAATGACCGTCTCGAACTCGAGAACGGCGGAGCTCTCGCCCGACCATTCGCCCACGTAGCGAAAGCTGCCGTTGTTGAGCACGCGCAGGGCGGCCGCCAGGTACTGCTTCGTCACGGCCTTGCCGAACTGCGGCGTGTGGACGGCCGGTGACTGGAACACCACGTCATCGGCGAGCAGGTCGTCCAACTGCGAAAAGTCCCGCGCCGCCACGAGCTGGCGCCATCGGGCGATGGCCGTACGTTCTTCGCTCATACGATTCCTTCCTTGTCCTCGATCGAGTCGAACCACAGTTCCGGCGTCCTGGAGCCCACTTTGCGGGCATGAACCGTGCGCCAGTACTCGTGAAACCGGGCCGGTGACATTGCCGCGCTACGCTTTATGACCACGATCAGCTTGATCATTCCGGCTCCTGGCCAGGCACAGGGCGCCGATATTGGCACACGCAGGTCGCCCATATAGGTATGATCGCCCGCCCTTCGCGCCCACTGCATCAATGAAAACCCCTACCGGCCTGCAACCCCTGATCGACGACGGCGTGATCGACGAGGTCCTGCGATCCCTGAAGAGCGGCAAGGAAGCGACGGTCTACCTCGTGCGCTCGGGTGCGCACACGCGCTGTGCCAAGGTCTACCGGGACACGGCGCAGCGCAGCTTCAAGCAGCGCGCCCGGTACCAGGAAGGTCGCTCGGTCCGCGGCAGCCGGCAGACCCGCGCGATCGGCAAGAGCACGAGCTTCGGTCGCAAGGAGCAGGAGGCCGCCTGGAAGAACACCGAGGTCGATGCGCTCTATCAGCTCGTGGCAGCTGGCGTGCGCGTGCCGAGGCCTTACGGTTGCTTCGATGGCGTCCTGGTCATGGAACTGGTAACCGACGCAGCGGGTGACCCGGCGCCGCGCCTCGGCGAGGTGGAACTGTCTGCCGAGATCGCCCGCGAGTACCACGGCGCCCTGATTCGGGATGTCGTGCGCATGCTATGCATCGGACTCATTCACGGGGACCTGTCCGAATTCAACGTACTGGTCGCCCCCGACGGCCCGGTGATCATCGATCTGCCGCAGGCGGTCAACGCGGCCGGGAACAACGCGGCGCTGGCGATGCTCGAGCGGGACGTCAACAACCTCAGGGCCACGCTCGGTCGGTTTGCGCCGGAACTGCTCGCTACCGAGTTTGCCCGGGAAATGTGGGCGTTGTTCGAACAGGGCGAGCTTCGCCCCGACAGCGAACTCACGGGTGTCTTCGCGCTCGATGAGACCGTCATCGATCCGAACGACGTCATGCTCGTCATCGACGATGCGCGCGA
>Ga0113563_10000681_pt1 | contig 17233 bp, 10 predicted proteins | sample Mud3Dept3metaG_FD_80117 | JGI IMG/M metagenome (GOLD analysis project Ga0113563, IMG submission 80117) | Freshwater wetland microbial communities from Ohio, USA, analyzing the effect of biotic and abiotic controls - Mud 3 Core 4 Depth 3... | ecosystem: Environmental > Aquatic > Freshwater >...
GCCATCTGATCTCTCTGATTAAGGGTATGACTTGACCATACAAAATTTGCGCAACCCAGGAAATCCAGGATCAGATCTTTCCCGAAATTAAATTCATTTGTTGAAGCCCAGGAGGATGGGGCCCCCCCCAACAGGTCAATTTTCTTTACTCTTTCATCCCAGTTACTTATATTCGGAGTGAAGTTTCCATAGATTTGTTTAAATCCGAAATTCTGCAGTTCCATTTCTTTTTCCTGGTCAATCCAAAACCAGTTAAGGACTAAAATATCTTTTGGAATCGATTTCTGTACTACTTCCGGCCTTGTACCTCCCGGGGTCATGTATTTCACGCCGGTTGATGAAGTTCGGTGCTGAGGTCCTTTATCCCGCACACTTTCCAGAAGGTAATCTCCCCACATGGCAATTTTAATTCCTTTGCCTGACATATAATCATGTATCTTGTTTATATCTCCGGCAAAGAGTTCCGAAAAGTCTTTTCCTTTGCAAAGAGGACAGACATCCAACGGAGCCCCCCACCATTCATCATGTCCGATATGGATCATTTTAGGATGTATTACATCAATATACTCATCGTAAACGTCAAACATCAGCTTATACGACCCGGGATTTGATGGACAATAGGTATCCGGCCATTTATCACCGGGATATTCTGCCAGTTCAGGATGTCTCGTTAACAGGTAATATCCATGGGTAAGGGAAGGAATTTCCGGGATAACTTCAATGAAATTCTCGTTTGCATAATCTACGATACTCCTGACATCACTTTTTTCAATTATAAAGCCATCACCGGCGTCAAAATGACTTGAGTTTTTTTCTTCCCCCCTCACTCCTTCAGTTGAATTGGACCTTGAATATTGCAAGGATTTTGAAAACTCTATCCATCCGGCATTCACTTCGGGATGCTTGTCAAGCCTCATACAATTTAATTCCATAATTACTTTATTGTACTTATAAAGTGACATGAAATCTCTCAGAAACCTTTTGAAGAAAGCAATATTTTCCGGGCCGGGAATATAAAGTCTTATCGCTCTGAATGGGAAACTTGGCCAGTCTTTTACCTTTACTCCCTGCACAGTTTTACCCTTACCGGCATCAATAAGCTGACGCAATGACTGAAGCCCGTAAAATGTTCCGGCGTCGTCACTTCCGGCTATTACAATTCTTTCAGGATTAACTTCCAGGATATATCCTTCTGCACCAGGCTCTTTTTCATTAATAATCAATTTATTCTCTTTGCAGAACCTGCTGATCAGAGGATTGTCAAACTTTCCCATAACCACTATCTTGCGGTTTGCAGGTATCTCTGAAACCTGTTCAATCTTTACAGCAATACTGTAAAGGTTGCTTAATTCCCTGACGAGAAAGCGTGCAAGAAAAATATCATTTTTGCTCATCTCCTTTGGCACGATGATGGAAATTGTTTCATCCAGATCGAAAGAGCTCTTTGTGACCTGCATTTGCTGAGGAAGAGGGAAAATCAGTGTTTTTTCAACTGCCATCACCTGAGCACATGAGATAAAAGCGGTCGATAATACCGCTGACAATAAAATTGTCCATCGCACATCCAATAATTTAGGTCTTCTCATTTTTAAAAAATTAATGATAGTATTTCCTGTTTTCTGTAAAAAATTATGGTCAAATATAAAAATTTGTTTATTAAAACTAGTATTCAGGAATATCATGCCTGTTATTTCAATTAACCGGAACTTAATGTAACGGAATCAACATTTTTACTAATCAATGCGCTGAGTCTGATCCAGGTTCTGCAAGAGGATCGACCTTATTCCATTTATTAATTTCCTGTTTTTCAAGTTTCAATACAACGAGCCCTCGTTTTATCCTGTAGTCATTAATCCCCACAAGTAGTCCGGTGGCTGCTGGTTCCATACCCAGATCTTTCATGGCAAGCGCAGTGTAAAACCGTTGTTTTTGAAGCATGCTTTCAGAACTTGCATTAAACAGAAAATCAGTTGGTTCATTAATAACTTTCTGGAAATATTCCTGACTCCTGGTTGTCTCTCCCAGCATTTTGTATGCAAGACCTGTAATAAAAAATTCCCGCTGTCGGTACCAGTAGTCAACAGGAAGAGAAATATTTGATACGTTTTTCGGGACAACTGAGCTTTTCCCGATCCATTCCAGAGCTTCTTTTGGCTTAGCCTGATCTGTCAGGAATTCAGCATAACCGATACAGAAGGCATACCAGCTCTTAACATCATCTGACCAGCTTCTTTCGACACCTGTCAGGTAATCAGCCGCTTCCTGCCATCTTCCTGCATCCTTAAAAGCCTGCAGAAGTCCGTGCAAATGAAGATATGTATCTCTCTGCTCTTTTGGTGCATCCAGATATATTTTAAGAATATCGTCAGGATTTGTACCATTGTCTTTTTCAGCCTCAGCAAGTTGCCTCCTTAGGAAGAGATCCAAAGGATTAATCTTTAATGCCTCCCTGAGAAGCGTTACGCTTTTCTTTATATCTTTATTCTGGTACTCTTCATAGAGAGCTAAATTCCTTAATATCTGCGGATTATTGGGGTGTTTTGCATCAGCTGCATCCCATGCTGCCTTTGCATCATCAGGTCTTAAGCTATGGTAATAGTAGTTCCCGAGCCAGTAGTTTGCAAATCCGTTACCTTCTTTAATTGCAGCCTCAACAACCGGAATCATTTCCGGTTGATTAAAGTTCACATAGTGTTCGAAATAATCTCCGGTCCTGAACATTTGTGAGGCATCTTGTGTACGACCCTGATTTTGAGCAATGACACCTTTAAGCAAATAAAAGAATGGATTTTCACGCTTTCGTGAGAAACTCCAGATACGATCAGGATTAAAGAGTTTATCCAGCACCCATCCATTTTTATGAAGGGCAATGCCGGCGTCGGCAAACTGGTCAGCTTCTTTCAGTGCTCCCAGATTTATGTAGTCTAATCCTATTTCCAGATATCTCCATTCATCATTAAAAAGCTCTGCCTGCAGCTGTATCGAATTCAGGCGACCTGCCAGAAATGCTTCAGCATACCAGAGCATATCCTTAAGTGCTCCAGGGGGTGTACGATCAAGCTGAGAGAGCGCCTGTCTGTTGTTCCCCATCTTCCTCTCGCATAGCGCAAGCAATGCATAGGTTCTCAGCGACCTGGCATTATTAACCAGCGCTTCTTCAAGAACTATTTTTGCCTTGCGGTACTCTCCTTTTACAATAAATATTTCTCCAAGCTTCAGATTACCTCGACATTTTTCTCCGTAATATCGTGCTTCATAAGCCCTCTCCTCGGCAGAATTCAGATCTCCCTTAAGTTGATCGATCTGTGCCAGCAAGAGGTAAGCTTCTCCTGCCCATTTATATGACTCTATTGCACTTTTAAAATGTTTACCTGCATTTTCAAAATCTCCGTGCGCGAATAATATTTTTCCAAGCCCCAGATGTGCACGATAATTGAGAGGATCAAGATCAATTGCCTCTTTATAAAGGTTAATGGCTCTTTCCCGAAATAAGAGTTTGTGTTCAAATTCCGCCCAGTTAACAATTGATTCCGTGGAATGTTCCTTAAATATGGGCACTTCTCTTAATTCACTGGCCTTTTTCTGTTCACAGCGACTTACTGCTGAAATAATCCCTGACCTCTGACCTGCTTTTACAACTTTAATCTCCAGAAGGTTAATGTTATCACCTGCGACATCTTTAAGATCAATTTCCTGAAGCTGAGAAGTTTTTCCGACCAGGTTAATCTCTTTTACCTGTTTCCCGCCAACCATTACCTGGAGTCGTACATCAGGTGTCCCGGTAAAAGGATATATACGCAGCTTTTTTTCTTCTGTAACCAGTTGAAAAGCAGCGTCTTCTGTAACCTCATTTACATTTGACAGACCAAATATCGGTGACCATGCTTCCTCCCATATTATACATTCCTCGGGTAGCAGCCATTCAAGATGGTCCTGATTGACCATTCTTCCGCTTTGCACCTCGCCATATTCATATCCGTACATATGAGGTTCACCGCCGCCTTCATTCATAGGATCCCATTTTCTGTTACCATCCATTGGAGTTCTTCCCCAGTTCCAGAGTTTCTTGCCCGGGACATCATGTCTGTCAGCATAATGGACCATTCCTGATCCGTTTTTCAGATTGGTCAGTCCAAAAAAGTTATACCTGGGTTCAAGGAAGTACATTCCAATAACTTCCGGGTCATTAATCATCATGGAGAGGTCTACACCTCTGAAAACAGGCCATGTAAAAATATTGCTGCCACCATGTTCAGATGCCATCGCTTCCGGTTCAATCCAACGGGTATCTCCATTAGCAGGTACACGAGAATTTCCCCAGTAAACAAAGCCTGCAGGCAATTTCCCCCTGTTATACAATGTTACTGTCTGTCTTAACCTGCTCTCTCCCTGTCTTAAGGTGAATTCCATTGACCATTGTGTACGGCCATTTCTTTCCCACTCACTTATAATATATGTTGCTGATCCATCCTTATTTTCACGGAATTCTGTTTTTCTGGGCCAGGTATTAGTAATTGAATGAGCATAGGGGTAATTCCATTCCAGTCCACCCGGGGTATAAGTACCTCCAAAACCATCAGCTGTAGGACTGACCTTTCCGGGAGCATGCAACACATCCTGACTATGTACTTTATCATAAAGCCGCCATATCATTCCTCCCAATTCAGGTGCAAACTCAACACGGATGAATTCATTTTCCAGAACAATTATTCGCCAGTCAACATTGACAGGTTTCTCCCTGATAATATGACTTTTAAACTGAACAGGATAGCAAATGTCTTCATCCCGGCCACCTGATTCCAGAAATGGTGTATTGGGATTAGGAAATCCTGATAATGATGTAGGAAGATTCAGGATGATTTCTTTCGCAGTTACTTTTTTTGGTGATTGGGCATACAATGACTGAGATCCTGAGTTCAGGAAAAGACTGCAGGAAGTCATAATTACTACTATCAGGCTTAATTGTTTTTTCATGTTCTTTTTTTTAAAAGAATTTACGATGCTTATTCAATTGAATATTAGATTATTATATTGTTATTTAATTAACAGATATTAATTACTGTTCATGTCAGATCAGAGGTCAATATTTTTGAATGCAATGTGCATAATGATCAGTCACATAGACGAACCCATTTTTAGCTGCCACAATCCCTATAGGGAAATGTCTGCTATCGTCGAAAACACCGGAAGTTTTCCAGAGATTCAAAAAATCTGCTGAAGGATTAAACCTTTCCACGCGGAAATTATAGCGGTCGCAAATAAATATTTCTCCATTTTCATTTACTGCAACTCCATGGGGTTCACTGAACTGGCCTCCTTTTGCATCTTTCCCTTCTCCGAATTCACCGAATCTTTTAACCAAGGCTCCGTCTTTTGTAAAGATTGCTATACGGTGGTTCTGTCTGTCACTCAGAATGATATTGCCGTCTTTTAAAACCGCAATTTCATGAGGCATGTAAAGCTTGAATCCTATACTCTCCTGTGTACCCCATTTTGACAATAATTTCAGGTCAGTACTGAATTTCTGAATTCTGTAATTAAATGCATCTATCACATACAGTACATCATTTTCGTCAATAGCGATACCATAGGGATATTTTAGCTGGCCATCGCCGGTTCCGTATTCTCCGACAGACAACAGATATTCACCATTCGGGGTAAATTTCTGAATCCTGTTATTATTCATGTCGGATACATAAACATTCCCCCTGGAATCTATTGCAATACCGTAGGGATAATTAAATTCACCCTGACCGTTGCCTGGAGTACCCCACATTGTAATAAAATTCCCATTCTGATCGAACTTTTGAATTCTCTGGTTATGCTGATCTACAACATAAATGTTGGAATTTTTATCGGCAGTGATCATTGTCGGATATTTCAACTGACCGGGTTTATCTCCGAACTCGCCCCATTGTTTTATCATTGCCGGTCCATTCTGAGCATCAAGGAAATTTACCATAAAGATGAGAAAGGTGGTCATCCATAATGTTTTTGTTAACAGTAATTTTTTCATGTTTTATTCTCCTTTTGTTTGGTTATAAATTTTATTGCTTACTAGTTTTATGAATAATGTTGATTGACAAAATTGCGTTTTAGCTATTTTGTGTTATCAATTACCGTTATAAATTTTTCAATATTTTCTTCCGGTCTGGTCTGTTTTCTTATGGTTCCTTTCTGGCTGACATGCTTATTAAGAGCTTCGTATTTGACATTGACAAAGTTTTTTACATCAATATGAACATCAGCTTTCACCCTGCTGCGTCCATTAGCCTCATTATCAATCAGCCAGCCTTTCGGCTTCATCCACAATTTCCCTACAGGGATACCTTTCTCAATAGCTCTTTTGAATGCCAGGTAAATAATATATGCACTATTCCCATGGTCGTGTTTATCACCTCCCAAAGTATGAATAATGACTATCTCCGGCGAATATTCCTTTAATAAGCTCACAAGGTAATCGACATTCCCTTCCTCTTCCTCTGCAACACTCACAACCTGTCTTCCGGGAGGATCAAACTGAAAGAACTGCTCTGATCCGTAATTGCAACGTTTTCGTCCCTGCCACACTAATGCCTCTTTGAAATCCAGGAATACCGGTGTGGCATGAAGAATAGCTGCTGCATTTTTAGCTTCTTCCGACCGAATCTGAATTGTTTCGAGAGCGTCAGCGGGGTATGATAACGTTGAGTTTGAAACTGTGAATAAGGGTCTGGTTACTTCCGGAGGAGGTGTTGTGCCTCCACCTACTGATTCAATTCCACATCCTGCAAAATTGTTTATAACACAGACATATATCCCTTCATAACCTTCAGAGATATACCTGGCAAAAGTACCTCCGGCCATTGGTTCAACATCATCAGCATGAGCACCAAAAACCATAATGCATTTCCTGGGTTTTAACTGCCCGGCTGCATCAGCTGCCATCATAATGACAAGCATCATTAAAACAGCTCTTTGTAAAAACATTCTATTCATTATTTTGTATTGTCAATTACAGTTATAAATTCTTCTATGATTTCTTTAGGTTGGACTTTGTTATTCATGACATATTCTTTACCGTGACCCCCATTCTGGCTGACATGCATATTCAAAGCTTCATACTTGGTTTTGAGAAAATCCTTTACATAAATATGAATATCCGGTTTCCCCTTGCCATTAGATTGTGCAGGATTATCGAGTAACCATCCATTAACTGTCATCCATAGCTTCCCAACCGGAATATTACGATCCATTGCTCTTTTAAATGCAAGGTACATCATATAAGCGCTCCCTTCATGATCAAGCTTTTCACCGCCAAGTGTGTGAATGATAACTATCTCAGGTTTATATTTTTTTAATAACTCAAAAACCACATTGACATCTGAGCTATACCTGGTTGCGAGATTGATTTGCCTTCTTCCCGGTGGATTGTAATTCAGAAAATCCTGAGTCCCATAAATAATTATTTTCCTTCCAAAAAATACTTCAGGCTCGCAAAAATCCAGAAATTCAATGGTTGCTCCATATACCGCTGCAGCAGCTTTTGCTTCCTCTGACCTGATCTGGTTAGTTTCAAGTCCATCACAAGGATATTTATATGGTGAATCCGATACACTAAATCTGAGACCTTTAGAAGAAGGGGTCCTTTCAATATTGCAGCCGGCGAGGTTATTTGTGACGCTGACATAAATCCCCTTATACCCTGAAGCAATATATTTGGCAAAAGTACCTCCTGCTATTTCATCAACATCATCTGCATGAGCTCCGAAAACCAGAATGCATTTATCAGGTTTTCCTCTCTCCTGCGACAGAATTGAACCTGCAATAAAAAGCAGCAGATATATTGTTATAAAAATCTTCTTCATTTTTCAGATTTAATAATAATTACTTGTATTAATTTATCAGGTCAGCGATTTTATTTTGTATTATCAACAACCGTTATAAATTCTTCTATTATCTCTTTTGGCTGATCCCCATCTTCCATAACATACTCTCTTCCAAATCCTCCGTTCTGGCTTACATGTTTGTTCAATGCCTCATATTTTGTTTTCAGATGATCTCTGACACCTATCCTGACATCAGGATTACCCCTGCCATTTTTATTGGAAGGATAATCCAGCAACCATCCATTTACTGTCATCCATAATTTACCCACCGGAACTTTATTGTCCATAGCTTTCTTAAAGGCAAGATACATCATATAAGCTGCGCCCTCATGATCGAGTTTTTCGCCTCCAAGTGTATGGATGATTACTATTTCAGGCTGATATTTTTTCAACATTTCATAAACCACATTTACATCTTCGCTGTAACGCGTTGCCAGGTTGATCTGTCTTCTGCCAGGGGCATTATAGTCCAGAAAATCCTGGGATCCGTAAATAATCAGTTTCCTTCCAAAAAAGATCTCCGGTTCATAAAAATCAAAGAAAACAGGAATTGATCCATAAACAGCAGAAGCTGCCAAAGCTTCTTCTGTCCTTATCTGACGTGTTTCAATGCCACCAACCGGATATTTATTTGGTGATTCTGAAACTGTAAACTTTGGTCCGTCAAAAAAAGGCGTCCTTTCAAGATTGCAGCCAGCAAGGTTATTTGTTACGCAAACATATATTCCCTGATAACCACTTGCAATATATTTAGCAAATGTTCCGCCGGCCATCTCATCAACATCGTCAGCGTGAGCACCAAATACCAGGATACATTTCTGTGGTACCTGTTTCCCCTGGGCAAAAAGGTTAACTGTAATTATTAATAATGATAAGCTGGCAAAAAGTTGTCTGAGAAGAAATGCTGTTTTTTTGTTATGCATAACGTTAGTCATTGCTAGATTTTTATGAATATTTTATTCTTATATAAAAAATAGCAGATATACCATAGTAAAAACCATGTCAGGAGACCATTCATGTAAGCGATACATGTTTCTCCCGACCAGAAAAATAATCCATATGTAAATGGTTTAGCAATATGTGCAAGAAACTTTCCGCCACCCACCTGACAGAAAAGATAAATAAAGAGAGGATTCATTCCCACGATCGCAAAAAACATAGGAACTTTCTGGATCTTCTTTATATCAATAAGCCAGTATGAAAATGCCATTAAGACCAGGCACCATCCTCCTGTTTCCAGAATTATTGAAGATGTCCCGATCTTTTTAATGAATGGTGTAATACTACTCATTGCTAAACCGGCAATTATACCGATGATACCTGCAATTACAAGAATTCTAATTTTTTGTTTATATGTCCGGTCACTTTGCAATACTAAGCCTGTCAGTACTCCCCAGATTGAAAAAGCCGCTGTTGGAACTGCATTGAATGCCACCCAATGGCTCTTTTCAACAAATCCCATCAGCTTCATATCGACCCATGATCCGAAATTCTGTCCGGGTGTAAATGGTTGATTGAATCCTTCCACCGGCCAGAAACGATAAAGGAGTTCAGTTAACAACAGCAGTCCCAGGCTGATAATTATCTGTACTTTAACAGGTTTCCTCAAAAGTAAGAAAGCAAGAAGATATGTGAATGATAATTGTGTGAGGACGTTCCAGAGTTTAAATACCGGTTTCCCTGCGCTGACGCTGTAATATGCAATACCCAGGAAGAATAATAGCAGGGCTCTTTTTACTGCATGAAAATAGAGTTTCTTCCAGGTCTCACCCCTGGCGACGCGTTTCATTACTGAAAACGGAATGGCAACTCCGACAATGAACATGAAAAACGGTTCCACAAAATCCCAGAAATGAATACCGATCCAGTCCGGATGTTCAAACTGCCACCCCAGCCATGATATAACTCCATTTTCTGACTCCTGCATCAGCTCATAGATTGGACCTATCAGCAGAAACATTGTAAGCCCTCTGAAGAAATCAAGAGACAGAAGACGGTCGCTGGTTTTTTGAGCCGAAATGTTTTCTGTCATTTTATTTCTATTGTAATTTATATTCAAGATTAGTTATAACGTCTTTTAAGATTGATATCTAAGTATATTGACTTAGTGAATCTTAATTTCTTTGTGCTTTTGTGGCATCCCTTTTTGCCACCCGGGCATTAGTTCATTTCTAATATCGACAACATAGGCCTGTACAGGAAAAGTACCGCTATCCCAATCACTGGCAAAAATAACTCTTGTTCCATCCGGTGAGGGAGATCCATGTGATTCTGCTACATAGGTAAAATTATTTGAACGGATGTTACATAACCGGTCAATCCTTGAACCATCAAGCTTAACTGCAACTATTTCATTCTGATAAGGATAGCTCTTCTTATTATCTCTGGTCTGGTATGTAACATAAACCCAGCCAGGTCTTTTGTAATTTCTGCCGGATGTATGGGAAGCATAACCGGTATCAACGAGTACAGTTATTTGTCCGTCTGACAATCTCCTTTTTATTACATTTCCGCTGTAAGGAGCAGTTTTGGCGACACCGACAACAACCTCATCACCATTCTGATCAATCTGGGCATCCCAATGACTTGGAAGTCCATACCTGGATTCTGACCATAGCAGTGTGCCATCAACAGCACTTCTTACCCGGATCCTGTCATCATCATACTCGGCTCCTAAACCTGCCACAGTGCTATTAGCATTACTATCCCCATCATTGATAAATCCGTCAACCACAATATAATTGCCCAGGTATGACATTGTGCAATTATCCGCCCGGGATATTTCAATGTCAGGTCCTTTACTCTTATTAATCACATCCAGGACGAAAATGACTTTCTTTCCATCTTTTACTGCCATCACGGCTGCCTTCTTACCATCTGCCGAAAAATTACCCTCTCCGGCTCCAAAGGTACAGGAAGAATAAGGCTTTAAATCAATTAATTCATTTGTGATATCCCTGACAACATCCCATTTCCCAAATTTGCAACCATCAGAAGAATTTAACAGATAATACATAATAGTTGGCTCTGAATGGCTCCAGCGAAGATCGTAACTGGGTCTGTCAGGATTTTTGTTTGTAGGTTTATCAGGTCTGGTAAACAAAACTTCGTATGTGCTACCATTAAGCCAGAGGTTTGGTAAATGTCTGTCAAGAAAAATCATACTCTGGTCACAATTCCAGGCTTCTCTTTTTGAATAGCCATGTCGTAATTGTTCAGCTGCCCATTTAACTCCAGGTACATTTGGTAAAGGATCACCCGGATCACCTACAATTCTGGTGATCTTTGTTCCAAAAGTAGGGTCAATAACTGTCTGAAGATAAGCTGGTTTACTTAAAGGAGGTGCAGGCCAGCATGTATTCTGATCTGTTCTAAGTTCATCTTTTACAATGGTAAAATAGTCCCAGATATGACTTCCTTTTTCATTCTCCTCATTACATAAGAATTTTACATCCATTCTGTTTTTCTCAATGTCAATAACGACTGATCCTTCATAATCAGAGCCGGGAAATCTTACCGGTATAAAACTATAAGGAACAGGATAATATTTGGATGAATTTGCAACTCCTCCTCCGCTACATGTTATGAAAATGGTTCCTTTGTGAGGTATACAACCTGCCGGTTTATAATAAGGACCACCTGAATCTTCTCTTCCGAGCCCTGTATCAATTTTATTGGCTTCTGTAATATCCGTTGACTTACCTATTATATTATCAACCAGATATGACCGTTCATAAACATGATTATGTCCCTGAAGAATCAGATCAACTCCGTGGTTCTCAAGCAGAGTCAGCCAGTCATTTCTTCTTTTCTGCGCTGATTGTTCCTTATCAGTAGGATGATATCCTGCACTGTGAAATGGCTGGTGCATACAGGCAATCAACCAACTCTGTTTGCTATTTTCAAGGTCCATTTTCAACCATTCTGTCTGAGCTTTGTAATCAGCCTGATCGTAAATCTCAGTACATAATACAACAACGTGAATATTCGAATAGTCAAAAGAATAGTATTTTTCGGTTCCTGATGGTACTCCGCCTGCTTCACCGGAAGAGGGTAATGTAAAAGTCTTTAAGTAATTAAGTGTGCTGTCATGATTATCATGATTCCCGATAGTAGTATATAAAGGTGTTTTCAACAGAACATTTTCGAGCTGACTGAAATAATTATGCTGAATCTGGTAAATTGCATCATCTTCTGACTGATCGCCAAGAGACATAACAAAACTGGCATGATAATCATTATTATTAAATGATTTCCACCTGTCAATAGTCTGAAGCCTTTTTTCATTCTGGTCTGAATTTGTCTGACCAAAATCAGAGATTAACCAGATTCTTACAGGAGTGGCCTTCCCGTTTTCCGGTGGTGTGATAAAATATTGTGCTTCGTTTCCAGCTGACGATCCATCAACAGAGTAATAATATTTTGTCGATGGTATAAGACCTGTCATTTTTACTTCATGATAAATTCTTTCATCATCCGATTCCCGAACCTTGTTTGTCAGTGCCGAAATAGTTGTTCCGTAAAGTACATTCCCGATTTCTCCTGTTCCTGTCTGCCACCGGATCACAATGCTGTTTGGCGTTGGAATCTGAAGATATGGCTGACGGGTAACCTGCGAAGAAACCTGCAGCGCAAGCGCACAAGTTATGATTGAAAAAAGAAATATTTTAAATCGGAAAGTGTGCTTCTTCATTTCAACACCTTATTTTTCAAGATTATTTTTTCTTTTTTACCACAGCCTATTCTTTCTGAAGAAGAGCATGAATCTCAGTCAAAGCAAACAGCATCAGTCCGCTACCATGAGAATAACTCTTTTCTGCCTCAACCTCCCGGGTATTATAATAATTCAGGTCAGCGCCTATTGAAGTGCTTGATGACACTTTCAGAAGTTCGCCCTTTAAAGAGATTCTGGAAGTATCGGAAAATGCAACAAGGGCTTTTTTCACGACAGGAGTGTAAACAGAAGCGTCGAGCCATCCCCTGTTAATTCCCCTTGCAACAGCATATATGAACTGCGAACTGCACGATGTCTCAGTACCCCATGTAAGTTCCGGATGGTCGATCACCTGATGCCATAATCCGGATGAGGTCTGATATTTAATCAGCCCGTCAAGATGTTTCTTATAGATATTGAACACCTGAGCGTACTTAGGATGATTTTCCGGCAATACAGAAAGCACTTCGACTATTGCAACTGCTGCCCAGCCATTTGCCCGGCCCCATTTACAACAGGTGTGTGACTTTTTATCCACATAATAAGCATGATAAAACACTCCGTCAGTATCCTGCATCAGTTTTGCGTAGCTGATTATCTGATTGGCAGCATCATCGAGTACAGAAGGATCGTTTTTATATTCAGCCCACCTTATCAGGAAAGGCAGACTCATATAAAGATCATCCAACCAGATAGTTAGCCCGTCAGGTGAGTCAGGCCTCCAGAAAGTGCCGTCTTCCAGCCTGTACTGTATTTTGGTGACATAATTACCTATTATCTCAGTAAGCTCATTCAGGTTTGGAGTGAACTGAATGTTGTGACGCAGGTTTGTTTCCAGTATTGCTGCGCCCATTGCGCCACAGTCGTCCAGCATTGAGAGCCTCCAGAGCTTTTCGAAACCAGTTGTCTTATATACGGTACCGAATTCCTGCTTCTGCCAACGTAAATAAGCATATTGATCTGCAGATATCCGGTTGTTTTTTACAATGTAATTAAGGATCTCAGCATCGTGGGTAATATCATAAACACGCTGCATAGCCAGAAGACAGACACCTGTAGGATACGACCAGTATAATGCTTTGGGTGGTTTTGATTTTTTAACAGCTTCCCAGTCACCTCTGATATATTCGCCATCCCTTAATTCATAAGTGCCTATAATATAATAAGTAATCGCGTTCATGAGTTCGATGACTGATCTTCCCTGCGGTTGAGCTGTTGGAACACTTACCTTTTCAGCCTTTTTCTGGGAATATGTATCCTTAGCGAGAAAAATATGCATTATCAGGATACAAACTAAAATTCTTAAAATAGTCTTTGAATAAATTTTCATGATAAATATTTGATTAGTGTTAATTCAATGGTCTGGTTAAAACCTTTTAAAAAATAAAATACGACTGATCAATCTGTTTTCCTTACATCCTGGTATCTGAAATAGACTCTGGATATCTTCAGATCTGTATCCTGATCTGCTGCAACAATTTCAAAATCAACCTTCTGGTCTGCAGGGTACTCTTTAAGCAATGTCAGGGGTGCCCATCCCCAGTCATTCCAGCTAATAGTGAATTCTTGTGTTATGCCTTCAAACTTAACCAGAACTTTCGCCGGTATTGCTGAATTATTGAGAATCAGCAAACAGAGCTGAAGTGATCCTTTTTTATTAATATCAATACTAAATTTAAGAGGGTTATTCCTTAGATTCCACGATGGAAGCCCCTTGAAAGAGTCTCCTTTTTCTATTATATATTTCAGATCAGTTTCAAAGTCTTCAAAAAAGGTTTTATCCTGAAGGGAAGTAACTTTTACAATTTCTTTTTGATCAGCTTTCAAAATATTATCAGAAAGGAGGAGATTCTCAACTGTATTTTCTTCTTCTTCAAAAAGCGCATTACTGGCACCTATTGACCTGCAGAAATATGCAGTCGCACCTTTAATATTCCTGAAATGTGCTACCGGTGTTGTTGGATACTTGATTTCCCCCTTTATGGAAAACATTTCAAGATTATTTATCCTGTCAAAAACAAGAGGAGGTCTGGTCTCGCCTCCGGCGGCATACATATAAATGTTATTAAGGTGAAGCTCATCAACATTACGGCAGTACAGACCATAAGCCGGCAGATTTTCAAATACACTTGCTGCCGGATAGGAGAATTCTTCAAACGGTACTTCATTGTAAGGGACAGGTTTTTGAGCCACAGAACTTCTTACCAGATAATTATTAATTACAATGTTCTGGATTTTTTTATCATGCATTCCAATAATACTGGATGGCAATTTTGAATTCAGGACAGTTATATTATTCAGGAATATATCTTTAACATCAGCAACTCTGCTTACATACTGACCAGCTTTGTAGGGTCTTGCACGGTTACCTAACCTGATAAAAACAGGAGTGGCAACATTTTCCATTGTAATGTTTTCAAGGAGGATATTCTGCATTATTCCGCCATCAACAGTCATTAATTCAATTCCTGCATGCCTGGGAAGATCCTTGATAACACAATTACTGACCGTGATATTCTTGAAGCCGCCGTTTGATTCAGTCCCGGTTTTGATAGCAGAAGCATTTGTCCGGATAATACAATTTATAATTGTTATATTCTGACACAAGACGTCATTGGTGGCTTTCATTACAATCGCATCATCTCCTGTCAGAAAGCGTGAATCAGAAACTGTCACCCTGTTACAGGCATCAATATCCAATCCGTCTCTGTTTGAATCTACACCGTTTTCAATTGCAACACCATCAATATTCACATCGCTGCATCCAAGCAGATGTAATGTCCAGTTTGCCGATTCCAGGAGCTTGACATCTCTTATGGTAACATTCTGACAGTTAACAAGGCGTACCATGTAAGGTCTTAAATTCTGAGGATTACCTTTAAGGAAGTTCTTTAAACCATTTCCATGTATTATACCCGTACCAGTTATTGAGATATTCCTGGCTTCTTCTGCGAATATCATGAAGTGTTTAGCATAGAGTCCATTTGTGCGAGAGTCATACTTATGGATAATTTCTGCATAGTCCTTATAATCAGGACTTCCAAGAATTATTGCACCCGGTTCAAGATGCAATTCGACATTATCTTTAAGGATCAGTGTTCCAATAAGATAAGTTCCTGTTGGTACATTTACGATACCACCCCCATTTTCAAATGCTTTATCTATGGCGCTTTGTATGTATCGGGTATCCAATGAGGTACCATTGCCTTTTGCACCAAACTTTTTTACATTATATTGTGCATTTAGACTGAAAGACAGCGAATTAATCAGAATCAGGAGTACTATTAATATTGTTTTGTTTTTCATAGTGCTTATTCTTTTCCCATTTTAGTTTTCAGAGTTATTATAAAACTGAATTTGTTGAATATTTTTTCCTCTAATTCCATACAACTCCATCATTATTCCTTACTGCATTCTCAGGAAAAGGATGTTTCTCATCAAAACAATAAAGTGTTTTTTGCTCTTCAATAACAATCCCATCTTCATTCAGGGTACCGTCCTGATTCATGACTTTGGACAGGTCAAGACCGAGATGTTTTGCAAGAAATGGATAGGCGGCTGCTCGTTTGCTGTAATCATATCCATGCTTTTCGTCCGGGAAAAATGCGTATTCTACGTTTCCTGGCACCGATAGCAGGTCATATATGTACTTCAGATGAGGATATTCGACTTCCGGAGTATTCTTAGTATAATCATCCCCATCTCCAATAATCATTAATGGACGAGGAGCTGCACATGCTGCAATTTCGACATTATTGGTCTGAAAATTTTTAGCTTTATGTATTGGCATTCCGCTTTCGCAAACGCATCCTCCGAAGAAGTATGCGGAAACCTGCACAACAGGTACAGATACTGCAATCCGGTCATCAACGGCTGTAAGAAGAAAGGTTTGTGTTGCTCCTCCTGATTCTCCGGTAATTCCGATTTTTTCAGGATCAACGCCCATAGAGAGCAAAAAATCGACGGCGCGGATACTATTCCATAGTTGCAATTTGAGTGTCAATGGATGTTCATGTTTCCAGCCGTATTCAGCCATCTGACCAAAACCAACCATATCATATGCATAGACCATAGCGCCCATTCTGGCCATCCCGGCAAACCGTTTTTGTAAATCGGCCTTGTAACGTCCGTAATCTGCAGGATCATCCCAATGCCCGTGAGGGCTTAATATTCCCGGTATCTTCCCTTTTGAATTAATCGGAGTGTAAAGGCTTCCTGTCACATAAACTCCCGGCAGACTTTCAAAAGCAACATTCTGAACCTCATATCCATCAAAAATACGCTTCTCTCCAAAAATAGGGTTGAGAGTACATTTTTCAGGAAACTTCTCTAATTCTGCTCCCTTAAGAATCTGTGCACGGATCTGTCTTGCCCGCTCAATCCAGGCTTTAACAGTTGTATAAGTCTGTCTCTGTTTTTCAAGAAAAGCTTTGCCTTCAGCCTCAGTGAAGTACTCATCAGGGCAAAGCATTGATTCAGAAACCTTTTCCTGCTTTTGATTTTTTGAACCTGTATTCTTACAGGAAACAATCAGACCAGACACGATTATACTCAACAGGAAAGTATACTGGATTTTAGATAATATACTCACATTCATTTATTTGGAAAAGTAATTTATTTGCCTGAATCAGGAGTAAGCACATATACCTGA
>Ga0113563_10000682_pt1 | contig 17220 bp, 5 predicted proteins | sample Mud3Dept3metaG_FD_80117 | JGI IMG/M metagenome (GOLD analysis project Ga0113563, IMG submission 80117) | Freshwater wetland microbial communities from Ohio, USA, analyzing the effect of biotic and abiotic controls - Mud 3 Core 4 Depth 3... | ecosystem: Environmental > Aquatic > Freshwater >...
AATATAACGGTTCACCTGGACGAATGGATCGACAGGGAAAACGGGGTAACTAAAGAAAAAAACAGGATAACTTCAATAAAAACTCTATCCGGGAAAGTTTATAAAGGAAAAATATTTATTGATGCAACCTATGAAGGTGACCTGATGGCGTCAGCTGGTGTCAGTTATACAGTGGGAAGAGAGGACAACGCTCTTTATGGTGAAACATGGAACGGCGTTCAGGCTGGTGTATTCCATCACGGGCACTTTTTTAAGGACAGGATCGATCCTTATAAAATACCCGGAGATCCATCCAGTGGACTGCTTCCACGGATCTCAGCTGAAACACCGGGAGAAAATGGTTCCGGAGATTTAAAGATACAGGCTTATTGTTTCAGACTTTGTCTTACTCAGCATCCGGATAACCGCGTCCTTATAACAAAACCCGGGGATTACGACAGTACCCAATATGAACTGCTTGCCAGGTTGTCGGCAACCAGATGGGATGAATTCTTCGGGAAATTTGATCCCATCCCGAATCTTAAAACTGACGTTAACAATCATGGTCCGTTCAGCTTTGATAATATAGGGATGAACTGGGATTACCCTGAAGCATCTTATGAAAGAAGAAAGGAAATAGTAAGTGAACATATTTCATATCAGAAGGGATTGCTCTATTTTATGGCAACCGACCTGCGGTTGCCTGCATGGGTTCGTGAAACAATGAATAAATGGGGCTTTGCAAAGGATGAATTTACGGATAACGGCAACTGGCCTTACAATATATACGTAAGGGAAGCCCGGAGGATGGTCGGCGAATATGTAATGACCGAGAATGATGTCCTTTGCAAAAGACCTGTGCCAAGATCAATCGGAATGGGATCATATACAATGGATTCTCATAATGTCCAGAGATATGTCACTTCCGAAGGGTATGTACAGAACGAAGGAGATATCGGTGTCAGGGCGCCCAAACCATATCAGATTGATCTTGGATCCATAATGCCGAAAAAGGATGAATGCAGCAATCTCCTTATCCCTGTTTGCGTTTCATGTTCACATATTGCTTTCGGTTCGATACGGATGGAACCCGTTTTTATGATCCTCGGCCAAAGTGCCGGAACCGTTGCTTCACTGGCTCTGAAAAGCAAAAATAACATCCATGATCTTACGTACGATGAGATCAAAGCGCAATTAATTTCCGACGGGCAGATACTGGAGTATTGACCGGAATTTACCCGATTAAAAAAATTTGGCTCGTGTCTGCCCAATGCTTAAATTTGATAATATCCTGATCTTACTAATTTTTCGGGATAGGAGGTTCCCTGAAAATCCTTTTAAGAGAGTAAGGAGTGTAAGCTGAAAAACTCAAGAGTAAGCCAATCTAAATTATCCCGATCATGAGAAAGTTATATCTGTTAATCCCCGTTATTTTTCTATTATCCCTTCAGCCGGTTACTGCACAGCTTGAAAAGGGTACGTTTATGGCAGGTGTTGCATCTACACTTGGACTGGGCGACTTCGGAACAGATCTGATGAGCCTCGGATTTACAACCCGGAAAATCAAAGACAGCGGCGGAGATGTTAATGTGACTTACAAAATCATAGGTTTTAACCTGTTACCCAGAGGAGGATATTTTATCATGGACAACCTGGCGGTCGGAGCAGATATTACAATAGCTTTCAGTCGCCAGAAATCCCAGGATACTGATTACAAAGACACTGAATCATTGCTGGCTATAGGTCCATTTGCCAGATATTATTATCCACTGGATAATATATATCCATTCGTTGAAGCAAATGCTGGTTTTGGTACCTGGAAGGAAAAGTGGTCAAACGGTTTGGAAGGTGAGGACAAAGAAGGATTATTCTTATGGGGAATTGGACTTGGAGCTTCCAAGCCAGTTGGTGAAAATGTGCTGATTGACGCCCTTGTAGGTTACGGATCTCAATCATGGAAAGAGGAGGATGACGATAAGTACATTTATGCATCCTTTGGACTGAGAGTAGGCATTACAATATTTTTAGGGCAATAGGAACAGGGGAACACGAACACCTCAGGGGCATAATCTGATATCTTTCAGATTTCCTTTAGAGTATCTTCATATTATCCCGGGGCATTGGTGGATTCAGAAATCTGCATGCCCTTTTCTTTCTGAACTTTATTCCAATAGCTTTTGGCAATTGATATTTTAGTATAATTGCGTGATAATTTAATAAAAAACAGGGTGTATAATTCCCGGATCTACTGGCTTAAACAATCAGTCATCTGTCTGATATTACTGGTTCTCTTTAATATATCATCTTACTGTCAGACAGATTCTTCTGTTATCAGCACCAGTGCGATCCCCATTTACAAGCTTAAATCGGCTATTGACTTTGACGGCATCCCCGGCGAAGAAGCCTGGAATACAATTGAGCCTTTTAAGATGACAATGCATTCACCGGTCTTTGGCAAAGACCCTACAGAAGATACCGATGTACGTATTGCATATGATGATAAGTATCTGTATGTTGGAGCCTGGCTTTATTATAAAGATCCGGGCATGATAAAATCAACCAGTTTGAAACGTGATTATCAGGGGGCAGGGGGAGACTGGTTCGGAGTATTTCTCGATACCTATAACGACAAGGAGAACTCTATGGTTTTCGGTACTTCCCCCGATGGTTACAGATTTGACGCAAGTATTCAAAAGGATGCTGTTGTATTCATGCCAGACCAGATGCCTATGAATATAAGCTGGAACACTTTCTGGGACGTATTGACAAAGCGTGATCCTAAAGGCTGGAGTGCGGAGTTCAGAATACCTCTGTCAAGCCTGAGGTTTCAGGAATCAGGTGGTGAAGTAAGAATGGGATTGACTGTTTACAGATGGATACCATCAAAAAATGAAGCTGATCTGTACCCGGCAATCCCTCCAAACTGGGGTCCGACATCTGTTATGAAACCTTCGCAGGCCCGGGAAGTCGTTTTTCACGGGATAAAGCCGGGTAAACCGCTCTATATAGCACCTTATGCACTGACCGGCTACGAAAGCACCTATGATCTCAATGATGACGAAACAGCTTACCTGAGGTCGAATAAGCCTGATTTTGAAGCTGGACTTGATATAAAATACGGCATCTCCAAAACCCTGGTGATGGATATTACAGCAAATACCGATTTTGCACAGGTTGAATCTGATGATCAGCAGATTAACCTTACGCGGTTTTCTCTTTTTTTCCCTGAAAAGCGTATGTTCTTTCTGGAGCGCGCCAGTGTTTTCGATTTCTCACTCGGTGGAAACAGCAACCTTTTTTACAGCCGCCGCATCGGGCTGTATGATGATGAGTTTGATGAGGAAGAACCTGAGCCTGTGCGCCTTTACGGAGGTACCAGGATAACAGGCAGGATAAAGAACTGGGATGTAGGCTTCATGGACATCCAGGCAGCACCTCTGACAAAAAAGGTATCTGACGGAAATGAACTGACATTGGTCCCTTCAGAGAATTTCGGAGTTGTCAGGTTCCGGAGGCAGGTGTTCAATGAAAACAGTTATGTGGGGACCATGGCCACAAGCCGTCTGGGCACCGACGGATCTTACAATTTTGCCTACGGCTTTGACGGTATCTTCAGGGTATTCGGAAATGACTATCTCGATTTGAGATGGACACAGACCTTCGAGGATGGCGTAAGTAACAAGTCCTTAAAAGAAAATTCCCTGATTATGGCGGCATGGGAAAGAAGATCAACAAAGGGATTTGGATATAATCTTGGATATACCCAGTCGGGAATTCATTTCAATCCTGGTATCGGATTTGAAATGATGCACGACTATGCAGTTGTCAGAGGAGGCCTCAGCTATGGATGGATCTCTCCGGAGAGTTCAAAATTGTATACACATGGTCCCGAGATCAGGATTATGTACAGGACCTATATTGCAGATGGGTCATTTATGAGTCTGACTAATTATTCCGGATGGGAATTCCAGGCCAAAAACCAGTGGCAGGGTGCTGCAAATATTATCTACAACAATGAAAGACTGACTGACAGCCTTGAAATAAGTCCGGATGAACTGTACATAAAACCCGGCAGATATGAATATCTGAGTTTCAGGGGAATGCTTTCCACTCCCATGTCGAAGCCTTCCTATCTGATACTTATGACAGAGTTCGGACAGTTTTATGACGGAGCCCGCTTTTCTGTTCGCCTCGAACCTACATGGAACATGTCGAAACATTTTGAGCTGGGTGGTACATATAGTTTCGATCATGTTGATGTTACAAAAAGAGATGTTTCGATGACCAATCACATAGTCGGGATAAAAGCACTTTATATGCTCAACACTAAGCTTTCAGTCAATGCTTTTATTCAGTACAATACAGCTCTGAACGGGATAATTACCAATTTCAGAATAAGGTATAATCCGAAGGAGGGTAATGATCTTTACCTGGTTTTTGATGAGAACAGGAACACTGATCTCTTAAGGGAATTGCCTAATTTGCCGGTTTATAATTCCAGGGCTGTGATGGTGAAATATACTTATACCTTCAACCTTTAAAAAAAACCATCTCCCAGGTTCCTCAATAAGCAATAATTCAGCGCTTTTGTTGTTAATAACTTTAATCGCGTGTTGAATAATTAAAATATTTAACACGCTTTAAAGTTTCTATGTTGCTTATTTTGCTGATTTAAAATTAGAACCGGTTCCGGCTTACTGTGAAAGCCCGACAGGTTGGAGTTTGTAAGCGGCAGTATAATCCGTAGAAATAATAAAATTTAATATTTACTAACCAAAAAATGAAAAAATGAGACAGATTGGAAAATTTCTGACAATTGCAGTTGTAATGTTCGCATTTTCAGCATCAGCATTTGCACAACTGACAGCTTCGGCTACAGCTTCGGCAGTTATAATAGCACCGCTTTCAATTGCCAAGGATGTCGATTTACATTTCGGAACTGCCTGGAGGGGCGCTGCTCTGGGTACAGTTGTGTTAACCCCGGCAGGTGCACGTTCGGCAACCGGCGGAGTAACACTATCTGCTTTAGCACCTGTTGCTACTGTTGCTTCTTTTACAATTTCAGGCGAACCTACGCGGGCTATTACTATTACTCTTCCCGCTGCAGATGTAACAATTACGGACGGAGCTAATAATATGATAGTTAATACCTTTGTCAGTAACCCGGCAGGCGGGACCTATACCCTCACCGGTCCAACAACAGTACTTACTGTAGGAGCCACATTGAATGTAGCAGCAAATCAACCATCGGGTACATACAGCGGATCTTTCAATGTTTCGGTTAATTATAACTAGAAACACCTGGTTCTTGATTCTAAATCAGGATCGTGATAAGGCTGACTAAAATATATGCCATATCTGGTTTGTTCTTTTTGATAAACCTGAATCACCTTAATGCCCAGGTTGTACAATCAACAAGTGCAACAGGCCATATTTTTGCCGAAATAATTCCTGTTTTCTCAGCCCGTGAAATTGCACAATTGAATTTTGGAAGATTTTCTCCGGGGCCCCAGGGAGGAAAAATAGTTCTCTCGCCTCAAAGTACGATATCAGTGCTGGGAAGTGTTTTTATAGGTACCGGCAGCCATAACGCAGCAAGTTATTATGTTACGGGGGATGAAGATGCTTCTTTTTCAATTAGTCTGCCATCTGGTCCTGTAATTCTGAATCATACTGCCAGCGCAAAGACCATGGCAATAGAAGAATGGTATTCTGTTCCTGCACCCGGCACAGGAACAGGAGTGCTTCAGAACGGTTTTCAGGTTGTGAATGTCGGAGCTACTCTTAAGGTCGGAACTCTTGAAGATAATCCGGTAGGAATATATACCGGAACTTATACTATTACTTTTGACTTTAACTGATGGGGCTTAAAAAATCATTTGATGGATAAGCAAAAGCAATTTTTAACCGCAAAGCCGGGAAATCACCACAGAATGAAGTTTTTTCTGATTTTATTTTCTGCATTAGCTGGAATTCCGGCTATTTATCCAATAGCTGCTTCTGCCCAGGGAGATCTTTTAATCACACCCCGAAGGGTGGTTTTTGACGGAGCTGACAGATCAATAGATATTAACCTGGCAAATACCGGCCAGGATACAGCTACTTATGCGATTTCGCTTATTCAGATCCGGATGCTTGAGAATGGTGGATTTGAGACAATATCAGAACCTGATCCTGGTCAACAGTTCGCTGACCGTTTTATTCGTTTCTTCCCGCGTTCTGTCACGCTCGGTCCGAACGAAGCCCAGGTTATTAAGGTCCAGTTGATAAGATTGAATGAACTTGCTCCCGGAGAATACCGTTCTCATTTTTATTTCAGGGCGGTTCCAAAGGTCAGACCGCTTGGTGTAGAAGCAGCTCCAACAGATTCAACAGCAATTTCAGTAAGGCTGACACCTATTTTTGGAATTACTATACCTGTAATAGTCAGGAGAGGCGAATCGACAGCAAAAGTGACTTTGTCTGATCTGTCTTTTAGCCTGCAGAATGATACCCTGCCCGGAATAAGCATGGTTTTCAACCGTTTCGGTAACATGTCGGTCTATGGAGATATTACAGTTGATCATATTTCTCCACAGGGAAAGATTACTCGGGTAGGTCTTGCCAGTGGAGTTGCAGTTTATACTCCAAATACAAAACGCCGGTTTCAGTTTGTTCTTAACGGAGTCCCGGGAGTAGAATATAAAACAGGGACATTGCGTGTGATCTACAATTCTTCATCCGACGTCAAACCGGTAAGACTTGCTGAAGCAGAATTGCCGCTTAACTGACATTGACTCACATGATGCATTTTTTGCATTAATTCCATTGAAATCATGATAAGACAAAACCTTACCTGCAAGAAATTTTTCCTGGCAGTGGTTTTGTCATTTTTTGTTTTTTCACTGATTGCAGCTGACAGGTATTCCATAGCTACCGGACGATGGGATCAGACCAGTACCTGGTCAACAACCTCAGGAGGACCTGGCGGAGCTTCAGTACCAGGAGCAGGCGATAATGTATATATTGAAGGTGGATACAGCGTAAGAATCAGCAATGCCGCTGCTACATGTGCAAACCTCTCAATATCGGCCGGATCAACCCTGGATGCAAGGGGACAAAATCTTACAGTTGGAGGGACAACTATTGTAAATGGAACTCTTTCTTTTACTCAAAATGCAGGAGGAACCAAGACATTTACAGGCCTTGTTACAGTGAACGGTTCATGGACCAATACGATTAACTCACCGGTTTATTTCAGGGGCGGAATATCTAACAATGGAACTTTTACCGCTGGTACGGGAACCTATACATTCAATACAAACAATCAGACAATAAGCGGAACTTTTTCAATATCTGCAATCACTGTCACCGGAGTGGTTCTTACCAATAATGCCACCCTCACTGTTACAGCATCACTCGGAGGGACAGGCGGAATAACACAGGGTGTGAATGCACAGCTGAACATTGGAGGGTCGTCACCAATTGCCACACTTACTGCTTCGAACAGCGGGAATACGGTAAATTTTTCAGGCGCCAACCAGTCTGTTAATTCATCTTCTTATTATAATCTTACAATATCCGGTAGCGGAAATAAGACGCTGACAGGAAACACATCCGTCGACGGAACTTTGACACTTACAGCAGGAACGCTTACCGTCGGTGCCAACCAGATCACACTGAACGGACCGGCGATAGCAGGAACACCGGCAAACCTGGCAACTTCGAACTCCTCAAGCTTATCATTAGGCGGCTCTTCTGCCGGAGTTTTTGTTCCATCAAGTGTAGCAAATCTGAATAACCTGACAATAAACAACATAAACGGTGTCACATTAAACAGTAATATTATCCTTGCATCAGGTGGAGTACTTACCCTTTCAAACGGGATATTGCAGGCCGGAACTAATACGCTCAGAGTATCAAATACAAATCCCTCTTCAGCAATTGTCTGGACTTCAGGATCATTTATAAATGTTACTACAGGAAGTCTCGAAAGAGTACTTGCTCTAAACCTGACTGGTACCGGTAATAACTATCTCTTCCCTATTGGTGAAGGAGATGTTTTTAAGGGCATAAACCTCAGAGATGTAAATACCGGAAGTACGGGTCCGGTACTGAAGGCATCCGTAAGTGCCACCGGTGCATTGACGGGTGATGGCATTACAATCGGTGCCGTTGATCCACGTTGCTGGTCGCTGATAAATACAAACGGCGGAAATTTCACAAGCGCAAGGATCGAATTATATGAAAGCGACCTTGATGCAACTAAAATAATTGGTATGTCGGCGGCTGTTGCCGGTAACTATTCCGGGATTGGGGGATCCATTGAGCCATTATCAATATTATCTCCGGTTGTTTTCAATCCTGGCCCCTATTTCTGTATAGGAACTCTTCTGAATACATACTATTCATATCAGACTGGTGACTGGAATATACCTGAAACGTGGACCACGGATCCGAGCGGAACCCTTCAGATCGGCTCCACAGTTCCCGGAACAAATGACAAGGTGGTTATACTGACTGGCCGGACTGTTTCCCTTTCAGATGACGTAACCACATCAGGACTTGATATATCAATTGACGAAGGAGGTTTCCTTGACCAGACAAGCAGACGGTTTACAAATGCTCTGTCAGCGATACGCGGAAAGGGAACCCTGAAACTCGCATCAGTGAATTTTCCATCAGCAACTATCAATACTTTTGTCGACCCCGGAGGAGGCACAACCGAATACAATAATCCGGTGAATTTTATTTTGCCAGCTTCGCAAAACATATATAATAACCTGACAATAAATACTTCCGGTTCTGTTGCAACTCAACTGGGCAATCTGACTTTAAACGGCAATCTATATATAAAAACAGGGACAATAAAGATCAACGACAACACCTCAACTGCAAAGCTGATACTATCCATAAACGGAAATGTGACAGTCGATAACGGAGCATTTATTTCTGTTGGTAATGGTGTTACCAATACAGCTATTGGAGGAACGGGAGGCACAGCGCCTTTTCTGAACTATTACACAAACTTCCATACTGTAATTATAAAAGGAGATTTCACAAATAACGGAACTGTAAATTTTACTAACCTGCCCTATCCTGTTTATAATGCCTTCCCTCCTACCGTAGCCGGAGCTACATCTGGCGCTGCTTCGGTATATTTCCAGGGTGCACATGATAACAATTTAATTTGTAACGGGATCACAAATTTTTATAATCTTATAATTGACAAAGGGACAGATCAGACTTACAAACTTAATGTCAATTCAACAAGTTATTCAAATTTCAGACTATCAGGGGCTAATACTCTGGAAGTTGATGGTGGGACTGTTACAGGCAATCCAGACGTCAGAAAAGCATTATGGATCAGGAACGGAACACTTGTCTTAACAGGTCAGCTTATTATACCTTCCCTCACGGAAGGCACGACAGGTGCTTCAGATTACTATATTCCTTCGAATGGAGCATTGATAATTGAAGGGGTCGATGTCGCAATACTTTCAACTGCTGATAATTACCAGGAAATAAATGCGGGGTATAGTGTATCAGCACCCGACAATGCTACAATAGGTATAACAACAGGTGGAGCCAGTGCTCTGGTTATTTTTGGAAAGCTTCAGATAGACGAAGGTTATCTTTCAACCCGTGAATCAGCAGGAATAATAACCTCATCAGCTGCCTCCGGACAAGTTGTGATCAATGGTGGGACATTAGACGCTAAACAATTTCTTTCTGCGACCGGTTCAGCATCATATACGCAGTCGGGAGGACTATTGATTCTTCGTGGCCGTTTCAGGCGGATTCCTGTTTCATATGCAACTGTTGCGGACATCACCGATGTTACTACTGCTACACTGAATACCACAAGAGCGATAAGCAGTACAAATGCAGGCTATGGAACCTTTAACCTTGAGAATACAGGTAATATTTATGCAGTTTCAGGTGGCACAATATGCATTTATGATGTTACCGGAACCGGAGCGGCTGAGCAGAAGGCATTTGATGTAAAATCATCTTCAGCGAATATAAACGTAACAAACGGGACCCTTGAAATAGTTCCGGTAACCGGCACTGGTCAGCCTGATCCAGCAAGTTATTTAATATTCTCTAATGCCCCTCTCGGTAATTTATCAGTCAACCGTATCAGCAGCACTGCTGTCGTGAGATTATCAACGCAGCTGGATGTCCTGAATGACTTAAGCCTTATTTCCGGCGATCTGGCATCAAACAACCTGGACATTTCAATTGGTGGTGACTTTTTAGTTGAAAATGGCACCACTTATACAGCAGGATCGAATACAACAACATTAAATGGAACCGGAGATCAAATATTTACTTATAATCCTGGCTTACCGCTTTCACTTAGTAAACTAACAATCGATAAACCGGCTGGTAAAAAAGTGACTCTTACCGGATCCCAAAATGTACTTAATGTTACTGACAATTTCAGACTGGTCCTCGGAACGTTTGATTTGGGCAGCAAAACAATGAATGTTTCACGGGATGTTTATAACTCCGGCGTTTTTACAGGTACAGGTAAAATTACGTTGAATGGCACTCTTGCCCAGACTATTGACGGAGCAGGCATATTTGAAAATATTGAGCTGAACAATACGAACGCTTCACCGGCACCAGTTACCCTGTCGGCCAACATGACAATAAACGGAGCTTTGACACTTTCACAGGATAAGCTTTTTAATATAGGCACGTATAATCTTCTTCTTAATTCTTCTGCATCAGTTGTAAATGTGGGCTCATCAAGGTATGTCCAAACAGCAGGAAATGCAGGAGATGGTGGGCTTACCCGTGTTTATTCATCATCTTCAATGTCCTTTACTTTTCCTGTAGGAGCCCCTACTATTACTCCTTTAAGGGCCGTAAAATATACTCCTGCGACTATTGGATTCTCTGCTTCTCCTTCAGTATTTGGCTCAGTTACAGTAATCCCTGTTGGTTATGAGCATCCGGCCACAACAATTAACGGACAAAGCCTGACATATTTCTGGCGGATTAAATCGGCAGGATTTACCGGAATTGCTCCCGGCACAGTCACTCATTCTTTCATTTACGACCAGAACGATGTCGCAGGAACCGAAATTAATTATATCCCTTCCCTTTACAACAGGACATCTTATACATGGAATAATGGATTGTCCGCCAATATTAATACTACAACCAATACAATATCGGACTGGGCAACACCAACAAACAGTACTGATTTTCTCGATGGTGATTATACTGCCGGTGACGCCTGCTTCGGTGTGCCGATAATATATTACAGCCGTCAGTCGGGTATATGGTCAACCCTGGCAACATGGTCGCTAACTGGCCATACAGTCGACAACCCTCCAGCAACATCTCCTGGAGCAAATGATATAGTAATTATTGGAGATAATGATTCTATATACCTGTCAAACGAAATACCACCGTTACCGATCAATGATAATAATCCTGCAGGTGCTTACTATCAGCGGAATAAAGCTGTGGCAAGTTGTGCGACATTGCAGATAGAAGCAGGATCAGTGCTTGATGTTCAGAATAATCCGGGATGTAATTTCGGATCCGTAATAACTCACCCCAACGGAAATGGAAAGATCAGACTGACAACCAGGGATGCATCAAATTTCGACAGTCCTGAACCATTTGTATATCCCGGAGGGGACTACTCCGAATTTAATACAAACAGCGGGATTTCAGAATTTTATACAATAAATCCGCAGTCAGGGACATATTTTATTCTTCCATCCAATGCAAACAGCTATGGTACCGTAATCCTGACACCATTAAGAGGATCGAATATTATTCTTCCCAATATTCCTTCTTTGACAATATATGGTGATCTGATATGTAACGGATCGGATGCTGATGCCTGGCTGGCAATGACCTGGATCGGGGAATATGGTATTATTGTTGAAAAGACAGTATATGTAAAGGGAGACCTGAGGGTTCTGGGAGGTGCATTTGGCTGGTATCAGAATGTTAATACAGCACAAAATATAATCGTAGATGGAGATGTGATTGTTGGCCAGTTTTCCTGTATCGACGACTGGGGCGGCGCAAACAATCAGAGTATCTCTATCGGAGGAAGTCTTATTAATGATGCCAATGGCCTGCTGAACGGTGTTTCAACAAGGGCCTGGTGCAGATTTACAAATATTCCTGTAACATTCTTTGGCAACAATTCTTCAAGCATTGCAAATACAACCGGCACACCTTCAACAACTTTCGGACATGTTACTGTAAACAAGGGTGATTCGCAGACCACAACTCTCAATTGCAACATTGCCGGAACACTTACAACACCTAACGATAACTGGCTCACCCTGGTAAATGGAACATTTATTTACAACAGAACCGGGAACTTCAATATTTCAAGGGGGACCGATTTCATTATTCCTTCAACATCCGGATTGACAATTAATACCCCTTCCAATGTATACATCGCCAACATTGCTGCAAATAATAAGACACTGTATCTTAACGGAAGGCTCACAATACTGAATGGAGGCGGTAATGTCTATATAGGTCCTGCAGGGAACACTGCAAACAATGCAGATATTGAGTATGCAGGAAGCGGGGCTTCAGCTTTAGAAGTCCAGGGTGGAAATCTTTTTGTCACCGGTCAGATCCGGCGCGCCCTCGCAACAACTAACGGCATTTTAAGCTACGGTCAGAGCGGAGGTAATGTTGTCATTTATGGGAACAACGCATCTGCAGCAAAGGCAAAGCTCGAGATAATTAACGAAGGGAGTGCTTTTACAATGACAGGAGGTACAATAACGATTGTCCGTGGCGGAGGAACAACCTATGGAGACCTTTATCTGAGGCCAACAACTTCTTCAGTAACAGGAGGTACAATATTATTTACGCAGACTCCTGTCTCAGGCCCTGTTATTGATGCAAACCAGACGTATCTGGCTGATGCCAGTATATCTTTGAATAATCTCACAATAACCGGTAAAACTGCTGCCACTCAAAGGGATGCCTCCCTCACACTGATGATAAGCCCCCTTGTCCTGAATGGCGCACTTACAATATCCAATGGAAGAAGCACTCTAAATTCAAACAACCTTAATATCTCAATAAAGGGCGATCTTAATAATAGCGGAACCTATAATTATGGGACAAATCTGACAACATTCAACGGAGGCACACAAAATATTTCAGGTTCATCAGTCACTGATTTCTACGATCTGATGGTATCGCCACTCACATCGCTGACAGTGAACAACAGTTTTTCTATTTACCGAAACCTGACCATTAGTTCGGGAATCCTTGTACTGACCGACAATCTGGCTGTTGTTCTGGGGAACCTGATAAACAACGGATCTTATACAGATAACAATACAACAGGAGGAATCTCTCTGAACGGCACCTTACAACAGCAGGTTTCCGGAACAGGATCGTTTGGCAGACTTGAAATCAGCAATAGTTCAGGTGCCAGATTAAACAATGACATAACACTTCAGAACAACCTGGTAATGAACCTGGGGATTTTAGATATAAATATATTCCAGCTGACACTCGGTCAGAACAGCCTCATCAACGGGGCTCCATTTGGTGTTACAAAAATGATCCGATCCGATGGAGTTACAAGCTGTTTCGGTGTAAGAAAATTCTTTACAGCATCACCTCAAACATTTACTTTTCCTGTCGGGGTAGCAGGGAAATACACTCCTGTAATTTATACAATACTTGCCAGTTCTACAGTAGGCTCCATTAAAGTAAATCCAATAGATAATTACCATCCGAGTGTGACAGATCCACCAAATGTTCTTAAGTATTACTGGCAGATTGAAAGTGCAGGTATTTCAGGTTTTAATGCAAATGTTGTTACGGAATACATGCAGGAAGACGTTTTTGGCACTGAAAGTGATTATGTTGCTGCCAGGCTCGAACAGCCTGGTAATTACTGGTACGAAGCACTTCCAGGTCCTTCAACTGATAATGTCGATGAGACCAATAATCAGATAACCTTTATTTTCACCTCTGCCAGCAATCTGAATGGTGATTACACTGCGGGAAACAATCTGGCTATCCCGGGTGAAGTTCCGACATATCAGTCAAATAAGAATGGGAACTGGTCTGATGTTTCTATCTGGACGCCGGTTAATACTATTATTCCATGTCCATCGGGAGGTCCAAGTGGAGCTTTTGTAATTGTTGATCATATAGTTACAATTGATATTAACAGAGTATCTCCTTATTCCACCCTCATCAATGATAAGTTAAGAGTTGTTAATCCAACATTCGGGCATAATCTTGGATATGTTTCCGGCAACGGGACTATTTATCTTGAAGCTGGTAATCTGCCGGGAGGCAACTACAGCGGTTTCACTGATTGCTCAGGCAATGGCACAATTGAATATGGCGGATCCGGAACATACACTATAATTGCGACTCAATTCAACAGCCTTCCAAACATGTTGTTCACAGGAACAGGATCAAGGATCCTCCCAAGCAAGGATTTGACAATTTGCAAAAGCCTTGTAATTGATGGTCCACTTCTTGATAACGGTGTTAATAACCGGAAACTGATCATCAATGGATCAATTGAACGATATAATTCAGGCGCTTTTGCCAGCGGTACCGGGGCATCACCTGCCTCAACTGTTTCTTTTGCAGGTTCTTCCGTCCAGACAATTGGCGGACCAACAGGTGATTTTGCTGGTGATAATAAGTTCAATAACCTTGAGATTAATAATCCGGCGGGTATAATTTTAGGAACAGGTAGTCTGACTGAAATCAACAATGAGTTACTTCTGACAAACGGAATAATAACCACAGGGTCATCAAACAGCCTTGTCCTTCTCAACACATCTTCCTCGGTGGTTCTTCCCGAAGGAGGGACTTCATCATCATTTGTAAACGGACCTTTGATTAAACAGATCGTAAACGGTGATACTTTCCTTTACCCGATTGGCAAAGGATTAATTAAGGGCCACAATCTTACACTTACATCCTCAGCAGGGAGCACTATACCCTGGACTGCTGAATTTTTCACTCCAAATCCGACATCCGCTTTTTTGACATCTCCTCTGGTTGTTGCAAATTCTCAAGAATACTGGAGTCTGTATACTAATTCCGGATCCAGGGCTAAAATAAAGTTAGGCTGGGATCCCACAAGTGATCTGACACCTTTGATGACAGAGAATGGTCTTCCTGATATGCGGGTTGCAGAATATATTTCCGGCTCATGGAATGAACTGGCTTCCACAGCGTCAGGAGATATTAACACAGGAGATGTCATAACCGATAACAAGATCAACATCTCAACAATACCGTTGAATTTCACAATTGCAAGTGTTGCACCAGCCAGGGCAAGAGCCTCATTTACTTCTGGAGCCCCGGTATGCGGCACAGCCGGAATACCTGTCAGTTTTACCTCCTCAAATCCTATCAGTTTAAATTATACTCTTGACTATACAATCGATGGTGTTCCTCAGCCAACAGTAGATATCACATCATTGCCTTATACACTTCCAACATCTGTCCCCGGCTCTTACCAGCTTTTGGCCTTCACCTATAATAATGGCCTCAATACCGGTGTGGTTAATGGTAATGTTGTAAATGTATATGCTGAGCCGACTACAGCCAGCGCAGGTCCCGATCAACCGCTATGCGGTGTCTCAGGAACAATCCTTGCTGGCAACGATCCGGCACCTTACAACGGATTGTGGACGGTAATAAGCGGATCGGGAGGCACGATTATCAATAGTACAGAATACAACAGTATATTTACCGGAGTCCTTGGCGAGAGTTATACTTTACGCTGGACCATCAGCAATGTTACATGCACATCAAGCGACGATGTTGTTGTTTCTTTCCCTGTGGCAGCTTCAATCCCGTCGAACTTTATTTCTGCTCCGACACAGGTATTCCAGGGGTCGGGAGGTTATGTTTACACTGTTCTTAATGTCCCTGGAAATACTTATAACTGGACCTATTCCGGTACAGGTCAGACTATTATCGGTACAGGAAACTCAGTTACCATTGATTTTGGTCCTGATGCCACCAGCGGGACCTTAAGTGTGACAGCATCAAACTCATGCGGAACAAGTCTCCCAAGAACTGTGGATATTACTGTCAGCACTCTTACCTGGACAGGTGCTGTAAGCACTGACTGGAATTCAGCAGATAACTGGTCCGGAAACCTGATTCCCATTCTTACAATGCCTGCACTGATACCTGATGTGCCAAACAAACCTGTGCTGAGTACCGGTGCTGCAGGTACTGTCAATAACTTAACAATAACTTCAGGTTCATCATTAACGATCGCAGGTAATACTTTTCAGATTTCGGGTTCAATATCAAATAACGGAACTTTAGATGCGACAGACGGAACCATTGAGATGAACGGTTTATCAACTCAGGTAATTGGTTCATCTGTTTTCAGCGGGAATACTATTAAAAATCTTACAATCAGTAATTCTTCCGGCGTCAGTCTACAGGGATCGTTGAATGTGACCGGAATAGTCAGGATCCAAAGCGGTAATCTGGCTTCAGACGGATTCTTAACTCTGGCCTCATCAGCTTCCGAGACTGCTCTTGTTGATGGCTCAGGAACCGGTTCAATATCGGGAAATGTGGTGATGCAGAGATACCTTCCCTCAGCATTTGGATATAGATACTTGAGCTCCTCTTTCCAGTCTGCGACCGTTAACGAATTCGGTGATGAAATTGATCTTGCTGCATCTTTCCCCTTATTTTACCGATACAACGAAAGCAGCACAACATCCGGCTGGGTAACTTATACTACATCTACCAATCCTCTGAATCCTATGGAGGGATACGCAGGTAATTTCGGTTCCTCTGCTGTACCTCTTATTGCAGATATTACCGGAGTCGTAAATAACGGGCCTCTTTCAATCACTCTGTATAATAACAACAATACATATACAAAAGGCTTTAACCTGATAGGTAATCCTTATCCGTCACCAATCGACTGGATTGCTCCGTCGGGCTGGACAAAAACCAATATCGATAACGCTCTTTATTACTTCAAAGCAAGTCCGACCGATGAGTTTGGAGGTAAATACAGTACATGGGTCAACGGAGTATCAAGCGATGATACGGTTTCCAACATAATTCCGTCAATGCAGGGATTCTTTATTCATATAACTGACGGCCCTCCCTGGCCTGTTACAGGTTCGCTTACACTTAATAACGACGCGAGAATAACAGATCTGACACACATTTTTGCTAAATCCGGAGAAAAAAATCCGGTCTCTTTGTTGCGTCTCGGAGCAACATTTGGCGATA
>Ga0113563_10000683_pt1 | contig 17204 bp, 16 predicted proteins | sample Mud3Dept3metaG_FD_80117 | JGI IMG/M metagenome (GOLD analysis project Ga0113563, IMG submission 80117) | Freshwater wetland microbial communities from Ohio, USA, analyzing the effect of biotic and abiotic controls - Mud 3 Core 4 Depth 3... | ecosystem: Environmental > Aquatic > Freshwater >...
CGGTGGCTCGAGAGGCAGACCTCGCATCCTCCCCCCAGGGCCATGCCGTGGGGAGCGGCCACGATGGGTTTTTCAAAGAACTTCATGGCCATCATGGCGTCCTGGATGGCTTTGATCGCCGCTTCGATGCCCGTCCAGTTGGATTTCATGATCTCGCCCACGAGCATGAGCAGGTTGGCGCCCACGGAAAAACGCTCGGCATGGTTGCCGATGACCATCCCCACGAAATCCTTTTCCACGATCTTGAGCGACTCGTGGATCATTTCGATGATCTCCTGCCCGATGGCGTTCATGTAGGTATGGAATTCCAGGCAGGCCACGCCGTCGCCCATGTCGATCAGGCTCGCGCCCGCGTTGGATTTCACCACCTTCTGCCTTTCCTTCAGGGAAGGAAGCAGGATAACCCGGGGATTTTCGGGGGCTTTTTTATAGCGGCCGGTCTTCAGATCGAAGAAATAGACCTTTCCGTCTTTCTTCTGATAGAAAGTCTGGTACTTTTTCTTCAGCAGTTTCTCGACCAGCGGCGGGATCGCCTTCCCTTCTTTCTTCATCCGGTCCACGGACTCCTCGACCCCCAGAGCATCCCAGGATTCGAAGGGGCCGGCTTCATAGTTGAAGCCCCATTTCACCGCGTTGTCGATGTTGTAAACATCCTCGGCGATCTCGGGGATCCGCCGGGCGGCATAGAGCAGGGAGTCGTTGGTGATTTTCCAGGCGAACTTCCCGGCGCGGTCTTCGCCATAGATCAAGGCTTTGGCCTTGGCCGCAGGGGTCGAGGCCGCCTTGGCCGCATCCAGGGAGGGGAATTTGGCTTTTTGCGCGGGGCGGTACTCCAGGGTTTTATAATCCAGCACGAGCTTTTCTTTCCCGGCCTCCGTCTTGATTCTCTTGTAAAAGCCCTGTCCCGTCTTGTTGCCCAGCCATTTTTTATCGAGCATTTTCTGGACGAATTCCGGAACTTTGAAAACCTCGCGCATTTCATCGTTCGGCGCGTTCTCATAAAGGTTCTTGGCCACATGCGCAAACGTGTCCAGGCCGACGAGGTCGGTGGTTCCAAAAGCCGCGCTTTTCGGCCGTCCCATCGGCGGCCCGGTAATGGCGTCCACTTCCTCGATCGTCAATCCTTCTTCATCCATGATCTTCATTAAATTGAGCATTCCGAAGATCCCGATCCGGTTGGCGATGAAATTGGGGCTGTCCTTCGCGTAAACGATCCCTTTCCCCAAAACCCGCTCCCCGAAGTCCGCCATGAACTTGACCACTTCCGGCAGGGTCTCGGGCAAGGGGATAATTTCCAGGAGCTTCATGTAGCGGGGAGGGTTGAAGAAATGCGTCCCCAGAAAATGCTGTTTGATCTCCAGGTCCATCCCGGCGCAGATGTCTTTGACCGGAATCCCGGAGGTATTGGTGCTGAGGATCGAGCCCGGCCTGCGGACCGCAGCGACTTTCTTCAGAAGATCCTGCTTGATTTTGAGATTTTCGACGACAACTTCGACGATCCAGTCCACCTCCGCCAGACGGGAAAGATGGTCTTCAAAATTGCCCACCTCGATCAGGCCGGCGAATTCAGGGACCGCCAGGGCAGCGGGGCGCATTTTCAAAAGATTCTGCTTGCCGCTGATGGCGAAGCGGCTGCGCACCGCCGGATGCTTGAGGGTGAGCCCCTTCTTCTCTTCCTCCGGGGTCAGCTGATTCGGAACAATGTCCAGCATGATGGAAGGAATTCCCACATTGGCCAGGTGGGCCGCAATGGTCGCGCCCATCACGCCGGATCCCAACACGGCTGCTTTTTTGATTTTTCTTTCCATGCCTCCTCCGATCTGCAAGGTCAATGGCCCATGGCTCTCATGGTTTCTCTTCCCCTGCGGGGCTGAAAAACCGTCTCTTTCCGTTCCCAAAATCGGGGGCCGAGCCCATCTCTTCGGTTTTATGCGGAAGTCACCTCCCTCCTTCCTCCGGCTCTATCCCGAGTTGTTCATGATCCCCTTCAACACCTCAATGGCCGTCTGCAAGTCTTTTTCGAGTACTCCCCGAGTCAGGCGGTGGTACGCTTCGGTTACGACCTGGTCCAATTTCTCTTCCAAATCTTTCCCCCTCGAAGTAATGCAGATGCGGTAGGCCCGCCGGTCGGTCGGATGGTCGTCCCTCCGGACCAAATCCGCCGCTTCCATTCGATCGATCAGGCTCGTCATGGTGGACTTCTCAAGCTGGACCCTTTCCCCCAAGTCGCTGATCGAAAGCCCATCCGCCTCCCAGAGGGCCTGGAGGACTGCGAAATAGGCCACCGAAATGTCCGGAAGTCCGTTTTCACGAAGCATCCGGTTCACCGCATTATTCATGGCCCAAGTGGCCCGCGAGAGAAGAAAGCCCACTTGATAGGGAATCTTCATTTTTCGGTTTTCCCTTCAAACTTGAGCTGATATTTCAGACAGACAAAAAGTTCGTTTGCATACTATATGAGCCAAAACTATATGTCAAGGGAATAATTGGCGGGATGATAATTCTCCGGTCACGGGTAGGCGGTCGCTATGACTACGAATGGGGGGCGGGTTAACGGTTAAGAGGCGCCCTGGCTTGAGGGTTCGGACGGCACGTTTGGAACTACGAATCTCACAACAAGATAGAGGCGGCTATTTTTCCGGGAGGAGGGAAAGAATTTCCTGCTGCAGATTAAGGCCCCACTCCGTCTTTTCGGAACGAAGCGACTGCCGGACGGAAAGGAGGGCTCTTTTCCAGCTGCGCTGCGCCTGATTCTCCCGGCCCATGGCCTTTTGGATTTTTCCCATCTTCAAGTGGTTGTCGGCGGCAAGAAGATTGGGGAAGAAAAGGATATTGGTCCCTTCGAAGCATGGAAAAGCGACGGTGTCTTCTTCGATATGCACGAGCACCGTTGAGAAGAGGTCGCAGGATTCTTGAAACAACTTCATGGCCGCCGGATAGGCTTCTTCCTCGAACCGCTTTTCAGCCAGAGCTTTCTTCTGAACTCCGGCCCGGTAATAATCCCGAATTTCTTTGGCGTCTTCCGGATTCACTTCTATACCTTCATTTTCCTCAAAAACCATTTCGAGATTGGCTTCCTTAAGGGGAACGAGTCTCAGATCGGTGGGAGGCAAGGAGGGAGCCGCCGCGCAACCCCAAATGACCATCAAAGATAAGATAACGAGGAAAGCTTTCATCCGCTGGGCCCTCATTTCCTATTGCTCCTGAATCAGGACGTTAAAGACGCTCATGGCCTCGGGCCCCAGCCACTCAATCTGCCCGATGGCCCGATAGACGATCAAACCTTTCCGGTTAATGATATAAGTCGTGGGATGCACCCAAAGCCCGAACAATTTCCCCATTTTTCCCGTTGAGTCGAGCAAGACCGGGACATGGACGGACTCCTTTTCCAGGTATTTTTTAATGGACTCTGCGTTTTCCTTGCTGTTTACCCGGTAAATCTTCAACCCTTTGGATCCGAACTGGGATTGGAGCTTCTCGAAAGAAGGACCTTCTTTCCGGCAGTTCGGTCACCAGGTGGCCCAGAAATTCACCAAAACGACCTCTCCGGAAGGATTCTTAAAATTGATTTTATTTCCGTTGAGGTCTTCGACCGTGAAATCCGGGGGAGAAACGGGCTTCGCATAGGAATGGAATACGCTGGATGAAGCCCGGCATGGTTCCACCCCAGGACCCAGCGCCAGGATCCAGAAAATGGCGACGGCGAAAAATATTTTCTCAACCCACCTCATATTTCCTCACTTTCCCTGGGTCAAACAGCTCCTTGCATTTTTTTTGATATTTCTATATCATATTTATATAGAATCGGCAATGACCCTTTTCCCGGTGAATGTCTTGCGGCGGAGGAGAGCGAGAAAAATTGAATTTTTTCCTTGACTAAAAAAACAACTTTTGTTAGGGTGGATATCGAAAAAGAGGAGGGGTGAGCTGACCTTCCTCCTTCGTCCGTTCTCTCCCGGTGGCGGGGTTCAACCTTGCCGCCCATGTTTATGCTGTTATCTGTTAAACGAAAGGAGGTGAAGGGGAGTGAAGAAACTGGTAAGCATGGTGTTGGCTTTGGCGGTTTTGGCGGTGTTTTCCTTTGGTTGCGGGCAGTATGCGGCCAAGGATACCAAGGTGAAATGCCCGAAATGCGGCGCGGTATTCACGATTGACGAAGGATTGAAGGCCATTGGACCGTAAGGTTAGGATAGAGTCCGGACGTCCATAGCCAGGAGTTGTCAATCCCCGTACGATGTATTGCAATAGATTAGGGGAAGGACAAAAGTTCTTCCCCTATTTTTATCTCTTTTCTATTCTGCTTTTCGGTTTCCTCTGGCCCGGGTTTGGGCAGGCGCAGGGAGCCGGAGGGGAAAAGCTTTCCTCCTTTGATCGCCTGGCCGAAGAGGCAACGCTCCTGAACAAACGCGGCCAAGCCGACCAGGTCATCTCTCTTCTTGAACCTTCCCGTAACGATAAGAAAAACGACAGCGCCCTCTTTTTCAATGAATTGGGAGTGGCCTACCGGCAGAAAGGGAGGCTCGCCGACGCGGTGGGGGCCTACCGGGCGGCTCTGGTCCGGGACCCCGAAAACCCGGTCATTATGAAGAACCTGGGCGATGCCCATCTGTTAAGAAAGGAATACCCCGCGGCCGTCGAGCAGTATGAAAAGGCCCTCCAATCCAATCCCCGCTTCCACCAGGCCCACGCCAGCCTCGGCATCGCCTATTACCAGATGGAAAAGTATCCTCAGGCCCTGGAGGAGTTTGAAATCGTCCTGAAGCTTGACCCCCAGAATGAACAAGCCGGGAAATACAAGGAAGCGATTCTTAAGAAAAAGAAAAGTTCAAAGTAGTCTTTTTCGGCTCATCTCCTGCTTGGAAAATCATGGAAAAACCCATCCCCAGAGACTCGGAGCGCGGGCGTAAAATCCTGCACCTCGACATGGACGCTTTTTACGCCTCGATCGAACAGCGGGACAACCCCTCCCTGAAAGGACGGCCCGTGATTGTGGGCGGAGAGGCCGAAAAACGGGGCGTCGTTTCCGCCGCCTCCTATGAGGCCCGCGCCTTTGGGGTTCATTCGGCCATGCCCACATCCCAGGCCAGGAGGCTCTGTCCCCAGGGGGTTTTTCTTCCGGTGCGCATGGACCGTTACCGCGGGGTCTCCGGGCTGATTTTCGAGATCTTCCGGGAATACACGCCCCTGATCGAACCCCTTTCCCTGGACGAGTCTTTCCTGGATGTGACCGGGTGCGAATCCCTTTTCGGGCCGGCCCCCGAGATCGCCCGGGCGATCAAGAAAAAAATTCTGGCCCAAACCGAGCTGACCGCTTCCGCCGGCATCGCCCCCAACAAATTTCTGGCTAAGATCGCTTCGGACTGGAGAAAACCGGACGGGCTGGTGGAGATCAAGCCGGAGGAAGTCGGCGCTTTCCTGGAAAACCTGCCTGTTTCCAAGCTGTGGGGGGTGGGCAAGGCCACGGAAGAAGTTCTCCAGGGGATGGGGATTTTTCGCGTCGGGCAGCTGGCCCGGTTTCCCCGGGAGGCGATCGAAAAAAAAATGGGAAATTTCGGCCTGGAATTGCTCGCCCTCGCCCGCGGCGAAGACGATCGCCCGGTCGTCTCCGGCGAAGAAGCAAAATCTCTCAGCCAGGAGCAGACTTTCACCCCGGATCTGCAGGAGCGGCAGATCATGGAGCAAATCCTCCTGGATCAGGCCGAACAGGTCGGCTGGGAACTGCGCAAGCAGAAATTGAAGGGCCTCACGGTTCACTTGAAAGTCCGCTACCCCGACTTCACGCTCATCACCCGCAGCCAGACGCTCTCCGCCCCCACCGATGCCGGCATGGAAATCTATCGCACGGCCGTCAAGCTTCTGGATAAGACCGAAGCCCTCTCCCGGAAGGCCCGGCTTCTCGGAGTCGGCATATCCAACCTGCGCCGCCGCGAGGCCCCTTTTCAGCGGGGACTTTTTGACGCCTATCGGGAAAAAGAAGAAAAATCGCTGGAGGCGGTGGATAAGATCTGGGATAAATTCGGACCGCAGGCCCTCAAACGGGCTTCCCAGCTGGAGAGAAAAAAAGAGGATTGACAAATCCTCCGCTATCGACTCTTTTCTTCGCGCAGCTCCTCGGCAAACCGTTTTTCCAGGAATTTCAGGATTTCCGCTCCGATCTTCAGACCCAGGTCGATAAACTCGGGGCCGTGGCGCCGGCCGGTCGCGGTGCGAAAGGTGCTGCGGATTTTGTCGATTCCCTTCATTCCCCGGGGGAAACGCGAAATCAAGGGGAGAAGGGGGGCTTTCGAAAAGCGGAGCATCTCCCAGAGGGTGATCGTGAAGTTGTCGGGCCCCCACCGGAATTTATCGGCGTCATAGAGCGCATCGCTCACCGTTTGCCCGACAGGGCTATCCAGTCTCTGCGGTTCGGTAAAGGCTTCATGGTTGCCGATCGCCGTGAGGACCCATCTTCCTTCTTCCGTTTTGAAAGAAAAAGAAGCCACCAGGGGTTCGGCCGCCGCCGCGCTGGCCCGGGCGTGGTCTTTTTCTCCGCGGCGGAGATCATGGAGCAGACCCGCGATTTGAGCCAGAACCGCAGCCTGCCGGCGGGGACCTTCCGGAAGGAGCGCCGCCCCCTCCCGGTGGGCCAGGGCGCCCGCTTCCACGGCCACCTTTTCCGCGTGCCCCACCCCGTGGCCAAAACCCTCCTGAAGGTCTTCCCGGATGCGGGCCCGGCAGATCAGGACCTGCGGATCCCGCGCAAATAAGTCGGCCGAAACCCGGAGGTCTTCCCGGCAGGCGTCATAAAATGGAGGCTCGGCAAAAGAACCGGCAATCCTTTGGGAAACCCGAATCATCTCTTCATAGATGTCGGTAGGTTCCGCCTTCAGGGGGTCCGCTCCAACTTGAGGTCCACCGTCACCTGCGTCGGCTGACCGGGGGCCAGATGAATTTGCGGAGACTCGATATCCAGACCGGTTAGAATTTTCCGGTCCTCCCGGATCGAAGAAAGTTCGACAGGGTCCGTGAAAACCTCCCGGATCTTGCCCAGGGCGGTCTCCGGGCCCTGGAGGATGATAAAAGCCGGCTCCACGCCCGCGCTCTTCAATCCCATAGAATTGGGGAGTTTCCCGGCCAGTTTAGCCTTGACCGGGACCGAACGGGTTTTTACAATGTCTAAACTGATGCGGACCGAAGCGGGACTGATCTTGGTGATCTCTGTGCCCAGGGGGGCGCGGATGTTGTCCACCGTAAGCCGAAAATAATTCTGGCCGGGGGCCGCTTGGGAGAGATCCACAAAGGCCCGGACTTGGTCGGGGGTGACTCCGAAGATCATGCCCCGGGACCCCCGGATTCCCACTTCCACCTTGTTCGTCCCTTCGCCGGAGATCTCCATGTTTGCCGGAACGTTTCGAAATTCGAGAGGAACCGTGATCCGAAGTTCGGCTCGATGTTGCCCGGCGAGAAAAACCCACAGGGCAAAAACCAAAGCGAAGGAAACGATCTTGGGGCCTAAGTTCGAAGTCAAGGCCGCCTGCCACCGGCCCTTGGCCTGCTCCGGTTTGACCAGCATGTTCTCCAGCTGCCCCTGGAGCTCGGCCGGGTTCGCCATCCTCCGGATCCGGCCATCGACAGCCAGCATGACTTCTCCCCGTTCTTCGGAGACGATCAGCGAGACCGCATCTCCCCGTTCAGTGATGCCGATCCCGGCGCGGTGCCGGGTCCCGTAATTCCGGGGAAGGTTCATGTTGTCTGAAAGGGGTAGATAGCATCCCAGAGAAACGATGCGGCCCTCGTGGATGACAACCGCCCCGTCATGGGCGGGGGAGTTAGGCAGGAAAATGCTGGTGAGCACTTCATAACTGACCCGCCCCCCCAGGGGGATGCCTCCTTTCAAGTAGTCCTCCAGGATATCCCGCCGCTGGAAAACCAACAGGGCGCCGACTCGCTTTTGGGCCAGCTCGAAGGCGGACCGGACGACTTCTTCGAGAACCAGGCGATCCAGCGCCTCCGGCCGCCCAATGAAAAAGCGGACCGGGCTCATTCGCTCCAGGACCTGGCGAATCTCCGACTGAAAGATGACGACCACGATCACCAGAATGACCGCCCAAAGGTACTGCAGAATCCAGGTGGTGATCACCAATCCGGACCATCGGGCCAGAAAATAGAGAAGGCCCAGGGCGGCGAGAGCGATGAGAATTCGAAGCGCCCTCGTCCCCTGAATCCACAGGTACAGCCGATAAAGGATGAAGGTGATCAGAATAATATCGGCCAGGTCCTGCCACTGAATGCCGGAAATAGCCCCCGATATTTGAGTAATCGTCGTTTCCTCCCGGATTTTTCTGCGATGGATCCGATCCCCAAATCTCGAACATGCATCTTCAGCCTGCGAGACTCTTATCGCAGACGCAGAACTTTTTTTGCCACCTCCTCTGGATTTCTTGCCAAAATCCGGATCATCGGTTCCTTGCCCATCCCCCCGCGGTCAAAAATGATATCCGGGATTTCGCCGACCCGCTCCAGAACCGTCTGCACCCCCCAGGAAAGGGAAGATCCCTCTTTCCGTTTCACCGCCGCCGGTTCGTCCCCGCGGTTGAAGTGCCTTAGGGAAAGTCCCCCCTTCCGCGCCCTTTTCAAAATTTCCTCGTCGAACTTGACATTCATGGCCGAGCGCATTTCAGGATCATGGGCCATGGCCGTAAGGATGATCCGGGCCACATGTCGGGAGACCCCGAAATCCGGGTCGGCCACCCGCATAAGCGCGCTCCCCGCGCGCACCAACCGTCCGGGAAAGGCGGCCACATCTCCAAATCCCTGCGCCCCGGGGAGGGCGTAGCCGAAGTTCGACTGCACCTCGGGCAGGAGGCCCGTTATGTTCCCGCAGCGAAGAACTTCAAAGGCTTCTTTGAGCTTTCGGATCACCTCGTATCTTTCCATCTCCTGCCGAATCGGGCCATAGTGGTTGACCGGCCCCCGGCCGTGTCCAAGCGGGGCGGCCATCCGGATGGCTGCCGTAAGAAACTTTTTGGCGGCGGCGACGGCTTCCCGCAGCTCCTTCCCTTTGCCCAGCCCCACCGCAATCGCCGCGGACAGGGTGCAGCCGGTCCCGTGCGTATGGGGGGTTTGCACCCGCTCCTCCTCGAATTCCTGGAACCGCTCGCCGTCGTAAAGAAAGTCGGTGGCCGGGCCGCGCAGGTGTCCCCCCTTGATCAGGACGTGGCGGGCGCCCATTTTCCGGATTTGCACCGCCGCTTCCCGCGCTTCTTTGGCGGTTCGAATCCTTCTCCCGGTTAGGACTTCGGCTTCCGGGATATTGGGCGTTATGAGGGTCGCCAGAGGGACCAGTTCCCGGCGCAGGGCATCCTCCGCCTCCGGTTTCAGCAGCCGCGCCCCGTTTTTGGAGACCATGACCGGGTCTACGACCAAATTGGGAATACGGAACCTGCGCAATTTCCGGCAGACAACCTCCACCACGCGAGACCCGCCCAGCATCCCTGTTTTGGCCGCATCGGCGCCGATATCCGCGAGCACCGCCTCCAGTTGCTGACCCACAAATTCGGGTGGGATCTCCAGAATCCCGGAGACGGCCAGGGTGTTCTGCGCAGTCAGGGCCGTAACCGCGCTCATGCCGTATCCCCCTAAAAGGGTAATCGTTTTCAAATCCGCTTGGATGCCCGCTCCCCCGCCGGAATCGGACCCCGCAATGGTTAAAACTCGGGGTATCACTTCTTTCTCCCCCTCCTTTGCCTTCCCGGCTGGAAAAGAAAACCGTCTCCTTTATCTTAGCCCAATCAGGCGGAGTGTCAAGAAAAAGCCCGGATCGGCGCGGAAAAGGAATTTGACAAGGCCAAAAGCGGATGATAGTCTAAAAATGAAAGCGTTTGCAGGAAAGGGTAGGTGAAAGAACCGTATGTCCTTCAGGAGAAGGGCTTTTTTTTATTGCTTTCTGTTTTTCCTCGGCCTCTTCACGGCATCCTGCGCTACCGTAAAACCCGGATTGCCGCTGAGAAAAGAAAAGGATTTCGTTCCCCCCGGATCGGCCTCTTCCGGCTATTATTACTTTCTGCTTGGGCATATCTACCAGCAGGCCGGAAATCTCGATCAGGCCGCGGAAGCCTACCGGATGGCGCTGCAGAAAGGGGAAAATTCCGCTTTTTTGCACACCCAATTGGCGACCTTATACCTCAAGAAAGGGCAGGCGGATCGGGCCCTCCGCGAGGCGGAAGAAGCCGTCCGGGTCAATCCCCGTCATCTTCCCGCCTATATCCTCCTGGGGGGTCTATACCTCTCCCAGAACCAGCGGGAAAAGGCGGTCCAGGCCTATCAGCGCGCGATTGAAATCGACCCTCAAAATCAGGAGGCCCATCTTTTTCTGGGAACCCTATTCGCCGAGTCCAAGGATTACGAACAGGCCCTTCCTCATTTTAATACTTTGATTGAAATCGATCCCCGCTCCCTCATGGGCCACTATTATCTGGCCAGGGTTTATGCGGAGATGAAGCGCTTCTCCGAAGCCCGCACCCATTACCTGAAGGCCCTCGAGATTAAGCCGAACTTCGAACCGGCGCAGCTCGATTTGGCGCTGATTTATGAAATTCAGCAGGAATACGAAAAAGCGATTCAGATCTATCAGGAGCTTTTGAAACAAAACCCTTCCCACGCCGAGGCGCACAACCGGCTGGGGCAGCTCTATATCCGCCAGAACAAACTCAGCGAAGCCCTGACGGAATTTCAGGCCGTGGATCACCTGACCATCCACAACCATGAGGTGCGCACGAAAATCGGGTTGATCTATTTTGAGCAGGGCCGCCTGGAGGAGGCGATCGCCCAGTTCTCCCTGGTTCTGTCCGCCCAGCCGGAAAACGACCGGGTTCGATATTATCTGGCCACCGCCTACGAGGAGAGCAAGGAGGCGGAGCGAGCCGTAGAGGAATTTCAGCGCATCCCCCCCGCTTCCGCGTTTTACGTCGATTCGCAGGTTCACCTGGCTTATCTCTTCGAGAAGCAGAACAAAATTCCGGAAGCGATCCAGGTCATGCAAAAAGCCATTCAAGCAAAACCCGAGCAGCCGGACCTCTATCGTTTTCTGGCCTCGCTCTACGAGAAGGGCAATCGTTACCAAGAAGGGATCCTCGTCCTGAAGAAGGGCCTTGAGTCCGCCCCCCGGGATGAGAAGCTCCTTTTCACCCTCGGTGTTTTTTACGACAAGGCCGGCGATTGGCAGGAAGGAATCCGCCAGATGCGCCGGGTGCTGGAGATCCAGCCGGATCATGCCCAGGCTTTGAACTACATCGGCTACACCTATGCCGAAAAAGAAATCTACCTCGACGAAGCCGAGGCGCTCATCAAGAGGGCTCTGGAACTCAAACCCGACGATGGATACATTACCGACAGCCTGGGATGGGTGTATTTTAAAAAAGGGCAGATGGACAAGGCCATCGCCGAACTGGAAAAAGCCCATAATCTGGCCCCCGAGGATCCGGTCATCGCCGAGCATTTGGGAGATGCCTACCTGAAGAACCGGCAGGAAGACCAGGCGGCGAAGATGTACGAACGCTCTCTCCAGCTGGACCCCAAGAAAACCGAGGTGGCCGACAAGTTGAAGAAGCTCCGCCGGGAAAAGAAGAGACCATGAGGAAGCGGGTTTTTTCCCTTCTCCTCCTCCTGTTTCTCGGATTTGCCGCCTGCGCTACCCTGCCCCGCGAACCCTCCCCGCCCCCTGCGGCGGAAGAACTTCTCGAGCGCCTTCGGTTCCGTTCCCAGGCTCTGCAGGGTTTAAAGGGTCTGGCCTATGTTCGGGTTTCCGCTCCCGGAAAAAATTTTATCGGGCAGGAAGTCATCTTCGCCCGGCGCCCGGGGCTTCTGCGTTTGGAAACCCTGAGCCCCCTGGGAAACCCTCTCTTATATTTTGTCGCCGCGGGGCAGGAGCTGTTCCTGTACCATCCGGGGGAAAACCGCTATTATCAGGGGGCCGCTCTGCCCCGGCATTTTTCCGCCCTCCTGCCGGCCGGCCTGGAGCCGGAGGAAGCCGTGCTCATTCTCCTGGGCGATTTCCCTCTGCTTGCCTCGGAAGAAGCCTCCGTCCGCTACGAACCCCGGGAAGGGCTCTGGCTCCTCGACGTTCAGTCTCCCGCGCGGGGAAGTCGCCAGGTCATCGGCATAGACCCGCAAAGCAGGGAAGTCCTTTTTGCCGAGTATTCCCGCGAAGGCCTCACCCGGCGGCTTTCTTTTTCGGACTTCAAGGCCGTTTCGCCTTTTTCTTTTCCCCACAAAATTCATTTCGTCTCCCCCGCCGCCAGAACCGAGTTAACGGTCGAATATCAAGAGGTGACCCTGAACCCGGAATGGGAGGCTCACGATTTTCGCCTGCCGGTTCCCAAAGGAGCCCAGGTCGTTCCTCTGGAATAAGCCTCCGCTACTGAGAGCTCGTCCAAGCAATTCTCTCGCGGGAAGGCGCAGGGCCAAAATATTTCCCGAAGTCAAGGAGTCCCGGGGTCGGGGACAGGGAAAGAAACAGGCTGCGCGCAAAGACCATCCGGAAGGGCGCGATGGGGGAACAGGCAAGGCGCCGCTCGGCGCGGGGTTTTGAGCTAAAGAAATTTCGGGTACCAAAAGGATAGGAGCCGGCCGGCTGGGCCGTTGTCGGCTTCTCAGGGCAGTTCCTGAAGTTTCTTGCGGGCGCGGGCGGCTTGGTCGGATTTCGGGTACCGCTTGACTACTTCCTTGAAGATCAACTTGGCATTCATCGTGTCTTTCATCTCCAGAAACGCCATTCCCTGACGGTAAAGGGCGTCGGGGACCTTGTTCCCTTTGGGAAACCTCTTAATGACCTCGTCGAATTCCAGAATGGCCTCGTCGTACTTCTTCTCGGAAAAATAACATTCGCCAAGCCAGTAATGGGCGTTCTCCGCGTACTTCGATTTGGGGAAGGCTTCCAGAAAGCGTTTGAACTCGTCGCGGGCCTGGGGGATACTTCCCTTATTGTACAGGTCGTAGGCTTTCTTGTAAGCGTCATCAGGAGTGAGGGCCGCGGTCTTGACCGCCTTCTCGGGGGTCTTCCCCGGTGAGGCTTGGCCTTCTTCGGGTTTTTGCGGCGTTTCCGCGGGGGGCTTCTGCGGGGCTGTTTCCTTTTCTCCCGCTTTCTCTTTTTCGGCCGTCTCGGGTTTTTTCTCCCCGGCCTCCAGAGATTTCTTGAGGTCGGCAAGGCGCTTGTCCAGTTCCTCTATTTTGGCCTGGTGGCTTTCCCGCAGGGTTTTGGTTTCCTGAAAGTTCTTTTCCGCGAAATATTTTCCTTCCTCAAACCGCCCCATGAGGGCCTGAACATCCATTTGCAGTTTGTCCACCCGGGCCCCCAGGTCGGCCTGGTGCCGGCGCATGGGCTGGCTGGATGTTTCCATCTCCTTTTCCAGGAACCCGACCTTGGACTTCACTTCCGTGTTCAGTCCGGTTACCTCTTTTCGCAGATCGGCGGTTCGCTTCTTGAGGTCCTCCAGCTGCCCGCGGAGATCCGTGTTCAGGGAATACAGGTTTCTCTGAAGGGTCGAAAGCTCCCGCGAGGTATTTTCCTGATCTCTCTGGAGGGCCTCAATATCGGACTTGCCCAGACACCCCCCGGAAAGAAGCAAAAAGGGCAGGAGATATAAGATTGATCTTCTTTGGAAAGGAAATTTCATGGAGGTCAGGTCGGCAGGAGTCCTCTCGGGAGAGACTCCTGCCGTTTCTGGAAACGCCTTTATTTCATTTTCACGAATTCGTCGCGGCGGTTTTTGGAACGGTTGGACTCGTCTTTATTGGGAACCATCGGTCTCTCCTCCCCGTAGCTGATGGTGGAGAGCCGGTTGGGGCTGATTCCCAGCCTTTCCAAATAGGTCTTGGCGCTGGCGGCGCGCCGTTCGCCCAAAGCCAGGTTATATTCGGCGGTGCCGATGTCGCAGGTATGCCCTTCAACCTGTATTTTGGCCTGGGAATTCCGGTTCATCCAGGCGCCGAGTTTTTCCAGGTTTTCTTTGGCTTTGGTGGAGAGGCTGTAATCGTCAAAGGCAAAGTTGATGCGCAGGCTGGCCAAATCGATTGCCTCTTCCGCCTTGGGAGCCGGGGCCGGAGCAGGAGCCGGAGCCGGAACTGGCGCCGGAGCCGGAACTGGCGCCGGAGCCGGAACTGGCGCCGGAACAGGAGCCGGAGCCGGTTTTGGAGCCGGAGCAGGAGCAGGAGCCGCCGCCACGGGTTTTCCCGCCGCCTCTTCCTTTACAACCTGCTTCTTCGAACATCCGCTTGCGATGAAAGCCATGGCTAAAACAGCAATCAAAACCACCAACCACACTGACGATTTTCTTAGCATCCCTCTATCCTCCTTTTTTTAAAATATGGGTGTCCGTTTCCAAAATTGCATAGAAGCGGGTACCGAATAACATCTTTTTGGGCATCTCCCTCAATCCTGAATCCGGGGCGACCAATAAGGATTTGTATCACCTCCGTTTTGAAATGTCAACCTTTTTATTTGCGTCCCCTCGGCATTAATCATATAGATATGAGGCCCTCCCTGGCTGTTTCCGCTGAAAACCAGATGCCGCCCGTCCGGCGACCAGGAGGGCGATTCGCAGCGGCCCAGGTTATCCGTCAGAACGCGATAATCCGTGCCGTCCGGCCGGATGGTGCAAATGTTATACCCTCCTCCGGCCGAGGCGTCGAAGGCAATCCGGTCCCCCCGAGGCGACCATGAAGGATGGGTGTTGTAAGTTCCCTGGAAAGTCAGCCGCTGCACGTTTTGCCCGTCTGCGTTCATGACGTAGATTTGCGGGCTTCCCCCCCGGTCCGAGACAAAGGCAATTTTCTTGCCATCCGGAGACCAGCTGGGAGAAACATCGATCGCCGGGTGGTTCGTCAACCGTATCAACCCGGACCCGTCGAGGCGCATGATATAGATCTCCGAATTGCCGTCTTTGCTCAGCGTCAGGGCCAGACGCTGTCCATCCGGAGACCAGGAGGGGGTGATGTTCAGACCGGTGTGCGCGGCAATCCGGCGTTCCTCCCCGGAGCGCACAAATTTCAGGTACATATCGGGGTTTCCGGACTTGTAGGAGGTAAAAGCAATTTTTGTCCCATCCGGAGAAAAGCGGGGGGAAAGGCAGATGGATTGATGACGGGTCAGCTGCGAAACATTCCGGCCGTCAAAATCCATCAGGAAAATCTCCTTACTTCCCTGGCCTTTGGAGACGTAAACGATTTTGGTTTGGAAGAAGCCCGGTTCGCCGGTCAGGGCCAAGACGACTTCGTCCGCAAAGCGGTGCACCATACGGGAAAGATCGCTGATCTCACCGAGATACCGCTTCCCGACGATCATCTCCTTCTTAACGACATCATAGAGCCGCGCCTCCAGGGTCAACGACCGGTCCCGGAAGGTCACCTGGCCCATGATCAAGGCTTCCGCCCCCAAATTCCCCCAGCTGCGGAAATCTTCCGCCGGAGGCGTTTTTCCCACGCCGCCCGGGCCGACTTTTTCCCCCGAATCCCGGGTTTCGATCAGAGCAAAAAATCCGGTAAGGTCCAGGTCGTGGGTTAGAATGCCTGTGGCCCTTTCCCCGAGCCTCATCTCCCCCGAAGCCGATGGGGATTCAAAAGGGGCGATGGCGATGGGCAGTTTGCGGAAGGAGGGAGAGGTAATATCGATGTACACCTTTCCCCAAGAAGCTCCGGAGGAGAGCAGAAAGGCGAAAAACAAAAACAGAATTCCGAATTTTTTTTTCATGATGATCCTCATAAATCCGAGGGCGTGAAGCGCACGCCCACATCAAACCGTTCCCCTTCAAACCCCGGAGGCAGCGGCGGAAGGGGATTGGATTTTTGAATCGCCCGCAGGACGGATTCGTCGAACGCCGGGTTCCCGGATTTTTTCTCGAACTGGATATCCTCGATCTGCCCGTTTGGAGAGATCCGGATTCCGATAATGGCTTCCAGGTTTTTCTGCCCGGCCAGGGCCGCGTCCGGAAGCACCCAGACGCTGCGAATTCTCTTCCAGATCAGGTTGTAATAGATCTTGTGCTTGATCGTCATCACATCCGTGGAAGCCCCCCCGCTAATGGGTTCGGAAGATTCCACCGCGCCCTTGCTGCCGATAGTAACCTTCTTGCGGATGCCTTCGATGGCCGATTGCACCTGGCGGGACTCCTTTTCGCTGCGCATCTTTTCGATGGTTCCCTCCAGGCTTTTGTTTTCCTTCTTCTGGCGGAGGCGATCAATAGCTTCGGCAATTTTTTTCTCCCGGTCCTCTGGCTTGGGTTCCTCTTTTTTCGGCGCCAGGGAAACCGGCTTTTCCTTTTCTTTGGCCTTGGGCTTCTCCGCCGGCGTCGGAGCCAGGGCGGGTGCCGCGGGCGCGGGTTGAGCGCTTTCACTCTTCCCCTCCGGAGTCGGCGGAGGAGTCACCAGCCGCACCGAATAAACCGGAGAGTAGAAGGTGCGGGTCGAGGAGAGGTTGGGAAGGAAGAACACCGCCGAAATCGCCAAACCATGAAGGATCAGGGAAACGAAAAACATTCTCCCCAAGAGGGAACCGGCGGCAGGATTTTCTAAAACGTTCAGATTCGCCGAAGTCTTCATTTCCGGCTGTCTAAGGGCTCCGTGACCATTCCGAGCTTTTCGATGCCGGCGTTCTTGATATCTGCCATGGTTTGGACCACGACGCCATACGGCACGGAACGGTCCGCCCGGAGGAGAACTTCCTTGTTGAGTTTGGCGGCCGAAGATTGCTCCAGCCTTCGTTTGAGCAGGTGGGGATCCACCTTCTCCTGGTTGATGAAAACTTCCCGCTTGCCGTTGATGGTAATGACCAAGCGCTCTTCCTGCCCCGGGATCGCGCGGGATGTCGTCTGGGGCAGATCCACGTCGATTCCCTGCTGCATCATCGGCGCCGTCACCATGAAGATGATCAGCAGAACCAGCATCACGTCCACGAGGGGCGTGACGTTGATCTCGCTCATGACTCGGTTTTCAGTTCTGGGACCGTGCATAATTTCCGACCTGCAATATTTAAAACAAATTCGCTTGGCCCCTTACCCAACGGGCCTAAATTCCCTGGTAAACCCAGGCATCCAATTGCATCCTTCGGCAAATCTTCTTTTTGCCTTCCGCAATCTTCATTTTCAGATCATCTCCAGATTAGTTGAAAAGGAAAGCGGTGTTGCTTTTGAAAAGATTATATTTTCATCGGGTTCTGCGAATCACGACCTTTC
>Ga0113563_10000684_pt1 | contig 17189 bp, 10 predicted proteins | sample Mud3Dept3metaG_FD_80117 | JGI IMG/M metagenome (GOLD analysis project Ga0113563, IMG submission 80117) | Freshwater wetland microbial communities from Ohio, USA, analyzing the effect of biotic and abiotic controls - Mud 3 Core 4 Depth 3... | ecosystem: Environmental > Aquatic > Freshwater >...
ACCACCCGCTCGCGGTACGTCCGCCTGGGGGAGCTGGCCCAGGTGCGGGCGCTCATTGCGACCTACGAGGAGCTCTGGGCCATCGTCAATGACCTCACGGCCGTGAACCTCACCCTCCTGCACAGCACGCCCCCCAGCGGGCGGGCGCCGCAACGACGGGCGGCACGATGAGCCACGGCCTGCTCCCGTACACGGTGGAAGTGGTCCCGGACGCGGACGGGCTGACCAGCCGGGCCGGCTTACCCTTGGTGCTGGAGACGATGCGCGCCCTGGGACTGCCCCGGGTGATCCGCGAGCAGGTCCGCGTGCGCGAGCGCCAGAGCGGGTACACCGAGGTCGCGAAGATCGAGGCCTTGGTCCTGCTGCTCGCCGCGGGCGGCGACTGTCTCGACGACATCGCGGTCCTCCAGGGCGACGGCGGGCTCGGCCGCCTCCTCGGGCGCCGCTTCCCCTCGGCCGATACGCTCCGCCACTTCCTCTACGCCTGCCACGACGAGCAGCTGATCGCCCAGGCGCAGGCCCAGCGACCTCCCGACCGAGTGGCGTACATCCCGGCCGAGAATGCGGCCCTGCAAGGCCTCGGCCGCGTGACCACGGCCCTGGTGCACCAGGTGGCCGCCCAGGGCCGGAGCACCACCGCGACCCTGGACCACGATGCCACGATCCAGGAGAGCCACAAGCGCGAGGCGCTCCCGCATTACAACGGCGGGCGCGGCTACCAACCCACGGCGGTCTACTGGGTCGAGCAGGACCTCGTGGTGGCGGACGAGTACCGGGACGGGAACGTGGGCGCGGGGATGGAGACCCTGCCCCTCATCCGGCGGGCTTTCGCCAGCCTGCCGTTCACGGTCACCACCTACGCCTTCCGCGCCGGCACGGCCTGCTACGACGAGCGGACGCTGCAGTGGCTCGCGGACCCGGCGCGCCCCGGCGGCCCCCGGGGCCGGATCGGCTTCACCGTCGGCGCCGACATGACCGCGCAGTTGCACGCGGTCTGCGCCGCCGTCCCCGAGGCCCGCTGGGCACTCTTCGAGGAGCGCCCGGACGAGACCGTCCACTGCGCCGAGGTCGAGTTCACCCCCGGCGACTGGCCGAAGCTGGCCGAGCCCCTCCGCTACGTCGCCCTGCGGATCCGGCAGAAGCAGGGCCAGCTCTTCGCGTCTCGCGCGGACACCAAGTACCTGGCCCTCGTGAGCAACCGCTGGGAGCTGCCTCCCGCGGCCCTCCTCCGCTGGCACTGGCAGAAGGCGGGGACGATCGAGCTCGTGCACGACATCACCAAGAACGAGCTCGGCGCGGCCGTCCCGCCCTGCGGCCGCTTCGGCGCCAACGCCGCCTGGTACCGGCTGAGCCTCCTCACCTACAACGTCCTCAGCGCGCTGAAGTCCCTGGCGTTGCCGCCCGCCCTGAGCACCGCCCGCCCGAAGCGGCTCCGCTTCACGCTGTTCACGCTTGCCGGGCGGCTGGTCACGCACGCGCGGCAGCTGGTGCTCCGGGTGAGTGCAGCGGCGGAGCGCCTCGCCGGCCTGATCGCCGCGCGCGCCCGGCTCGCCCTGGTCGCCCAGGCCCTCCCGGCCGGGTAATCCCCGCGCCCGCCAGTTCGATCCCTGCGCACGCATCACCGCTGCCGCATTCGACGGTGCCGGCCGCCGTCCGTCCCGCGCGAGATCCAGCCCGGCTGCGGTGTCCCGGGAGTGCGGCAGCCTCGCCCCGGGCACCTCGCTTGGACGTCTCGGACTGCCAGGGGCGCCCGGGATGCCCGCTGTCGGGCAGCTTCCCAGCCCCCTGAGCCCGGCCTGTCGCCCACAGCAAGAATCTTGCCGCTGGATTAGGGTTCGAGACCTCGGCTTGACACCTGAATATGCTGGTGATAGCCTTCGATTATCCTTCCCCCTGTGCGATCACCCCGGCGAGCTGGTCGCAGCAACTAGCTCTTCCCTAGTGCGATTGCTCGTAGCTGCGCCGAGTTCTTGACTTCACACTCCAGCCCAAGGCTGGCATCAATCCGTTGGTCTTGAGATAGATTGCCAGAGAGGCGAGGAGGGGGCTCCTTTTGTCCACCTCTCTCTCGCTGCCTGTCGGTGAGGTGGGGGGCTGCGACGGTGACCAGGAGCTCCAGAACCGTGAGGGCCTGTCATAGCCAGAGATACTGCCGGTGATGCTCGATGCGGAAAAGGGCCTTCGGCGGCAAATTCTTGTGCTCTGAAACCGGCTTCTAATACAAACGCATTTATTGATGATACATCTTCCAGCTTAGCGTGCGTGTCTGCGCCCTTCCCCTTGGAGCTGGGGAGGCCCCTGAAAGACAATAGGCCGGAGCCACGTAACAGGAATTCATACGTTTGTATTAGTCGAGTTGCGATTGCTCTTCCGACCGCGGAGAGCGGCAGGGTAAAGCGCCACTTCTCATCCTGACAGAGTGGGGGTCAAGGTGGAACGTCTATCTGAAACGAACCTTGAGCTAGTGGATTTGCGTGTCAAGCTTAGCCCGCGGAAAGGCGCGTTCGGGGTCCAGTACGAGGCCCGGGCTGAGATCAGCTTCGGGGGAGATTCATCGGACGATGTTCGAGCGGTCAGCCGCAAGCCGGGGGGAGTGACGGTTGACACAGTCGAGCTTGACTTCGACCTCTACGATATTTTGTCCTTGCGCCAAACGTCGCGAGTGACCCGTGCGAGCAGCTCAAAGTCTGTGCGCTCCGCCCAGTACCTTGGTCGCCGGCTGTTTGAATCGCTCTTTGGCCGGAGCCTCGGCAGCACTTACGAGGAAGCCAGGGCTTGGTCGTCCGCTAAGCCGGGGCGGGGGTTGCGCCTCGTTCTCCAACTGCCCTATGACGACCCCGTAGTCCGGTTGCCGTGGGAGCTGCTGTACGAGAGTGGCTGCTCCGGCACATCCCGCGACGATTTCGTCGCACTGGGCGAACGAACAGCGGTTGTCCGGGAGCTAGCTCAAACCCGTTCTGAGCCCTTAGTACTGGGGCCCTTAGTGCCCGTGGAGGAACAGCCGCGAGTGTTGTTCGTGGCGTACAACGACGAGAAACTGCGCTACGACGAGGCTTGGGAGTTCGAGGCCATCCGCAACGTGCTGAACAGCTATTGCGATGTGAGGATCCTGTCAGGTACGGAAGCTACCCTTGAGAGGCTGGCACGTGAGGTGGTGTCCTACGAGCCGCACGTAGTGCACTACCTTGGCACGGGCATGGACATGGAGAGGACATTGCCACCGGGTCTCGAGCCATCCTCCGGGTCTCAAGCCATCCTCCTGCGAGATGATCAAGGCAACAGGAGCCTTGTGAACGCAGATGAGCTGCAGCGTCTTCTCTATCGCGCCCCGTACGTCCGCTTCGTATTCCTGAACGCCTGCAATACGGATTGGGTCGCCGCAACACTGGGGCGTGGTGTCCCCGCCGTTATTGGTGTGCTGGGCGAGTACGCAGACACCAGTGCAATTGCCCTCGCCCGCAGCTTTTACAGCGAATGTGGGCACGGCGCTGCGCTGGAACAGGCTCTTGCCATCGCACGGAGGGAGCTCAACTATTCGAATCCGGGTAGCCTAGAGTGGAGCGCCCCGGTGCTATATATGACCCACGTTGGATCGACTCTCGTGAGGGTGAGGCCGTCACCTCTGATCCGGCTAGTTGTGGCACCCCAGCCCGCAGTCGTCGGGGTCGAGGCAATGGTGACCCAGACCGGTCGAGACGCGGAGCGTGAGTACCTCGCCGCCCGGCTTGAAGTAGACCGGCGAAACCGCTTCGCTCTGGAGGAGCAAATCCTGCAGCTTGGCAGCCAAGTGCCCCCCGCAGTGCAAGCCCAGCTAGACCAGCTTCGGCAGCGCATCGCCGAGACGGAGGCCGCTTTGGGGGTGAAGCAACCATGAGTGCCGACATGCCGGAGGAAATCAGCAATTCTGTCCGCCAGCTTGCTGGGCTTCTGTGTCTTCTCGAAACTCGGCGAAGCGAATTGGCCAGCTTCGACAGTCGGTTGACCGAATTCGGGGTGGGTGGAGTCCCTTCCGTCGAGGGTGAGCGGGCGCACGCGGCTCACCTTCGAGATCTCATTGGCCAGGCGAGCGATCTGATCAAACAGGTCGCCGGCGGCACAGATCCCGGCGCCGTTCGACCGGCTCTTGAAGCTCTGCTCAACGCAGGGGATTGGCGGCTTGGGAGCGAGCTTGCCAATGAACTCGCGAAGAAGGCGGACGAGCGAGAACGGACGAAGATTGAGCTAGGCGGGGCTCTGCGCGAACACCGGAGCAATGTGGAAAGGATGCGTAGGCAACTGGACAAAGCGACTCAGTCACGTGCACTCGTTAGTCGAGAAGCCGCGGAAGTGGGCGTCCTCGAGGATCTCGTGAAGCAATCTGAACGCGCCCTTGGTGAACGCCGATATCTGGACGCCCAACTGCTCATAGGCCGCCTGCAGAGCGCTGGGGAAAACCGGCGTACACCCGACGAGGTGCTAGCCGCCATCAGAGCGGCTACGGCAACTGCCCAGGCCATTTCCCAACGCGACGAGTTGTTGGTGATCGGGCAGAAGGTAGAGAGAGCGCAGTGGGATTACACGCTTCTTCTGCGATCGGACCGGGGAAGCATGCAGGACCGCACAACGCTACGCGTCGAAGATCGCGAGCGTACACGGGCGGTCGCCGATCAGGTGGCCGCGAACGTGAACGAAGGCATCCGCGCCGCGCGGCGACGTGAGCTTGCGCCCCCGCCGACACCTGGCGGAGTCCAGCCTGTCGACATGCAAAAGCACCTCCGCAGGGTTGGCGAACTGCTGTACCGGCTATTCGTGCCCGAGGCCATGCACCAAATGCTCCGCCATCAAAAAGACCAGCAGGCGAGTTCGCTCGTGCTCACGACCAACGACCTTGAGCTCCCGTGGGAGCTGCTCCACGACGGTGAGGAGTTCTTGTGCCTCGCCCGTCCTGTCGGCCGCATGGTGATGGGGCGGGCCTTGCCGCGAGAGAAGCGAATCACGCCGCCCAATCTGAAGCTGCGCTTCCTCCTCGTGTACGCCGATCCGAACCAAAACCTACCGGAGGCGAAAAGCGAAATCGAGCGCATCGAAAAGGCGCTACGCACCAAGTGGAAGGACATGATCGAGGTCGACGTCTGGACGAAGCCCGAAGAGGTAACGGGCGACCGGTTCAACGACGCCCTCCTTGAAGGCCGCTACGACGTTCTTCACTACGCCGGCCATGCTAGCTTTAACAAGGAGGATCCGGAGCTGAGCGGGCTACTGCTTGCCAAGGGCGAGGTGCTGTATGCCCAAAAGCTCCGACGCCTGCTGTCGGGCCATCCCCTGGTGTTCCTCAACGCGTGCGAATCGGGACGCGCCGCGAATGAACAAGATGTCCCAGCCACTAGCTACATGGGCGAGCCGGCTGAGGGGCTCGCCTCGGCACTGCTCGACGGGGGCGCAATGGCCTGTGTCGGTGCCCTATGGCCGGTCTACGACGATGCGGCAGCCGAGTTCGCGGTGTCGTTCTATGATTACGTGCTGATGGGGCACTTGGTCGGCGAAGCGCTCCGGCGAGCCCGGGTCGACTCAAAGAAGGGGTACGGTGAGGTTGTCACCTGGGCAAGCTTTGCTCTCTACGGCGACCCAACGGCGCGGCTCGCCAACCCGTCGAGCTAACCGAGACAGAAATCGACCGACAAAACGGGCGAGGGAAGCAACTGATATGACGAAGCGGGCACTGCTGGTCGGCGCGCAGGTACATGGCCTGTCCGGATGCCACAATGATCTCGATGTCATCGGGGACCTGCTACGGGAACGTGGGTTCCAGGTGCGCACGCGTAAGGAACGAGCTGCGATTCGCGATGGCATACTGGCCGGTTACAACGAGCTTATCGAGGACAGCGTAGACGGCGATATTGCGGTCGTTTACTACTCGGGCCACGGTGGTCGCTACGGAAACCCAAACCCCGGCAAGGGCCAGCCCGACTGGCTACAGTTCGTCCTCCCCACCGACATAGACGAGACATCGGTGGAGGACTTTCGAGGGCTCTTCGCCGAGGCGTTGAGCCTGCTACAGTATCGGCTGACACAGAAGACGAAGAATGTCACGGTCATCCTGGATTGCTGCCACTCAGCGCGCATGTCACGCGACCCAAAGATGGTGCCGAGGGCATGGAATTTCGCATGGCCGAAGAAGGCAGTGGGGAGGCGGTTCGCCGCCGCCGCTGCGGATATGGCGGCAGCCCGGGCCGAGGTCGGCGATGACCGCTGGTTCGACGCCAACCCAGATGCCGTGCGCCTGGTGGCCTGCGCACCGTCGGAGAGCGCCTACGAGATCGACGACAGCGAGTTGGGCGGCACGCATGGCGCCATGACGGATGCGCTGGTTACTCTGCTGCGGACTCTGGGTGACGGTCACGCCACCTGGGACACCGTGGCGGAACAGCTTCGCCGCCGAGTGTTGGAGCGCGGCTTGGTCCAAAGACCCGAGGCCGAGGGACCGACGGATCGGCTGCTGTTCTCCACCAAAACCCTGGAGCTTACCGGAGTGTTGCCCCTCGTCGTCGACGGCGCCAGCACTTACGTGGACCACGCCTCGTTCTTTGGCCTCGACGAGGGCGACGAACTGCTGGTGATGAATGCCGGCGAGCCCGTGGATGAGGCCAAAGCGATCGCCAAGGCGACCATCATCGGCGTCGAGGCGGGCCGTGCCCGGTTACGGCTGGCGTACCTGCACGGGGGGCACTCGTTGCCGGCCGGCGCCGAGGCTTACCCGTGGCGGATATCGCTCGGGCGGCGCTTGGTGGTCGTAGAGCCTGCCGACGCCGCGGAGCGTGAGGCTGTGGTCGGGGCGCTGCAGGGATCGCGCCACCTGCGCGTCGCCGACAAGGGTGGCCGTCCGATTGCTCGCGTTCAGCTGGTCAAAAAGGAGTATACACTGGTGGGCCCTGACGGCGAACCGATGCATGCCGCGAGGCCGATTGACCCAGCCGGACTCCAGAACCTGTCGCGTAACCTCGAGATCATGGCCCGAGCTGCCCATGTCCACGAACTGCGGTCGGGACGAGATGGCGAGAGACTCGACGTGCCGGTCGCTGTTGATTGGTGGAGCGGTTCTATGGACCATCCACGCCGTCGGGCGAGGTCGGGAGAGACGCTCCACCCAGGCGACCGTGTCTTTGTCAAGGTGGCCAACGCCGCTAAGCCGGGTCCAGACGTCGGGACGGTGTGGGCGAATGTGTTCGACGTTGGCATGAGCCGGAAGATCACACTGCTCAGCGGGAGCGAGCCGTCCGGACTCGAGTTGGCACCTGGGAAGAGTTACATCATTGGTACCGAACCCGGGCTAAAGGCTAGTGGGTTGCCCCTCTCGTGGCCAGCGCACCTACCTGCCACTGGCCCGCGTGCGGAGTCAATTATCGTGATCTTCTCCGACGCTCCCCAGGACTTGCGCCGCCTGCAAACCGACGGCGTGCGGGGCGGTGATCGACAGGTTAGCGGTAGGGCTGCGGCACCGTCTGCACTGAAAGCTCTACTTGGCGCGGTGAACTCGGGCACGCGCGAGTTTGACCAGACAGGAGGTCTTCAGGTCGTACGCTACCGTGTGGAGCGCATCGACTTCCTGGTAGAGCCCGGCAGCGGGTTTTTGGCCGAGGACCTCCCAGAAGCGTCGCAGCGCCTGAGCCGGCCACGGTCGTCTGCAAGGCTTCCCGACAAGGTGGCAGTGCGGATGCTTGAGCTGCTGGTCAGGAAGAACAGAGCCCTGTTCGGCGCTGACGTGCGCCTGGATGCCCTCTTCGTCACCCGTCCCGAACCGGGTGCCGACGCGGCGACCGCAAAGGTGGCGTGGACCGAGCGCTTCCCCAAGATCGCCGACGGCGACCGCTTGCCCCTCGACAAGCTGGTGCTGTTCCACGGCCCCGTCCGGGAGTTCCTCGACATTGCCATCTGGGTGAGCAAAGACACTGGCAGCCGGCCCGCGCTGGCTGATCTCTTGGCAGACGTGGCCGGCGACGAAGACGTTCGCGGCGCCATCGGCTCGCTGGTGAGCCTGGCCGGAGTCGCCGGAGCAGCCGCGGCCGGTGCGACCATTGGGGCTGTCGGCACCCTGATCCGCGCTGCCAGCAAGGCGTTGAGCGGCGCCGTCGGCACGTCCATCGGGCTGTACCGCACGACCCTGCTCCCGATTGATGGGTTCGGACCCGGTCGGCGCCCGGCCCAGGGCCTGCAGGATGCGCAGGACTTTGCCTTCGCGTACGAAGTGATTGCAGTGGACTGAGGAGGGACACATGGCCCAGGGGAAATTGCCTGCCAAGGATGTCGTGGTGCTGTTGCCGGGAATTCTCGGCAGCGTGCTGCAGTGTGATGGGAAGGATGTATGGGCTATGAGCCGAGGTGCCCTGCTTCGGGGCTTATTATCGCTGGGGGCCAGCGTCCAACGTCTCGCCCTCCAGAGCGATGACCCGAATAAGCCGGACCTCGGTGACGGGGTGGCGGCAACGCGGCTCATGCCCGATGTGCACCTCATACCCGGTTTCTGGAAAATCGACGGATACTCAAGGATCAAGGATGTTCTCACGAGCCGCTTCAGCTTCGTTGAAGGCAAGAACTGGTTCGACTTCCCTTACGACTGGAGGCGTGACAACCGGGTGGCCGCGCAGCGCTTGGCCGAGCAGGCTCCACAATGGCTGCACCGGTGGCGCCAGGAGAGTGGCTCGTCCGAAGCCAAGCTTGTGCTTCTCGGCCACTCAATGGGCGGTCTAGTGTCTCGGGCGTTCCTTGAGCTATTCGGCGGGTGGCAATACACGCGGGCACTGATCACCTTCGGCACCCCGTATCGGGGGTCTCTGAATGCCTTGGACTTTCTCGCCAATGGCTATCAGAAGGGAGTGGGCCCACTGAAGCTCGACCTCACCTCCTTCCTTCGCTCGTTGACATCGGTGTATCAGCTACTTCCCATCGCCCCGTGCATCGACGATCGCAGCGGCACCCTTCGGAGGGTCACGGAGGTGCCGAGCCTCCCCACGGGCTTCGACGGGCAGCGGGCGCTCGCGGCCCGCACTGATTTCCACGATGCCATCGCGCACGCCGTGGACGCAAACGGCGGGCCGGGGCGATACGACATCCACCCGGTCGTGGGAATCTTCCAGGACACGATGGTGTCCGCACGATTACAGGATGGAGAGCTCACCGTGCTTGCCAGCGATCCTAACGGCGATGATGACGGGGACGGCACGGTGCCGCGGTGGTCGGCGACACCGCTTGAGCTTGCTGACCAGCCGGTGGGCACGTTTGTCACGGACAAGCATGGCTCCCTGCAGAACGTGGATGCGGTGCTCAACCAGGTCTCGGGGATCCTGAGCTGGAAGAAGACCGGGCACAAGAGGGCATCGCCTTTCGACGGCTTCAAGCTGAAGGTAGACGACCTTGTGCCGTCCGGCGAACCGGTCCCCGTTCAACTCGAAACCCAGGGACCCTCGGACAAGGTCGTAGTGACCGTGCAAAACGCGGATACCGGCCGCGCAGCGGGCAGGCGCACCCTGAAACGGCGGCCTGACGGCAGCTTCCAGGGGAACCTTCGAGCGCTGCCATCGGGCGTATATCGGATCACCGCGGAGGACGCGAGCGGTGCCGGACTCTCGCCTGTGCACGACATATTCGTAGTTGCTGGCGACCCAGATCTCTGAACAGGAGGGTTCGAATCGACTTCCTTATGACCTTGTCGAGCGACTTCTCTTGCCTTGGAGGCCGCTTTGCACGGCAGCCAGGCAAGACGGCCGCGTCCCGATTCTCCCGATCCTACGCCAACAGAGGCGCAGACGGTGATGCTCATTGAGTAAGCTCTTTATCAGATTGCCCGCCGCGTGCGATCGGCAGGCGCGGGCCGAACTGGCCTGGCAGACCCTCGAAGCCCGTGACCAGTCGACCCTTTGATGGGCTCGCTACACTCCGTTGTTTGACGTGTTCAATCGTCGCCTCAGCCTCGGCTCGCACGGCACTTCCGCAGGGTTCTCTGGCCAACTCGGCCGCCTCGTCCAGGCTGTGGTTGACTCCCCGCAGAAGCTGGATCTCCTTACGCGTGGTCGTGCCGATCATCCCGCCCTCGCCGCTCGCTGCGGCGAGTCTCGGCCCGGGAGGAGTCAGCTCGGAAGGCCAGTTCCCGGAGCGGGTGATGTCAGTATCTCCGGAGCTCGTCTCTTCGGCGCTGAAGAGTCCCGATGGGGACCTTAATAACATGATGGCGGACAAACGACCGGTCTTGCAATGAACGAGCCTTCCTCGGACGCCACCACTGTCTCGGAAATACCGCCCAGCACTCCTGCGGCGCGGGAGTTGGCCGAGCCTCCCGCTTCCCGTGTTTCGGCACTGAAGCCGCATTACGACAACAGCTGGGCCATCGTTATCGGCATCAACCGCTACCAAGCCGACGGCATTCGCGACCTCGATTACGGCGTTTCCGATGCCGACGGCATCGCGCGGCTGCTGGTGACGCAACTCGGGTTCACCGCGGAAAGCGTCTTCGTCGTGCTCGACCCGCCGCCGCCGGAGCAGTTGCCGTACCGGCTCCATGCTGAGCACGCCGCGAAGGCGGTGATCGAGGACCTGCTCTTCACCCGGCTGCCCGAATTGGTCGGCCCGGACGACCGGCTGCTATTCTTCTTCGCGGGCCACGGCGAGTGCAGGCGGCTGCCGGTGGGCGCCCAGGAAATCGGCTACCTAGTGCCGTCGGACGCCGAGCCTGGGCACTGGCACACCTACATCGATCTCGACGCGGTGACCCGCGCGGGCAATCTGTGCGCGGCCAAGCACGTGTTCTACCTGCTGGACGCCTGCTACAGCGGGCTCGCCACCGCCCGCGCCGAGGTGCGCGAGCGCCGCTACGAAGAGGACATGCTCACCAACCGCGCGCGCCAGGCGCTCACGGCCGGCAACGCCAAGCAGGCGGTAGCGGATAAGGGTCCGCAGGGCCACTCGCTCTTCACCTGGTACGTGCTCCAGGGGCTGCGCGGAGAAGCGGACCTGTTTCACAACGGCGTCATCACCGGCAACGAGCTCATGGTGTACGTACGCGATCAAGTGGCCCGCGCCTTCGGCTCGGAGCAGACGCCGGATTTTGGGCCCTTGCCCGGCCACGAGTCGGGTGGTGACTTCGTTTTCGTCGAGCCAGGCTTCAGCGCGCAAGAGCATTTCGATTTGGGCTGCGCCCTCATGGAGCTCGGGAGGCAGTTGGTCGATCCAGGTCGGTTTCTTGCCGCCGCCGAGCAATTCGATACCGCACAGCGACTATCGGGCAGGTCCTGGGGGGAAGCGTGGCGGAAGCTCGGCGAGGCGCAGTTCGCGGCCGGTGAGATTGAAACCGCCGTGGCAAGCTTCGACATGGCCCGTAACCAGGGAGATAGCCAAGCCCTGCTGCACCTTGGCCTGGCTTACGCTAAACAGCGCCACTATGACGAAGCGATTGATGCGCTGAAGGCGTTTGCCGAGCTAAATCCGGATCATGTCGATGTTTCGTGGGCCAGGGATTTCGCCGTTACCCTCCGGCGAACAGGCGGCGGTCGGCGCTACGCGCTGCTGATTGGCACTGGCATGGGCGCCGCTGAGGATCTGCGGGAACTGCGAGAGGTGCTGGTACGTCGGCTCGGCTTTCGCGGACAGGACATCGTCTTGCTCACCGACGAGCAGGCTACCTCGGAGGCCATCCGCGCCTCCTTCGCTCAGCTCGCGGCCAGAACGCGAGAGGCGGACACGGTACTGGCCTGCTTCACTGGCGTGGGAACCCAGATACCCAACCGTGATTCTCACTACCAAACGCGCGACGGACTCCTGTTCGTTTTCTTACCCGAGGACTACCGTAAAGAGGTCTTGCGGGAAGACCAGGTGTTCGAACTGATGTCCCGAATTCCAGCACGGGACAAGTTGCTGATCGCCGACGTGCCGCACTTTGCCTTTGAGACTGGTAGATCTCGCAGTCTCGGTTTCCGCTTTATCGGTGGCTGCCGACGGAACGAGTTGACCTTTACGAAAGACATCGACGGCAAGCAGCGCGGGGTGTTCACTTACCATCTAATCCGCCATATAGACCAGGAGGACGATCGCCGCCTTACGTATGGTGACCTGCTCGGCCGAGTTACCGCAAGCCTCAATGCAGCGGGGTTCAGCCACACCCACCCCGTCCACGTCGGTGCGAGGAAAACCCCGGTCTTCCCGCGCCACGAACCCGACTATCTCTGGCTCTACGAGCTTTCGTGCGGACGAGATTGCGCGGCGCTTACGGACGGCGAGATGGCAATGTGGCGGCAGATGCTCGAGGATTCCCCTATCACCACTTCTCCGGAAGCGAACATGGCTCTGGCTCGAGCGCTGGCAGCGAGGGGTGCGTTCGATCCCGCCCTTGAAGCCGTCAGGCGCGCCTCGTCCGGGGGCCTGGAAAAGGTGGCGGAGCCGCTGTTGCTGCAACTGAGGACGTTGATACGGGCGCGCCGCTACCACGAGGCAGCCACATTTGTTGAGCGTTTGGGGGCACGTGCTTCAGACCCCTGCCTCGCGTCATTGCCACAGGCGACTCATGGCCTGCTCGCGATCCTCGACCGTGGCGAGAAACATGCCCTGCTGGTGGGCATCGGCAGCTACGCAAGTGCCGACCTGCTGAGAGCAAAGGACGCACCCGATGATGTGGCGGGCTTGCGTGACGAGTTGGTTACTCGATGGGGATTCCAGCCGGGGAACATCGTCGTGCTGACGGACGCGCAGGCGAGCCGGGAAGCCATCCTGGATGAGCTGCGCCGGCTGGCGGAACTGGCGAGAGACAAGCCGACGCTGTTCTATTTCTCCGGCCTGGGGTCGGTGGATGCCGACGGAGAGCCGGTGTTGCTCGGAGCCGACGCCCGCCAAGCCGAAATCCAGGACATTCCGATCTCCATGCTTCACGAGATTGCGGCCCCGATCCGGCGAAATCTTGTCACGCTGATCGACGCCGGCTTCTCGGTCGAATCAAAGGACCCCCGCTTTGTCGACCCGGCGCCCGGTTCCGGTTTCCTGTACTGGGGTCACGGAGGGCAGATCGCGCGGCGCATGTCGGATCACCATGGTATCGGCGGACTCTCCGTGTTCCCTGCCTCGATGCGCTATATCAGGCGCGGGCAGGAGCGGTCGCAGTCTGGCAAGGCCCACGGCTCGACCAGCAAGCGTGCCACCCGTTTATTCCTGGATGCATTGAGGGCTGGTGAGATGCCGACGGTGAGTCGTGCGGAACTCAGGGCGCGGCTTGTCGCATCCGGACTTACCGTGCTGGGAGCGGCTTCTGACGAGCCCTTGTTCGCCAATCTGAATGTGGTCGCGAGGGTGGAGGCGGCGCTCGATGGCATCGAGGGCCGACCGTTAATGGTTGCCAGAGATCTCTTGACGAAACTCCTGCAGTGCCGCGGAGGAGCGGATCCGCGTCTGCTGCTGGAGCTGGGCGTGGCACTTCACGTGCTCACCTTACGAGATAGCGCGCGACGAGCATTGGAAGATGCGGCCCGGATGCTGCATTCCAAAGACGCTGTATCGAATAGGGACATGCGTGCGCGGGCTGATGCCCATTACTATCTCGGGTACGTCCTCCTGGCTGAGGGGCAGTATTCCAATGCGGTCAGCCACTTCGAATTGGTCCTTGCTGAGAGCCCCGGACATGCCAAGGCCCACTACTACCGAGGCTTGGCCCTGCAGAAGCTGATCGAGCTGGATCTGTTCCGACAGATCGAGGAGAGTTGGAAGACATACCTCAAGCTCGGCGCGCCAATCGGCCACGCTCGGGAGGTAACAGATTTCCTCGACAGGCGACAAGCGCAAACCTCCGATTCATGACAGGCGCGGGTTTTCCATCGTAATGGGGGACGTTCGTCCTGAAGTAAACTTGATGAAGGTCGGGCAGAATGGGGGACGTAGGGGCAGAAACAACTTGACGGTTTCACGTAGGATAGAGGTCTTCCCCAGATTCTGGGAGTTGAAGATAATTGTGAGAGACTTACGTTTCCAGTCTTCGCTTTCTTGCATGTCCTCTTCAGAAAATCGTCACTGGCAAAGCAGAGTAAGCGAACCCCACCCGGATATACCGGCCGCACGTTCACATTATCCGTGCCCACGGTAAGGCCCGAACACGCTCCTCTCTTGCTCGGGCTGCTAACCTCTTATAGACTCCGTGCGACGTATCTCTTCGAGGACCCGAGCGCAGGGGAATCGGCCCGTGAGGGTCGTGCTCCGAAAGCTCCACCGCCCGAGTGTCAGGAGGCCGCGTCACCTGAATGCGATGGACTCGAGGGTTCCATCGTTAGGCAGGCACCGGCTATCGGAATCAGTCAGGATAATCACGAGGTGAAGGAGGCGTCATGACACCGCTCGCCGAGGCTATCGCAAGAGGTCAGGTGGCCCTGACGGAGTACGCCGCCAAGCAGTTTCTCTCGGGCTACGGGATCCCGGTTCCGCGGGAAGTGGTCGCACCCGATGCGGACGGCGCCGCGGCAGCGGCCGCGCGCATGGGTTTTCCCGTGGTCCTGAAAGCCTCGGGAGCGACCTTGCAGCACAAGACCGAGGTCGGGGGGATCGCGTTGAACGTCAGGAGCGTGGAGGAGGTCCGCCAGGAGGGGCGTCGACTCCTTGGGCTCCCGGGCTGCGACGGCCTGCTCGTCGCGGAGATGGTGCGAGTGGACCGCGAATTCGTATGTGGACTCACCCGGGATCCACAGTTCGGTCCATGCGTGATGTTCGGCCTGGGCGGGATCCTGACCGAGGCGCTGGCGGACGCGGTGTTCCGGGTCACCCCCGTGACCCGCTTCGATGCGCTGGAGATGCTGCAAGAGATCCGGGCCGCGAACCTGCTCGGAGCCTTTCGAGGCCAAGCGCCTGCGAACCCGGATACGCTGGCCGGCATCCTGGTCGCCCTGGGCGAGATCGGCCTGCGCCACCCCGAGATTCGAGAGATCGACCTGAACCCCGTCAAGATTCGCCCGGACGGCGCGCCAGTAGCCGTGGATGCGCTGATCGCGCTTGCGCCGTCACGCGCCTGACGCGTGGCGAACCCTGAAGCGAACCGACTCCCTCCGAGAGGGCCGGACATGACTCACAACAAAGGCAACCTGACCCCCTTCTTCGAGCCAAAGAGCGTGGCGATCATCGGGGCCTCGGCCGCACCGGGGAAGGCCGGCCACGAGTTAATTCGGAACATCCAGGCGAACGGGTATCCCGGCCGGCTGCATCCGGTGAACCCGAAGGGCGGCGAGATTCTCGGTCTCCCCGTCTCGACGTCCATCGCCATGCTGCCGGACGGGCTCGACCTAGCCCTCATCGTCCTGCCCGCGGAGGCCACCCCGGGCGCGGTCCGTGAATGCGCCGCCAAGGGCATCCGCCATATCGTCTGCATGGCCGGCGGATTCGCCGAGGTGGACGAGGCGGGAAGTCAGATTCAACGAGAACTCGCGGACATCGTCCGCGAAACGGGAATCCAGCTGATGGGCCCCAACATCTCCGGGCACACCTCGACGCCGGCGGCGTTCACGTCGGCGTTCTTCCCGCTGGGGAAGATCCGCCGGGGGACAGTCTCTGTTATCGCCCAAACGGGGAATTTTGCCACGCACACGATGAAATATATCCTGAGCGGCGAGCACTACGGCGTCAGTCGAGTGATCGGACTGGGCAACAAGGTGGACATCGACGAGACCGATGCGCTTGCATATCTGGCGGATGACCCCGAGACCACGGCAATCCTGCTTTACCTTGAGAGCTTCAAGCGACCGGCCCAGTTTCTCGAACTCGCCCGGCGTGTCACGCGGCGGAAGCCGGTGGTCATCCTCAAGAGCGGGGCCACCGAGGCGGGCCGACAGGCTGCCGTCGCCCATACGGCCGCCCTTGCCGCCGAGGACCGGGTGGTGGATGGGATGCTGCGCCAGGCGGGGATCGTCCGAGTCTCGGACTACTCGCATCTGCTCATCGCCATGAAGGCGCTGTCCATGCTGCCGCTCCCGGAAGGGAATCGGGTCAGCTTCCTGGCGCCCTCCGGGGCCTTGCTGGTGGTGCTGTCGGACCTGTGTGTGCGCCTGGGCCTCGAGGTGCCGGCGCTCCTTCCCGAGAACGTTCAGCGACTCCAGGAGATCAGTCCCCCGTACATCCGGATGCGCAACCCGGTGGACATCTGGGCAGCCGCGACGGTACGGGGTGTCGAGTTCGGGTACCGGGAGGGGTTGGAGGCCGTGCTCCGGGATCCCAACATCGATGCGGCGATCCCGGTCCTGATGCTGACAAGGGAGATCGGGATGCCGACGTTCGACTTCCTCCTCGACCTCCGGGCGAAGTATCCCCAGAAGCCGATCGTCGTCGGCTTCAGCGGAGACAAGGACTGCATGGAGCAGTGCAAGGTGTATCTGGAGCCTCGCGGTATGCCGACCTTCTTCGAGATCGAGTACCCCTTCGTTGCGTTGTCCATTCTGGTCCGGTGCGTGCGGGCCATGGCCAGACCGCTTTCTTAAGACGCCCCTTCGTTCAACTCTCGGAGCAGTTCAAGCATGGCACCGTGAACGCCGGCGCCGGTCTCCTCGGCCTCGAAGCGTTCGAACTCCTTGGCCAGGTACGCCTGGTCTTCGGGGGAGAGGGCGCGGTCCGCCATCGGGAACAGGACGTTGTTCTCCTTCCCGATGTGGGCGCGGAGCAGATCGATGTAGCCGCGCGCGTTCTCGACGATCTGCCTGGCCGCGACGGGACCGGTCCCCAGCTTCGCCGCGCCTTCGGCGATGCCCCGAATGAAGGCCCGGCCGGCCTCATGTTCGGATAGCATGACCCCGATGGGGCCGCCCTGGACCGGGAAGCCTCGCTCGGTCATCCGCTTGAAGAGGAGATTCTCCTCCTTGCGGTGATGGCATTTGTCGGCAAAGCCCCGCAGGAAATTCACCGCCTTGTCGAAATAGGCCCGATCAGGCGCGGCGCCGGCCTGGATGGCCGCCACCTTCTTCTCCAGCGCGTCCAGGGCTTCCAAGATCAACTCGTGCTCCGCCATTAGGACCTGCGTCGGCGTGCCGCCGTGGCCATGGTGATGGCCGTGTTCGTGAGTGTGGTTTGGCATGATGCGCCTCCTTCTGGTCTGGTCGGTCTAGCGAATTATTATACTCGCATACGGGATGGCGCCGGCTCTTCCCGCTCCCAGGGGGGTAGGAGCTTCACCAGGACCCAAAGGATTATGAAGGGCAGAACGAGGATGGCAA
>Ga0113563_10000685_pt1 | contig 17187 bp, 17 predicted proteins | sample Mud3Dept3metaG_FD_80117 | JGI IMG/M metagenome (GOLD analysis project Ga0113563, IMG submission 80117) | Freshwater wetland microbial communities from Ohio, USA, analyzing the effect of biotic and abiotic controls - Mud 3 Core 4 Depth 3... | ecosystem: Environmental > Aquatic > Freshwater >...
GAAGGACCGCGGTACGGAACATGGTGAGAACCGGAACACCGGAGCGGGTAGCCATGAAGATCAGCGGTCACAAGACGAGGGCAGTGTTCGACCGTTACAACATAGTCAGTGAGGACGATCTACGGATAGCGTGTGAACGGCTTGCGACTGCTCACGAACAAATCAAAGAGGCTATCTCACAGGCACAAACGGGCACAATTACGGGCACAGTCGTGCCCCTGAAGGGGCAGAAGTGATCCACCTTTTTCATCCCATGCCTTGTAAGTTGCTGATTTTATTAATGGCGGAAGTGCATGGGAATCGAACCCACCCACCAGCTTTTGACCGGTACACTGGATTTGAAGTCCAGGAGGCCCACCAGGCGCCTTGGCACTTCCGTCAAGTAATTTAGTATAATCAACGGCCATTTGCAATAATCCCAAGTCGCCTTCATTCATATAGCTTCCGGGTACCCACGTAGTGGGTGCGCGTCGGCACGACTCCGACGTACTTAATGTACGCCTACGTCGCTCGCCTCCTGGGCGGCCGGGGTACCCAGCCGGTGGCTGGGTCGTAGTTTTGAATGCGGCTTGGGATAGCCGGAACAACCGGATCGGGCGTTAAGGGCTTGGCTGCGTTTGTTTTTCCTCGGAAAACCATATATGCTTATTCCTCAAGATTCCCGCGGCAGGGGCTGCGGACACTACCTGCACAAGGATATTGCTCTCTATGGGGTCATTCGGGTTTCGTCTGAAGTTCTTCATGGCCGTGCTCCTGGCTGTAATGCTCATGGGTACTCTAGGTTTCAGTTATCTCCAGAACCTGTCACTTATTGACGCGTTCTACTTCACCATTGTCACGATTGCGACCGTGGGCTACGGTGATATCGTTCCGACCACCCAGGCAGGTCGGGTTCTGGCCGTGATTCTCATCATTACCGGTGTCGGCACGTTTTTGGGCGTCGTGGTCAATGCCACCGAGGCCTTCATCGTGAAGAGGGAAAAGCAACAAAGGATGGAAAAACTGCGCATGGTCATGGGTCTTTTCTTCAGTGAATTCGGGACTGACCTGCTTGCGCGACTCGCGAGGAATGATCCGAACATCGAGGCAGTCAGGGAACAACTCCTCATAAAGGCACAGTGGTCAGAGAAGGAATTCCAAGGCGCAGACACCGCGGTAAAGACCTATCCGTGCCTCTGTTCAACGGGCAGCGTCACTCTGAAAGAACTGCGCGAGCTTCTTGAGCAGAAGAGGGAACTCTTCCTGCGTCTCTTTGAGAATCCAAACCTGCTCGAGCACGAGTCATTCACGGAACTGCTCAGGGCCATACTTCACCTGAAAGAAGAGCTCCTTCACCGGGATGATCTGGACTCGCTCCCACAGTCGGATGTTGAGCACCTTACCGGCGACATCCGCAGGGTCTATTCGCTTCTGTTGCCTGAATGGCTCGATTACATGAGATACCTCAAGCAGAACTATCCCTACCTTTTTTCACTGGCCATGAGGCTCAACCCGTTTGATCGCAACGCATCCGTGGTCGTGCGATGAGATTCCTGAGGCAGACAAAGGTAGACAAGTCGCTATTACGAGGTTAATATTTGTAGCCGCAGGAAATACAATAAACGTTGTAAGGCAAGCTCCAGGCTAAAGGAGGTAACTGACCATGAGAAAGTATGTTGTTTGGTATCTGGTTTGCGCTATGTTCATCATCGGTATTGCGCCGCGACTCGAGGCCGCCTTTTCTCCCTCTGAGGCGTTGGTGCTTTCGCCGTCAGCCCGTGCTTCGGACACTGAGACGATACGGACCGCCCTGGAGCAGAGACTCGTGCGACAGAGGCTTGCCGATCTAGGTTTTAGTGCCGATGAGATTTCCGCGCGGCTTTCAGAGCTCTCAGATGAGCAGGTTCATTATTTTGCGTCGAAGCTGGACGATCTGAAGGTGGGAGGCGACGGTCTCGGGATTCTCATTGGAATTCTCGTTATAGTGATCCTCGTACTTCTTATCCTCCATCTGACCGGCCACAAAGTGACCGTAACGAAATGAATCGCTCGATATGCTGATAGTGGTGCTGAAGCCGTGGCGCTCATACTGCGTCATGAGAAGATCGTACGCGCCCTGCTTTGCTCTCGCACTCTTCTTGATCCTCCCTTTTCTTGACGGGTGCGCTACCTCACAAGAGATGACGGGAAATCCAACGCTTCTCCCGGGTGTACCCTTCTACAGACAGGAGGCGTATGAATGCGGCCCTGCTGCCCTTGCCACTGTTGTCAATTACTGGCACACCAAGACAGGGGCTGCATCAGCGACCACGCCCGAGGATATCGTGGCTGAAATCTTCAGTCCCTCGGCCCGGGGTGTGCTCGGTATAGACCTGCAAGCCTATGCGAAGAAACGAGGCTTCCAGGCGCATACGTCTACGGGAAGCATCGGGGAGATCAGGAAGCAGATCGGCCAGAGCGTACCACCGATCATCCTCGTGGATTACGGGTTCTCCTTTTATCAGCGGAATCACTTCATGGTCGTCACCGGCTACGCGGTGAATGGTGTTCTGGCGAACACGGGCAGGGCGGAAAACGAATTCATCGAAGAGGAAGATCTTCTCAGGATATGGAAGAAAACGGGATACTGGATGCTTGTCGTAAAGCCCTGAGCGTCGCCTGCCTCTTGATGCTCCTCTCGTCGTGCAGCCTGCCGAGGATAGCCATCCTGCACGATCCCCTGACGCCGGAGGAGCACATCAACCTGGGAGTCAGTTACGAAAAGAGGGGCGAGTTTGATGCTGCACTGGAACAGTATGCTGCCGCCTCATCAAAAGAGCCGCTGGCGTACCTGTACATGGGTAATGCTTACTTTCAAAAGGGCGACCTGAAAGAGGCTGAAAAGTCATACAGGCAAGCGATCGACAGGACACATGATGCACGCGCCTATAACAACCTGGCCTGGCTCTACTACACAACGGGAGGGCGTCTGGAGGAGGCAGAGGCGCTGGCACGTAAAGCGGTGGAACTCGCGCCCGGGTCTCTTGACTTTCAGGACACGTTGCGGAAAATTATAGAGAAGCGCTCGTCGTCACACGAAGGGAGGTAATAACATGTTGAAGAGATGTATTGCATGGTACCTTGTTGTCGCGCTCTGCATCATGGGATTCGTCCCGCCTTTGGAAGCCTCGTTCCTGCCATCTGAGGCCGTGACCTCCGGGAGCACCAGAGCAACCGATCTCGACACGGTTCAGAAGGTGCTTGAGACCAGGCTGGTACAGCAGAGGCTCGAGGACCTTGGGTTCACGCCTGAGGAAATCAGTGCCAGGCTGGCCCAGCTCAGCGATGTACAGATCCACCAGCTCGCTCAACGGCTCGACGACCTGAGGGTGGGGCAGGACGGCTGGTCGGTATTTTTCGGGATACTTGCCGTGGCTGCGCTGGTGATCATTATCTATTATTTGGTGACCCACAAGGTGGTGATTCATTAAGGCGCGGTCAGGGAGGGGTCAGCCTGACGGTGACCGGGTCGTTCTTCCGGATGCTCCTGTTCCGCGCAATACTGTCCTTGAATGCAGCGAACTCTATGTAGCCGGAACTTCCTTCAAGGCACGTGTGTGCTTTTTCTGAGTACGTCTTGTTAAGCTTACCAAAACGAAGACCAGCCACCTGGATACTGAAGGGTCTGCCTTTGTGAAATGCATTGAGCGACGCGGCCGTGATATTTGATATGGCATTCCCGAACCGGTCAAAGCGCACGATGCGGCCGGTCAGCGAACGACCTTTCTTCACGGGATGAATATCGGCGAGACGGACGGGTTCTGATATTTCCTCCCCCAACGCCGCGGGATCGAGCCCCAGAGAGAGATGGCCCGCCACAGGCGCGAAGACGTCGCGTCCGTGGAACGTGTGCGACACACGCCCGAGCATGTACGACGTGTTGGTGATCTCGTAGATCTTGCTCTGAGAGTCGAGAAGCAGCGTGAAGAGCCCATTGTCGGGACCGACAAAAAAGTGGCCGTCATGCGTCACCACGATGGCCCTTCTCTTGCTTCCTACTGTGGGATCAACAACACATAGATGGACGGTGCCCTTGCGGAAGAAAGGCGCATACTCTTGGATGATGAAACAGCCTTCCGTCACATCCTGTGGCTCAACGTCGTGGCTTATGTCGATGAGGTGCGCATCGGGGTTGATCGAAAGGATCACACCCTTCATGATGCCCACGTAAGGGTCTTTCAGGCCAAAATCAGTGAGCAGCGTTATCGCTTTCACGCTTCCCGGAGAAAAGGAGTTTGATATACTTCCCGAACGGTTTTTCGAGGATGCCCTTTTCGGTGATGATATACGTGATAAGGCGTGCGGGCGTGATGTCAAAACCGTAGTAACACGCCTTTATCTGCTTGAGCGTGAGTTGGTGGCCGAGGAGGCACGTTACTTCCTTGCCTGATCGTTCTTCTATCTCTATCTGCTGGCCGCTTTTCATCGTCCAATCGAACGTGGAAACTGGCGCAGCAACGAAAAAGGGGATGGCATGCTCTCGCGCTGCGAGCGCCACCATGTAGGTGCCTATCTTGTTGGCCACGTCCCCGTTTCTTGCAATCCTGTCTGCGCCGACAATGGCTTTGTTGACAATGCCGCGGGCACAGAAGAGACCCACGTGGTTATCGGGTATGATCTCCACATCAATGCCTTCCTCGTGCAGTTCCCACGCCGTGAGACGCGCACCCTGCAGATAGGGTCTCGTCTCGGTCGCTACCACCCGTATCTGCTTGCCTGACGCATGTGCCGCCCGTATCACGCCGAGAGCTGTGCCAAAGCCTCCCGTAGCAAGCGCTCCCGCATTGCAGTGGGTAAGGATCACATCCCCGTCATCGATGAGCTCGGCACCATATTGCCCGAGCATGCTGTTGTTCTCTATGTCTTCGACGTGTATGGCGATGGCCGCCCGCAGGAGAATGTCGAGCAGGTCCTCCTGATCTCTGTGCTGTTGATATGTGGCTGCCATCCTGTCCAAAGCCCAGACTAGATTGACCGCCGTGGGACGCGACGCCTTGAGCTTCTCATAGAGACGCTGCACGTCCACATCAGTGATGCGCTTTTTCGAACGTGAGGCCTGACGCAATCCCAGAAACATGCCGTAGGCTGCCACGATACCGATGAGCGGCGCGCCCCTGATCGTCATATTATGGATCGCCCTCACCACATCGTTCGCCGTTCTGCACCGCACGTACTGCTTCTTGAAGGGAAGGAGCCGCTGATCAAGAAGATGGAGCTGGTTATCTTTCCAGAAGATATGTTCTGTCATTCTCCCTTCAGCCTCTTGAGGAACAGCTCGTTGAGCAGTTTCGGGTTTCCCTTGCCCTTCGTCTCCTTCATCGCCTGTCCTACAAAAAACCCGAGGAGCTTCTCCTTCCCCTGCCTGAACTCAGCCACTTCGTTGGGGTGACTGGCCAGAATCCTGTCGATTGTTTCCACAAGCGCGGACTCGTCTGAAATCTGGAGAAGGCCCTTTTCCTGGATGTAGCTCCTGGGCGAAGCCCCCGTTCGATAGATATCAGGAAAGATTTCCTTGCCGATCTTACCCGAGATGACATTATCCTTCACGAGCCCCAAGAGCTCGGCTAGACGTGCCGGCCGCAGCGGCGCTTCTTTCGGTGAGACATTGCCTTCCTTCAATTCTCGAAGCAACTCGCTCATGATCCAGTTGCTCACCGTCTTTGCTTCAGGAAACAGGACAACCGTCTCCTCGAAGTAGTCAGCTAGGGCACGGTCCCCTGTCAGTATCTCCACGTCGTAGCGGGGAAGGCCATACTGATTCATGAAGCGTTCCATCTTCTCCAGGGGAAGTTCGGGAAGCTCGGCCCTGATGCTCTCCACCCAGCCCTCGTCAACCATCAGCGGCACGAGATCAGGATCAGGGAAGTAGCGGTAGTCGTGTGCTTCTTCCTTGCCGCGCATCGAATAGGTGACGTCTTCGCTCGGGTTGAAAAGGCGCGTCTCCTGCACGACCTCACCGCCACCCTCCAGGACCTCTATCTGCCGTTCGATCTCATACTCCAGCGCACGCTCGATGTAGCGGAAGGAGTTCAAGTTCTTGAGCTCGGCTCTCGTGCCGAACTCTTGGGCTCCTCTCTTGCGCACGGACACGTTGGCGTCGCAACGAAAACTGCCTTCCTCCATGTTGCCGTCACAGATCTCAAGATAAACCAGGATGTCGCGGAGCATCTTGAGATAGAGAATCGCCTCGGCCGGGCTGCGCAGGTCAGGCTCGCTCACGATCTCGAGCAGCGGAACGCTCGACCGGTTGAAATCGACTAGACTGTATGTGCTTGTCTCGATTGTCGTCTCATGAACCAGTTTTCCCGCATCCTCCTCCATATGGATCCTCTTGATGCGGATCCTTTTCTTTTCACCGTTGTCGAACACGTCGAGATGGCCGTCGGTACAGAGCGGTTCCTCATACTGTGAGATCTGGTAGCCTTTGGGCAGGTCAGGATAAAAATAGTTCTTGCGGGCGAAAACCGACTTCCGGTTGATAGCACAGTGTGTTGCGAGCCCTGCCCTGATGGCAAAATCGACAACCCGCTTGTTGAGCACAGGCAAGGCTCCAGGCAGCCCCATGCAGGTGGGACAGGTGTGGCTGTTCGGCTCTCCGCCGAACTCCGTGCTGCTGCCGCAAAATATTTTGCTCTTCGTCAGAAGGTGCGCATGCACTTCAAGGCCGATGACACCCTCGTACGTATCGTGATCCACGTCAAGCTCCTTTCAGTAACGGGTCCTGGGTCCAGTTGCCGGGGTCCAGAAAAAGATCCGGGTCCAGTTGTCGGTGGCCAGGGGCCAGTGAAGCCAAAACAACATTCAGACATCCCAGTATTGTCTCTGTCTGGGCCCTGGACCCAGGACCCTAGTCTCGACTCTGGACCCGTGCCCCATGACCCGCCACTTCACAGCGGTATATCATCGTCTTCCTTCTCAGGCACGAAGTCCATGTCCTGGGGTTCCTGGAACTCGGCTGGCTTGCTGCTGCGCTCCTCGCCGCCGCCACCGGGTCCGAGCATCTTCATGGCCGAGGCAACGATCTCGAAGGTCCTTCTCTTGACCCCGTCCCGTCCCTCAAACTCCCGGCTCTGGATGCTGCCTTCGATATATACGAGCTTGCCTTTTTTCAGGTACTCTCCTACCACCTCTCCCAGTTTTCTCCAGGCGACGACCCGATGCCACTCAGTGCGCTCACTCTTTGTCCCGTCCTTGTTCTTTCTGGTTTCGGTCGTCGCGACCGAGAAGGTGGCAACCGGCGTGCCGTCTGCTGTGTAACGAAGCTCCGGGTCGCGGCCGAGCCTGCCTATCAGGATTACCTTGTTTACGTAGGACATGCTGTACCCCCTTTTAGGGATTGTTTAATCGCTCAATGCGCGGTAACGTTGAGCAGTCGGATCATGTAATCTTTTAAACCGTATAATATACCATAGGATAAGTCAATTATCGTCAGTCCCGTATCGCCGATCCTGCACGGACCCGCCCGTTTGACTTACAGTCGTCAGTCTGGGACAATATGAGGGTTGAGCAAGAAAATATTTCTCTCCGTCCTGATCCTCTGCGTCTTTCTTGCGTTTCTCGCAGTCAAACTGAAGAGCCTGTATGATCCCCCCAAAGCGCAACTGCAGCTCTCCACCCAGTACATGGAAGCGGTCGGCGCCCAGGAGAGCTTCTACGGGATCTATATCCAGAACGTGAGGGTGGGGCAGTTGAAGCGCTTGATCCTCCCCACCAGAACAGGTTACAAGATCGTCGAAGAAGCGCGCATGAATATCAGGTTCCTCGACGAAAAAAGCGAGCTCGCCATGAATATGTTCGGGGACGTGGACGAACAATTTCGTCTCAAGAACTTTCTCTTTCAGATTCAGTCGGGCAAGGAACCGATCGATATCAAAGGCGACCTGCAGAACGGCAGCGTGGCGCTCACGGTCCTGGCGCGGGGCCAGTCAAACGCATACACGATTCCCATGAAGGAACCGCCGGTGCTTGTTTCGGGCATCATCCCGCATCTCGTCAAGAAGGGCTTCAACGAAGGAGGCGCCATCTCTGTTCCCGTCTTTGACCCTTCCACGCTCACGAGCTACGATGCAACAGTGAGCCTGCTCGGGTGGGAGAAAGTGAAGGTCGAGGGGGAAGAGGTTCGCGCCTTTCACCTGAAGACCGTCTTCAAGGGCATAGAAGTGCACGGCTGGGTTGATGAAACAGGTTCCATCGTCAAGGAGCTGAGTCCCCTGGGATTGACGGTACAAAAGGAAAGGGTAGGCAAGCGCGCCACGGACTTTTTTGATGCGCGTCTCTTCTCGTCGATTGAGACGACCGGGAAGATAGACGATCCGCGTCACACAAGCTCGCTCACGGTACGTATCGATGCTAAAGAGGATCTTAAGAAAGTACTGGCCCGGTATCACGACGTGAAGGATGGTCTCTTGGTGGTGAGCGCAGGGCGTTCCGCGAGGCTCGTGCTTGAGCCTGCGCAATATCTCGCAGCCTCCGCGTTCGTGAATAGCGATGACGTACAGATACGGGCGGCCTTGCGTTCGATCCTGGGGGATCGCCGCACCGATAGGGATAAGGTGGCCGCAATCCAGGAGTGGGTGCACAAGACCGTGAAGAAGGCGCCCACGTTCTCACTACCCACGGCAAAGGACGTATTTGTCAAAAGGGTAGGTGATTGCAACGAGCACGCGGTGCTTTTTGCCGCGCTGGCGAGGGCCGCAGGCATTCCCTGTGCCGTTGCCTCAGGCATGGTCTATGCGACCGACGGTTTCTACTACCATGCCTGGAACCTTGTCCATATAGAGGGTGCGTGGGTTCCTGTGGACAGCACGTTCGGACAGTTCCCAGCTGATCCGACACACATCGTGCTGGCCGTGGGAGATATCTCCGATGCCATCGACATCATGCAGTTCCTCCGGAATATCAGGATCACGGTGGTGGAAGCCGGATGATTACACTTGAGGATGTGAGCAAATCGTATGATGACGTGCTGGCCCTCGACCGGGTCTCGATCCGTGTGGCGAGAGGCGAGATATACGGCCTTATCGGTCCGAACGGCGCAGGCAAGACAACGACGATAAAACTGCTCGTCGGTCTGCTGAGGCCCACGAGCGGCCAGATACGTATCAACGGATTTGACATCCAGAAAGAGGGCCTGGCAGCAAAGAAAGAACTGGGCTACATCCCTGATGAGCCTTTCCTGTATGGGAGACTGACACCCCTGGAACTCCTCGACTTCAAGGGAAGCCTCCATGACATGAGCCGGGATCTTGTGGACCGGAAGCGCGAGGAACTGCTTGACCTGGTCGGCCTTGCCGACTTTCGGCACGAGCTGATCGAGAGCTTCTCGTTGGGCATGAGGCAGAGGCTCGCCATTGCCACCGCGCTCCTGCCATCGCCTTCCATCATCATCGTCGATGAACCGCTGGTAGGGCTCGACCCGGCGGGGATGCGAAAGGTAAAAGAAATCTTTGTTGGCCTGGCGCGAAGCGGTACGACCATCTTCGTATCAACGCACATGCTCCACGTTGTCGAGGAAATAGCGGACAGGGTGGGCGTCCTCAACAAAGGCAAGCTTGTTGCCCAGGGCAGCATGGATGAGCTGCAACGCTCGAAGGATGAGCGGCTCGAATCGATCTTCTTCCGCCTCTTCTCCGAGGAAGTGAAGTGAGCCACACCAGGCAGTACTTCACATACCGGCTGCTCATGGTGCGCCACAGTCTATCCTCCCGCCGCGGCCAGCTCGCCAGGAGTGCGTTGCTGCCCGGCTTCTTCCTGTTCGTGGGCTGCTTCATGTTCTGGTTCCTTTACAAGGCATTCCAGTTCTTCCACTCATTCGACCTGATCGGCGAGATCTTGATTGCGCGATTGCTCGCCCTCATATTCTTCATCTTTTTTCTCTTCCTCATACTCAGCAACATCAATAGCGTGATCAAGTGGTTTCTGACGAGCGATGACCTTCCTTTTCTGCTCTCAAACCCGGTCTCCACATCGACTATCTTTGTCACGCGCACAATAGAAGCCCTTGTCGAATCCTCCTGGGCATTCTTTTTCTTTTCGATACCGGTGCTCCTTGCGTACTACACGGCGCTTTTCGAGTTCAAGCTCGTATTTCTCTTGTCGATCCTGCTGCTCGTGCCGTATGCGCTGATCCCCTATGGTATTGCCTTTTTTGTCGTCATGTTTCTTGCGCGCTTCCTCTCGCCAAAGCTTGTTAAGAGGATGTTTTCGCTTGTTTTCGTGCTTCTTGCGGCTGCACTGGTGGTGATCTTCCGGGCGATGGAGATTGAGAAACTGGCCCGACCCGAGAGCTTCGCCTACGTGTACGACTATATGAGGTACCTGTCGATCCCTGCGCATCCCTTGATGCCGACAAACCTCCTGATCGAGTGCGTCTCATTTCTCGCAAAAAGAGAGAACCCGGCCATTGCCGTGGACCTCGGCTTTTTTCTTTCGTCGGCAGCGCTGCTCATGACGTGTGCCTACTGGACGTCGGAAGCCTTCTACCTCCGGAGCTACACTAATGCGCTTGTGTCGTCGCGCACCGTCAAGGGCGACGTGCTGGGGAGACTGCTCGGCTTCATACCGGCAAAGGCGCGCTTTGTCGTGCTCAAGGAGATGAAGAACCTGAAACGGGACCCGAAGGAATGGTCTCAGGTGCTCCTGGTATTCGCCCTCATCTTTGTCTACGTGTACAACTTCAAGTCCTTTCCGCGCGACAGGACCGCGCTGCCCACGGTCTTCCTCGAGAGCATGCTCTCCTTTCTGAACATGGGGCTGCTCACGTTTGTTGTGGGCGCCATATCAGTCCGATTCGTCTACCCGTCGTTCCAGCTGGAGGGAAGACCTTTCTGGCTCGTGCTCACAGCGCCCGTCGAGGTGAAGTATCTCTATTACAGGAAACTTGCTTTCTATGTGACCGTCAGCTTACTGCTCGCCTTCACGCTCAATGCCCTGTCGAACCACTACATTGCCTCGCCCCCTTTTCTTCTTTATCTCTCGTTTGGCTACGTCGTCCTTGTGGCGCTGATCTGCCCGGTCATCGCATTCTATTTCGGAACAAAGTATCTGAACCTCAGAGAACCGCCCAACCCGTACGGAGGCTTGGGAGGCATTCTGACCATGCTCGCCATATTTGTCTTCACGCTGCTCACCCTGACCCTCCTCGGGTGGTCAGCGTACGGAATTCTCCTGCGGTATACTGTGGGTTCCACGATCCCGCTCCACGTGCTTGTGCGATTTATCGTGGCGTGTGGTGCGGTGCTGGCGGCTACCTTCCTGGCTATTCGTTTCATGAGGATGAAGACGATTGAACAGCTCAACCGGATAGAGCTGTAGGGGGCGTCCATAGAACTATACGGCAATCTCCAGGGCCTCGATCACCTCGCAAAGAGGCGACTCCTTAACCTCTACAGGAGAAGAGAGGAGCCCAGCCGCGTCATCTCTTCCGACAGGGCCCGCACCATGCTGCAGATTTCCCGCGACATCTCCCGACAGGTGGGACTCCTCATTAACCGCAGAGGTGTGGTGGAATACGTGACCGTGGGAGAGAAGGAGCGGATCGAGATCCCTGCGCTCTCCACGGACAGGGTGGGACGGGCCAGGTTCAGGGGCCTCAGGTTTGTGCACACGCACCTTGCAGGTGAACTGCTCTCGAAAGAAGACATGACCGACCTCGCCCTTCTGCAGCTCGACCTGATCGCATGCGTCACGCAGCGGCGTGGCGAGCCCACGGAACTCGTCCACATCGGATATCTGACGCCGGAAAACAGGAAAGGGCAGGTGTGGGATTTCATGGGCCCCACCCCGATCAATGAATTCGAACTCGACTTCGGAGGGTTCATCGCCGAGTTGGAAAGCGAGTTCCTGCGGGAGAGGGGCAGGTACTACGTCACGAAGGCAGGCACGGAGGGAACGATTCTGGTCATCGTCGTGATGCCAGGGCGGCAGAAGCACGTTGAAGAGCGGATCATGGAATTGAAAGAGCTGTCCCGGTCAGCCGACCTGTCGGTGCTTGACGTGGTGGTACAGCGGCCAAAGGATCTCCATCCCCGGTACCTGATCGGCAAGGGCAAGATCGAGGAGCTGGTGATCAAGAGCCAGCAACTCGGCGCGGACGTGCTCATGTTTGATGAAGAGTTGACGCCCAGTCAGCTCCACAGTATCTCCACCATCACCGATCTGAAAGTGCTCGACCGAAACCAGCTCATACTCGACATCTTCGCCGCCCATGCGAGAACAGCGGAAGCAAAAATCCAGGTAGAGCTCGCGCAGCTCAGGTACATTTTGCCCCGTCTTGGCCAAAAAGACACGGCACTCTCAAGGCTCACGGGCGGCATCGGCTTGAGGGGGCCGGGGGAGACCAAGCTGGAGGTGAACAGGAGGCGCATCAGGGAGAAGATCGCGCTTCTCGAGCGGAAGCTGGAGGACGTGCGGGGCGTCAGGAAACGAAAGAGGGAGCGGAGAAAACAGGCAGCGGTGCCTGTGGTGTCGATTGTGGGCTACACTAATTCAGGAAAGTCAACGCTTCTCAACCTGCTCACGAGTAGCAGCGTTGAGGTGGAGGACAAGCCCTTCAGCACGCTCACGCCCACGAGTCGGCTCATCAAGTACCCTGAGCGCAAGAATATCATTGTGACCGACACAGTGGGCTTCATCGAGGACCTGCCCAAGGTGCTGCTACGCGCATTTGTGGCTACGCTCGAAGAGCTGGAGGATGCGACGCTCCTCTTGCACCTCGTTGATATAAGCGCGCCTGACTTTGAGGAGAGGATCCAGACGGTTGAGGTGATGCTCACGAACCTGAACCTGTCCGACAAGAAGCAGATGCTCGTCTTCAACAAGATAGACAGGGTGGAGAGGTCGTTTGTCGAAACGATGGAGGTGCGTTATGGCGCCATCGCCATATCCTGCCTGACCGGTGAGCATATCGAACACCTGGTGCGCGAGATAGAGATGGAGCTGGATATCGTCGCCTCGGCCTCACGCGTCTCCCCCGATTCTTCTGCCAATATATTCCAGCCATAGCTCACAGCCTGCGCGTGATGCTCAAAGGAGCATCCTGTCTTCTCATACCAAGCTGCATTCAAAAATAGAGCGAGGCGACCAGGAGGTAAGCGACGTAGGCGTACTACTCGTACGTCGAAGTCGTGCCGACGCAGGCAACGAAGCTATATGAATGAAGGCAGCTTGGTATCAGGAGGCGTGGAGCTTTTTCAGTAGCCACGCCATGTTTTCCCCCAGCGTCTTCATGATCTGTATCCCTTCCGCATCCTTCTCCGCCTCGCCCTTGTCCCTGGCCACGCCGATATTCCAGTAAAGCGAACCTGGAATAATCATCTGGGTGATGAGAAAGAAATGGTTGATCGAATCGAAAGTGTGAATGGCACCGGCGCGCCGCGCAACAGCGATCGCGGCACCAACCTTCCGCTTTAGCATGTTGTCATTTGCTCTGGCGACGAAGCCCGCCCGGTCGATGAGTGCCTTCATTTCGGGGGTGAGGTCGGAAAAATAGGTGGGTGAGCCGAGTATCACCCCGTCTGCAGCGAGTATCTTGGCAATGCAGTCATTGATGATATCAGTGTCGATGATACACTTCTTGTCCTTGTTCTCAACGCATCTCATGCAGGCAGTGCAGCCAGCGATGGACTGACCCGCGAACTGTATAAGTTCCGTCTCAATCTTTTCCTTCTCCAGCTCCTTCAAGGCGTAGTTAATGAAAGTGGCAGTGTTCCCGTTCTTGCGTGCGCTTCCGTTAAAGGCGACAACTTTCATATTCAGCTCCTTTCCTGTTCACTCTCACCTTCCGATACCCATGCTGCCAACAACACATACGCGACTGCAAGCACCACCGGCCCGACGAAGAGCCCAACGACACCGAACGCAATGAGCCCTCCTATGACACCCGCAAAGATCAGAAGAAGGGGCAGGTCTGCCCCTTTCTTGATGAGAATCGGGCGCATAATGTTATCAATGATCATGACGGGGATGGACCAGAGGAGGAGGATGGTTCCCCATAGGGGCTCACCCCTCCAGTAGAGCCATATTATGGCGGGAACAAGCACCAATGCGGGCCCGAGTTGCGCCACGCAGAGTATGAACATTATCGCCGTGAGCAACCCCGCTGCCGGCACCCCGGTCACGGCCAGGCCGATCCCACCCAGGCTTGACTGGACGATTGCAGTGACCACGACCCCAAGGGCAACGCCCCGGATTGCCTTTGCAGCCAACTGGGCCGCCTCGTCACCTTTTTTTCCGGCGAGGCGGTGGGCAAATTTTCTGGCGCCCGCAGCGGCGGTCTCTCCGTATGCATATAGAATGGCTGAGATGATCACGGTGAGCAGGAAGGTGAGAATCATTGCGCCGAAGCCGCCCGCCTGGGCAGCAAACCAGCGGAAAACTTGCCCAGCATACGGAGTCACTCGGGCGGTCAGTTCATCCGGCCTCATCACCGTATACTCCTGCCAGTACTTGGTGAGGGTCTTGCCGGCCACAGGCACTTTTCCGACCCACTCGGGTGGCGCCGGAATGGCGAACGCCCCCAGGGATTTGGCCCAGCCGGTTATATCGTCTGTATGGCCCACGACGGTAGCTATGGCAAGGGTGAATGGCACGATGAGAATAAGGAGTAGCATGATCGTCATCACGGCCACCGCTAGACCGCGGCGGTGCCACATCACCGCCTGCACGCGCAGCAGGATGGGCCACGTCGAGACGACGATCGTGGTTGCCCAGACGAAAGAGGTGAGGAAGGGGCGGACGACCCAGAAGCTGGCAACGATGAGTATAGCAATGAAAAGTACCGCAAGCGTTGTGCGGGTAACGTCTTTGGACCCGGGAATCTGCATATCCATTATCAGTTTCCTCCTTTCACGCGACCCTCACATGCATGGGTTCCACGAAATGTGAGAATGGCATCCCGCCTACTCTGAAATGCTGTTTGTTTGAGTGGCGGCCACAGAATGCCCTTATTGTACAAAGAAGTGCCCGGCACGTCAACGAACTGATCAACGCAAGCAGGCCCCGATCGTTCTCAAAATTTCCTTACACCCGGCAGCGTAACGTAGTAAGATATTACTCAGGTAAACGATCTTCAGTGTACCTGACCTCCTTCATACACCGCGAAGAGCTTTTTGACATCACCGAGAGATGGCTCTCTAATCAGCTCCTGCCCACGGACGGGCTCCGGCTGACGCAGATACTGATCTGCGACGGGTTTGTTCTGGGGGAGACCCTCGAATCGGTCACGAGGTCACTTCTCTCTAGAATCGGTGCGACTAAATACCGGATGGACCGTATCCAGTTCAAAGGTGAGTTACGTGAGCTCATCTGCAAGAGCGCCGGGACCAGGAATTCGGTGGTGGGTAGGCTGGTTGGCCAGTACCGGAAAAATCCCGATTTCTTTTACGTTGAAGCGCCGATTAACGGCAGTACCTGCATTGACGAGGACGACCGCATACTGGGCGTTTTCAGGATAAAGCGTCCACGGCGCATTGCGGAGAAGGCAAATCGGTATATCGCCAACTGGATTTTCAGCATGGTTCAGGAGAGAGTCACCCACATGGCCGAAGAGAGGGCCCGCAGTCTCGGCATCCCGCTCCGGTATCTCTTGACGCCGGAAGAGGAGATGACGCGTGAATTCGGCCGTGCCGAGGAGAGCATAGCCCAGGGCTTCAGGGAGGGCAGTATTAAGCTGGACAGACCCGCACTCACCATAAATGATGTGGGCGGTATCAAGATCATTGCGGACGATGAGACACTCGCGCTCGTTGAAGAATCATTGCAGAATGACAGGCTGTTCCGGGTCTGCGAAAGAGAGGAGCACAAGGGATTCTACCGGGCGCGAAGCCTGATCATCGAAGTTCCGTGGGACCGGAAACGCGTCGTCGAGAGATACGTTGACGGCCGGGCCTGGGAGAGGTACCTGAATCGGGGTTTGCGGGAGGAAGACCTTTCGAAAGGGATCGAGTCGCTGCTCAATAACGTGGAGCCGACTATCCGGTTGGAGCTCATACTCTCGACGTTCCCCGACCTCGTTGAATCAGAACTGGGCCTCAGCATCCACGAGGAGCGGATCGCCGCGCAACGTGACACCAAAGTATACAGGGGCTACGTGCCCATGAATGTCGAGTTCCTGGTGGAGTATCTTTTCGCGCTGGGCTTGAGCCCAAGGACACATATTGATCGTCTCCCTGTCAAACTCTGGGGACGCTACCTGCCGGACACCATCAGCTATCATATTCGACAACTGTATTGTGCGCCGGAGTATGACGCCCTCTACTAACCTTAGGCCGATACGCCTGGATTTGTGTACTCGCATACCTTCCGGGTACCCGCGTCATTGACACCCGCATGAGGATCTCTCCACCTAATCGTCCCAGCTTGTCCAGGACCCTGGCCCCAGGACCCTGGCCCCTGCGACATAGTATCAGAATCGCAGCGAGAATAGTGAGATGAAAAGCTATGTCGACTCGGAGAGTAGCATTGCCTTCATCTCCTGCGAGACGTGGCTGAAATCGAGCTTTGTAGCGAATTCCGAGGGTGCGATATTGCGGGCCACCCGGAAGAGACCATGGCCTCTTGCCGCTGCCTTTCCGTCTTCGCCCGCTATTGCGGCCTCCACGTGGATATTGCCGTGCTCCTGCCGCACAAGCGTTCCTTGCACCCGGTAAGGCTTCCCGCAGTAAACGGGCCGCAGAAACTCCGTATCCAGCCTCCGCGTGAGGGTGAGCTTTCTGGTCTCGGCGAAAATCGTCCACCACATCACTTCATCCATGATGCCGGTTACAATGCCAGCGTGGGCCACGTCTTCCCATCCCTGGAACCTGGCCTCCAGGGTGAAGTCGCAGAAGACAACACCCTCTACGAGCTCTATCTTCATCTTGAGCCCGTCCCCTTCGGGACCGCAGAAGAAGCACTCTCTGTAACACGGCAAACGACCCATGTGAACCTCCGTGATCAGTGATCAGTTGCCAGTTAGTAACCAGTAATCGGTAATAAGATCACCGATAACCGGTTCTTCGTCATCAGACACTCGACCACTTCAATACTTCACTGTCTCTCCGGGTATCAGGGAATAAAAAAACTCCTTCATGTCAGGTGTGCCCTGCGAGAAATCGAATGAGTGGACAAACTGGGCCACGTCGAGTCCCTTGGCCTCCCTGAAGACCGCCTTCACCTCTGCGTAATGGTCAC
>Ga0113563_10000686_pt1 | contig 17170 bp, 15 predicted proteins | sample Mud3Dept3metaG_FD_80117 | JGI IMG/M metagenome (GOLD analysis project Ga0113563, IMG submission 80117) | Freshwater wetland microbial communities from Ohio, USA, analyzing the effect of biotic and abiotic controls - Mud 3 Core 4 Depth 3... | ecosystem: Environmental > Aquatic > Freshwater >...
GAATCCTCCAAAAAGTTTGTTAGTAGTCCTTCCCGGATGATTGAAGAATGCAACACAGTTTCGGGCATTGACCCAGGCACACAGTTCTAAAAAAGTGCCTGCCGGATCAGCTGATATTCCCGGGTAATCATCAGAATTTATTACCGCTACGTCTCCGTTAGTTGATTTTTCAAATCCCCAGAAGGCAGTAAAAACACTATCCTGGTTGTATTTATCAGCAGCTGCTTTAATTGACACCCATTCGGCTTCCACAACTGATTCTGCATGATCCGCAAGGCTGAAAAAATCGAGACCGGCAGTATTTTTCGCATAATTGTATGCATAGTCAGGAGTGCCGGTTGCTTCAGATGCAGTTGAATGATTATGCAGGGTTCCATAATATACATTGTACCCTCCAATGGCTGGAGATTGCGCAATTAAACTGCCAAAAAAGAGGAAGAAAAACAAGCAATAAATTAGTCTTTTTATCATGATAAAAAATATTAATCTGAATAATTGAATCAGAATTAATCCTAAATGATTGTAAGAGTTATTTGGTCGCAAACGAATTAGTTTAATTTCAAAATTATTTAAAACTGCACAACTTGTAGATTGCCTTAGAAAATGCCAAATACTCCGTTTGGTGTAATTCCTAATATTTTAAACCAGGTCTCGCCGGCGAGAATAATGATTATCCATGAAATTAACATCATGGTAAATCCAAACTTAAATGTATCTGAAATACTGTAATGATCGGTTTCATAAAGTAATGCTGCAGGTTTACTATTGAATGGTAAAACATAAACATGTTCTATCATAAAGGCAACGGGCAGTGCCAGACTTATAACGCTCAGATTAAACCTTCCTGCAACACCTATTGCAATAGGAACAAATATCATAGCCCGCATGGTTTTTGATTCAAATAAGAGGGCGCTTAAGACCATAACACCCGTAAGAAGTATATACAGAACCCAAAAGGGAGTATCATTACCTATTCCAATATGGTTGAAAAATGCATTTACGCTGATTGAAGGAAGATCGGTAGCTGCAAAGCCTGCTCCCAGTGTATAAGCTCCGGCTGAAAACAGCATTAAATGCCATGGAATATCGACATCGTTCCATTTTACGACTCCTATGCCCGGGAGAAGGGCAATTATTGCTCCGACGAAGGCAACAGCAGTCGGGCTGATGCCATGTAATCTGTCAGTTGCCCAAAAACCAATGATCAGAAGAAAAAGGACAACAGCTTTCTTTTCCATAAAACTTACTTTGCCAAGTTTTGTGTATTCACTTTTTAACCTTTCCATACCCCCTTCAATCTGAGGCAAACGCTCTGAAGGTGCAAGCGGGAAAAACACTTTCATGGCAAGAATATATCCCAGAAACATAATGAAGAGCATAATCGGGAACATTGCCATCATCCAGTCGCTGTAAAAAACTCTGCTACCAACTGCCCCGCCAATCAGAGCAACAGCCAATAAATTGGCACCTGAGCCTGTCATGAAACCACTTGCTCCGATGTTGATATAAAATAAATTCTGGAGGACAATACTCCGGCCAAAATTATTGTGACGCGCTCCTCCACGGGCACCATAGATTGCTGCAATAACCATAAAAATCGGTAATAATATTGCCGCCTTGGCGGTTGTTGCTGAAATAAATGCTGAAAGAACAATATTTATAAACATGAAACTTAAAAATATCGTTCCCGCGTTTTTCCCGAATTTTAAGATAAACCATAATGCAAATCGTTTGGCTACACCTGTAGTAACCAGCATGCTCGCAAGGACAAACGACATAATATTAAGCCACATCACAGGATGTCCCAATTCTGCATAGGCCTTTTTTTCCGGAAGCACACCAGTTAGTACAAGAGCTATTATCAATATGAGTGAAGTAAGATAGTTTGGAAGTGATTCTGTTATCCAAAGAATTAATCCTGCCACAAAAATACCCAGCATGATTGCATTAATTCTTGAAAATGATTCCGGGCCAATTTTATCGAAAACCGCCTTTGCTTCTTCTGTCAGAATTGAAGAATCTATTTGTTGCAAAAATGGTAATTTCAATATATAGGCAAGTAATGCAAACGAAATGACAGCTAAAGGAGGGCCAATATAAGTAAGCCATTTCTCCAATTTTGCTTTTTTACGTTTTGGCAGCTTTTCGATACGATAATTACGCATATCAAGAAAATCGATAGGCTCATCCTCCTTCGGGCTTAATATTTGGTCTGTCATTTTATCTACCATTTGGTATAAGGATTCTTCATCAACATGGAGTTGTAATACCTGGCATCGCCGGTAACCTCTTCGCCAAGCCAGGCAGGTTTTACAAACGCTTCACCTTCAACACTTAATTCTACCTCAGCAACCACCAGTCCCTGGTTCTCCCCATAGAATTCATCAACTTCAAAAGTATGTATTCCGGATTTTACCTGATAGCGGGTTTTATCAATTACTCCCGGTTCGCAAATTTGCAGTAGTGCTTCAACCTCGCTGACCGGTATTTCTTTTTCCCACTCATACCTGCTTGCACCGGAAGCATTTCCAATTCCTTTAATGGTTATGAAACCCAGATTTCCTTTGATCCTGACACGTACAGTCCGCTCAGGAACCGAGGATAAATAACCTTGTGTTATTCGTGTTTGTTTGTAGGCGTCTTTTTTGAAATCGCCTATTACCAGAAACTTACGTTCTATTTCCTGTGCCATATTTTTCTTTTTTAAGAATTGATAAAACTTTAATAATCAGTTCGCCAATGGTTTGTTAATCATTCCTATTACTCTTTTAATTGCCTGCAAGTAGTTGATATTTTCTACTCCTTCAAGCCCAATATCTTTTACAGTTTTCTTAATGTCCTCAATTTCTGTCGACTCAGAATTGATTGTAACCACCCTGGCACCATTTATAAGGACTTCGCCCCATTCGCAGATTGTATTGTTCACCATATAGCCAAAACGCTGTTTATGGACTTTTACTGCAGCTAAATCCGGATGTTTATATATCATCTCTAAAAATTCATCGAAAGTATAGACCTCTTTCTTCAATTCGGGCATTTTTACCTGAAAGGCAGGAAATACTTCGCTTTTCAGTACTGAAGCCTTAATGGGGAATTCTCCTTTCATCAATGGATTCCATTGTTCAAGTCCATCAACAGTCTGAACATAGGTTTTTATGTCCATTTTTCCATCGCGGACTTTTGTGTTGTTGATATCATTAGTTCGCGAAATAATGTAAATCTCATCGGAATAACGTTCCCAAACTTTTTCGGGGACAGGAACAGAAAATCGAGCCATTTTTTTAGCAGCCTTTTCGAAATTTTGTCCAAATGAACGAAATTCAAACCTCGGTTTGGAAATTTCACCAATCTTTAATTCTTCGTTTGCCATGTTTATTAATTTATAAGTTACCTTGCTTTAAATCCACATTAAAAAGTCCTATATCACTTACCTAAGTCACATAGAGTATAATAAAGATTAACAGGAAAAATTTGATTACTTTTCCCATTCAACGTATTCATTCGAAGCCGGATACTATATTAAGCATTACATTATTGGAAAAACAGCAAGTTGCTTTTCACAGCAACTTGCTGAAATCAAATATTATGGGTTTGCTGTTCCTTTGGTTACTGTTGTTAATATTGCCCACGTACTTCCTCCATCTGGCGTACGACCATAGGAGATAGTAGTTGAAGCAGTCATATCAGGGAATACTACATCATCAATAACAAAACCAGCAGCACTCTCTAACCAAACCTCTTCACCTCCGCTGCTTAAACCAAAATTTGAACCTGCGGGATTTGCCGTAGCGGCATTATCAACTACAATTACATAGTATCCTTTACCAGCTATAGTAGTACTGGCAGGAATTTGCATCTTAGGTTTTGAACCGCTTTGTCCACCTGAATCGTAGATTTTATAACCGCTGATATCAACGGCCGTATTAGAGCTGTTATATAATTCAATCCAGTCAGGATCAGCAACAACACCTCTTGAGTAAATTTCATTCATAATAATAGCCGGTGCTCCAACGGTGAAACCGGAAGTTGCAGTTGGCGCATTGTTAGGATAAACTGCCGAAAGATCTGATATATTCGTTGCTTCAATGTAATATGAGACAACGGTATTTAAAGGTTGCGCCGGAATTTTAGCAGAATATGTAGTACTGGGAGTTCCAGCGGTCATATCAACTGAAACAAAATTGGATGAGCCTGTTTTATAAAATAATTTAGTACTGCTGACTCCTTTTAAATCCTTTATTATTGCTGTTACAGTAATTTCATCTGTAGCACCAGGTGCCAGAGGACTGATGGTCACACTGGCAATAGTTGGAGGGCCAACATACACTTCATCTTTCACGCAACCAAATATGAGAATAAATGCGATTGAAAGAACTATTGAAAACAATTTGTGTTTCATTTCTATAATATTTAATTGATTTATTACTTATTAGAGTTAATCCTAGAAATCAACTTCGAATCTTATGAGAAGCATACTGAAATCTTCTCCGGCCTTGCCCATTGAATCAGCCACATTTTTTGGGTCCTTTGTAAGGTTACCGTCAAGGTCATAACCAACGAAAAGTTTGTTTTTGCCACTCGCATAGCGGTCATGATTCATATATGCGTAGTTAAGCATCACCTTTACATTGTCGTTTGCATGATAGTTGAGACCAAGGGTGTAACCTTCTCCGGCACCGCCCATGATACCGTCCATGCTGCTGTTAAGATTTAGATAATCATATCTGAGTGCCAGTTCAATATCACCCCAATCTTTTCCTCTTCTAGGTTGCGTAAATTCGGCTTCCCTGGTGTTATAATTATATTTTCCGCCGAAAAGAAGCATGCTGCCGAAAACATAGAATCCGTTGAATTTCTCACCAGATTTTGACTCATCAAGATAAGAAACTGAAGCACCGATATATTCTGCCTGCAAACGAAACTGATTAAGATAGGCGGCAAATTCAAGTCCAGTTAGTATTGTATGGTCAACTCCGGTAATCAGATCGGTATCCATGTATTTCTTCCTGTTGATTGAGGTCAATGACCTTGTAGAGTACCTTACTGCGCCAGCAATTTCAGAATCGGTTTTCGGAGTGCGGTAACTCCCGGCAACACCCAGATGCAGTCCGGCATCGGGATTGCTATGGCCGGGCATAAGAACAAGCTTTCCCGTAAGTGAGTACCCTTCGTCGGTACCGAAATCCTTGTTGTTATCTTCTGAGAAAACTCTTTCTTCAAGACCGCCAATCTCCTGGAAGAAAAGACCGGTGGTGGCAAAAATCATATTTTTGTTATAGGTTGCATCAACGCCAATGTGTCTCGATGGACCAAATGTGGCTGCCACGTTCGCTCTTTCAATAAATGAAAGATATCTTGAAGTAGTAGTGGTTTCGATCGAAAATCCCTCCTTAAAGTTACCAGCGCGGAGTGAGAAGTGATCTCCAATCATTTTCTCGAGGAGGGCATCCTTGATTTCAAGCTCAGAGTTAGAAATATCCATATCAAGCTCTGCATACCAACCTCTGGCAAATTCAGATTTGACGGCAAACCTGGCTCTCCTTATTGAAGTTCCGTTACCAATAGGGTTGTATGTATCTCCAAAAAACATCCCACCGTCAACCTGAACTCTGGCATCATACCATATCTTATAATTCTGATCCTTGCTTTCAAAAACAAGAATGCCATTACGGGCTTCAGCATTCAATGGGTTTCTGGAAACCTTCATCCCGTACTGGTTATACCTCACGGTATCGTCAACCTGTCCGGAAACAACAACCGTGAATGACAAAATTAATGTCATCAACAGTGCAATTTTAAATAGATCGGTGCTTTTCATTTGTTCATCGTTTTAAGATTAATTATAAAATTTATCAGATTATCACCTCTGCTAATGTAATATCAGCCTATGTTGTTTTAAGCTTCATATGAAAATCTTTGTGAAGATCCTCTGTTTGCAAATTAAACTTTTTTTTTTCATTGGGAAATGACATTTCTTGTTTGATCCGGAAAATTCGATGACCCTGACCAGAGGTATCCAGAATGGTTTGACCACTATAAACCGGAGTTAAGTGCTTGTTATATAGTTATGTATGTTATTTTTAATCTGTCAGTCAAAATGTAGTCAACATTTCCGGTTTTTGTACAGGACAAGCTGATCAAATGTAAGTTCAAGAGTAACTTTAGAATTAATGCCAATTCAGATAGCTAATTCTATTTATTTAATGATCCGGGGAATCCGTCACCCGCTTAAAGCTAGAATCCCGAAAGAATTTGACTCAGGAGTTTTATAGTGTAAGAGTGAGAGACCCGAAAAACACAAATCAATTTTTTGTGTTTTTCGAGGATCCTAGAAAATCAAAGATTTCCGGGATAAGTATTGAGAAAAAAATTAACTAAATTACATACTCATTACAAATGAGTAATTGTTTGTGTCAGGTTCACGATTAGAAACAGTAAATTAATTAATTTAAAATATGATTTTAAAAAGGTATATCGAAGAGCTGACCGGGAAAAAATTTGACCTGATAATTGTCGGCGGAGGCATTACTGGAGCCGCCGTGGCATACATTGCAGCTGCCCGGGGACTTTCGGTTGCCTTATTTGAGAAAGAGGATTACGGTGGAGCTACTTCTGCAGCCACATCAAAGCTTATTCATGGCGGTCTCAGGTATCTTGCAAATATGGAGATAATGTTTGTTCGTGAATCCCTCCGTGAGCGGAGGATACTGGGTAATATTGCCCCAAATTTTGTCTACCCGTTACCGTTTGTATTTCCTAATTACAAAAAATGGAAAGGGAATATATGGAAGATGCTTGTTGGTATGTATCTGTATGACTTTTTGTCATATGATAAGAAAGATACCTGGGATAAGAGCAAAAAGCTCCAGAATCACAGACTGATTTCACATTCTAAAACTGTCAGACTGGAGCCAAACCTTAAAAGAGAGAATCTTCGGAATTCCTTCTATTTTTTCGATTATCAGAGTATTTTCCCGGAGAGGCTTACCCTTGCATTTATTAAATCAGCAGCTGAATACGGTGCTAAAGTTTCAAACTACTCACCCGTTGTTGCTTTTAAATTCGATGCTAAAAACAAAATTACAGGTGTTGAAGTCAAAGATCTTTTTTCGGGAGAAACGAAAAATGTTTACGCAGAACTGATAATTAATTGCGGAGGAACCTGGGCAGACAAGATTCTTTACATGGCATCAAAGAAAGATTATCAAGCCCATAAAATTAAATGCTCAGAGGGTATCCACATAATCACAAATAAAATTGCCGGCAACCATGTTGTGTCTCTTCAGAGAGAAGACGGAAGACACATTATGATCATGCCCTGGCGTGATCATTCACTTATCGGTACAACCGATAAGGAATATAATGGAGATCCCGATGAATACCGCGTCTCAAGAGAGAGTATAAATGATGTTATAAAGGCAGTAAATGACAATTTCGGGAAAAAGATATCTTTTGAGGACATACGGCATTGTTACGGGGGACTTCGGCCTCTGGTGGATGACAAGGACAAAGGCTCTTACCAGACATCAAGAAAATATGAAGTGTATGATGACTCAGCCGATGGAATAGAAGGAATGATAACTGTTGAAGGAGGAAAATTCACAACAAGCAGGAGTCTCGCCAAAGAGGTCTTAAACATGGTCGCAAGGAAACTTAATAAGACTCTTTCAGATCCTGTTTCTGATAATCTTTATCTTTCTGGTTGTGAGATAAGGGACATGAGACAGTTCATGATCAGGCAACATCTTAATTATACTGATTTCAGCAAACACACAATTGAATACGTCAGTAGAAACTACGGCACTGACAGCAAGGTTATATTTCAGATTGCACGGGATAATCCCAGGTATGCTGAAGTAGTCAGTCATGACGGCGAAATTATGGCGGAAATTGTATATGCAATAAAATATGAAAGTGCTAAGACCCTGAAAGATATAATGTTAAGAAGAACAGGAACCGGAACATTAGGAAATCCAGGCAAAGAAATAACTGGTAAAATAGCAGCAATTGCAGCTGAAATGCTGAACTGGGACAGTAAGAGAATTGAAGAGGAGATAGCCTCAGTGATGAAAGTATATAAAATGTTTTAACTTCTACCTCTTGTGCTGAAGGGTTATCTGATTGCTGTAACTTTCTTAGCAACCATACAATATAAAAATGGAATATACATACCGCCAGATTCTGAAATGGGGAGATAAAAGAGAAGGGAAAATTGATCCCCTTACGATTAAAATTATCAAGGAAAAATTTGATCTGAAAGATTCCGATTTTGAGACGAAATACCTTTCCGGGTTGCAACTTGTCAGACTTGAAAAACGTTCTTCGCTGAAACCGGAGCAACTTGATTTTTTTAAGAGTACAGCCGGTAATGAAAATGTTCAGTCGGATGATTTTTCGCGCGCTAAATATTCTTGCGGAAAGTTTTATGCCGAGCTGCTCGATTTGAGATTGAACTTAGTACCAGATCCGCCTGATGCTGTTGTATCACCAAAATGCTATGATGAACTTTTAAAAATTGTTGAATACTGCAACCAGGAAAGAATCCCTGTAATTCCGGTTGGCGGGCAATCATCTGTTACAGGGGCGTTGAAGGCTCCTCTCGGAGGAATAGCATTGGATCTGACGAAACATCTTAATAAAATTGAAAAAATAAATACTGAAAACAAAACTGTGACGGTTCAGGCCGGGATTTATGGTCCGTTGCTTGAAGAGGAACTGATTAGACACGGATTTACATGTGGTCATTTTCCACAATCATTTGAGCATTCAACAGTAGGTGGCTGGATCGCAGCGAAGGGTGCAGGAGTTGCTTCTACCGGTTACGGAAAGATTGAAGATATGGTTGTCGCCCTTAAAGTTGTCACTCCTGCCGGTGTCATTGAAACAAAAGAGTATCCCCGAACTGCTCAGGGATGGGATATCTTCAGGCTTTTTATCGGCTCTGAAGGTACTCTGGGAATAATTACTGAAGCTACTCTTAATATTCATAATTACAGACCTAAAAACACCGGTTACGCCTCTTTCATTTTTAAATCTTTTGAACAGGCTGTTGCAGCAATGCAAAAAATTATACAGAGCGAGTACGGCAAACCACATTTATTCAGGATTTCTGATCCCGAAGAAACAGATATTGCATTTAAAACCAATGGATTCGATAACAGTTTTTCTGACAAGCTCTTAAAAGGATTTGGCTATTTGCCCGGGAAAAGATCACTAATATTCATTGCTGTTGAAGGTGACAAAGACTTCACAAAATTCGTATTGAACAAAATAAAGAAGACAGTAAGAAAAGGTGAAGCAATGTATATTGGCAAAAGTCCTGTAAAGAAATGGCTTGATCAGCGATACTCGAGTGCATACATGCGTGACCCGCTGATGGATTTGGGCATTATGTCAGATACTCTCGAAACTGTGGTAACCTGGGAAAAACTTCTGAAAGTATGGGCTGCTGCCCGTACCTATGTGAACAAACGTCCGAAAACTATTTTAATGATACATATTTCCCATGTTTATGAAAGCGGAGCTAATCTTTATTTCACATTCCTTAGTCCAATGGAGAAAGGAAATGAAAAAAATGACTTTGCAGCTTTTCATAAAGGGCTGGTTGATACAATCCAGGAAAATGGAGGCTCTCTCTCTCATCATCATGGAGTAGGAAGAGTCCTTGCACCCTGGATGGAAGGGCATCTTGGAAAACAATCTATGTCGGTACTTGGTGCAGTGAAAAAACATTTTGATCCTAACAATATTATGAATCCCGGAGGTACTCTTGGGCTTCAATAAAAAAATAATGAGTTCCATAGTACATTAATGCCACACAAAAAAGTGCCAGAAATGATTGTCTCCGGGATAAGGATTTTAACCCAGAATTGATGGTCATTCTTTTTTTAATAAAGGTTGGCGGATTACTAATCAAATAAATTTACCAGATGAATGGTAAAAGTCTGTATTTTACATTTTTCATGTACTGATCATATCCTTTCAATCCATCTATTAGTACTTTTTCTTCGTTCTTAATCCTGATTATCAGGAGTACCGGGATAAATATCATCGGAATAAGAGCATAAAATGAACCTAAAACCAGGGGTGCAAATCCAAAAATAATCGTTCCGGCCAAATACATTGGATGTCTTATAAATGAATATAATCCGGTATCAATTAGCTTTTGTTCATTCTGGATTTCAATCACTCTTGAAGCATAGGTATTCTGCTTCATTACAATAAAGAACATCAAATATCCTGACATCATTATTAAGGCTGAAATTAAAACAACAGGAAGAGGAATATTTGACCAATTAAATCTGAAATCCAATCCTGGTACAATAAAAGCGATAAGACAGACAATTATTGAAAGGACCTGGTAAGCTCTTTGAGTTTTTTCCTTTTCCTTAGTTTTCAGCCTTCTGGTCATCAGATCAGGTTCTTTTACCAGAAGATAGATCAATATTAAAAACATTGGTATAAATAATGCACCTATGAATAGCCATCCATTCCAGAATTTAAGGGAGCCGGCTGGAACGAAAATTAACAGGGATACATAGAAAAAAGAAAGAAGATACATTAATGATGCCCTGATTGTTAATGCGGTTTTGCTTTTTGACTTCATTATAAATAATATTGAATACTGAACAATAAAAATTAATACCTTAATTCTATCACTGAAGTGTTAATAGCTCCAAAGCCAATTATTATAACTTTCCCATCTTTTACTTTTGCAATTGCAGTAACATTCATGGCTTCACTCTGAGGATTATATTTCTTTTGATTAAATGTTGCCCATGCATCATTTGTAAGAAATATATCACCATAAGGAAGATACCCGACTTCGTAATGCTGCCCAATTCCAACACATCTGGTTTCATTCAGGAAGAGAAAATTAAATGCACTATCTGGGACGGTAAAGGTTTTATTCCCTGTTCCTAAATCAATAAAAATGTTGGAACGACATTTTGAATAAGCCTTTGATTCTGTAAAATATATTTTTTTCAAATGGTCGCTTGTATTTGACTGCACTAAATGCCACGTTTTACCTCCATTAGTAGATCTAAAATATTTCCCACTATCAGAAATAGCATATCCTTCAATGGTATTTTTAAAACTTACATCGTTAATATTTTCTGAAACAGGTTCTATTACCTCTGACCAGGATTGTCCTCCGTCGGTAGTTCTTCTGAATAGTTTTTTACCTGAAATAAATCCCGTATTATTATCCAAAAAGAATAATCCTGTTGGCCTTATATTATCAGGAGTTTGCAGATTAATCAACTGCCAGGTTTGTCCTTCATTAACTGTTTTTAAAAGATATCCTCCTGTATTATCACCACCAATAATGTAACCAGTCTGACTATCGGTGAATTGAATTTTACTGAGGAAGAAATTAACTGGAGATAATAATTGTTCCCAGTTATAGCCACCATCCGTAGTTTTAATAATAACTCCAAAATTAGAAACTGCAAATCCTGTAGTTTCATTTATGAAGGTAAGATCTGTATAAAGACCCCCAGGAATATTTGTCTGCAATATTTTAAGACTGTCGATTGACAGATTTGGAAAATTCGTTGGTGTCTCACCATTTTTTTCACAGGAAGCCAAAAAGAAAAGAAGGCCAATAAATGCGATGATTATTTTTTTTGCTTTCATAGTCAAACTTTCAGTCAATATATACTTTCAAGGAAAGAGCTTTCTATAATTAAATATCTTAAGTAAAAAACTCTGCTATGTTCAATTAATCCTATCAAATTTAAGATGTTATAGTCAAATAAATCGGTTTCAATTCACGATTTGTCAATCCTGATTGACAAATGACATTTCCCTTGCCCTGATTCGCATTGAGCAACCGTCAAATGAAGGCTAACTACAAAATACCTGTCTGCAAAGATTAGATTTAATATACAATTCAGGTGAATAAGGATTAAATAAAATAGTTGAATAATAATTATCCACTGCTGGCTGATAGGTTTATATGTATATTTATTTTATAATGTAATCATTACAAAATTCGTCACCCTTAGATCGTCGATGTCCCGGAAGGCGGGCTTTGATCTACTGGGAGTACATCCCCATGACGATGAACAATCTTCCACTCCCCTTTTTCCTGACGATATATGTGGGTAACTCGTACGGTCCTGGTAAGAAAATAATCTAAATCATTTATGATCGTATCTTTCCTATATGATTATTATTTAAAATATTCCTGGAGATATATGCCGCATCACGACCTACACCTCCTATCAGTCCCGAAGTAAATCCATATTGAAAAGGCATTCCGATAAAGTACAATCCCTTATTGGTAGATGAAATGCCACGAATGGTCATTGGCCAGCCTGTTTCATCGGTTTCTCCATGAATCTCCTATTTTCTCATTCTTATCAAGAATAATAAATTCCTTATTCATCCTTTTTAGAAAATAACCAGTTGCCAATCCGGACTGCCCGGCACCGATTATAACTGTATGCCAGCGTTTCTTACTTGTTTCCATTCCTAAAAGCTTTAAATATTTATTCTTAAATTCTTTCAATACATTAAACAAATTAATTCCTGAAATGTTAAATTTGATTAAGGGCAATTTGCTAATGAAAAAATCCGCAAGATTTTGATCTTAAGGGTTTTGTATTATCAGGATATAGGGCTATGATGAGAATAGATCTATTTGGTCACCAATAAGGTGGATTTATTTGTAAAAACTAATTCAGGAACAGTCAGAAACATCTCGCTTACTTTCCTTATACTCTGAAAGCAAAGATTGGAATATCGCTTTTACTGATGATATTTTTGTTGCTCTGAATGCATTGCTTCCGGCAAAAGCAAAGCCATTCTCAAAATTTCCCATAAGGGCATTTATAAGTGCAATGATAATGCAATAAGGGCTTGTGTCAATATCACAAGTTTTGATACATTTAAATAAACATTTTTTGGGTTGTCTTTTCCCATCTTTCACTTTTTGGATAAAACTCGAAAAGATAGCCCTTCCTGGCATGCCAACAGGACTTTTTATAATTTCTATATCTTTCTCATCAGCATCAATGTAGGCTTGTTTAAAGCCTTGTGAGGCATCACATTCATTAGTGGTTACAAATCTGGTACCCATCTGAACACCGGATGCACCCAGCTTCATTACATTATTAATATCCTCACCGGTATATATACCCCCGGCCGCAATAAGCGGGATAGATTTATTGTATTTTTCTTCAAAAGATTTCAGTTCATTTACTATTTCCGGGACAAGATTTTCAAGTGCATAATTATTATCCCTGATTTGTTCCTCCTTAAAGCCCAGATGACCTCCCGCCTTCGGTCCTTCAACAATAACAGCATCGGGTAGATAATCATAGTTTGCCTTCCATTTTTCACAAATTATCCTGGTTGCTCTGGCCGATGAAACAATAGGTATCAGCTTTGTAATACTGTCTTTCTTTAAAAATGAAGGTAAATCAAGCGGAAGTCCCGCTCCCGCTATAATAATATCTACCTTTTCAGAGATGGAAGTCTTAATCATATCCACAAAATTTGTCATAGCAACCATAACGTTAACACCTATGACTCCTTTTGTTTTTTCTCTTGCTTTGCGTATCTCTTCCTTGAGTCCATGAATGCTGGCTTCAAATAAGTTTTTAGAGAAATCCTTATATAAAAGCCCCAGTCCGGCACTCGAAATAACACCAACTCCACCTTCATTTGCCACCGCTGCTGCAAGCCCGGAGAGTGAAATACCTACACCCATACCTCCCTGTATGATCGGAACAGCAATTGCAAGATTACCAATTCTTAATCCCTTCATCTTCTTCCTATATAATTAAAGATGTCAAAGGTAAACCTTTACTTAAGATTATAACCCGGAATGAGATAAATTAACCTAAATTAACTTAGTTTCCTTTTTAATCGTTAATGGTTTATTGACAAAGGCATGAAAGGAGGTAATAGATTTGACAGGATTATTATTGAGTATCCTGTACAGAATATTAAGTGTACAGGGATTTCATTTCTTGCCACCATATTCTTCTGTTAGCTGTCTTTTTTCTTTCTTTCCAATGGAATTATTCCGGCCATCTCTCCAATAATATTCACCAATTCGGTTCCGGCTGGAACAACAATTTTAGCATTATTCCCGAGTGATGCTTCAAGAGCCTCCAGCTTGCGCAATAATTGTGCATTACCGACAAAATATTTATCAGCTGCTTCATTTACCAGTCTGATTGCTTCAGCTTCGCCTTCAGCGTGCAATATTTTTGCCTGTTTATAACCTTCTGCTTCTTTTATCTTTCCCCTCTTTATCCCATCTGCAACTGTTTCGGCAGCAGTAGCCGAATCTATTGCCGCAATTTTTTCATTTTCAGCTTTTACTACTTTATTCATGGTTTCCTGAACATCAGATGGAGGGTCAATTTGTTTTAATTCGGTACGGATGATTTCAATTCCCCAACCTTTAGTTTCTTTATCAAGGGTTGCAAGAAGCTCTGTGTTAATTTTTCCCCGTTCGCTGTTGGCAGATTTTAAAGTAAGTGTACCGATTATATTACGAAGAGTTGTACGGGCAAGTTGAACAATCTGCCATTTATAGTTATTAACATCATACGTCGATCCTTTTACGCTCGCTTCATCTGATTTTACCCTGAAATAAACTTGCGCATCGACGCTTGCATTCAGATTATCATTTGTGATAATTTCCTGCGGCTGGGCATCTACCATCTGTTCAGTTACATTTATCACAAATATTCTATCTATGATTGGAATAATCCAGTGAAATCCCGGATTGGCAAAATTATGGTACTTTCCAAGCCTCTCAATTAAGCCTCGTTCAGTTGGCCGTACAATTCTTATTCCTGCGAAGAATATCACTGCAACACCAATTATTAAATACAAATAGTTCATTTTAATTTCCTTTCTTTTAAAAAAAATTATGTTTCAAGATAAAATAGTGAGCCAGAAAGCTCGATCGTGTCAGATATTCAAGGGAAGTAACTTATTAATGGACTTCGTCAGTGCGTTTATAATCTGTACTTTCAATATCAATACCTAATTTCTCTTTAACCTCTTTAAGAGTATGATTAACCTCAACTGGATTTCCAGAAACCAGACCTATTCCAATCCTGCTTTTATTCGCAACCGTGTAAATTGTTTCAATATGATCAGGATTAATGAAAATCCTATACTCATTTCCATAGTTATCAACTGCTTTAAATTCAATTAGTCTCATAAAAATTGGTTTTTATTCTTAATAATTATTATGCGAATTTTGATATAAAGGGGCATCTTTAGATTAACCTATTTGTAATATCCGCTCAATTCTCTTTCAGCATAATACCAATTATCCAGTTCATTAGAAGAAGGATTGTCATTCTCCTGAAAGATCTCAAATGCTCTATTCCGGATATCTTCCTCGGAAATTATCTTTTCCGTGTATTTAAATGTTGATGTCAGGGCGTCTCTGCTTTTTTTTGTTATTTTAATTTTGTATCCCATCATAACAATTTTAGTTTATTAATAACATTCAAAATACTTATTTTGTAAGTTAAGAATAATATTCTGATAATCATAATATAATTCATTTATTTTTAAATATTTACAATATGTTTAACTTAAATATGTGCTTACCGGAGAAAGATAAGCGACAGACTAAAATTATGCGATATGTCGAAGGCTGTTAGCCTGTCCCGAAAGCAGGTTGAATACATGAAATTTTCAATGAGGATAAAGAAATATATTGATAGCTATTTAACTGTTAAAATAAATTGACTTTGGCTTAAACAAAACGTAATTTTGATAAATGTTAGAGAATATCAATTCATAAAAGACGGGAGGAAGTAAAATGAATATAATATATGTGGTACTATGGGTGTTGGCCGGAATGGTCATAATGGGTCTTATGGTATGGTTCATAATGCCTTTATTAATGCTGGTAAAGATCAGTAGCAGAATGAGTTATGACGAAACTATTACAACTTTGAGTGAAGCTCTCCCTGAAAAACAGGATTGGAAGGTTCTGGTAGTGAATGACTATAAAAAAAATACAGAAGCCTTCGTAACCCTTGAACGGGTAGGTAGTGTAAACATTTGTAATCCACGCCACGTTTCGAAGATTCTTGCTGACGATAAGAATCGCTTTGTCACTGCATTCATGCCCTTAGCATTTGGAGTCTATGAAGACAAGAAAGGTCAGGTTTTTGTCTCCAGGCTCAATATTGGGCTCCTGGGGAAAATGTTTGGCGGCACCATCTCAGAGGTGATGGGGACCGCCGGGAAAGAACTTAGTGAGGTCGTTGAATCAGTTACCGCCAGGTAAAAAATAATTTTACTTTATTACGTGATGATTACAAAATCAGTCATCAATTCCCTACTGAAAAACAAAAACCAGCAGATCATTGATCCTGCCGGATTTATGTCATAGATATGTGGTGAGACCAAAACCCAAAGAGTCTTTATGCAGTTTGCTGATTGCTTGATTAGATGGTTAAGTATAAATATCCTTCCGGATATAAAGCTGGTGCGAGAGCCCTGTTAATAACAAAGAGATGCCGATAAAATATGACAGATGCCATAAATCTATCGTATAGGATGGGTTAATAGCATCTGTATTAACGTATCTGAATGGGCTCAGGTATCCAATTTTTGCAATACCTTCGGTGATCTTTGAAAGGGTGAAAATAAAATAAAAGATCAAAACCAATCCTATGCTGAAGGTTGTGATGGGCTTTGCTCTTTTAACAAGAGTCGATAGAAAAAGTCCGGTTGCACCAAAAAGGATATTCAGCAACAGGGTGTAAAGGGAAAGTATTAAAAAAGCTCTGATGCTGAAGGGTCCGTCCTTAACAAGCTCCAGAGATATAAATCCTGCAATAGAAGTTACAAGGTTTAATAAAAACACGTTAAGTGTAAAAACTGCCAGTTTGCTGATGAAAATTTCGCTGCGTGTAAGGGGACGTGTAAGCAGATATTCAGCGGTTTTGTTGTACTCTTCCTTAAGGAGGATACCTGAAGAAAGTACAATGGCATAAATACTCCCGAGCACCATCATATAGATAATATTGTTTACAGAATAAAATCCAAGCACAGAAAGAAAGTCGTTAAAATTCGAGATACCCTTGAACTGGAGCAATCCACTGGGAATCAGGCTCATCATACCTATGATTTTTGATTGGTTTTCCACAAATACAGGGTAGACTGCCATGGTAAC
>Ga0113563_10000687_pt1 | contig 17159 bp, 13 predicted proteins | sample Mud3Dept3metaG_FD_80117 | JGI IMG/M metagenome (GOLD analysis project Ga0113563, IMG submission 80117) | Freshwater wetland microbial communities from Ohio, USA, analyzing the effect of biotic and abiotic controls - Mud 3 Core 4 Depth 3... | ecosystem: Environmental > Aquatic > Freshwater >...
GCATCCAGCGCAGCCACGATGGGCGTCCAGACGAACTTCATGCAGAACCATACGAACAGCGCGAACATGATCAGCTGGGCGAGAAGAGTTGCATTGATATTCATGCAAGCTACCTTTCTTAGTTATGCGTTTCGTGTTGCGAGAATTAACCCACCACAGCGAACAGAACGTACATCGCGATACCCACAGCGATCATCGGAACGGCGTCAACCAGACCCATCACCACGAAGAATTGCGTACGCAGCATCGGGATCAGTTCGGGTTGGCGAGCTGCGCCTTCCAGGAAGCGACCACCCAAGATACCGATACCAACAGCTGCGCCGAGCGCGCCCAGACCCATCATCAGTGCGCCAGCGATGTACAGCAGTGCGTTTGCCATTTCCATTTGTATTTCTCCTAAGTTGTTTAAAGTGAAGTTAATGAAACCGAAAAATTAGTGATGTTCCTGATGCGCCATGTCCAGATAGACCACGGTCAGCGTCATGAAGATGAACGCCTGCAAGGTCACGATCAGGATGTGGAATATCGCCCAGCCGAGTGACAGCAGGATCTGCGAGCCAAACAAGGTGACGCCGCTCACGCTGAAACCAGCCCAAGCACCACCCATCAGGGCGATCAGGATAAATATCATTTCGCCCGCATACATATTGCCGAACAGACGCAGCGCTAGCGAAATTGGTTTGGCAATCAGATTCACACCTTCCAGCAGCAGGTTCACAGGCATACCCCACTTGCCGAACGGCTGCAGGGTCAGCTCACCAACGAAGCCGCCTAAACCCTTCATCTTCACGCTGTAGTACAACACCAGCAAGAACACGCCGATGGCCATGCCAAAGGTAGCGTTAGGATCGGTAGAGGGAACGACCTTGAAGAACGGTACACCCAGCATACCCATCACGCCAGGAACCCAGTCGATGGGAATCAAGTCCATCAGGTTCATGCAAAACACCCAGAAGAATATGGTCAGCGCCAGTGGGGCGACCATTGCGTTCTTGGCCGTGAAAGAACCGCGTACGCTGCTGTCGACGAACTCAATCGCCCACTCGCAGAAATTCTGCAGGCCACTGGGTGTACCGGAAACAACACTCTTCGCTACACTACGGAACACCAACATGATCACCGCGCCCAGCAGCAGCGACATGATGAACGTATCCAGATTGAGCGCCCAAAAACCCATGGCTTTGGCCTGTTCTGCACTGTGCGCAACCCCCCAGGTGCCGTCTGGCAACTGGCCATAGGTGAGGTTCTGCAGGTGGTGATGGATGTATTCCGCTGAGGTGTGAGCTTCGCTGGACATTTTATTCGCTATCTTCTGTCTTGATTCGCAAAAACAACCGGGCCGACAACAGCACCGCTTGACCTAAAACAAACCCGCCCAATACTGCAAGCGGTAACTTAAGCAACGCCATTGATAAACCCAGTGACGTAACTACCACCAAAAAACGTTCGGCGGCGTAAAAATATAAAAGCCGTAATTGAAGATGTGCATCATGGGCAGAACGTTGATTTGCTCGGGACATTCTCCAAGCCATCAACGCGCCATTGAGAACTGATACCCCTCCCCCACTCAACACCGCTATCGCAAATTGCGGCGCTGCTCCGATACCGTAGGCAACGCTGGCGGCGATAATAGTTACAAAGAGTTGTAACCACATAACTCGCCGCATTTGTTGTTTTTCTTGTGCCTCGGCTTCTAAAAGCGCGGCGATGATAGCGGCGTTTAGCGGGGGTGTCAAACGGACTTGCGGGTCTTCACCCACTGATTTTGTCAATTACTTGCCCTTTGACAGTCGGTTCAACAGATCGCCCAAGTGGTCATTGCTGGAATATTCAATTACCAGTTTTCCTGTGCCGTTTTTCCCGGATTTGATCTCCACACGCGTACCTAACTGAGCACTTACTTCCTCCTGGATGCGCAGGGTGTCACGATCGGCCTTCGGTTTTATATTGCTGGCGTGATGTGCTGGAGACTCTGCATGTCGTTGCACCAGCCTCTCCGCTTCGCGCACGGACAATTTTTCCATCACGCTCTTGTTTGCCAGCAATATCTGCTGCGCCGCTTCAAGCGGCAGCAAAGCCCGCGCATGTCCCATATCCAGCAGATTTTCCATCAGCATTTCCTGCACATCCTGAGGCAGTTTGAGCAGTCTGAGTAAATTGCTGGCAGCGCTGCGCGAACGTCCCACCGCATCTGCGGCAGCCTGATGGGTCATCTGGAATTCATCGATCAATCTCTGAATACCAATTGCTTCTTCCAGCGGATTCAAGTCTTCGCGCTGGATATTCTCAATCAACGCCATCGCCAATGCCGCATTGTCTGGCACTACTCTTACTATGACGGGAACTTGTTTCAGTTCAGCGATTTGGGCTGCGCGCCAACGCCGTTCACCCGCGATGATTTCGTAGCCGCCGTTTGGCAATTCACGAGCCAGTATTGGCTGCATGATACCCTGCACTCTGATCGATGCAGCCAACTCGTTCAGGGATGCCTGATCCATACGGCTGCGCGGTTGGTATTTGCCCGGCTTGAGTTGCTCTACTTTGAGTTCGCGCAATGAATCGCTCGATTTTGTAGCGCTGTTTCCCGATAACAGCGCATCTAGTCCGCGCCCCAATCCCTTGTTCGGTTTTGCCATGATTGTTCCCTGTGTGTTCTGTTTTTCGGTTTTATCAGTGTATTCCAGCTGCGTTATTGAGCAATTCGCCCGCCAGCGCCAGATAGGCTTGCGTCCCTTTCGATTGCGCGTCGTGATACAACGCTGGGACACCGAAGCTTGGGGCTTCTGCCAGCCGTACATTGCGCGGAATCACCGTGCGATAAACTTTATCCCCGAAATGCTGTTGCAACTGTTCCGAAACCTGTTGCGCTAAAGAGTTGCGCGGATCGAACATGGTACGCAACAGCCCTTCGATCTCTAAATCGGGATTCAGGCTTTCACGCACCTTGCGGATGGTGTTGACCAAATCGCTCAGTCCCTCCAGCGCGTAATATTCGCATTGCATCGGGATCATTACCGAGCGTGCAGCACAAAGTCCGTTCAGGGTCAGCAAATTCAATGCCGGCGGGCAATCCACCAGTATGTAATCGTATTCATGGGCGATTTCCTGCAACTCCTTTTTCAGGCGCATTTCCCGTTCTTCCATGTCTACCAACTCGATTTCGGCTCCAGCCAATTCGCGATTGGCGGGAAGCACGTCGTATTTCCCCTTCTCTGAGGCGATCCGCGCTTGCGCAACAGTTGCTTCCGCCAGCAGGACGTTATAGACCGTCATTTCAAGCTCGCTCTTGTTGATCCCGCTGCCCATGGTGGCGTTGCCCTGCGGGTCAAGGTCAACCAGCAACACGCGCTTTTTTGCCGCCGCCAGGCTAGCCGCGAGATTCACTGTGGTGGTGGTTTTCCCCACGCCACCTTTCTGGTTGGTTATGGCCATAATCTTCGTCATGCGATTCACTCCCCGGATACTCTTGCAATCACTAAGCTACGCGCCGCATTCAGGCCCGGCACGTTTAGCGCTATCACGCGCTCAATCTCACACCCCAGAGGAATCGTACCCATTTCCTGCTCCGGCTGTCCCTTCATCGCCGCCCAATGTCCGTTAGGTGCCAGCAAATGTTTAGTTACCGCGAAAAAATCCCCTAACTCGGCGAAAGCCCGCGAAATGATCCCATCAAATTTGTGGTCTGGAGTCCAGTGCTCCACTCGGCCAGAGTAAACACTTACATTATTGAGACCCAGTTCAATCACCGCTTGCTGTACAAAGCTTGTTTTCTTGGTGTTGCTATCCAGCAATGTGAACTGCCAACCCGGCTGTGCAATCGCCAACACCAGTCCCGGCACCCCACCGCCGCACCCCACATCCAGCCATCGACCTGCCCACAAATGTGGCAAAACCGCCAAGCTGTCGAGTAAGTGATGGCTCACCATCTCATTCTTGTCGCGTATGGCCGTCAGGTTATAAACCTTGTTCCATTTGTGCAGCAACGCAAGATATGCCAGTAGCTTGTCTTGGGTTTCATTCCCAAGTTCCAGCCCTAATTCGGCTATCCCGGATTGGAGTGCCATACCCTCTTTCATGCGAACTTTTGCTCTGGCTCGCCTTTGAAGCCGCGCTTCAAATGAACCAGCAATAACGAAATTGTGGCTGGGGTAATGCCCGAGATACGACTTGCCTGGCCGATGGTCTGTGGTTTGTATTGATTGAGTTTCTGCTGTGCCTCAATGGACAGGCCGCGCACTGTTCGGTAGTCGAAATCGGCAGGCAACAGCAGATTTTCAAAGTACTCTTGCCGCTCAACTTCTCCCTGTTGTTTTTCGATATAACCTTGATATTTCGCCTGTATTTCCATCTGCTGCGCGACTGTTTCATCCGCCGCAACGCCTGCACCGGGCAGCGTCATCAAGGACGTATAGGTAACATCCGGCCGTCGCAGCAATTCGTATAGTGAATACTCGCGCTCTATGCTTCTGCCTAATACGCGTTGCGCGTCTTCATCTGGCAACAAACGTGGGTTGACCCAAGTGCCACGCAGCCGCTGTTCCTCGCGCACAATGGCTTCACGCTTCTGTTCGAAGGCTTTCCAGCGCACGTCGTCCACAATTCCCAGTTTGCGCCCGATTTCGGTCAGTCTCAGATCGGCATTGTCTTCGCGTAATTGCAGGCGATATTCGGCACGGCTGGTAAACATGCGGTATGGCTCGGACACACCGCGCGTAATCAGATCATCGACCAGCACACCCAGATACGCCTCGTTGCGGCGCGGACACCAGGCATCCTTTTCTTGGGCAAACAAGGCCGCATTTATCCCGGCCAGCAATCCTTGCGCTGCGGCCTCCTCGTATCCGGTCGTGCCATTGATCTGCCCAGCAAAAAACAATCCGGCTATCGCCTTGGTTTCCAGAGAATTTTTCAATCCACGCGGGTCAAAATAGTCGTATTCAATGGCATACCCCGGACGCAAGATATGGGCGTTTTCCAGACCCTTGATTGACCGTACCAGCTCCAGTTGCACGTCAAACGGCAAACTGGTCGATATGCCGTTCGGATAAACCTCATGGGTGGTCAGACCTTCCGGCTCCAAAAATATCTGGTGTGATGCTTTATCGGCAAAACGGGTGATTTTGTCTTCGATGGAAGGACAGTAACGAGGCCCCACACCCTCGATCACGCCTGTAAACAACGGTGAGCGATCCAATCGTCCCCGAATGATGTCATGTGTTCGCTGGTTGGTTTCAGTGATCCAGCATGGCAATTGGCGCGGGTGCTGTTTGGCATTACCAATGAATGAGAACACCGGAACCGGGTCATCACCATGCTGCTCCTGCATCACCGAATAATCGATAGTGCGGCCATCTATGCGGGGCGGGGTTCCTGTTTTGAGCCGCCCGGCTGGCAGCGCCAACTCGCGCAGACGCCGTGCCAGACTGACTGCGGGCGGATCACCTGCGCGGCCTGCCTGGTAATTGGATTGTCCGACATGAACCAACCCCGCCAGAAAAGTACCAGTGGTCAGCACCACACTGCGCGCATAAAACCTCAGGCCCAACTGTGTGAGCACCCCACATACCCGCCCGTTATCCAGCAACAGGTCATCTACTGCCTGCTGAAACAGCCACAGATTGGGTTGATTTTCCAAGCGGCTGCGGATCGCCTGTTTATACAGGATGCGGTCGGCCTGCGCCCGCGTGGCACGAACGGCCGGGCCTTTACTGGAATTTAGAATGCGAAACTGGATACCGCCCTCGTCGGTCGCGGCGGCCATCGCACCGCCCAGGGCATCCACCTCTTTGACCAGATGCCCCTTGCCAATCCCGCCAATGGAGGGATTGCATGACATCTGGCCGAGCGTTTCGATGTTGTGGCTGAGCAGCAGTGTCTTGCTGCCGGCGCGCGCGCTGGCAAGGGCCGCTTCAGTTCCAGCGTGCCCACCACCCACCACAATCACATCAAATTTGCCGGGAAAATCCATGTCGCCGCCAACTCAAAAGGACGCGCATCTTACAACAGCACGTTTGGTTTCCCAAGTCGGTTGTTTCACGTGAAACAACTTTTCACTTGCCAATACAGAAGCGACTGAAGATTTCGCCCAGAAGGTCGTCCGCCACGAACTCGCCGGTGATCCGGTTAAGTGCGGCCTGAGCTTGCCGCAGCTCCTCGGCCAGCAGTTCCAAGGCGGTTTGCTGTTGCTCAGCGGCAAGCAGGTGGCTCTTTGCTTGTGCCAGCGCCTCCAGATGACGGGTTCGCGCCATGAATACACCTGCTTCCTGATGCCAGCCTATCGTAGCCAGTATTTTTTCCTGCAAGGCGTCGATACCCTGGCCAGTCTTGGCTGACACGTACAGGTGAGGAATGTTGTCCCGTTCTTCTGTGCAGGCGTGCTGGCCCGACAGGTCGATTTTATTGTGCACAAACAGTCGCGGTATAGATGACGGGAGGCGCTCGAGTATCATCGACTTATCACTGGTGGCAGTTGGCTTGGTTTCATCCGACAACACCAGAATCAGGTCTGCACGTTCGATGTTCTGCTGTGTACGGGCGATCCCCATGCGTTCCACCACATCCTCAGTCTCGCGCAGCCCTGCCGTGTCGATGATGTGTAGCGGGACACCCCTGATCTGCAATGCCTGCCGAATCGCATCGCGGGTCGTACCGGGAACCTCGCTCACCAGCGCGACCTCCTCACCAGCCAAGCGGTTGAGCAGGCTGGATTTGCCTACATTGGGAGCACCCACCAGCACGACTTGAGCGCCCTCGCGCAGGATGCTGCCCTGTCTGGCTAAGCCCTCAATGTGCAGCAATTCAGAGTGGATGGCAGCCAGCTTATTGCTTATCCGCCCATGTTCCAGCGCAGCCACGCCCTCCTCTTCCGGAAAATCCAGCGTGGCTTCTACCAGCATGCGCAAGTCGATCAGCTTAGCCACCAAAGTATGGATGGCTGCAGAGAAGTCCCCATGCAAAGACCTGAACGCACTGCGGGCAGCCTGCTGGGTCGTGGCATCGATCAAATCCGCCACACTTTCCGCCTGAGCCAGATCCATCTTGTCGTTCATGAAGGCGCGCTGGGTGAATTCGCCCGGCTGAGCCAGGCGTGCGCCCAGTTCCAGACAGCGTTGCAGCACGGATTGCAGTACTGCATGTCCACCATGTCCCTGCAGCTCCAGCACCTCTTCCCCGGTGTATGAATTCGGGGAAGGAAAGAACAGCGCGATACCCTCATCCAGGGGCGCGCCTTCTGCATCTAGAAAAGGGGTGTAGGTAGCCAGTCTGGGAGAGAGTGTGCGGCCAGTCAGAGCGGCAGCTATTTGCAACAGCCCGCGCCCTGAAATGCGCACCACGCCAATACCACCGCGACCGGGAGCGGTCGCGATGGCGGCGATATTGTCAGGCTTTTGCGTCACCTTTGCGTGCGGTTTCTTCGCCGCGGGTGATGTACCACTGCTGGGTGATGGACAGGATGTTGTTCACGATGGAATACAACACCAGTCCGGCTGGGAAAAAGAAGAACACCACGCTGAAAGCGATCGGCATGATCTGCATGATCTTGGCTTGCAGCGGGTCGGCAGGCACCGGGTTAAGTTTGCTCTGGATCAGCATGCTGATGCCCATGATGACCGGCAGGATGTAGTAAGGATCGGTTGCCGACAGGTCGTGGATCCAGCCGATGAATGGGGCATGGCGCAGCTCTACACTTTCCAGAATCGCCCAGTAGAGGCCGATGAACACCGGGATCTGGATCAAAACCGGCAGGCAGCCACCCAAGGGATTGATCTTTTCTGTCTTGTACAGATCCATCATGGCGCGGTTCAGGCGCTCACGGTCATCGCCGTACTGCTGTTTGATCTTTTCCAGTTTGGGCGCCACAACGCGCATCTTGGCCATGGAACGGTAGCTGGTAGCGGACAGCGGGAAAAAGGCCAGCTTGATCAATACAGTCAACAGCACGATGGCCACGCCCCAGTTGTGTACCCAATCATTCAGGAACGACATCAGCCAGAACAACGGGGCAGCGAATATGGTGAAAATCCCATAATCCACCGTCAGACCCAGGCCGGGAGCGATGTCATCCAGCTTGGTTTTCGCTGGACCGACGTAGAGGGGGGCAGAAATACGCGCGCTCTTCCCGGATTCGATGCTGTCCATCGGCAGGATCACACCGATCGAATACAGGTTTCCATCCAGATGCTTGGCATAGAACTCGCGTGTATCCTTGCCCTGCGGAAGCCATGCAGATACAAAGTAGTGCTGCAACATCCCTACCCAGCCGTTATCCGGATTCTTGGGGAGGGTGACTTTGTTTTTCTCTATATCGGCGAAATCAACCTTCAGGAATTTTTCCTGATCCGTATAGACAGCCGCACCTGTGTAAGTAGGCACAAACGCAGATGCTCCTTCAGGCGGGGTCGCATCGCGGACGAGCTGGAAATATGCAGAAGGGGTCAGCGCACTGCTTCCCTTGTTCTCGATTTCATACGCCACATCCACCAGATAGCTGGCGCGATGGAAGGTATAGACCTTGGTGACTTGTGCATTTTCGCTACCGATTGCGGTCAGGCGCACCTCGACGGTGTCATTTCCTTCAATCAGCTTGTACTCTTCGGCAGCAGCAGAAAATGCGGCGTAATGCGTCGGTAGTCCTTGGCCCAGCAAGCCAGACTGTGCCAGATAAACCTGATTCCCCACCCGTTGCAACAGGCTTATGGGCTTGCTTTGGTCGTTGGCATTGCGATGTTGCAACAAGTCCAAGCGTTCGATGTTGCCCCCAGCCATGTTGATTTCGACGGCAAATGTGTCGGTTGTGACATATATCTTTTTGCCGGCGGGCGCGGCTTGCGCTTCGGCAGGTGCCGTTGTGGCAACTTGCCGGGGTGTCGCTACAGCCGAGGCGACAGGCGGCGCGGCAGGATCTTTGCTGACCGCTGCAACAGCTGGTACAGGGGGTTGATTCTGGCGTGTCCATTCACCCCAAAGCAAGATCAGGGAGAAGGAAAAGATCAAAAACAAAAACAGCCGCCGCATATCCATCTGGGTATCACCTATAAATTTACTATGGGACGGGATCATATCCGCCCGGATTCCAAGGGTTACATCGGCCTATCCGTTTGACGGACAGCCACAATCCTTTGACGATGCCGTGTTTGGAGATCGCATCGTAAGAATACTGCGAACAAGAAGGGGTAAAACGACAAGATGGCGGAAACATGGGGCTAATCAGACGCTGATATCCTCGCACCAGCAACAATAGCATCTGCCTCATTTTACCGCCAAGGTGAAGCGAATCATGTCACTCAAAACAGCCCGAGCTTTCGCCCGATCTTGCTTATCCAGCGGCTTGCGCAGCCTTATCACCACATCGCGACCCGCACCCTGCCGAACTTGCAATCGGAAACATTCACGAATCAGGCGTTTGACGCTATTACGCCCCACTGCACTGGGCGTAATACGTTTACTAACGGACACTCCAAGCCTCGCACAACCGACCATGTTTGGCTGGGAATGGATAGCAAACCAAAGATTGGAATTGGCCCGTTGCTTAAGTATTTGAGAAAAACCTTCCCGGCGCGTCAATCGGAAGCGCCGAGTAAATATTAAATCCTGTTTAGGCTCACACGCCAAGACGTACACGGCCTTTTGCGCGTCGAGCGGCAATTACTGCGCGCCCACCTTTGGTTTTCATGCGAACCAGGAAACCGTGGGTGCGTTTTCTCTTGGTTACTGATGGTTGATAAGTACGCTTCATGGCTTAATCCTTTGTTGGGTCTGTTGAAAAGCGCGCGATTACAATCGCTTGAGGCCTTTCTGTCAAGTCTAATTTATCTTGTGGATAACTTTTTCCGGAGCTTGTAGAATGCCGACGTTCATCGATTTTCACTGTACGCCTTTATGTCTGCTCAAGGTTTGTCCGGCAGTTGTCAGCAATTTTTCAAAGAACAGCTGCCCCTGCAACAATATAATTCTTGGATCAAACCACTGATTTTCGAGGTGGCAGGCAATCGTCTAATTTTGACTGCTCCGAATAGTTTTACCTTGCGCATTATCCAGGACAGGTTTTTGCCGGAGATTTCCAAGCGAGCCGCATCTTTTTTTCAAACGCCGCCTGAAATCGAGTTGCGTATCGAAAAGCGCTCGATACGTAAAGAAATAATTGAACCTAACACGTCCAAAGTAGTAGAAAAGCCTGTGGCGACTTCTACTAAACCCCTTAAATCTGCCAGCAAGCTCAATCCTCAATTAACCTTCGATACTTTTGTTACCGGAAAAGCAAACCAGCTTGCCCATGCTGCAGGACTACAGGTAGCTGAAAAACCGGGTACAGCTTACAACCCGTTGTTTATTTATGGTGGTGTAGGTTTGGGCAAGACACACTTGTTGCAATCAATCGGTAATTTGGTCGCAAAAGAAAATCCCCAAGCTAAAATTTGCTACATACACGCCACGAATTATGTTTCAGGTGTGGTCAAAGCCTTCCAAACAAAAAGTTTTGATGAGTTCAAACAGTTCTACAACTCATTGGACTTGCTGTTGATCGACGATATTCAGTTCATCGCTGACAAACCCGGGACACAGCAAGAGTTCTTTTACACACTGAATTCCTTGATTGACACAAATAAACAAGTTGTTATTACCTGTGATACCTTTCCCAAAGAAATTTCCGGAATTGAACCTCGCCTGACTTCCCGCTTCACCTGCGGGCTGACAGTTGCCATAGAGCCCCCTGGTCTTGAAATGCGTGTTGCGATATTGCTGCAAAAGTCTGCCAATAGCGGCACTCCCATTAGCGAAGATGTTGCGTTCTTTATTGCCAAACATGTCCGTTCCAATATCCGTGAATTGGAAGGTGCACTAAACCGTATCGAAGCCTATGCACGCTTCCACAAACGTCCCATCTCTATTGAGCTTGCAAAAGAGGCACTCAAAGATCTACTGGCAGCACAGAATAAACAGGTCACCATCGAGAATATCCAAAAAACTGTCGCTGATTTTTATCGATTAAAGATAATTGATCTGCTTTCAAAAAAACGTACCCGTGTGATCGCACGCCCGCGACAAATCGCGATGAGCTTGGCGCGTGAACTCACCCAGTTCAGCCTTCCGGAGATTGGAAATGCCTTTGGGGGAAGAGATCACACAACCGTTCTGCATGCTTGCAAAACCATCGAATCGTTGAGAAACACAGATGCTTCGATTGAATCCGATTTCAATTTGCTTCACCAAACGCTACGTGGATAAGTCGATTAAGACTGTTGGTATTTTGTAGATAACAGCTTCTTCTTGGGGAAGTCCAAAAGAAATGAACATGTTATTCACAGGCATTATGGTTTTTTAGTAACAAGTAGTAAGTGACGTATTCATTTGAATCATCTGGTTTATTTTAGTTACACACAGATTTATCAACCCTTATTATTGTTATTAAGTATTTAAGGAAAAACATATGTTTATTAAACAAATCAACCGCAACGAACTTCTTAAGCCATTGCAAGCTGTAGTTGGTATCGTCGAGCGGAAACAACCGCTCCCTATCCTTTCCAACGTATTGCTGAAAAAGAATAGCGATGGCGTTCGTTTCATTACTACCGATTTGGAGATTCAAATCGAAGCACAACTCAAAACTGAGCTCCAAACAACAGACGGTCCGCAAGCAATCACCATTTCAGCTAAAAAACTACAGGAGATCCTTCGTGCGATTCCTGATGAAAGTATGGTCAACTTGGATACCCAGGAAAATAAACTGCTGGTAAAGGCCAATAAAAGCCGTTTCAGTTTGCAGACTTTACCTGCACAGGATTTTCCTAGCCTTACAGAACAACTGACCGGATCAGTTAAGATTGAAATAGAACAAGGTAAGCTCAAGCGTTTATTGGCCTCTGTACAACATGCGATGGCGCAGCAGGATATTCGTTACTATTTGAATGGTGTATTGCTGGTCATCGAGGGAAGTTCGATCAAACTGATTGCAACCGATGGACACCGTTTGGCTTATATCGCTGAGAAACTGGCAACAGAGCACCCGAAAAAAGAAGTAATCCTGTCCCGCAAGACAGTTAATGAGCTACTAAAGTTATTGTCCGAATCCGAAGATAAACTACAGTTGGAGTTGGCGGAAAAACAAGTACAAGTGACATTTTCCGACATCGTACTGACCACTAAAGTGATCGATGGAAAGTTTCCCGATTACACCCGGGTCATTCCTAATCACACTAACCACCTGACGTTAAATCGCGTGGTGATCTTGCAAGCCTTGCAACGTGCCGCCATTCTCTCCAATGAAAAATTCAGGGGAGTGCGTCTGCTGTTGACCGAAAAGAACCTGCAAATCATCAGCAGCAACAGCGAACAAGAAGAAGCACAAGAAGATATTGAGACTGACTATCAAGGTGCGGCACTGGATATCGGTTTTAATGTGAATTACCTGTTGGAAGGCATCAATAACATCAGCAGCCAGAACGTAACCCTGTCTTTTGGGGACCAGAACAGCAGTCTGTTGATTACCGTACCTGAGCAAAGCGACTACAAATATGTCGTGATGCCAATGCGTATTTAATGTTCCACGTGAAACAGAAAGAAAACCAATGAGCGACAATTACGACGAATCGAGCATCCAGCAACTGGAAGGTTTGGAGGCGGTGCGTAAACGCCCCGGCATGTACATCGGTGATACATCGGATGGAACCGGGTTACACCACATGGTGTTTGAAGTAGTGGATAACGCTATCGATGAATCTCTGGCAGGCCATTGTGATGATATCAAGGTCATTATTCATGGCGATAATTCGATCTCGGTTACCGACAACGGTCGCGGCATTCCCATTGGCATCAAGTTTGACGACAAGCACGAACCCAAGCGCTCAGCTGCCGAGATCGTCCTGACCGTGTTGCACGCAGGCGGCAAGTTCAACCAGAACAGTTACAAGGTATCAGGCGGCCTGCATGGTGTAGGCGTGAGCTGCGTCAATGGTTTGTCTGAATGGCTCAAGCTGACAACCTACCGTGATGGCAAGAAGTTCGGGATAGAGTTTACCCGTGGTGCGGTGAAAGACCGCCTGATTGAAACGCAAAAAGGGGTAGAAGTCTCCCCAATGCGTGAACTGGGCGAAAGCCAAAAGCGCGGCACAGAAGTACATTTTCTGGCAGACAAGGAAATTTTTGGATTGGTTGAATTTCACTACGAGATCATAGCCAAGCGTTTGCGCGAACTGTCGTTTCTGAATAACGGCGTCAAAATCGAGCTGGTAGACCAGCGTACCGGCAAGGGCGAGAACTTCGCCTATTCGGGCGGCGTACGCGGTTTCGTCGAGTACATGAATAAAAGCAAGTCGGTGCTGCACCCGAAATGTTTCCAGGCTAGCGGCGAAAAAGACAATATCACCGTCGATGTCGCCATGCAGTGGAACGATAGCTATTCCGAAGTCGTGCAGTGTTTCACCAATAATATTCCGCAGCGGGATGGCGGTACGCACATGACGGGTTTGCGTATGGCGATGACCCGCGTCATCAATAAATACATCGAAGATAACGAACTGGCAAAAAAAGCCAAGGTAGATACCACCGGCGACGACATGCGCGAAGGGTTGACTTGTGTGCTATCAGTCAAAGTGCCAGATCCTAAGTTTTCATCGCAAACAAAGGATAAGCTCGTTTCCAGCGAAGTACAGCCAGCCGTGCAGGAAGTGGTTGGGCAGAAACTGGCTGACTTTTTGTTGGAAAATCCAATCGACGCCAAGATCATTTGCAACAAGATCATCGATGCCGCCCGTGCTCGTGACGCCGCGCGCAAGGCGCGCGAACTGACACGCCGTAAAGGCATTCTGGACGGCATTGGTTTGCCGGGTAAATTGGCCGACTGTCAGGAAAAGGACCCTGCCCTGTCTGAGCTGTATCTGGTAGAGGGAGACTCCGCCGGCGGTTCCGCCAAACAAGGACGCGACCGCAAGTTCCAGGCAATCCTGCCACTCAAGGGCAAGATCCTGAACGTGGAAAAAGCCCGTTTCGAAAAACTCATCGCTTCTCAGGAGATAGCAATTCTGATCACCGTGCTGGGTACCGGCATCGGTAAAGAGGAATACAACGCCGAGAAACTGCGCTATCACCGCATTATCATCATGACCGACGCTGACGTGGACGGTGCGCACATCCGCACCCTGCTGCTCACCTTCTTCTATCGCCAGATGCCTGAATTGATCGAGCGCGGCCACGTCTATATTGCCCAGCCGCCACTGTTCAAGATCAAGCAGGGCAAGGATGAGCGATATCTAAAAGACGAGCATGAAATGAAGAACTACATGCTCAAATCGGCCTTGAACAATGCGATGTTCTATCCGGCACTCGAGGCCGCGCCCATTCAAGGCGAAGCGCTGGAGTTGATCGCCAAACAATACTTCCTTGCTGAAGCCGTCATCGACCGTCTTTCTCACTTCATCGCGCCCGAAGCCAGCCACGCCTTGCTCGTTCTGCCAACCCTCTCGCTGGATGATGCTGCACAAGCACAGAAGAGCGCGAAACTGCTGGAAGAAGCCTGCGGTGGGGTCATCAAGGCCGAAGTCGAAAAAGACGAGAATGGCGAATTGCGTCTGCGACTGGAAAAGATATTCCACGGCAACTACTCGTTGAGCTACCTGGACAAGGAATTCCTGCAAGGTGGCGACTACGTGCAGATACGCCAGACCGCCGATGCTTTGAATGGCTTGATTTCTCCCACTGCCTACGTCGCCCGTGGCGAACAGAAGCGTGGTGTGAACAGCTTCAAACAAGGTATCGAATGGCTGCTGGAAGAAGCCAAACGTGGTGTCAGCATCCAGCGCTACAAAGGCCTGGGCGAAATGAATCCAGACCAACTGTGGGAAACCACCATGGATGTGAAGAACCGCATCCTGCTGCGAGTGCGCATCGAAGACGCTATTGGTGCCGACGAGATATTCACTACCCTGATGGGCGATGTGGTCGAGCCCCGCCGTGCGTTCATTGAGCAGAATGCGCTGGGCGTAAAAAATCTGGATGTGTAAATTTTAGGTTTTGTAGGTTCTCAGAAAAGGTGAAATTTTTCTCACTAAGTGAAAACAGGTCTGAGGCCTACTGCCATATGGTATTGGTGAGATTTACCCAAAATTCCATTGTGCAAAAAAGCCATGATGCCTAGTAAAGTCTGTCATCAATAAATTGAAAACCAAATCTGACCACGATTTACCCCGTGGTCATTTTTTTTGTGAAGAAAACCGGAAATCGGTAGAAAAATTGAGGTGGTCCGGCACGAACCCCAATAAACACGGGGGATTTAAAGAAAACTCACCAAAACGAGCCATAAGCAGCTTTTGTGGTGTCGCCTAATGGTTGGTATCAATAAAACAGAAAAACGCGTCCTACCTACCTAATAATCCAAATCTACATGACTGACGGGTAGTTTGTTCAGTTGATCTTTATAGAAGCGCCACTTTGGCATGAATTGATCCATCAAAGTCGTGAATCGCTGGTTATGGGTCGGCTCCAACAAATGTGCCAACTCATGTACGACGATGTACTCCAGACATTCAGGAAGTTTTTGGCCAGGTCTGTGTTGAGGCGAATATTATTTGAGTCGTGGTTACAACTTCCCCACTTCGATCTCATCTTTTTCTCAAATTAGAGCAGAAGCCCCAGCCGCGACACAAAGTTAAGTTTTAGTTTTTGCGACTCTCTTTGCAGCCGGTTTTTTTGTAGCAGGCTTGGAAGTCGTTTTCTTAGTTGCAGGTTTTGCTGCTGTCGCAGTTTTAGTTTTGGGTGTGACCGCCTTCGTTTCGACAGTCGATTTCTTTGTCGTGGCCTTGGGTTTTGTCGCCGTTTTTGCTTTGGTGGTTTTCTTGGCAGCGGTCTTTCTAACTGTCTTGGTCTTCCCTGTCCCACCTTTTGCCGCCTTGGCAGCAATCAGTTCCAGCGCTTCTTCCAGCGTGACAGCTTCTGGAGTTACGTCTTTGGGTAGGGTTGCATTCACCTTTCCATGGCGGGCATAGGGACCGTAGCGACCGCTGCAGATCTCAACAGGAGCCTTGTCATCAGGGTGTTCGCCCAATGTGCGCAGCACGGTGTTGCCGCCGGTCTTGGCTTGCGCAAGTAGTTCTACAGCGCGATCCAAGGCGATGTCAAAGATGCTGTCGCTGCGCGGTATGGATTTGAATTTTCCGTCGTGGCCGATATACGGGCCAAAACGGCCTATGTTGACGATGACCTTTTTGCCGCTCTCGGGGTGAATGCCTACTTCACGCGGAAGCGAGAGCAGTTTCAATGCGGTGGTGAGGTCGGCCTGCTCCAGCGGTAATTCTTTTGGCCAAGAAACACGCTTGGGTTTTGTTTTTTCGCCCTCGATTACTTCGCCGAGTTGAACGTAGTGGCCATAAGGGCCACGCAACAACAACACAGTTTGATTGGTTTCAGGATGTAAGCCCAATTCCTTGCGCGCTTCGCCTGCATCCTCTTCACCGCCAAGACTGCGCGTGTAGTCGCACTCGGGATATCCGGTGCAGCCGATGAAACTGCCTCGCTTGCCAAGCCGCTTGGATAGGGGTTTGCCGCACTTAGGGCAGGCTTCTTCCAGGATTTCGGTGCCGGGACGATCGACATCCTTCTTCTCGACGATGAGCTTGTTGAAGCCTTGCCAAAACTCGTCCAGTACGGGGATCCAGTCGCGCTTACCTTCGGAGACCTCGTCCAGCTCATCTTCCAGATGAGCGGTGAATCCGTAATCGACATAGCGTGTGAAGTGCTCTGTGAGGAACTTGATGACCACGCGACCAACGTCGGTGGGCATAAAGCGCTTCTTGTCGAGCGTGGCGTATTCGCGGGCTTGTAGCGTGGAGATGATGGTGGCATAAGTGGAAGGACGACCGATGCCGTACTCTTCCAGCGATTTCACCAGGCTGGCTTCGGAAAAGCGCGGCGGTGGTTGGGTAAAGTGTTGCTCGCCGTAAAGTTTATCCACAGGCAATACGTCACCCTCGGCTAGCGGCGGCAATTTCGCGCTGTCTTCTTCTTCCGCGTCGTCCACATCCTCCATGTACACGCCGATGAAGCCGGGGAACACCAGCGTCTGGCCAGTAGCGCGGAACAGGGTGTCGTCACTGCTCAAGCGAATGTCCACACTCACGGTATCGAAGCGTGCTGGCGCCATTTGCGACGCGAGCGTGCGCTTCCATACC
>Ga0113563_10000688_pt1 | contig 17157 bp, 23 predicted proteins | sample Mud3Dept3metaG_FD_80117 | JGI IMG/M metagenome (GOLD analysis project Ga0113563, IMG submission 80117) | Freshwater wetland microbial communities from Ohio, USA, analyzing the effect of biotic and abiotic controls - Mud 3 Core 4 Depth 3... | ecosystem: Environmental > Aquatic > Freshwater >...
GCTGCGTCTTCGTCCGCGATTTTTTGCGCTTCTTCAATGACTACGGCTTTGATTTCCTCGACGCTGCCCGAAACTTTTTTTGCCCTGCCAAGGACGCGGTCTACGCCCCAAAACAGGTTAACAGCTGTGGGCCGTTGCCGCTTGATAACTGTACCTGCAGTTTCCAATTCTGAAAGAAGTTTTTCTTTAGTTTTTGCGTTTGAGTGATAAGCCGCCAACGCCACGCCAAAGCCTGCTGCTGCACCCAATAGTGGGGCTCCTCGGACGCGAAGCACTTTTATGGCTTCTGCCATCTGATCAACAGTTCTAATTTCTAAGGTAACCTCTTGGAGAGGCAGTTTAGTTTGGTCGGGCGTGATGACGACGCCGTTTTGCCACTTAATCATCCGCATGATTACTCTTTCCTAAAAGTTTAAGCGGATGTGTCAAAGGGGGATTTGAGGTGGGTGACCACTTCAACGGGGCTATCTTCGCCACTTTTCAGCCGTTTCTTCCATTCCTCGCCGACTGCTATAAGTGAGAAGATTCCTGAAACCTCCGCTTTAGACTTCTTAACCAAGTTAACGAGGGCTTCCTGTGTTTCCCCGCTCTTAATCATATCATCAACAATGAGTACGCTGTCACGTTTTTTGATGGATTCCTTGGGAATGTAGAGGGTGACTGTAACGCCTGAGTCGCGACCTAAAATGTAAGTTTCTTCTAGGAAGGCTTTGACGCCGACTTCTTTGTTCCGCTTACCCACAATCAGGTTGACGCCTAACGCGTTGGCAACCATTGTTGCGAGGGGGACACCGTCAACAGCTGCGGTAAGGACTTTTGTGACTCGTTTACCAGCGAAGTTTGCGAGGGCGTGATTTGCCGCTTGCTGGAGGATATTGTAGTCACCTACGATTTCGGTGTTGTCAAAATAGCCTATATTGTCGAATTTTATTCGGCTACGCAGTTCAACTTCTAAACCGACTAGTTTGGTTAGGACGCGCCAGAGTTGTTTTGCTCGGGTGGTGTTTGGTAGTACGTGTCCTTTCGCGTAGCGACTAAGCACAGTTACGGGTAAACCTGTTTTGGAGGCTAATTCTCGGTAGGTTATGTTCCTTTTGTACTTGGCTGTTCGGAGAAGTTCGATTGTCATTAATCTGAGTTTTAAGTCTTCTGCGTGAGTGCTCATTTTCGCCCTTTACCTCTTTTACATTAAAGCGTCAAATCTGAGATGTCTAATGGTAACACAGCTTGAAGATTTATAACTTTCCGTTAAAATCGTAGCTATACCGAGAAAAACGCCCCAAAAGAGTCGTTTCTCTTAATACTTTGCAAAATAAACAGTGCTTGCCTGTTTGAAACCCCTAAGCAACTGACAATGCCGCAACACAGCGAATTCACGCTCAAACTCCTGAGGAGTCATACACAATAACCCAAGCAAGTCTTCCCTGCTGATTGGTCCTTTATCCAAAACCAACTTGTAGATTTTCTTTTGCAGTTCACTTAAGCCTTCGGTTCCTGTTTGCCCCAGTTGCTTGCGTATCGTCAAAGTCGAGTGGACAGCGGTGGGGTCACAGGTTTTAGGTGGATTCATCAAGTAAAAGCAGCAGTCTTCGCAGAGCACTTTGCCCTGATATGTGGTTTCTTGGTTTTCTGGAATGCTTGAACCGCAACGTTGGCAATTCATAACAAACACCAATTGAATGTGGAGTTATTTTGCCTTTGACCGAAATATAGGTTTTTTAAATGGAGATGCGACTCCTATTACTATTCGGGGAACACAGATGCAGAGGCTACAGCGGCTGTTCATAATTGCATTATTCGGCGCCATTATTTTTGTCGCCAACATTTTTTTGCCGCCCCCAATCAACTACCTTATGATTGTCGTCCAAGCGGTGCTGCTGGCGTTAGGTGCTTTGTTTATCCGTAAAGTCGGGGCGATGTATGTGGGTGCAGTCGGCGGGCTCTTGACAGCGTTGATTAGCCCCGCTCTGGGTCCACTTACGTTTTTTTTCGCTTTCCTCTACGGCGCCTTCGTTGACGCTTTTCTCTTTATCTTCAAAGTTAAAGGAGAACGGGACGGTGTAAACCGCAATCGCCTCATAGCTGCATTGGCGTTGAGCACCCTTTTGATTGCTGTAACAACATATTCGGTGTTTGCAGTAATTCCACAATCCGAAGACATCGCAAGGTTCACTTATCTTGGGTTATTTCTCCAACGCAGCCCCATGCTTGACATGCTTGTGCTGTTTATGGGTCCCGCGACTGGTGCCACGGCGGGTTACGCTGCCGCTTACCTTTGGAACAAATACCTTCGCCACATCAGCGTTTAGTGCGTTTCTTCTTTAATTTTTTGGTCAACCAATTTAGCTATCATTAAGTTAGAAATAAATACGTAACGAACCCCCAGCAACTCGGCGAGTTCAGCGGGTTTTTGGTCCTGAGTTACAAGTAGGAGGCCATGCTTGCCCGCATACTCAACTACTTCGCGGTCTTTGGCTGCTTTTAGCCCCGCTTCCTGGGCCGTTAAAACTTCATAACCCAGCGTTTCGAAGTATTCTTTTAGCCCTGCGTACATTTCGTCAAGCAAAAGTTTCATGCGTAATAAACTAAAAAAGAAAATATTTTAGCCTTTGCCAAAAATTGCTCAATCTATAAGCAGCAAAGCGAATGAGTCTGCATTCTTGGTGAATGGAAAAACAAAAGTTATTCCGGCGTTAGCTGCGGTTTTCTTAACGTTTACGCCGATGGCATCCTCAGACATACGCATCAATTCAGGATGTCTGCAGATTTTTGTTTCTATGTTGCATTTTTCGCATAGTTGACAGTGTCCTGAAATGAACGATATAGCGAGGTTGTAGCCTTGTTTCATAGCGGCTTTCTCTAAGTCAACTACCGATTGGAGCATTTGACGTTTGGAGTCTTTCCAGTCTTGCCAGAACTTGGCTGCTTTTTCTTTGATGCCTTTTGGCAAGGAAGGGTCTGTTTCATAAGTCATCAGGTGCTTGTAGACTTCTTCGTCTGCAGTGGCGTTTGTTGTGAACTTCATAAACATAGCGTAGCTATATTCAGAGACGATTTTGCGGAATTCCTCAGCCGAGGGAGTGTAGGGTGGGCAGGCAAGGGTTTTGCCGTAGTGGTTGCACCCTACTTTGCATTTTAGCACGACACGGTCTTCAACCACGACTTTGTTGGTTGGTATGATCTTGGCTTCTGCTGCGCCTTTTTCAAGTGCCAATTTGGCGAGGAAATTGAATTTTTCAGCTTCATTTCGAGTGGGCATCTAACTCACAATCTTGTGGTGGGTCTTATCTTTTTGATATAAAGTTTTAGCACGTAAACCCGATTTTTCATGCTTTAGGACAAGACATATTGAATTATGCAATAGAGCGCCCGCGAAAAAAGTCTAAAAAGGTTAAAAAACGATGATTTTTCTAGTTGCCAAAAAATAGAGAAAGAAAAATTCAAAACGCCCATACAGCGGGAGTCAGTTAAGTTTTTCGAGTAGGAACTAAGAGTTAGGGCTTGGTTGACGTTGATACTTTCAGTCACCTCTCCCCGCAGCCTGAATGTTGTTTTTGCACCGTCCTTTTAAGGAAAAAAACAACAGTGAACAATCATGACTCAAACACAAACCACAACTGAGCAGGACTTACTTGTATCGTTGAAGCTCCATAATTTCCCCGCTGAATTATTGCGAGAGTTCGCAATAAAAATCGTGAAACCCTACTTTAACGGCAACATCAACGAAGCACTGCGCAGCTTAATACAGAACTCAATCAACGAAGAAACCATACTCACCAAAGCAATAAAGCAGAAAAACAAGTGACCCAAGTTTAAGCTGTAAGTTCTTATATTTCGCAGTTGAGCCATAATGCATCGGTGCCCCTGGTTGGTTGGACTCCTCGACCCCCTAAACGTGAAAGGAATTACGTTGCGGAACCGCATAGTTATGCCGCCTATGCAATCAGGCAGAGCATCCTTTGAAGGCGCCGTCACAAATAGGCTCGTAAACTTTTATGTTCGCCGCTCCCCCCATGTGGGGTTACCAATAGTGGAGCACGCCTACATTTCACAAGTAGGCAAAATTGGCCCCAAACAACTCGGTATTTACGATGACTCCTTAATCGAAGGCTTCGAGAAATTAGCTGCAGGCATCCATTCCGTGGGAGCCCCCGCGGTTGTTCAAATCAGCCACGCCGGCGGAGTGGCAAACAGAAAAGTCATTGGCACCACCCCCGCTGGGCCGTCTGCTGGGGGAAAAGTAAGGATGCTTGAGAAAAGCGAGTTGTTCGCATTAGCTGATGACTTTGCTTTGGCAGCTCACCGAGCCGTTAAAGCGGGTTTTGACGGGGTTGAGTTACATGGTGCACATGGGTATCTGCTTAACCAGTTCTTTTCGCCGCTACTTAACAAGCGTAATGACGAATTTGGTGGCTCCCTGGAAAATAGAATGCGTTTTCCGTTGTTGGTGGTTGAGAGGGTTCGGCAACGTTTGGGCTGCGGGCTATTGCTTTACAGGTTGGGCTCGGATGATTTGGCGCCTGATGGGACACATGTTGAGGACGCAGTGGCTTTTGCCTTAAAGCTTGAGGGTGCAGGTGTGGATATACTTGACGTGTCAGGCGGAATGTGCGGAAGTGAACCCAAACAGCTACGGGAAATCACCGGTTATTTTGTGCCCCAAGCGCACGAGGTTAAAAAGGCGGTTAAGGCACCTGTTATAGGTGTAGGCGGAATAAAGGATGCGGAATTCGCTGACAAGTTGGTCTGCGATGGCGTGGTTGATTTGGTGGCTGTTGGAAGGGCGCTTTGGCATGATAACGAGTGGGCGCAGAAAGCGATGCAGACTCTTCGGGCAAAACGCCAAAGTTGACTAAAGAGGATGCTTCTTGTTTATTCTAATTTTTGTGGCAACTGCCGCCACAACTACAATCACTAACACAATGCCAGTAAGTATTGCGACAGAGTGCTCAAGGGAAAACAGGACGTTTTTCTCAAACGAACCCAACTCAAAGTGAGCAATCGTTACGTTGCCCTCTAAACCTTCGACTACGATTGTCCCATCAGGAGTTAAGGTCCATCCATCGCCCTCCGCCAAAAAAATGTTGTCACCGACTATAACGCTCCACTCCGTCACATCCGATTCAGTGGAATTCAACCCTAAATCGATGGATTGTGAGCCCAAACCTTCAGCTGTGTAAACTATTGAGTAAACGGGAAGGGTGTAGTAGAAGCTTAAGCAAGCCCATATTGTAACGTTGGAGTTCGCAACTGAGAACTTTAGTTCGCTGACTCCCTGTGAACCGTTAAGATCAAACCCCAAGAAACTTTGGGGGTGCTCCATCTGGAGGTTTTTGAAAATCCAAGATCCGTTCTCTAGCGTTGCAGACGAGTAGTTCCCGTTGAAGCCGAACTGTATTGTGCCGTTACGTTCTGGGATAGCGAACTCATCGTTTGGAGTGAAAGCGTTGGGGGTTTGGGCGTGGGTTGGCGGAGTGAGACCCAGCAAACTCAGAGTTACAACTAATGCAAGAACAATTAGGGCGTTGGTTTTTTTGTTTTTCATTCTAAAAAAAGGTTCTACTTCTAGCTTTTAGCTTCATCGACTAAAAATCTGCGGAATTTGGGTCTGCTCCCTTACGGCTTTTTTTGTTGACTATAAATGCAGATACATCCGGGTTTCCATCGTTTACTACACAACTACACCTTTTTTTCATAGGAACTTTAAATGTAAATTTAAAATCAGCTGCTTTGGGTGGTCGCGTTTTAAATTATCAAGTAGAACAGTCTTTTATGGTTCAGCTCTGATTTGAGGGTGGGAACAGTTTATGGTTAAAGGCTTCACTGATAGATGGACACAGAAAGAAAAGGAACCCTCAGTTGTGGATAAAATCAAAAACATTGCCGCCCCTGAGGTCAGTATAAAAGAACAAATAACCACGGTTACTCAACGTCTTGACATGCAAACCAAAACCCTTGATGCCGCTGTTCTGCGTTTCCAGAATCGTGACGCCGAAATTTTTAACCGAATCGTAAAAGCCATGGCGAACCACGAATCGTCCAGGGCAAACATATTAGCCACTGAACTCTCCGAAATACGCAAGGTTCAAAAAATGCTAAACCACGCCTCACTTGCCCTGCAAAGCGTTTCAATGCGACTAAGCACAGTCTCTGAGATGGGCGACTTAGTGGCGATTTTGAGTCCCGCAAAAGGAGTATTGAGGAGCGTTCGCACTGAAATGTGCAGTATTCTTCCGGAGGCAAGCCAAGAACTCGGCACCATAGGGAACCTTCTCTCTGACATTTGCACCACAAGCAGCCAAGACCTCGACATGCCTAACGCTGGAGCAGCCCCCAATACTGAGGCACTGCAGATTTTGGAAGAAGCCGAATTAGCAGCCGAACGCAGACTCGACCAGCAACTTCCAGACGTAACCCCTGAAAACAACATCCGAAGAAGGGCAAGTTTGGAAGCGTGACACCTAACAACTCAAAGGCGTAACTGCTTCTGCTCCACACCATTGCCTATTTTTCTTCAGAAGTCGTATTATAAATTCGTCACTTAGACTACAGCCGCCACAAGCTTAGGTATAAACCAGGGTCATTGCTTCGTCTTCTTGAAAGTATTCCACTATAGATTCCGGAAATCTCAACGCGGTACGAAAATCCTCAATGAATAATTTGAGACATATGTTTGCTGAGGTTCTGGCCAAAATTTAGGAGAAAAAAATCCGAATTCTCAATAGCTACTGTGATTTTTTGCCAGAGCCCTCTCAGCCCACGTCGCGTGAACGCTCTCATCGAGATTGATTGCTACTTGAGTTTGAATCAGGCTTTCATTTTCTATATTTCTAAATATTATATTCAACATGTTCTCGGAAAAGTTTAAAACATTTTTTCCCTCGTTAGTAAGTGCGAAAATTTTTCTCTGCTTTTCACCAACGCTGTCCCAGATGCCTTTTATGTAACCTTTTTTTTCCATCGACCTTAAAAGAGGATAAATTGTGCTAGGTCCAAAGTTGACGGCAAAACCTTTCTGGATTTTAGTGATAAGCTGGTATCCGCACATATTTTCATGATTTAAGTATTGAAGAACAATCACGTCTATGAGACTTTTTGTGAGTTTTGTTTGGACCTCTTTTTGAAAGTTCTTAATCATAAACCCACTACCATCTTAATTCGATCTTTCTCAGTAACCCAGAATTAGCGAGACTCTTTGCATGATTTGAGCATTTCAGCAGGAACGCATGGGCGCTCATTTTTGATAAATGCTGTCTTTATCTATTAAGGATATGTGACAGGTACTATGCACCTACAAGTTGTACCTACAAGTCAGGGCTTTCATTTTAATACTTAATTATTTTGATTTTCAGCACGATTAGTTCGTAGAAACCGTAAACAACTCGTCTGCTGTAATCCCGTTAATCTTTTATCAGTGCGCACAAAAAAGAAGAAAACAATCTCAAAACCAACCCCTAACTAACCTGAGAGTATAATTGGATGCCAAGTTTTTTCTTTATCGTTAGCTCTCCTGTAGCACCCTAAGTTTAGCCTTATATTCCTCTTCAGACAATTCCCCTTTAACAAACCTCATTTTCAATTCAACCAAAGGATCCTCAACTAATTTAGAGTATGTAGAAGGCTTCTCTCGAAAGACCATTTCAGTCGGTTTATTAAACTCCCAATCTGCCATACCAAGCAAATCGCCTTTATGCTTAATTGAAATAGGCTCAACTGCAATACTGTTGTAGACAATTTCTAATCCATCTATGAAGTGCACCAAGTCCTTGCGGTTAACCCTTTCCACTGTGTACACGGTGCCATCCTCCATTTTTACCGAGACATTCCCCCACACGACTGCGCCTCTATGCGCACTCACTTGTAGTACCTTTTGGAGCGGCAGAGATTTGAAATCAAAGCGACCCAAATGTTTTTCATCAAAGTAAATCAACCGTTGGTTTGTAAGTACTACGAAGTTAGTTTTCTCAGCCACAACAAAGCTTGTTAAGTAATTGATAATTTCCTCGCCAGCATTCAGGTTTTTTTTCAAACCATCTGGCAACTTATCAATTAAGCTCTTATCGGATGTTTTTTTAGCCAATCAATTCACCGTCTAAGTTTCAAGTTATCACATTTCAGTCTTTATTATTTGTTAATGAAGATGTTCAGAAATTCGGGCTTTTAGTTCATCGTATTTTTGTTTAATTTGGATTCTAGCTGTCTTGATCTCCTCGTTTAGTTTATCGCGGGAGGCAGTGGATAATTCTTTATTCTTAGCTAAGTTGATCTCTAATTTCTCTAAGTCACTTGCTGCCTTAGTCATCATTTCCTCATTTTTCTGGAGCGCTTCAGCCTTAAATTTCTGTGCTTTACCAAAAACATCTAAAATTTCGGTAACACCCTTGCTTGAATTTTGTTTAATTTTTGATATTTTTTCTAAACTGTCTTTTTCCGAATCAGCCATTAGCTAAACCCTCGTCATCATGTTGGAATAAGATGTATATTTAATTTTATTTAAGAATGCGTTTAGCGAGTTGCTTAAGTGTAGGCTGGCAACTAATTTTCCAACTAAAATGGAACCTATTCATAATCAGTTTGGATTAACGACGGCGGGGTACTGTACTAATCAGCGATTCTTTCAATGTAGCAATCTCAGCACGCGCGACAAACCGAAGGGAAGCACGAAAAACGCTTAAAATATTAAGCTCCAAGAATAGATTTAATCAACCAAAAGCAGGCGTTTTTGCGAACTATTTGTATGCTCGGTTTTCTTTCGTTGATTTATACCCGAATAAACGTATAGGCTAAACAGCAACAGAGCAAGTGTGATAGTTAAAACTATTAAATCCCGGTGTGGATTAGGAGTTAGACTTGTAGGGTTGGGATCAGTATATGTGTAAGCCCAATATGTGAGAAGGAGCACCACAAATAAACCCAAAAAAGCCATGTATCTAACACGCCCCCAAATCTCAGGTGAAAGCGGTAACATTTAATCCTCAACCAAAAATACAAAGCAACAAACTATTTCTAATTTATCCAAAAAAAGGAAGAAGGAAGTGATTTAGAAGTATTTTTTAGTGGCAAATGCAGCTATGGTTGGTCCTATAACGATTGCTACGGCGATTATAGCAGCTCCTTTTGCGACATCACCTGTAATGCCAAACACGCTTATTCCCCAGTTGGCAATGCCTAAAGCGAGCGCACTGAAAACTAGCGCAATCACAAGTCCGATAAAACTTATTATAAGTTCTTTTACCACATGACCTGCCTTTTCTGCCATATTTATCACTGGCAATCTTTTTGAAAACAAGGTGTATTTATAATTAACTCAGTTTTAAATTGACACATGAAAAAGATATCCCATTAGTCACGGTAATAATGCATTATTTTTAGAAAAAATTTTCATGACCGTCGGTTAATCCTAATCCTAAGGCGCGCTTGAAAAAAAGAGACAGGATTTCTCGCGTGGTTCTTGAAATATTATAAGTGCCATGTCCACTCATAGCACAACTCGATTTTTTTTGCAAATTACTGCATTTAAGCTCTTGCAGAAAGTTATTATTAACAGAAAAAATAACGCCCTTTTAGTGCTAAAATAAATATGTTAACCTGCTTAGTATAATTTGGGATATGAATGCAGGATTTCGAAAAACTAGGCGCTTTTTATTTAGGTCGCCTTTACGATATGGAAAAAAAATCAAAACTGGATGATTTACTCCTATATGATTCAAAAGATTTAGTTACACATGCAGTTTGCATTGGAATGACTGGATCAGGTAAAACTGGTCTTTGCGTTTCCTTAATAGAAGAAGCTGCTATTGATGGCGTCCCAAGTATAATTATTGATCCAAAAGGAGATTTAACAAATCTTCTTCTGACATTTCCTAATTTGCAGGCACAGGATTTTTTGCCTTGGGTGAACCCCGAAGATGCCCTCAAAAAGGGGCTTTCTGTAAATGATTTTGCTACACAACAAGCTAGTTTTTGGAGAGATGGATTAGCTAAATGGGGAGAGGATGGTGAACGAATCAGGCGACTTAGGGGGTCCGCAGATTTTAGGATTTATACTCCCGGTAGTAATTCTGGGTTGCCTATTTCGATTTTAAAATCTTTTTCTGCGCCTCAGTTGGCTATTCGGGAAGATGAAGAGCTTTTTCAGGAGCAAATAACAACAACAGTTACTAGTCTGCTTTCCCTTTTGGGTGTTGATTCAGATCCCATCAAATCAAGAGAACATATTCTTCTATCCAGTATTTTTGCTAATTCTTGGCGGAGTGGTGAAGAACTGGATTTGCCTCGTCTTATACAGTTCATTCAGACTCCGCCGTTTAAGAAAATTGGTGTTTTAGATATTGAATTATTCTTTCCAACTAAGGATCGCTTTTTTTTAGCAATGCAGCTAAATAATCTTTTAGCTGCGCCAGGTTTTGGACTGTGGCTTGAAGGTGATGCAATGGATATAGGGAATCTATTGTATTCGCCTGATGGTAAACCTCGCATTTCCATTTTTTATATTGCCCACTTGAATGATGCACAAAGAATGTTTTTTGTTTCTTTGTTTCTTAATCAGATTGTAGGTTGGATGCGATCACAATCTGGGACAACTAGTTTGCGTTCATTATTGTATATTGATGAGGTTTTCGGTTATCTACCACCTGTAGCTAATCCACCTTCTAAGTTGCCTTTGTTGACTTTATTAAAACAAGCTCGTGCTTTTGGCTTAGGTGTTATGCTTGCTACCCAAAATCCTGTGGACCTTGATTATAAAGCCCTATCAAATGCAGGCACTTGGTTTATTGGGCGTTTACAGACTGAGCGTGACAAAGAACGGGTTTTAGATGGGCTTGAAGGGGCTGCTCTTTCTGGTGGCCAAAAACAGTTTAGTCGAACCAGTTTGGACAAGTTGCTTTCTAGTTTGGGGAATAGAATCTTTTTAATGAATAATGTGCATGAGGATGAACCTGCAGTTTTTGAAACTAGGTGGGCGATGTCTTATTTGCGGGGTCCATTGACACGTGAGCAGATCAAGTTGCTTGTTGAACCGTTGAAGAAACAGCAGATTGATCAAACAATCTCCACACAATCCCTTTTAATGACTGATTCGCAACCTCGAATACAAAACAGGAGCTTTGTTAATTTTGTTAGTGTTCAACCTGTTTTGCCTCCAGGGGTATCTTCTTATTTCCTTCCAAGAAAAATAGAAACAAATGGTTCGGTCTATAAACCCATGATTCTGGGAGCTGCACAAGTGAGGTTTTTTGATTCGAAATCAGGAGTCGATGTTACAAGAGAACAAACCTTTTTGACTCCAGTAACCGATGGTCCTATGCCTGTTGATTGGGAAAACTCTAAGGAGACTTCAATTAAAATTTCGGATCTTCAAAATTCTCCTGTGAAAGGTTCCTCTTTTAATCCTCTCCCTTCAGCGGCGTCTATTGCCAAGAATTATTCACTTTGGCAGAAGGATTTTTCAAGTTGGCTATTCAGAACACAGAAACTTAACTTAATGAAGAGCTCTTCATTTTGCACCCGGTCTAAACCTGATGAATCTGAACGTGATTTTAGGCTTCGTTTGCAGCAAATTTCAAGAGAAAAGCGTGATGAAATGGTAAATAAGTTGAGGGATCGATATGAAAAAGACTTTAAAATTTTAGATGATAAAGTTAGGCGGGCTCAGCAGATTCTAGAAAAAGAGAAATCTCAAGCCAGTAGTGAGAAATATAATACTGCGGTTTCCATTGGCGAATCAATTTTGGGTTCATTTTTTGGGAGAAGATCTAGTTCACGTGCAAGCCGTACTAGTAAGGCAATATCTCGAAGTATCAAGGAATCTAAAGATAGAGAAAGAGCCAAAGAAAACCTAGATGAATTGATTAAGCATCGTATGGAACTTGAAAGTAAATTTAGGTCCGAAATCAACAGCATAGAAACGAAAATTAATCCGTTTTCTGAACCTCTTGAGAACACAGACATATGCCCTTCTAGAAACAATATAATTGTCAAACTGGTTGCTTTAGTTTGGGTAATAGAATAAAAAAGTAGGTTACCCTTATGTAACCTTTCATACGAGAGCTAAAGGTCGATTGTTGAGCAGTACAAAGAAATTAAGTGATTTTTTCACCACAATTTCCGCAGAACTTTAAGCCGGTCGCATTTTTTGTCCCGCATTTGGCGCATGTGGTTTCGGTCTTCATTGTTAGAGGTTTTCCACAGTTTCCACAGAATTTCATTGTTGCCGGATTTTCAGTTTTACATTCTTGGCAAACGATTTTAGCTGGTGGAGCTAAGCTTGTTCCGCAATTGCCACAGAATTTCAGGTTAACCGGGTTTTTGTTTCCGCAGTTAGGGCACACGACTACTTGTTGTGGTTGTTGTGCTTGCTGCATCTGAGCCTGTTGCATTTGTTGTTGCATCATAAAAGGCATTGTTAGTCCTATTCCTGCACCTAACCCTGCTGCTGCTGCGCCGCCACCTTGTGAGTCTTTTAGTTCTGCCGCTGTTTCTTTCATATACTGCATTGTCATAGCATTTTGACCCATGCCAGAGGCAAAACGTCTTGCGTCTTCAGGGATTTTTACCCCTTCAAATACCGCGTCGATAATTTTCAGTCCTATTCTTGCGGCTTCATCAGCTATTTTTAGAGCTACTATGTCTGTTGTTTCATCGACATTTTTTACGATGCTAAAGATGTCTTGTTCTCCGAATTCGTCAATTACGCGTTCGTTAATGAATCCTCTTATGTAGTTCGCAATTTCTGATGAGTTACTGACGCTTCTGTTTCCGAAGAACTCGTTTACAAAGAGTTTCGGCTCTTCTACCTTGTATAAAGTGTAACCATAAAAGCCCAGTTCTGCTTGGTATTTTATGTCACCGCTTGGGGCTGAGTAGGCACTTCCTCCAAAGTTGGCTTTAAATTGGCTGTTGCTAACAAATATAATTTGGCAATCGAAAATATCATCTAGGATTCCAAAGTTTTTTAGTGCTTCATTTAGTAAAGGTATATTGTTGCTTGTGATCGTGTGTCTTCCCGGTCCAAAGGTGTCGTATGCTTTTCCATCCCTGAAGAATACACCCCATTGATTTTCTTTCACTATGACTTGACTGCCTAATTTTATGTTTGTTTTAGGGAATCTATAAGCTATGTCTTCAGTTCCAGCTGTGTCCCACGAAATTCTTTCAATTAACGGCATTTATTAAGCCTCCAAAGGTCTAAATTCTCTTTCTCGATTATCCCATTTTTCTTCGAGATCTAGAAGGATTAATTTTATATTGCGGATTCTTGGTGCTATTTCTGTCCATTTTTCCGCTTCCATTTGATTGTAGGTTTCGTCTGTTTGGTTCTTTAGGTCCTGAATTTGGACACCAACAGCTTTGTCATAGTTGAAAACTTTAGCTAGTGAATCCTCTTTGATGCTTCCTTTTCTATCCATTAAGCCAGCATAACCATAGTCTGCTCGGTTAATTTTTTCGCTCACCCGATCAATTATTTGAATAATTTTTTTATAGTCATCCTTATTTGATTGTCTTGCCTTTAGAGCTTCCAGATTTATTTCTTCCCATCTATGACGTATTATTTTAAAATCGGAGTAATAATTATCACGAAGTTTTTTATCTAATTCTCTGAGATCCTCTTTTGTTCCATAACCTCCAGTCAAGAAGTTCTGGATTTTGTCCAGAATGCTCTGTTCCCCTTTTACTTGATCAATCGTGCCTTTGGTTTCTTGATCGATGGGTTTATCATCTTTAGAGGATCCTGCTAAATCTCCAAGTTTCTTCTTTGCCTTATCCAAAAACGACATGTTTATACCCGCCAATAAAGCGGTAGCTTATCTTAAAAAACTTGTCTAAAACGAAGTTAATTCATTAATTAATTTTTGTAAAGAAAATAAAAAGAAGGAATTAGTCAAGATAAATTACTGCATCGCAATATTTGCAGTTCAATGAAGTTTGCCCCCTGTAAATCTTTTCAGTATATGGAGCACCACATTTTTTGCATACAATTAACTGAGGAGCGCTTGATTGCTTTTCCACGGATATTTTTGGGGTTAATGCAGCAAGTTCATTTTCTGCTTCTCCCGACATTACATAATTATAATTTTTAATTACCCATTCTGCATCTTGACTCGAAGTGTCAAACTTCATTTCAGGTACACCTGTTTCTTGAGTGAATTTAATGAATAAACCGGATCCTTTAAGTAAGCCCACTCTTCCCTGAGATAGTTCTGTTACCATACCGATTGGTTTTTGTACCTTGACTTCTCGAACAATCTTTTTCTCGGTCACGATAAAAAGTGTTTTTTTAAGTGCAATTTCCTTCAGATGTTCAAAAACAAATTTGAGGTTTGTTATTGTTAAGTATCCTTCTTGATCATTATTGAGCTCCTTTGCTTTAATTGCTAGTATTGGTGTTTCGTTTTCCTCCCATTGGAAAGATGCGCCCTGTAATATAGACAGCGTACTCTCTACATGGGTTAAATCTTGGTTTAATGCTTCAAATTTTTGTTCCGCTGGTTGAATTCCTGCGTCTATTGAACTATAAATTTCTGATAAGGTTGATCTTAATGGATTTAATCCTGATTCGATTTCTACTAGGTTGCTTTGATTATAGTCGGTTAAGCCTGACTTATATTGCAATCTTTGTTGGAGGACTTGAGACTGTTGACGGATACTTTGTGATTTAATATTAGCTGTAGCTTTTAATTCTGGACTTATCGTATTCCATTCTTGCGCTAGATTTACTTGCTCGTTATCCAGACAAGTTAACAATTTGTATTTTGCTTGTCTAATTTTTGATATACGGCCTGGAAGACTTGCGATTTGGTTATCAAGGTTTTCAATTCTAGACATCATGCTATTTAATTGTTGATCGATACTTGAGATTTGAAATGAAAGTTGATTTACTTTATTTTGGTAAGCTTGTTTCTGTTCATTTGAAGCTACGTAATTTCTTGAAGCTGTTGGATTTACCTCTCTTAGTGATTGTGTAACCATTCGCTGAACTTGTTGAGATTGAACCTGCGCCCCAGGTGGTAGTCTTGTTACGATTCTGTTTGCCGCTTGGTTTGCTTGTTGTGGAGTTGCCCCTGCATTTCTCATGCTTGCTAACATTTTAGCGCGGTCAAATGGTTCAACGTGTCCATCTCTTTTAATGATCATTGGAGCGGTTGGTGGGCGTCGAATGAAGTTAGGTGGATAATTAGGCTGCTCTTCGCTCATTATAGACACCAATTAACTCTTTCAATATCGTGGATTATATGGTTTTTGTCATTTCAATAAAATATTTAAAAGGTAAATTGCCTTATGAAAATACATAAGAGGCTTGGCTAATTGGTTAGAATTATTGTTAACTCTAAATGCACCGGTTGTGAAACTTGTGTTAATATTTGTCCAGTCGGCGTATATGAGATTAAGAATGGCAAATCTGTACCTATAAAAGTAGAAGATTGTCTAATTTGTAGAACTTGCGAGTCACAATGCCCGGAGGGAGCAATTCAGGTTATGGAGGATAATAATGTCCCAGTTAAAGTTGAAACTCCACCACCAATTGAAACAGTAAAGACAAAGACTAAGTTAAAAAAAACCAAAAAGACTTCTGTTAATCAAGTAAAGCCTAAAAAGAAATTTTAACTCCTTAAGTGCACGCGCTACCAGTTGGAATCGTGGCTTCCTTACTGTTTGCATCATAGTTCTATCTAAGTGGTCTCCTTCAAAATTCAACGTCCGTGCAGCAATAAACGAATTCAAATCCAAGATAGAGAACAACGGTAAACTCAAGCTATACATAAGGTTGAGCAAGAAACCAATCTGTCTCCCCAGAAATTCCCCGATATAATGTATCTGGAGTTTACTACATAGTAACTCCATAGTCCCTCTCCCCGCTAACAAGGCTATTGAATTGCGGACATTACGACAGCTACTTAAAAAAATAAATACGAGGAGATATAATGAGGATGTGAGGAATTATAATATGACAAACATACTTAAAATTGAAGGCATAGGCAAGGTTTCGGCAGAAAAACTAGTTGCTGCTGGATTAAAGACAACAGAAAAACTTCTTGAAGTAGGATGCAAAGCGAAGGCTCGAGAAGAACTTGCTGCGAAAACAGGCATACCCGTTAAGTCTATTCTGGAATGGGTAAACCGTGCAGACCTCATGCGAATCAAAGGCGTAGGCGAAGAATACTCGGACCTCTTGGAAGCCGCAGGCGTTGACACAGTAGTAGAGCTCGCTAATAGGAAACCCGAAAATCTTCATCCAAAGTTGGTGGAAACAAACAAAGAGAAAAAACTTGTCCGCCAATTGCCGAGTCTAAAACAAGTCCAAAGTTGGGTAGAAAACGCTAAGAAACTACCTCGGAAAGTAGAATATTAAAAAACCTGAAAACACGGTGTTTTACCGTGTACATATTTTTTTGATAAGAAAGCGCAAAACAAAAAAGAAAGGATGGAACTATCAGTCGATTTTGTCTTTGACTTTGGCTCCAGCTTTCTTTGTTTCTTCCACAACTTTTGAGCCGGCTTTCTTAACTCCGCCGCCCACTTTTTCCGCTCCTTCATGAAGTGCTCCGCCTTCTTTGACTGATGCCTTGGCTTTACCGCCCGCCTCTTTTGTTTCTTCTACAATTTTATCCTTTGCTTTTTTCAAAAATGACATTATTGTTTCCTCAGAACCGTTTACCTTGAACAAAGTCTTAAGCATTTCGCCCATCAGAATTCACGTATGCATTTTTTCATTTGGATATATTACTATCATCCCGAAGAAAACTATACTTCAGAAGGGATGAAGATTAATTTGACTGACAGAGTGAATAAGAAAACAATCATGAAAAAGAGTTAGGAGCAATTGCTAATTTCTTATACGTCAATTCGAGATTCATTAGTGAAATTTTCCAATTCAAATGCTGATTTCGAATCTAAGGAATGTGTTAAGTCTTGTTTTGCCTCTTTATTGCCTCAATTTCATTATTCAGTTCTCTTGTGATGTCGACCAGCCTCCAAATTGCCGCTTGGAAATCCGCACCCTTGCTACAACTTTCACCCAAATTCCGCTGAACATAACTAATCATTTCATCTAATTGTTTTTCATTCATTATAATGCGCACCACTTCTGAATTGGGTGTTCCGATTTAAAACAGATTCGCTATTGCAGAGAAAAATATTTCCTTTTATAATGTGGAA